>Ga0153954_1001659_pt1 | contig 11158 bp, 5 predicted proteins | sample TSFL038MetaG_FD_102277 | JGI IMG/M metagenome (GOLD analysis project Ga0153954, IMG submission 102277) | Attine ant fungus gardens microbial communities from Florida, USA - TSFL038 MetaG | ecosystem: Host-associated > Fungi > Mycelium > Unclassified | place: USA: Florida, Wekiwa Springs State... | reverse complement strand
GCGGCGGCAGATCGTCGCCGCGCAGAAAGAAGAATGCGACGCCGCCGGCAATCACCAGCAGCACGACCAGAACTGCGCCATAGCGCAGGACGCCGCTGCTCTCGTTGCGGACCGGTCGCGGCATGTCGCCTGCTTTGGGCGCGCCCTTCCCGGCCACCGACGCAGTGTCGCGATAACCGTCGCGATAATCCTTGTCTGTTGTCGGGATCATGCCGCGGTCCCCAGCGTCTTGGCTTCGGCCACGCGAGCGGCGACGTACTGCACGACGAAGTCGACGAGCGCGTCGAAGTCGGTCGTCTCGAGAATGACCCTGGTCTTCGGCACGGCTTCGATCGCCGCGCGGAACTCGGCCTCGTCCGGGTTGAAGTCCACGTGGGCCACGCGATCGATCCGCAAGCGCCCGCGCCCCGACACCGAGAACAGGAACGGATCCCGCCGCGGCCCGTTGTCGCCGACGTGGCTGCGCAACAAGTCAGCGAGCTTCACCAGCAGGGCTTCGCCGTGAATCGGAAACGGCAGCAGCACGCCGGTCTTCACTGCATCGTCCTTGCGTGTCTTCATGGCCGGAGCCCGCGGAGCGATCACTTCACGAGAGGTTTGGTGGCAAGCCCGACCTGGGTGAGGCCGATACGGCCGAGCAGGTCGAGCACATCCATGATGTTCTGGTATTGGGCCTGCGCGTCGCCGCGCAGCACCACCGGGAAGTCCGGCGTCAACGCCTTCTGCTGGACCAGGCGCTGCTCGAGCTCCGGCAAGGTGACCGGTATGGTGTCGAGGAAGATCTTGCCGTCGTTGGCGACGGTGATCGCTTTGGTCGTCTGCGTGGCAAGGCTCGGCGCCGCCGACGCCTTCGGCAGATTGACCTTCTGGCCCTGCACCGTCGCCGTCGTCATGATGATGAAGATGACGAGCAGCACGTAGGCGAGGTCCAACATCGGCGTGATGTTGATGTCGTCGTATGGCTTGGATTCGCTCTGGAGCTGCATGGTCGTCACTCCGCTGCCACGCGATGCTCGGCCGGATCAGGCCGGTCGTTCGAATAGAGCTCCGCCATCTTCGTCACGAACTCGTCGACGAAGACCTGGATGTCGTTGGTCAGGTCCTTGATGCTGGAGATCAGATAGTTGTAGCCGAACAGCGCCGGGATCGCGACGCCGAGGCCGGCGACGGTCGCGACCAGCGCGGCGGCGATGCCGGGAGCGATCGCGTTGACGTTCACGTCGCCGCTCGCCGCGATGGCCGCGAACGTGATCATGACGCCGACCACGGTACCGAGCAGCCCGAGAAACGGTCCGCCCGAGATGGCGATGGTCAAGATCACCATGAGCCGGTTCAGCCGCTGCGTCTCGCGCAGCGAGCCGCCGTCGAGCGCGGCGCGGATCGCGGCGATGGCGGGACCCGAGAGCACCAGGACGCGCCCGCCGCTGCGCTCGAAGCGCCGGCGAATCTCCTCCGCTCCGATGTGGTAGATGCGATAGAGCGACGAGGCCCGCAGCGCCTTCGCGTCCGCTGCCCCCAGGCGTCCGCCCAGAGTGGAGATGTCCTCGGGATCGCCGTGGTCGAGCGTCGTGAGATCGGCGGCGACCTCACGGAAGCTCTTCATGAAGTGAGCGTTGGCTTTGGCCTGCCTGCGCAGGAACGCCGCCTTGTCGATCATCACGAACCAGCTGATCACGGCCATGATCAGCAACAAGCCGATGACCACCCAGCCGTCGAGCGTGACCGACTTCAGGATCACGGCGAAGTAGCCCGAGAGCCAGCTCGCGGTCTCCTCGTCGACGCTGAAGGTCATGAGCTTGCCCTGGTCAGGGCCCTGGCCTATCGCGGCGAGCTTGATGAAGCCTGCCGGCCGCGCGACCTTCGCGATCTCCAGCTCGTCGAGGTCGCCGGCAAATCCCGGCATTCCCGCCGCTGCTGGCGTATCCGAGGCGGCCGGCGCCGGCGTCGCCGGAGCGGTCGCATCGGGCGCGGTGCCGCCGCCCGCAGCTGGCGCACCCGAGGGGCTCGGCGATGGCGCAGTTGCGGACGGCGGGGTCGCCGGTGTCGAGGGCGTGCTGGAGGCTTGCGCGTCGCTCCCGAGCTGGGCGACCTGGTTCAGCGCTGGAAGCGCCGCGTTGAGACTGGCGTAGGGATTGCCGTCAAGATAGAGCGTGACCTGCCCGCCGTTGAACACGACGGCGAGGTGGTGCCAGCCGTTGGGCGCGATGGGCGAGCCGGCGCTGCTGCGCTGGACCGCCCCGGCGTTCGTGACCTCGACGAACGGCGCGCCATTGTCGAGACCGACGACGATCGCGTTCGCGCCGTCGCGACGACTGTAGATGACCGCGTTGGGTTGCAAGGCCGCCGGCTTGATCCAGGCCGACAAAGTCAAAGCCCCGTTGTCCGCGAAGGTCAGCGACGGCGAGGCCGGCAGCGTCAGCGGCACGCGGCCGTCGAGGCGCAGGCCATTGCCGATGATCGACCCATCGGCCGGCAGGCCGACGCTCTGCGCGTTGTTGGCCCAGACCGAGGAATCGAGCGCCGGCGTCCCGAGCTCGTTGAAGTGATAGACCAGCAGCGTGTCAGAATCGTAGGTGCCTTTCGGATCGTTGGTGGCAACGGCTTTCTTGTTGCCGTAATAGAGCCAGATGTCGGTCTTGGCGCCCGGCTGCACGTCCGGCACGGCCACCCACACCAGCGCCTCACCGAGCAGCCCGTCGTATTTCTCGATGTGGTGCTTGAGCGGCGTCTTGTCGTCGCCCGCGACGAAGCGCAGATCGCTGCCGTCGTCCTTGGCGGCGCCGAAGCGGAAGTTGCCGACATGCAGCCGCACCAGGACCGGGGTCAGCCCGATCGGATCGGTGATGTTGGCGCCCGACGCGCTCGCGTCGATCGTGATCTTCTTGCGCATCTGCCATTCGTCGTTCCACCACGCCTTGGCAGAGGACGGGACCAACGTGGCCGCCAGCGCGAACACCAGCAGCAGCCCGCCGAGCATCCGTCCGCCCCGACGTTGCAACGTCTGCCGCCCCGGTTCGCCTGCATGGCGCATATGGCCGCATGCCTTGGTCATTTTAGAATTCGCTCCAGATGCGGAAGTTGAAGTGTGGAACCCGCGCTTGGGTGTAGGCCTGATCGATCATCGGCATCGAGTAGAAGACCATGCCGTTGACGTAATCGATGAACTTGAAGCGGGCGCCGAAGCCGTAGCTCCACAGGTCGAACTGCGACTGCTGCTCGGGCAACGGCTTGAGAATGGTGGCGATGCCCATGTCGACGAAAATGAAGTATCGCCAGTCGTTGAAGACCGGCCTCTTCAAGGGTTGTCCGTCCGCCTCCTTGAACAGCTCCTGGAACTTGGGTCCGAAGTTGGGCCAGCGCACCTCGAAATTTCCGACCACCCCGTTGTCGCCCAGCACCTCGGACTCGTAGTAGCCGCGCACGGTGTCGAACCCGCCGACGCTGAACTGCTCGCTCGAGACCAGCGGACCGTCCGCCACTTGTCCTTGCATCCGTGCGTAGATCTGGAAGCCGTCCGGCGTTTCCTGGGTGTGCTGCACATCGACGTTGAGGTGAGCGAAGCTCGCCGACGCGTAGGCGCGCTTGTTGTCGAAATCGATCCAGTCACTGCTGACGGGCTGGATATTGAAGGTGATCGACCCCGTGAACTGGGTGTTGAACTTCCACTTCTCGTTCTTCTCGTTCGTGAAGTTGGCGTTGTAGGTCGACACGATCGGCATGTACCTGACCGGCGACTCGAACCCGTCGCCGCCGAGCCGCGTGGTCTGGGCGAAGTGCTTGTAGTCGATGCCGGCCGACAACGTGTGGAACAGCCCTTCCCTGCTCGGCAGCGTGATCACCGCGCGCTCGCCCACGATCTCGCCCGGACCGATCACGTCCAGGCCGCCGATCGTGGCGACGTTGCTGTTCGACTTCACCGCATAGGTGAGGAAGCTCAGCCAGTCGACGTCGGGGATGCGTGCGAGATAGGAGAGGGAGACGACCTCGGCATCCTTCGGGCGCTGCGGCGCGACCTGATAGCTGATGCTGAGCGAATGCCCGAGCTGCCACAGATTGTCGTAGCGCGCAGTCGCGTTGACGCGTGTCGGTGTCGTATTGGGCGACTGGCGGTCGTTGACCTCGACGCTGCCGTGAATTGGAACTTTGTCCTCGACGTTGAGGTCGACGTCCACGGTGCCCGGAGTCACGCCCGCGCGCAGCGCCGGCGTCACCCGCCGGTCCGGCCACTGGTTGAGCGAGACGATGTCCTTGGTCACGTTGGTGAAATTCGGCACCTCACCTTCCTTCAGTGACGGTGCGCCGTGCTTGATCTTGTCGATGTCGAAATAGCGCGAGTTCTTCACCCGCAGCCGGCCGACCTTGAGCTCGCTCACCTTGAGGATGACGACGTGACCGCGCACGTTCTGCTGCGGGACCGAAACGCTGACGGTTTGATAACCTTTATCGTGGTAGGCCTTTTCGAGTGCAGCACGGGCCTTCTCGACGTCGTCGGCGGTCTTGTTCGGACCAAGGAAGGAATAGATGGCCTCTTCGACCTCGACCTGCGACAGCTTGTCGGCGCCTTGGATGGCGAAATCATCGATGTCGAAGCGCTGGACCTCCGCCGGCTTCGCCGGCTGGGCTGCAGCGGGCTTGCCATCCGCACTCGATTTCGATTTGAGCTGCGCGTCCTGCGCCCCCTGTGCGGCATCCGCAGGTGCCGCCTGCGCCGCGTGCACCGACAGGACCGCGGCGAGCGCGCCGACTAGGCTCAGCCCACCCGCGCCAACGCGGCGCAGACGCGTACAAATCCGCGCAACCGCGCGGCTTCTATCGTGACTTCGACGCTGCACAGACGCTCACTCGCCTCCTGACAGGGCGCGCGCGACCGCGGCGGAAAAACTCCGCGTTCACAGCGCCTCACCTAAAAGACGATCGAGCCCCCTCGGGACTGAATCAAAAAGGGCCGGCATTTTAGTTTGCGATTGTCGGGTGTGTCCGAACTGCCACAGGATCGCCAGGCCACGTACCAACTTGGCACAGAGTGCCGAAACAAACGCGGCATCATCCGGCACTCTAACGTGAGTCATCCTCCGCAGTCACATCAGCGTCACACGCGCTGACTGAGCGGCCCGGCTGGATTGTCAACAGTCTGGCTCTCGTCGATGACGCGCTCATGTAGACAATACGCATGCCCGCCATACCGAAGCGATTGAGAGAACGACACACGCGCGTCACATCATGTCGTTGTACGCGGGCTTCGCAGATCAGTTCGAGTCACGGGGCGGGAAGGAGCCGACCCAGGGCGAGCCGCATCGCCGCATCCATGCGCTCGTCCGACCAGAATGTTCGCACGAGCGCGAGCCCCGCGCGGGCCATCGCTTGGTTGAGGCCAGCATCCGCGTGCAGTTTCAAGGCTAGCGCCGCCAGGCCCTCGGCGCCGTCGACGACGCAGTCATTAAGCTCGCGAGACAGCGGGATACCCTCCGCTGCAATCGGCGTGCACACGCACGGCACCCCGGCCGCGAAGCTCTCCAGGACTTTGCCCTTGACGCCTGCGCCAAAGGCGAGGGGCGCAATGGTCAGCCGGACCCGCTCGAAAATGTCATGAAGGTTCGCCACCTGGCCGGTCGGAACAACTCCTGCACCGCAGAGCTGACGGATCTCCTCGGGAAGGTCGCTTCCGACCAGCAGGCATTCGATCGCCGCCTCTTTGCGGATCAGAGGAAGGATGTCGTTGATGAGCCAACGGGCCGCATCGCGATTGGGATCGTGCCCGAAGCCGCCGATGAACGCCACGCCGTGGCGCTCCTCGAACAGTCTCTGCACAGGCCGTGCTGCGACCGCCCATGGCACGGTGACGACACGGGCATGGGGTACGGCAGCCTGCAGAATCTCCGTCTCACGGGTCGAGTGGGTAATGACGGCGTCCGACAACGCGGCCGCAGTCAATTCGCTGAGACGAAGACGACGCGCCAGCGGCTCGAGCTCCGGGCGCTGCTCGGCCTGCGCCTGGCGGGCGATGCGCAGATGATGGAGATCGGCAACGCTGAAGATGATAGCGGCGCGCGGATTGTACTCGCGGGCGAGGGCACCGTACTTTGCGGCGTTGGTGACGCGGTGCAGGTAAATCAGGTCGAACTGACCGGCCTGCCGCAACAGCACCTCCTCGATTGACCCGTAGTAGGGAGCCGTACACGTCGCGACGTCGAGCGCGTCGAGATCCGCGCTCGACGTGTGCGGTGCACCGAACTCCTGCGAGGCGACGAACGTCGCATCGAATCCGAGCCGTTGCAGCGACTGGATGTGGCTGACGATAGCGTTCGAGCCGGCATCCCGGTCCAGACGAGGGACGCGGTCATCGATGATCAGCGCCCGCGGAGGAAGCTTCGGAGCACTCCCCCGCGGCTCCTCGCTGACCGCATCATGCTTTCCCCAACGCTGTCGCAGTTGCTGATGGCGTTCGCGCAAGTGGCGTCCTGCCGTCTGGTCGGCGTGGCGCGCCAGCAGCACATTGAGCTGCTCGACCAGAAACTCAATCTTGGAGAGGATCACTTCGGCCGTGCTTTCCGCCGTCAGGTAGCCCGCGAGCAGGTTGCGATCTTCGGGCGCGAAGGTGAGCAATATCGAAAGCGTGGCGGGCGATCCTTGCAGGTGCGTGCCATCGTGCTCATGCAGCACGCCGATATCCTGCGGCCCGAGTGTCGCGACGTCCGGCGATAAAGAGAATTCGAAGCTGTGCTTCCCATCTCCGATCCCCGCCTCCTGCAAGTCGCGGCGATAACGGTCGGCAAGCAGACGGCCGACGACGACGCCATTGCGCGTTATCACCAGCCGCACGGGACGCGACGGGTTGCGCTCGTCGAACGCCCACCCGGTGATCTTGTGGCGGGAAATGAGATCGAGCTGTCCCGTAAGCATGGAAACCTTGAATGCGCCTGGGCGCGCGGGCGCCACGGCCGGAGGTCAACCTGCGCGGCCCGGCTCAGGCGGGGCCGCGCGATGTTCCGCGACTGGTTACGCGGCGATCCGCATCCGCTCTTTTTTGTGCGATGCCCGGGCGTTTCGCGACCGTGGCAGCGTCACATCGGCGATGCTACAGCGGACCTTGATGGTGGCGGGATCAATCGCTGCGGGCAGCCACAGCGCGAAGCCGTGGCGGCCGCCGCCGATGCCGGCCGCCTTGAGGTCCTCGCGATAGCGGTCCGCCATGGCGGTGCCGACGAAGCGCCCGTCCGCGAACACGTCGACGCAAACGGGTTGGTCCGGCCGGTCCGCAAGCGAGACCCAGCCGGACACCATGTCCGGTCGGACCTGGTCGACGAAGCCGCGCACCGCTGTCGCTGTCGGCGCACGTTCGGGAGTGACGAGGCCGGCCAGAGCATCGATCTGCCGGCGGGCGGTCTCCACCGCGTCGCCGTCGCTGAGCCGCGGCGCGCAATAGACCGCGCGAGACTTGCGCTCGTTCGGATAGAGCTCCGCATACTCATGCGCGTTGTGGAACATCATCCGGCTGTCGTCGTCGACGAAGCTCTCCGACAGCGCGCCCTCGGCCACGATCACGTCATGGCTGTCGAGCTCGACATGGAAATACTCGACCTCGTCGACCCGTTCGGCCTGCACCACGGACACGCCGTTGACGAGATGACGCGCCTCGATCAGGACGTCCTCCAGGTACATCGCATGATGCGGCGAGATCCACAGATCGCGCCGCGGCAGGCCCTGGCCGAGCGAGCCTGCCTTGAAGCAGACCGGCAACAGGTCCTTGCGGCCCAGGATATGGCGGCCCGAATAGCTCCGGCGCCCGATCCACTTGATCGGCCGGGCGCGTCCAGCGCCGGTGATGACGCGATCGCCGATCGCCAGCTCCTCGACCGGGCGCTCACCGCGGTCCGTCAAGATCAGTGTGCCGGGGCAGTAACACGGGTTATTCTCCTCGCTGATGTAGAGGCCCGAACCGCCGTCGCTGCTGAGCTGGAACACCGTCCCATCGAAGGATTCCGACGGATCGAAGTGCAAGGTGATCGGGCCTTCGGCGCCGCCGGACACAGTCATGGTATTGGTTGCGTAGTCGAAGTCCACGTGGGTGGCATCGCTGATCCCGGTCAGGTCGATCTTGTCGCCTGCGCCGAAGTCGTTGATCACGTTGGACAGGTTGTTGCCCTGCAGCGCGGCGTTGGCGAGGCTCAGGGTCTGCGCGCCTGATCCGAACGTGATGAGGCCGGAGCCCGTGACCGCGCCGTCCAGCACCAGATCGGCCCCGGCATCGATCTGCATGTCGCCGGAGTTGGCAACACCGTGTTGCAGGGTCAGGACGCCGCCATCGGCCTCGACCAGCCCGGCATTATTGACGGTCGAGGCGACCATGCCGAAGCCGGACAGCGTGCCATCGGCCGTTAGAGTGAGCGCGGGGGCGGTGAACGTGGTGCCGCGGAGGTCGAGCAGGCCGCCGTCGGTGATGCTGTTCGCGGTGGTGAAGGCGCGGCCGTTGAGCAGGTGCAGCTCGCCGTCGGCGCCGATCGACCGCAGCGTGTTGTCGAACAACACTGCGCCGCTGCCGAGGACAGAGCCCGCGCCGCTCAAGATGATGTCGGCGTTGAGCGTCTGGATCTGGGAGTTTTGAGCGAGGTCCAACTTCGAGCCGGCATCGACCTCGTAGGTGCCCCCGGTCAGAGTCGTGCCGACCAGATTGGTGAACGTGACCTCCCGCATATTGACCGTGTCACCGTTGGCAACGTGGATCGTGCCTTCGTTGGTGAAGCTGGTCCCGTTCAGAGTGAGGAGGGCATGGTTGCTACCGATGGCGTTGATGGTGCCCTTATTGATGACCGAACCATAATTCAAGCTTTGAATCGCAGCAGTGCCGGTTTGATTGATGGTCAGGTTCGAGCCGAATGTCAGCGTGTTGTCGCTGCTGCCGGTGTAGGGAGCGTAGATCGAGCTGCCGGAAACATTCCCGAGATTGATCGTGGCATTGTCCAAGGTCAGCGTGTTGGCGATGTATAACGTTGCATTGGCGCCGGTCACATTGATCGTGCCGGGGCCGGTGCCGGCTGCGTTCAAAGCCGTCAGACCATTCTTGATCTGAACTTGGCTGTTGGTGCCCGTGAGCGAAAGCGTGCCTTCGTAGGTGACGCCATCGAGCGTGCCGCTGAAATTCGAAATGGACAGGCCCGCCGACGTGACAGTGCCGCCATGGATCGTGCCGCCATAGAGCACGGCTTGGCCGAGGAAACCTGATCCGTCGAGCGTATGGCCGGTATTGTCGAACATGCCCTCGAGGAAGACGGTGCCTCCGGAATTGGTGATGTTGCCGAAGCTATCCCACGAGTAGCTGCCGCCAAGGTACAAGTTGGCGCCATTGGCAATCGATATCAGTCCGGAGTTGGTCCATGAGCCGCGGGGGGTGATGTAGATCGCCGAGTTGGCTCCCGAGGCGGCAATCGTGCCGGAGGCGGCGTTGGTGAAGTTGATAGATCCGATCGTGAGGCTGTCGCCATTGGAAACGTTGATGGCGCCCCGGTTGGTGAACAAATCCGGGTCTATGTAGAAGGACGCTCCGGCCTCGCCGGCGTTGATGGTGCCCTGATTGACGAACGCGACAGCGGACCCCCCAATCCCGTCGCTTCCGGTCCCGGTCTGGTCGACGGTCACGTTCGAGCCGAATGTCAGCGTCGAGCCGTGGCCGGTCGGGTCAGTGATAACAATAGAGCCATCGAGATTGATCGTTGCATTGTCGAAGGTCTGCGTGCCATCGAAAAAGAGCCAGGTGGGGTTGTTGCCGTCGCGGGTCACATCGATCGTGCCGGGGCCGGTGCCGGCCGCGTTCAAAGCCGTCAGGCCATTCTCGATACGGACGTAAGTGTTGGAGCCCGTGACCGAAAGCGTGCCTTCGTAGGTGACGCCGTCGAGCGTGCCGCCGTTTCTCGAAAAGGCCAATCCGGCCGGCACGACGATGCCGCCGTGGATCGTGCCGCCATCCAGCACGGCTCCGGCGAGGGCGCCCGATCCGTCAAGCGTATGGCCGGTGTTGTCCAACGTGCCGTCGATGAAGACCGTGCCGCCGGAATTGGTGATGGTGCCGAGGTTATCCCGCGTGAAGCTGCCGCCAAGGTGCAAGCCGGCGCCACCGGTGATCGATATCAGTCCGGCGTTGCTCCATGAGCCGCTGGGGGTGATGTAGATCTCCGAGTTGACGCCCGAGGCGGCAAGCGTGCCCGAGGCGGCGTTGGTGAAGGTCGTCCCCTGGATCCGGAAGTTATCGCCATTGGAAACGTCGACGGTGCCGGTGTTGGTGAAACTGGTCCCGGTCAGATTGAAGTTGGCACCACTGCCGGTGGCTTTGATGGTGCCCTGGTTGGTGAACGAGCTCGAGGATATGTAGAATAAGGAGGACGATCCGGCCGCGCTGGCGTTGATGGTGCCTTCGTTGGTGAAGGAACTCGACGATATGGAGAGGTAATTTCCGACCGTGTTGGCGTTGATGGTGCCTTGGTTGATGAAGGAACTCGCGGAGATGGAGAAGTACCTGGCCGAGCTGGCGTTGATGGTGCCCTGATTGACGATCGAGGCTCCGGACCCTGAACTGGAAATCTGGACATTACCGGTCAGGTTGATGGTCAGGTTCGAGCCGAATGTCAGCGCCGTGGGGCCGAAGGTCGTGTCGGAAGCGGTGATATAGCTAGAGCTACCATCAACCGTATCCCCGATATTGATCGTGGCATTGTCCATGGTCTGCGTGTCGTCGAAAATGAGCCCGCCGCCGCCGCCGCTCACATTGATCGTGCCGGGGCTGTTGCCGGCCGTATCCAAAACCGTCAGGCCATTCCTGATCTGAACGAAACTGTTGGCGAGCGCGAGCGTGCCTTTGTAGGTCACGCCATCGAATGTGCCGCTCGCTGACGAAAAGGCCAGGCCGGCCGGCGTGACGGTGCCGCCGTGGATGGTGCCCCCATTCAGCACGGCCCCGGCGAAGACGCCCGATCCGTCGAGCGTATGGCCGGTGTTGTCGAACGTGCCGTCGATGTAGACTGTGCCGCCGGAATTGGTGACGGTGCCGAGGCTAGCCAACGAGAAGCTGCCGCCAAGGTGCAAGCCGGCGCCGCCGGCGATCGATATCAGTCCGGCGTTGGTCCACGAGCCGCCGGGGGTGATGTAAATCGCCGAGTTGGTTCCGGAG
>Ga0153954_1001657_pt1 | contig 11165 bp, 12 predicted proteins | sample TSFL038MetaG_FD_102277 | JGI IMG/M metagenome (GOLD analysis project Ga0153954, IMG submission 102277) | Attine ant fungus gardens microbial communities from Florida, USA - TSFL038 MetaG | ecosystem: Host-associated > Fungi > Mycelium > Unclassified | place: USA: Florida, Wekiwa Springs State... | reverse complement strand
CCGAGTCGTCCTGGCAGCCGGTCCCCGACTACCCCGAGACGGGGGTCTGCGAGTTGGCCGAGGCCACCCACGACGGCCGCCGGTTGATCGTCCGCCGCGTCCACCTGCACGCCCAGGAGGGCCAGGAGGAGCTCTTCGCCTACTGGCGCCACTTCGCCTTCCTCACCAATCGCACCGAGGACATGCACGTCGTCGACGCCGGGCACCGCGACCACGCCGAGGTCGAGCTTCAGATCCGCGACCTGAAGGACCAGGCACTCCGCCACTTCCCCTCCGGCAGCTTCGCCGCAAACGCCGCCTGGACGGTGATCGCCTGCCTCGCCCACAACCTCTCGCGTTGGGTGGGTCGACTGGGCCTCGAAGGCGAGACCTGGCGCGCGGCCCGGACGATCCGCCGCCGGCTGATCGTCCTGCCCGGCCGGCTCACCCGTACCGCCCGGCGCTTCACGCCGCACCTGCCGGCGCGCTGGCCCTGGCGGGACGCCTTCGTCGAGGCGCTCGAGCGACTCGACCTCGCCGGCGCTGAAGGGAACGATCGGGGGGACCGTGTCGACCAGGGTCGCGGCGGCGATCGCCTCCATCTGGAAGCGTGCGGCGTCCTCGGGTTCCATCCGGCCGCCGAGGCCGACCGGGTTGAAGATGAGCGCCATCTCGTCAGGCGTCTGTAGCCGGGTGAGGACCGAGGGAGACTCCGTGCTCATGCGGGGAGTGTAGGAACCAGCGGCCTACGGGATCTGGCCACCGTGACCCGGCTGCCCTTCCTTCGTCTCGGCCGGCCATTATGGATGTAACGTTGCAATTTGCCACGTTTCGTCCAGACTGCTATCTTTCGATGGACGCAACGTTGCGAAATGCCACGTTCTATCCACCAAGGAACACTGTGCCAGGAGCCCTTTACAACCAACTCGCCGAGATGGCGGCCGAGAACTACGGCTACCTCACCACCGAGGAAGTCGAGAACGCCGGCATCGACCCGCACCGCCTGCTCGAGCTTGCCCGCCGTGGTCAGATCGAACATCGCGCCCGCGCGCTCTACCGCATGCCGCTGATACCACCGACCCCGCTCGACGCCTTTCGCGAGGCGACGCTCTGGCCGAGGGGAAGCGAGGGGGTGATCTCCCACGCGTCGGCGCTCGACCTCTACGGGCTCGGCAACGCCAACCCCGCGAAGATCCATCTGACCCTCCCCCGTGCCCATCGACCGCGTCGCCAGGTGCCCTCGCAGTACATCCTTCACCATGAAGACCTGGCGCCCGGGGATGTGCGTCTCTACGAGGGGATCCCGGCCGTGACGCCGGCGATGGCGATCCGCCAATCCCGCAGGCTCGGCCCCGAGCTCCTTCGCGGGGCGGTCGCGGACGGCCTGCGCCAGGGATTGCTTCGGCAGACCGAGGCGGAGGATCTGCGTCGGGAACTAGACCTCGGGGGCGTCGGGCGATGAGCAGCCGGATACTTCCTGACCGAGGACAGAACCGGCGGCCCGACCAAACCCCGACGCAGAAAGCGCACCTCGAACGGCTCGTCGCCCACTACGCCCGGCTGACCGGACTCGCGCCGGTCCGCGTCCGTCGCTGGATCTCCGTGATGGTGCTGCTCGGGGCGCTCGACCGCTCTCGGGAATCAGATCCTCTCTTCCTGTTGAAGGGCGGCGTCGCGATCGAGTTGCGGGTCGGCGGCGACGCCCGCGCGACCAAAGACGTCGACCTCGTTTTCTTCGGTGACCCCGAGCGACTGGGCGAGATCCTCGATGAGGATCTCGCCGAGCCCTACTCGGTCTTCAGCTTCGAACCTCAGGGGGTGGAGACCCGCCGTGAAGGCCTCTTCCGTCAGGTCGACGTGAAACTGCTGTTCCGCGGGCGTAGCTGGGCGACGGTGGAGCTCGAGGTCGCGCAGCCCGACAGCCAGGAGACCGACGCAGAAGAGGTCGAGGCGATCCCGATCGACGAATTCGGGATCGAGGGCCCGCGGATGGTCCGCTGTCTCTCGCTCCGCTATCAGATCGCCCAGAAGCTCCACGCGGTGACGCAGCGCTTCGAGGTCGGCGAGAACGAGCGGTTCCGCGACCTGATCGATCTGATCATCTGCCGCGACCTGGTGGCCGACCTCGCAGAGGTTCGCGAGGCCTGTGTCGACACTTTCCAGGCACGGGGCCTACACGCCTGGCCGCCGAGCCTCGAGGTCCCCGACGCCTGGGCCGATCCCTACATGGCGCTCGCGGAGGAGATGAATTTCCCGGTCGCCGACGTCGGTGACGCGGCGGCCCAGGTTCGCGGATTCATAGCCGAAATCGACGCCTCCTAGAGGCTGTGGATTCGAGCTGCAGTTCGGTAGCTCGCAAGCCGTCCATCGCGAAGACGAGCGCGCGCGAAAGAATGTCCTCCGCGGACGGCGGCGTTTCGCCAGGCGACATTCTCATTCCTCCTGGCACGGTCAAGATGATCCCGAGGGAGGGAGCCTCGCTCCGTCCCTCGGATGCTTCTCAATTCGACTCGCTCAACTGCTACGGAACCCTCACGGATGACGGCTACGTCTAGAACCTAGCCGGGCGCAAGGGTGACGCCGGTGGCCCGCCATTCGCCTTCCTCGTGAACTGCGCCGATGGCCAGCTCGACCTTCCACTCCGTGAGGTCATCCGGCCCGAACGTGTTTGGATCGTCGGAATTCGTGCGGTGTTCGGTCTGCATGTTGAACGTGGCGAGCGTCCGGAAGTCGTCGCCGGACTCTTCGACGCTCTCCAGCGAGACAAGCTGGGCGCTCTTCACGACGGCTTCGCCCGAGTCATCGCCGAGCGTGTCGGCCAGCATCTCGCGCAGGTCGTCATCATTCCCTCGATGCTCATCCGGGTCATATAGCTGTAGCCACTCCGTGAGGGCGCCCTCCAGCTGGGCGCGGGTCGGAACTTCTGTCATTCCTTCTCCTCTGCCTGAAATTACTCCCCAAGTTCCAGGTTAGCGACCGCCAAATGCTGGCTTGGGAAGGCAAAATGCGCCCCCTTTTTAGATCGTCGGCATCCTTCCGAGGTGTCTAGCGGCGGGCGGGTGGCTGCTGATTGCGCGGGGGCTTTCCGGGGAGTTCGAACCTGTCCCGTGTCTCCGCGGGGAACGGGGCTACTCCGCGTCGGGACCTAGCCCGATTTTGAGGAGATTTATCGAACTCGGCATCACTTCCGTCACGAGGAAGGGTCCAAATTTCGAGAAATTTGGCCCGAAAGAGTTGAAATCGCTTGAGAGCACGGAATCAGCCGCCGCAGCGTAGGCAAAAACGTTCCGAGACCGGCCGAAATCAGCCCCAGAGAGGGCCACTTTCGTCCGGGTTTGGGCGACGAACGGGTCATCGGTGGCCCAATCAGACACGCATAGCCGGAGGTACCTGACTAAGGAATGTCAGCATTTCCAGCACCTCTTGAGAAGCCCGGAACGAGACTCGAACTCGTGACCCCTTCCTTACCATGGAAGTGCTCTACCAACTGAGCTATCCGGGCGGACCGCGGCGTCCCCTGCGGAGGCCGCAGGGGACGATCTTAGAGGGTCTTCGGGGGAGCGGGGCGCAGGCTAGAAGACGGCGGCGAGGCTGGTGACGATCTTCGGGCGGGCCTTCGGGCTGACCTTCTTGGAGTCGTCGAACTGGACTTTGTACTTGGCGTTGCGGGGGCCGTGGCCGGGGAAGAGCTTCGCCTTTGCGTGAAGGAGGCCGCAGGGGCCCTTGGCCTTGCCGAACTTGTGGGTGACGACGAGGTGGTTGTGGCGGAAGTAGTGGCCGAAGATCGGCTTGTGAGGGCGGAAGCCGGCGAAGACGTAGGTGACGACCCGGTGGAAGGGAGCGGTGGCGGGCTTGGTTTTGACGGCGAGGTTGGTGATCTGGAAGGGGACTTCGGCGAGGATCTGGTCGGAGAGGACGCCCTTGATCTGCATCGTTTTCTTCTCCGCGACCGGGTCGATGTGTTCGGGGTAGACGTGGTCGACCGTCGCGCTGAGGGTGCCGTCGGGGTTGACCGTGGTTTCGACGAAGCCGGCCAACCCGCCCGGCGCCGGGATCTGGGCGAAGACCGCTTCGCCCGCTTTGAAGCCGGAGCCGGTGACGTCGACGCTCACCCCTTCGTTGCCCGCGGCGACGTAACAGGCCCTCCCGGTCGCGACGGCCCCGGCCGCGGAGGCAGCGGGTGCGACGACGAGGGCGGCGGCACAGAGGGCGGCCAGGACGAGCGGGGTAAACAATCTGGTTCTCATGGCCGGACCGCTACCCAGGCGCCCCGGCGCCTAACCCCGCTCCGCGTCAAGTGAGCGGCAACCGCCTCAGGCGGGCGGGCGATCTTCCCGCCGGGGCGGGAACGGCGCCTGCGGATAGCGCTGGGCAGCGAGGATTCCGAGTGCTTCCTGCCAGTGTTTCGAAGGGATCGGCACGGCCGGCAACGCCTCCGCCGCGTCCCTTTCGTGTGTCTTGCTGGTCGGCGGGCGTTCTTGCGGTGTCAGACGACGACCGAGCTTTTGACAAGCCCGGCCTCGGTAATAACCGCAACGACGACGACCGCGGGGGACGCGCAAAGAACCACGTTCTGTCCGCCCTGGATCGCCATTGCGACGCAGTCTAGCGCGCCCTGTCAAGCCACGGTTAACTTCTGGTGACGGTTTGCCCCCGAGGAGAGGAATCGATGATGGACCTGAAGGGCCTGTTCAACAAAGGCAAGAAAATGGTCGACGACCGCGGCGGCGTCGACTCGCTGAAAGAGGACGCGCAGGAACTCGCCGAGATCGCGAAAGGCAAAGGCAGCCTGACCGACAAAGCCAAAGAGGCCGCCGCGGCGGTCAAAGAGCCGGGCGCCAACGAGCCCGCCGCCCAGGAGCGGCACCCGAATCGCCAGGCTACCGAGGAGCGTCGGGCTGATGCAGATCGACAGGAGTCGAAGGAGCGGCGCCATCCTTGAGCAGCGTCGCCAGGTAGATCACGACCGGCGAGGAGCCGCGGTTGGCGGCCTGGTGGATGTCTGAGGGCTGCTCGACCAGCCACTGGCCGGCGCGGATGTTCGCCGTCTTTCCGGCGGTGATGACACGCACCCGCCGCGGTTCTTCCGATTCGCCTTCGAAGAGTTCGGCCTTGCCCTGCCGCACGGTGTAGGTGAGCGTCCCGGCGACGACCCGCGAGATCTGCGTGCCGAGGTGATGATGGACGGCGAGCTTCGCGCCCGCCGGCACCGTCACCTTGCTCAGCACCATGGTGCGGCCGGGCGCGCCCTGGACGTGGTCGGTCTGCGCCATCGCCTGGCGGGACGGCGCCGGCGTGGGCGCCGAGGCACCGAACGCGGTCGGCAGGATGATCGCCATCGCCACCACGGCGACGACGCCGAGCGCGGTGACCGGGAGGCGGAAAGTCAGTCGGTTCACGACCGCCCAGTTCGCCCCCCGCGCGCCGACTCCTCCCGCCGCCGGCGAGTTCGCAGGCCTCCCCCTCGGCGCGTTCGCACTTATCCGCGCTATCCGCGGATAAGTGCGAACTCGATCCGGCGGCGCCCGGCGCTTAGACGGCGGCGCCGTTGGCGGTCAGCTTCACGTCGATATTGCCGCGCGTCGCGTTCGAGTACGGACACACTTTGTGCGCCTCGCGGACCAGCTCGACCGCGTCGTCTCCCTCCACCGACGGCAGCGTCACGTCGAGCTCCACCGCCAGGGCGAAGGTCCGTTTCGGGCCCGGCAGCAACGAGACCTTGGAGTCGATCGCGACGTCGCCCGCCTCCGCTTTCAGGCGCCGCGCGACGGCGCCGATGGCCCCCTCGAAGCACGCCGCGTACCCGATCGCGAAGAGCTGCTCGGGGTTGGTGCCGCCGCCTTGGCCTTCCATCTCGGCCGGCAGGCGCAAATCGACCTCGAGCTGCCCGTCGCTGGTCCTGCCGTGCCCGTCGGCCCGTCCTCCGGTGACGTGCGCCTCGGCGGTGTAGATCGCTTTGCTCATCGCGGCCTCCTGTCGGGAAGTGGTTGTGGGACGGACCCTACGGAGGTGGGCGCGCCGGCCGGCCGCGGCGCGTTCGTCGTTGGTTCGGCATACGAGCCCAAGCGACGAACGCATCGGTAGCTTTTCGACGATGCGCCGCCGCCTCGCCACCCTCCTCGCGCTCGCCGCCCTCGGCGCCGCGCTGCTCGCGGGCTGCGGCGGGGGCGGCGAAACGCGCCCCGCCCCGCCGTCCGCGGACTTCCCACAGGCGCAGGGCAAGACGATCTCCCAGCTCCTGCACGGCTCCGGCGCCACCCCCTCGGAACTGGTCATCGCGCCCGCCTCCGAGGTCTTCGACAAGGGCGTCGAACGCTATCCCTTCGGCGTCTTCACGGCCGGGCTGGAACAGGTCGACGACGTCGAAGTCGCCCTCTACTTCGCCAAGGACGGCAAATCGAAGGTGCAGGGCCCGCTCCCGGCGAAGCTGGAAACGCTGCAGACGAAGCCCGCCTACCGCTCCCAGAACGGCTCCGGCCCCGGCGAGGCGCAATCGGTCTACGTCGTCCCCGAGGTCGATTTCCCCCGTGACGGCTCCTACCTCACGGTCGCGATGATCAGGACCGCGGACGGCAAGCTCGAGGCGAGCCGCGTCCCCTCCCCCGTCGTCGGCTCCTACCCGAACGTCCCGAACGTCGGCGAGCGCCCGCCGCAGATCGACACGCTGACCGCCGCCGACGTCGGCAACGACCTCGAAAAGATCGACACCCGGGTGCCACCCGACCAGATGCACAAGGTCGACTTCGCCGACGTCCTCGGCAAGAAGCCGATCGTGCTCGTCTTCGCCACCCCGGCGCTCTGTCAGAGCCGCGTCTGCGGCCCGGTCGTCGACGTCGCCCAGCAGGTCGCCGACAAATACGAACCGGAAGCCGACTTCATCCACCAGGAGGTCTACGTCGAAAACGAAAAAAGCAAGGGCCTCCGCCCGCAGCTGAAGGCGTTCCACCTGCCGACCGAGCCGTGGACCTACCTGATCGGCGCCGACGGCGTGATCAAGGACCGGCTCTCGGGTCCCTACGGGGTGGACGAACTGGAAGAAGCGATGCGGACGATCCTGCCTGGCTGAACAACCGAAGTCGCTTCGGCCTTCGATACAGTCCGCGCAAGCACGGCGCCGGAGTTGCAGGGACGACGGTGTCGGTCCCCATCACGGAGGGGTGGGGTCGCTGTCATTCGACGCTGCAAGGAGAGATATGAAGCACCGCTTGCCCGTTTTCGCCCTCGTCCCCCTGCTGGCGGCCCTGGTCGGCCTTGCCGCACTCCCCGGCGCCGCGCTCGCCGCCAAGCCCGCGAAGAAATCGAAGCCGGCGACCTTCGAAGCCTGTCGCCACGGCTGCAAGTACCGCACCATCCAGAAGGCGGTCGACGCCGCGGGCAGTTATGCCTTCCACAACAAGAAGGCGAAGGTGACGGTCGCGATCCGCCCGGGCAAGTACGTCGAAGGGGTCGTCGTCGACGGCACCGAACGCAAGAGGCGCTACGACGGGATGACGATCGAGGGGACGAAGAAGGACCGCAAGCGGGTCGTCCTCGAAGGCAGGAACGCGAAGGGCGAACTGGGCGCAGCGCAGAACGGGATCGAGGCGATCAGCGTCGACGGCCTGGTGCTGAAGAACATGTGGGCGCGCAACTACGAGTCGAACGGCTTCTTCATCCACGCCGCGGGCGAAGAAGGCCAGCACTGCAACGGCTACACGATGAACAACCTGCTCGCCTCCGGGAACCGCTCCTACGGCCTCTTCGCCAAGAACTGCCTCGGCGGCAAGATGATCAACTCGGCTGGCTACCGCCAGGGTGACTCCGCCTTCTACGTCGGCGAAACGCCGTGCGACAAGAAGAACTGGAACGTCTACGGCGGCACGCCCTGCCAGAAGAAGCCACAGTGGACGCTGCTGAAGAACAACGAAAGCTACGAAAACGTCCTCGGCTTCTCCGGCACGAACTCGAAGTACGTGCGGATCATCGAAAACGCCTTCTACAACAACGGTGCCGGAATCGTCCCCAACACGCTCGACTCCGAGGGGTACGAGCCGAACGGCTGGAACGTGATCGAACGCAACGACGTGTTCTGGAACAACTACAACTACTTCCTCGCCGGGTCGGCCTTCCACACCGTCTCCTCGGGGCTCGGTGAATTGAGCGGCCAGACCGTCAACTACCCGACCGGCGTCGGGATCGCCCTCTACGGCGGCGACCACGACGTCGTCCGCGGCAACCGGGTGTTCGGCAACTACAAGTGGGGTATCGCCTCCTTCTCCAGCCCCGGTGAAACGTTCATCGCCAACGAAGGCAACGAAGGAAAGAACGTCAACAACGAAATCGTCGAAAACGTGATGGGGCGCGAAGGCGCCGACCCGAACGGCGAATACGACATGTGGAACGACGACACCGGCGGTGGCAACTGCTGGGGCGCCAACAGCGCGAATGCGACGTTCGCTCCCGGCAACGGCAAAGTGCCGCTGAGCCAGATCTACCCGATCTGCCCGCAGGCGGAAATGTCCTACGCCACGGCGAAAAGCATCAACCTGGCGCCGGGGCTGCAGATCGCGAGCCTCGCCGAAACCGGCGACCCGACGACGCTCCTCGGCTACGCCGGGACCAGCCCGCCGCAGAACCAGCAGTGCACCTGGGTCAAACGGGTGCCGACGCACCCGACGTTCCAGAAGTACAAGCCGGTGGAAGTGACGCCGCGGCCCGGCGAAGTGACCTGCTGATGCAGGCACTGAAGCTGGTCGCGGTCGTGGTGGCGCTGTTCGCCCTCACCGGGGCGGCCGCCACCGCGGCCAACGCGCCGTCGAAATCGAAATCGAAGCCGCAGGAAGTGTCGGTCGCCGACTTCTACTTCGGCCCGGAAAAGCTCACCCTTAAGAAGGGCCAGTCGGTCGACTGGGTGTGGGCGGAAACCAACACCTACCCGCACGACGTCCACCTGAAGAGCGGGCCGAAGGGGCTGAAGCAGAAGGCCACCTACTCGACCAAGACGACCGCGGTCACCAACGCCGAATTCGAAAAGGCGTTCACGACCCCTGGTACCTACAAGTTCATCTGCACGATCCACCCGACGCAGATGCACATGACGATCGTCGTCAAGAAGTAGCGCCGCGATGAGCTTGGGCGACGGACTCGACCGGCGCGGCTTCCTCGCGCTCGGCGGCGGCATGTTCTTCTGCACGCTGGCCGGGAAGAAGATCAGCGCGACCGAAGGGCAGATCGACGTCGACGCGCACGCCAAGGGGCTGGCGGTGCCGCCGAAGGTGGCGGCGGCGGAAGCGTCCGGGGGCGCCGCGGCGAGCGCGAGCGCCGTGCCGGACGCCGGTCGGGTCGAGCTCGCCGCCTTCGCCGTCAACGGGCCGGCGCGCGAGTACTGGATCACCGCCGAGCCGGTCAAGTGGGACATCGTCCCCACCGGCCGCGACCAGATGATGGACATGCCGGTGAAGGGCAAGACCAAGTTCACCGCCTGGGCCTACCGCGCCTGGACGCCCCACTTCAAAAAGCCGCTGGGGCCGGCGAAGGTGCCGGGGCCGCTGCTCGAAGTGAGCGTCGGCGAAACGATGGTCGTCCACTTCCGCAACAAGCTGAAGTCACCGGTGACGATGCACCCGCACGGGATCTTCTACTCGAACGAAATGGACGGTGGCTACAAAGGCAAGTTCACCGACCCGGGAGGTTTTGTCCAGACGGACCGCACCTTCACCTACATCTGGGAAGCGAAACCGGGGACCGAAGGCACCTGGCTCTACCACGACCACGGGCCGATGGACCCGCTGCCGGTCTTCAAAGGGCTGTTCGGGCCGCTGATCGTCCGCGCCCCCGGCGAGCAGGCGCCGGAAGCGGAGTTCTTCCTCGGCTTCCACTCCTGGGAACCGCCGATCACCGGCCTGAAGGAAAACTTCGCCTGCATCAACGGCCGCGCCTACGCCGGCAACACGCCGGACCTGCACGCCAAGGTCGGCCAGCGGGTCGGCTTCCACGTCTACGGCATCGACAACTTCTTCCACACCTTCCACCTGCACGGGCACCGCTGGACCGACCCGGCGGGAACGATCATCGACACCAAGACGTTCGGCCCGGCCGACTCGTTCCGGCTCGAATTCGTCGAGGACAACCCGGGCCGGTGGTTCTACCACTGCCACGTCTTCACCCACTTCCACATGGGGATGAACGGGTGGTACATCGTCGACTAGCGATCGCGGCGGTCTGCGCCGCAGCGCTCGTCCTCCCCGCCTCCGCGGCGGCCGACAACACGCGGGTCTCGATCTTCGACTACCAGTGGTCGAACCAGGAAGTCCACATCAACCTCGGTGAGAAGGTGATCTGGGACTGGCTCGGGCCGGACCTCGAGCACTCGGTGACCGGGATCTCGCCGAACGACCTCCAGTGGGACTCCGACCCCGGCACCGACGTCCCCCACCACCGCGCCGGCGACGAATACACGCTCGAATTCACCCAGCCCGGCACCTACCTCTTCCAGTGCAAGCTGCACGCCTGGGTCCACGGCGAGGTGGTCGTCGCCGACGCACCCGGCAACCCGCTGTCGAACCCGGGCCCACGGCCGCCGCTGAACATCGACCTCACTCCCCCCACCCTCGGCGAAGTGAAGCTGGCCAAGGCCAAGCTCCGAGGCACGAAGGGCACGCCGATGCGCGCCTCGATCAGCGAGGGCGGCTCCCTCGACGCCGAGTACTACCGCCTCGACCCGAAGGGCCACCGCATCTACAACGGCTACCGCGAATGGTCCACCTTCCTCGGCATCAACCACCTCCGCCTGGCGGCGCGCTGGAAGCACTTCAAGGCCCGCCCCGGCCGCTACGTAGCCGTGCTCCGCGCCACCGACAAGTCGAACAACACCTCGAAGCCCCTGACCAAGGCCTTCACGATCCTCGGCAGGCAGGCCTGAGCGAGGAGGGACGGGGAAGGGTCCGGGCCGGAGCGGCCGTCCGAGTCGCGTCCCGGGCGCCCCATGGGGGTCCTGGCAGGCTGTGACCCCCATGGGGCGCCCGGGACGTGAGGCTTTCGTGGGGAAGAGGACAAGGGTTCGTGACGAAGTCCGGGCTTCCGTGACGGGTCCGTACGTAGTGGCCGCCCCGGAGGCCCGCCGGGTCCCGCCCGCTGTTCCTTATGGCCTCCTGGAGGCCATAAGGAACAGCGGGCGGCGACGCGGGGGACGCGTGTCGACTTATGGG
>Ga0153954_1001656_pt1 | contig 11165 bp, 10 predicted proteins | sample TSFL038MetaG_FD_102277 | JGI IMG/M metagenome (GOLD analysis project Ga0153954, IMG submission 102277) | Attine ant fungus gardens microbial communities from Florida, USA - TSFL038 MetaG | ecosystem: Host-associated > Fungi > Mycelium > Unclassified | place: USA: Florida, Wekiwa Springs State... | reverse complement strand
GAACCGCTCCAGCACGGCCTGCGCCTGCGGGCGCCGGCGCGGGTCGGCGCCGTAGGTCATCAATGTGCCCTCGGCCGCGGGCCCGGCGATCGCGGCGAACTCGTCGTCGGTGATGCCGTCGCCGCCGATCATCTGCAGCTGTGAGCCCTGATCGCGCAGTTGCCGCAGGATCATGGCGCCGGTGTAGTGCACGCCGCCCCAGAACACGACGCTGGCGCCGGACGCCTTCACTTTCAACACGAGCGCCGAGAAATCCTTGTCGCCGCGGTTGACGCCTTCGTAGAGCACTTCCTTCATGCCGCCGCGATTGATCGTCGCTTTGGCCACGTCGGCGAGACCCTGGCCGTACGTGGTCTTGTCGTGGACGATCGCGATCTTTTGGCCCTTGAAATGGGTGAGGATGTAGTCGCCAGCGACCGCGCCCTGCTGGTCATCGCGCCCGCAGGTGCGGAACACGTTCCACATGCCGCGCTCGGTGATCTGCGGATTGGTGGACGCCGGCGTGATCATCAGCGCGCCGGCGTCCTTGTAAACGTCGGAGGCCGGAATGGTCACGCCGGAATTGAAGTGGCCGATGACGAACTTCACGCCGTTGGCCATGAAGCGATTGGCGACCGCCACGCCGTCTTTCGGATCGCCGCGATCATCCCCGACGATGAGGCTGATCTTGCGGCCCAGGACGCCGCCCGCACCGTTGATGTCGGCGACGGCCTGCTCGACGCCTTCCTTGTATTGCACGCCGAACGCCGCGCTGCCGCCGGTGATCGGGGCGGCGGCTCCGATCAGCAACGACTCCTGTGCGGATGTCGGCCCGAGCGCCGCGGCGAGTGCGGCGCCCAGGACCAGAACGAGCGTGACGGGCGCCGACTTACTCTGCCTCGGCATAGCTGATCTTGCCGTCCGCGCCTTTCTTCCAGACGTAGAGCACGTAGCGGTCCTTCTTCTTGCCGCCCACCGTATAGCCGGTCACATCGCCCTTCTTGTCGAAGGAGACATCGCCGAGCACGGTGTTGAACACTTTGCCCGAATGCATCACCTCGGCGACCTTCTTGGGATCGAGCGATTTGGCTTCCTCGGCGGCCTGCTTGATGATCTGGACGGCGGCATAGCTGTAGAGCGTGTAGGCCTGCGGCTCGAAGCCCTTCTTGCGGAACACGTCGATGATCTGAGCGTTCGCGGCGTTGGTGCGCGGATCGGGCGAGAACGTCATCAGCGTGCCTTCGGAGCCGGGACCGGCGATCGACGCGAACTCGTCGTCGGCCATGCCGTCGCCGCCCATGAACGTCGCCTTCACGCCCTGGTCGCGTAGTTGCCGCAGGATCAGGCCGCCGGTGTCGTGCAGGCCGCCCCAATAGACCAGGTCGGGACGCGCCGCCTTGATCTTGGAGACCAGTGCCGAGAAGTCCTTGTCGGTAGTGTTGACGCCTTCGAACAGCACCTCCTTGAGGCCCTTGGCGTTCATCGCCTTGCGGGTCTCTTCCGCAAGGCCCTGGCCGTAGGTGGTCTTGTCATGCACGACGGCGACGCGCTTGCCCTTGAACTTTTCGGCGACGATGGCGCCGGCGAGCACGCCCTGCTGGTCGTCGCGGCCGCAGACGCGGAAGATGTTCCACATGCCACGGTCGGTGACCTTGGGGTTGGTCGCGGCCGGCGTGATCTGAAGCACGCCGTTCTCCTGCAGCACCTCCGAGGAAGGGATGGTCACGCCGGAGTTGAAGTGGCCGACGACGAACTTCACGCCGTCGCCGACGAACTTGTTGGCGACCGATACGCCTTCCTTCGGGTCGGCGCGATCGTCGCCGACGGAGAGCTGGATTTTCTGCCCGAGAATGCCGCCGGCGGCGTTGATGTCCTCCACCGCCTGCTCGACGCCGTTCTTGAGCTGCGCGCCGAAGGCGGCGCTGCCGCCGGTGAGGGGGCCGGCGACGCCGAACTTGACCTGCGCCGACGCGCCGCCTGCGAGTCCCAGGCCGAGGCCAAGTCCGAGACCAAGTCCAAGAGCAAGCGTGAGCCCGACGCGGGGCCTGAACCGTAGTTTCATGGTGTCTCCTCTGGATGAGCTTTTTGCTGCGGTTCCACCGACCCGCGCATTGCCGGCACGGCACTTTGCGCCGATTCAAGCGGTAATTATGGCGAATGTCACCCGGATTTTGGCGTACCCGGCCTCGCCGCAGTGTCGCGGCGGCGCCAATAGAACAGGCCGGCGCGCTCGTTGATCCAGCCATAGCGGCTGACCATCTGGACCACCCGCTTGAGCCGGAATCCGGCGAGGCCCAACGCCAAGCACACCGCATAGTCGACGAGATAGTAGTGGAGCGACAGGAACTGACCGTCGAACAGCGCATAGTGGAGGAAGCGCACGGCGATCGCGAGGACCACCATGTAAAGCGCCACATGCCACCACGGCCGCCAGGTTGTCGCGATGGCGCGGCCGGCGAGGAACGCCGCGCCGCCGCCGAGCAGCACGCTCACCAGGAGAAAGATCCCGAGCGATTGCTCGTCCGTTATCAGTTCGGAAGCTTCCATATCGACGTCGCTCTGGCTTCTTAGGTTGGTCGCATTTTCGGACGGAAAACCGGTCTCCACTTTTCCTGAGAATGCTTAGTGCCTGCCGCCTTCGAGATAGGCCGCCTTCACTTCCGGCCGCGCCAGGAGCTCCTGCCCGCTGCCGCAGAGCGTGATCGCGCCGTTGACCATCACGTAGCCGCGGTGTGCGAGCCGCAAAGCATGGAAGGCGTTCTGCTCCACCAGGAACACGGTGAGCTTCTCCTCGCCGTTGAGCGTCTTGATTGCCTTGAAGATCTGGCGGGCAATGAGCGGTGCAAGGCCGAGCGAGGGCTCGTCGAGGAGCAGGAGGCGAGGGCGCCCCATCAACGCGCGTCCGATCGCCAGCATCTGCTGCTCGCCGCCCGAAAGCGTGCCACCGCGCTGCTGGATGCGCTCCTTCAGGCGGGGAAACAGCGCGAAGACGCGCTCGATGTCGGCCGCGAAGTGGCCGGCACCGGCGGCCGCTGCGCCCATCTGCAGGTTCTCCATCACGGTCATGCGCGCGAAGATGCGCCGGCCCTCCGGCGCCTGCGCGATCCGCAGGCGCGCGACCGCGTGGGTGGGCAACCGCGTGATGTCGCGGCCGGCAAAGGTGATCGAGCCCTCGCGGGCGCGCGGATTGCCGAAGATCGTCATCATCAGCGTCGACTTGCCGGCGCCGTTGGCGCCGATCAACGCCACGATCTCGCCTTCGCCCACGTCGATGTCGACGCCCCGCAGCGCGGCGATGTGGCCGTAATAGGCCGTGACGCCGCGCACGCACAGCAGCGGAGCGGTGGCGCCTGCACCGTTCGTCGGCGCGCTCATGGCGGCGCTCCCGGCAGCTCGGCGAGCACCTCGTCGGCGACGTCCTCCTCGACCCCGAGATAGGCGGCGATCACCTTCTGGTCGTTGCGGATCTCGTCGGGTGTGCCGTCTGCGATCTTCTGGCCGTGATCGAGCACGACGATGTGGTCGGAAATCTCCATCACCACCGTCATGTCGTGCTCGATCAGGAGGATCGCGGTCGACTGCTCGTCGCGAATGGCGTTGAGGTAGTCTCCAAGCTCGGCGCTCTCGTGCGGATTGAGCCCGGCGGCCGGCTCGTCGAGGCAAAGCAGCACCGGCTCCGTGCACATGGCGCGCGCGATCTCGAGCCGCCGCTGGTCGCCGTAAGGCAGCTCGCCGGCGGGATCGTCGGCGCGGCCGACGAGGCCGGTCTTGTCGAGCCAATAGCGGGCCTTGTCGATGGCCGCGCGCTCGGCGCGTCGATACGAGGGCAGGCCCAGCGCGCCGAGCACTGTCCATCCGGACGCGCGCATGAGCGCGTTGTGCTGCGCGACCAGCATGTTCTCCAGCACGGTCATGCCGGCGAACAGGCGGATGTTCTGGAAGGTGCGCGCGACCCGCGCCTGCTGGGTCACCTGGTAGTCCGGCATGCGCTCGAGCAGGAACAGCGCGCCGTCGCCGCGGCGGGTGCTGCGCGTGCCGCGCTCGGTCAAGGCGCCGAGCTCCTCCCATACGCCGGCGTCGCCGTACTGCAGCGCGATGCGTCCCTCGCTCGGCTTGTAGAATCCGGTGATGCAATTGAAGACGGTGGTCTTGCCGGCGCCGTTCGGGCCGATCAGCGCGGTGATGTCGCGATGCTGCGCAGTGAAGGAGAGGTCGTTGACGGCGACGAGGCCGCCGAAACGCATGCTGAGATGTTCGACCTGCAGCATTGGCGTAGCAACCGCGGGCGACGCCGGATCCGGCCGCGTCCCGCTCGCGGGCGGATCATAGCTCATCCACGGCCCTCGCGCACGAACTCGGCCGCCACCGTCTTGCTTTCCTTGAAGAAGGCCGACGGCTCGCGCGTCGCGATGAGCCCGCGCGGCTTCCAGATCATGATCAGCACCATGGCGAAGCCGAACAGCAGCAGGCGGTACTGGGTCGGGTCGAAATCGCTGCCGAATATGGCCTTGAGAAAGTCGAGCTCGCGCATGATCTCGGTGCCGCCGATCATGATCACGGCGGCGGCGGCGACGCCGACGAGGCTGCCCATGCCGCCGAGCACCACGATCGCGACGATGACCGCCGATTCCATGAAGGTGAAGCTCTCGGGCGAGATGAAGCCTTGCCGGGCGGCGAAGAAGGACCCCGCGAAGCCCGCGAACGTCGCGCCCATGGCGAAGGCGGTGAGCTTGGTGTTGGTGGTGTTGATGCCGAGCGACCGGCAGGCGATCTCGTCCTCGCGCAAGGCTTCCCAGGCGCGCCCGATCGGGAGCCGCCGCAGCCGCACCGTGATGGCGGCGGTGACGAAGGCGAGCGCCAGGATCAGGTAGTAGAGAAAGATGGTGCGGTAGATCGGACTGAACTCGAGCCCGAAGCGGGCGGCAAAGCCGTTATCGTCGGCGTTGAACGGAATGCCGAAGAAGCTGGGGCGGGGAATGCCGCTGATGCCGGCATAGCCGTTGGTCACCGGCACCCAGTTGATGAGGATCAGGCGGATGATCTCGCCGAAGGCAAGCGTCACGATCGCGAGGTAGTCGCCCCGCAGCCGCAGCACTGGAAAGCCGAGCAGGATGCCCCAGAAGGCCGCCAGGCAGCCCGCGATCGGAAGCAGGAGCCAGAAAGACAGCCCGAAGGTCTTGGCGAACAGCGCGTAGGAATAGGCGCCCACCGCATAGAAGGCGACGTAGCCGAGATCGAGCAGGCCGGCGAGCCCGACCACGATGTTCAGCCCCCAGCCGAGCATCACGTAGATCAGGATCTGGACGCCGAAATTGTCGACCCACTTGGCCGCGCCCTGGGGCCCCGAGAGCGCAAGCGCCAGCGGCGGGTAGACGATCGCGAAGCCGATAGCGAACGGCGCGAACCAGCGCCCCAGCGCCGCACGCCAGGCCGGAGCGTGCGCGCGGCGCGGTGCGTGGGCGCGGCGTGCCAGCCAAGGCGTGACCAGGAGCGCATACAGGAAGCGTCCGCCAGCAATGATCGCGACCATGGCCGCGAGCAGCGCCCAGCGCGTTTCCAGCACGAGCTCGTTGTGGATGTTCTGGACGGTGTTGAAGCCGATGAGCGGCAGGAGGATTCCGAAGGCGATGAGGCCGGCGAACAGGGCCTCGCGAATGGCGCGGCCAAGATCGACGCGCACGGTGGAGTGCGATGCCTCCATCTACACCTTCTCCACGTCGGGCCGGCCGAGAATGCCCTGGGGCAGGAAGATCATGGTGATGGCGAGGATCGAGAAGGCGGCGACGTCCTTGTAGTCGGTGGAGAAGTAGGCCGACCACATGGTCTCGACCAGCCCGATGAGCAGGCCTCCCAGCACCGCGCCGGGGAGCGAGCCGATGCCGCCCAGCACCGCGGCGGTGAAGGCCTTTACCCCCGGTGTGAAACCGTCGGCGAAGCTCACCACGCCGTAGTACATGAGGTACATGGTGCCGGCGACGGCGGCGAGCGCCGCCGCGATCACGAAGGTGATCGAGATCGTGCGGTCGACGTCGATGCCGAGCAGCGCGGCCATCTTCTGGTCCTGCTCGCAGGCGCGCTGCGCGCGGCCGAGCGCGGTGCGCGTCACCACGAACCAGAACGCGCCGAGCAGCACGGCGGTCACGGCCCAGACCATGAGCTGCTTGTAGGACACCGAGACGTCGTAGCCGTCGGGGTCCGGGAACAGCACGATCACCTTATCGAAGAGCTGCGGGATCGACTTGAAGCGCGGGCCCTGCGCGACCTGCACGAAGTTGGACAGGAAGATCGACATGCCGATGGCGGAGATCAGCGGCGCCAGCCGGAACGATCCGCGCAGCGGCCGGTAGGCGACGCGCTCGATGGCCCAGTTGACGAGCGAAGTCAGCAGCATCGCGACGATGAGCACGATGACGAGCGCCACCACGACCGACCCGATGCCGATCCAGGTGGTGACGAACAGGAACGTCACCAGCGCGATGAACGCCGACACCATGAACACATCGCCATGGGCGAAGTTCACCATGCCGATGATGCCGAACACCATCGTGTAGCCGATGGCGATCAGACCGTAGATTGAACCCAGCGTGATGCCGTTGATCAGCTGCTGGACGAAAACTTCCATGCCCGCGCGCCCCCTTCGAGGCCTCCCCCGCGATCCGGCACCGACGAACCTCTATCAGGGGAGCGCCGCACCGGCAACGGCGCGGACGCCGCGGCGCTGTGGGTTCCCGGGCAAGCAAAACGCGGTATTCACTGGCTTTTCGGGGCCGTCCGCGCGATAACCGCGCCGCTCCGGGCGCCCAGCCCTGATCGATCCCATGGCCGGCCCGCGATGAATCTCGAGCTGCTGATTCGCGTATCCGCGTTCGTGGTGGTGTTCGCCGCCATGGCGATATGGGAGGTCGCGGCACCGCGCCGGCCGGCCTTCGCCGGCCGGGCGCCCCGCTGGCCGAGCAACCTCGGCATTCTCCTGGTCGATGTCCTGGCGGTGCGTATTCTCGTTCCGACCGCAGCGGTCGGGGCGGCGCTGTTCGCTGCCGGGCGCGGCTGGGGCCTGCTCCATCTCGCCGGCTGGCGGCTCCCGATCACGGCGCTGCTCGGCTTCCTGGTGCTCGATCTCGTGATCTATGCCCAGCATGTCGCTTTCCACAAGGTGCCGGTGCTGTGGCGGCTGCACCGGGTCCATCACGCCGATCTCGACGTCGATGTGACCACCGGCGTGCGCTTCCATCCGTTCGAGATCCTGATCTCGATGGCGATCAAGATCGCGACAGTGATTGCGTTCGGTATCCCGGCGGTGGCGGTGCTGCTGTTCGAGGTCGTGCTCAACGCCGCCGCGATGTTCAACCACGGCAATGTCGCGCTGCCCGTGAGGCTCGACCGCGCGCTGCGGCACGTCGTGGTCACGCCCGATATGCACCGCGTGCATCACTCCGTCTTGCGGCATGAGACCGACAGCAATTTCGGTTTCAATCTGCCGTGGTGGGACCGCCTGTTCGGGACCTATTGCGACCAGCCGAAGGCGGGCCATGCCGGCATGACGGTCGGGTTGCCGGTCTTCCGCGACCCGAAGGAACTGCGTCTTGATCGGCTGCTCGCGCAACCGTTCCGCGCGCCGAGGCCGGAGCCCGGCCAGGACCGTGCGTGAGCCAGGACCGCGCGTGAGGCCGTTCCGCTGGCGCAGGCGAGGGGAATGCGATACCGCCAGACGGAATCCGCCGCCACGCGGCGGCGCTTGTTGACACCTGCTCGCTTGGATGCCTTGTTGCCGCCCTTGCAAGCGAGAGGAGCCCGCCCAGATGAGCGACATGAAGGCCGAGGACGCGATCGCCGCCAAGGGGCGGCCGTTCACGGGGGCGGAATATCTCGCCAGCCTGCGCGATGGGCGCGAAGTCTATGTCTACGGCGAGCGCGTCGAGGACGTGACCACGCATCCCGCGTTCCGCAACGCCGCGCGCTCGATCGCGCGCCTCTATGACGCGCTGCACGACCCCAAGACCAAGGATCAGCTGACGGTGCCGACCGACACCGGCTCCGGCGGCTATACCCACAAATTCTTTCGGGTCGCGCGCTCGCGCGAGGACCTGATCGCCCAGCGTGACGCGATCGCCCATTGGGCGCGCATGTCCTACGGCTGGATGGGGCGCTCGCCCGATTACAAGGCCTCGCTGATGAACACGCTCGGGGCCAATCACAGCTTCTACGGAAAGTTCTCCGAGAACGCCAAGAGCTGGTACCGGCGGGCGCAGGAGAACGTGTTGTTCATGAACCACGCCATCGTCAATCCACCGGTCGACCGCGCGAAATCGTCGGAGCTGGTCAAGGACGTCTACATCACCATCCAGAAGGAGACCGACGCGGGCATCTACGTGTCCGGCGCCAAGGTGGTGGCGACCTCGTCCGCACTCACGCAGTACAACTTCCTCGGCCAGAACGCGGCGGCGATCCCCACCCACGACACCGATCTCGCCGTCATGTTCATCGCGCCGATGAATGCGCCGGGCGTGAAGCTGTTCTGCCGCACCTCCTACGAGATGATGGCGAGCGTGATGGGCACGCCCTTCGACTATCCGCTGTCGTCACGGTTCGACGAGAACGACGCCATCTTCGTGTTCGACAACGCGTTCATCCCCTGGGAGGACGTGCTGCTGCACCGCGATCTCGACAAGATGAAGGTCTTCTTCACGCGCTCGGGCTTCCTTGCCGGCTACCAGTTCCAGGGCTGCACGCGGCTCGCGGTGAAGCTCGATTTCCTGGTCGGCGTCATCGCCAAGGCGCTGCGCGCCACCGGCGCCGACGGATTCCGCGGCAACCAGGCGCTCCTGGGCGAGGTCATCGCTTGGCGCAACCTGTTCTGGGCGCTGACCGAGGCGATGGCGACCAACCCGTCGCCGTGGGTCGAGGGCGCCGTGCTTCCCAACCTGCAGTCCGGCTCGAGCTACCGCGTGTTCGCCGGCGACGCGTATGGGCGCGTCAAGGAGATCGTGGAAAAGATCATCGCCTCCGCGCTGATCTATCTGCCGTCGTCGGCCAAGGACTTCGGCAATCCCTACATCGACAAGTATCTCGCCAAATATGTCCGCGGCTCGTACGACATCGGCTACAAGGACCGCATCAAGGTGATGAAGCTGTTGTGGGACTCGATCGGCACCGAGTTCGGCGGGCGACACGAGCTCTACGAGATGAACTACGCCGGCAACCACGAGGACATCCGCCTGCAGGCGCTGTGGAACGCCCGCACCACCGGCCAGCTCGACGGCATGATCGCGCTCGCCGACGAATGCATGTCCGACTACGACGAGAATGGCTGGCGCAATCCGACCTGGATCGATCCGGACGATGTCGCCTATCCTGGGCTCCCTGGGGTCAAGCGCGCGGCGGAGTAAGCATCAATGAGCTGGATCGACCAACGCCCCGATGACGCGATGGACGGCGCCTTCACGGCGGTGGGGCCCGACATCGTCGCGACCGTCGATCCAAAGCTGTTCCGTGAAGCGATGAGCCGGCTCGGTGCGGCGGTGCATGTCATCACCACCGCCGGCCCCGGCGGCAAGGCCGGCGCGACCGCCACCGCGGTCTGCTCGGTCTCGGATGCGCCGCCGATCTTGTTGATGTGCCTCAACCGCCGCAGCCAGACCAATCCCTCGGTGGTCGAGAACGGCGTGTTCTGCGTCAACACGCTGGGCGACGGCGGCGCAGAGATCGCCGACATCTTCGCGGGCCGCACCGGCGTGATGGGGAGCGACCGCTTCGCCACCGGCGAGTGGCTGACGCTCTCGACCGGAAGCCCGGTGCTTGTGCCGGCGGTCATCGCATTCGATTGCCGCATCATCGAGGTGCGGTCGGTCGCGAGCCACAACGTGTTCTTTGGTGCCGTCGAGGCGTTGCGACTGGGGCCGAGCGGTCCCGCGCTCGTCTATCACGACCGCGCCTACAAGCGCGTGTGAACCGCTAGAATTTCGGCAAATTCGCGTCTATTGCAGTGCGAAAATCCGGCCTGCGGTCGGGTAAATTGACAGCTTTGCCGGGCAACTTTGTTTATGACCGGACGTTGATGCTCGGGGGGTTCGTAAGTCTCGTCAACCCTCGAGGAGAAAGCGATGACCAATAACCCGAAGGACCCGAAGGAGCAGAATCCTCAGCATCAACAGAGCAATCCGCGCCCGGGTCAGGGCGGTCAGCACCAGCAGGGCGGCGGCGGGCAGCACAAGCCCGGCCAGCAGCAGCAGGGTGGTGGTCATGGCGGCCAGCAGGGCGGCCAGCATGCGGATCGGGATCACAAACAAGGTCAGCGTTGAGCTCTTTTCGCTAGTTATTCCATGATGGCCCCGCCCGTCGGCGGGGCCATCCCATCTCGAAGGGGATGCTCGCGAATTCATGTGCATCAGGCCCGGCCGCGCTGCCGGACCACATTTTCTCCGTGCCGGCGCTGGCCTATGATTTGTCATGGCCACCGCCGCGCTGCCGCTTTTTCATCTCTACGGTGATCCGCCTGACGATCAGGCCTTCGATTTCATCCACATCGAGACCATCGTCTCGCGCTCCGCGATTCACGACTGGACGATCCGCGCGCATCGCCACCGCAATCTTTTTCAGGTGCTGCTGATCGGGCAGGGCGGCGGCGAGATGACGTTCGAGGCCGCCACCATCGGCTTCGACGCGCCCTGCGCGATCCTGGTGCCGGCGACCAGCGCGCACGGCTTCCGCTTCCGCCCGCGGGTCACCGACGGCTGGGTGCTGTCGTTCACCGAGGACGTCGCGGCGGCAATGGGGGATCACCGCGGCGAGGAGCTGGCGCGCCTCAAGGCGCTCGCGGCCGATCCGGTCGTGGCGCTCGGGGCGAGCGAGTGCGACCGGCTGCTCAAGCGGGCGGAGGAACTGCACGAGGAGCGCTTCCTGGCGCGTCCCGGCTGCCGCATCGCCATGCGCGGGCTGCTCGCGCTGATCGCGGTCGAGGTCGCCCGCCTGGCGGCCGGCCGCTCCCGCGCCGGTGCCGAGCCGCTCGCGCGCGAGCCGACCGGCGCGACCGTCGAGGCGCTGCGCAAGCTGGTGGAGGAGCATTTCCACAAGCACCGGCAGCTCGCGTTCTATGCCGATAAGCTTGCCATGACGGTCGACCGCCTCAACGACCATGTCAGGCGGGCGACGGGCGTGACGGCCGGGCACCTGATCCGCCAGCGCGTGCT
>Ga0153954_1001655_pt1 | contig 11195 bp, 8 predicted proteins | sample TSFL038MetaG_FD_102277 | JGI IMG/M metagenome (GOLD analysis project Ga0153954, IMG submission 102277) | Attine ant fungus gardens microbial communities from Florida, USA - TSFL038 MetaG | ecosystem: Host-associated > Fungi > Mycelium > Unclassified | place: USA: Florida, Wekiwa Springs State... | reverse complement strand
ATTGGATTCGAAAGTTTCGCGGCTGGAGTACTCTCGATTCCAATCTTAAGCGTTTTGGACCAAGCGAGGCCACATGCGATTGCCCTGCCTTGTGGGGGAGGGTTGGGGAGGGGGGTAGCAGTTGTTGAGCTATCTGCGTCAACAACAACGACCCCCACCCCTAACCCCTCCCCACAAGGGGGAGGGGAACAGACCGCCTCCGCTGCGCCGTTGTGCGCTCCCGCTGACACGAGCGTGTTCAAATGTGAGGCGTGGGCAAAATCACGCGAGAGCGGCTCTCACTGGAGCAACCGCACGAGGCGATTTTGCCCACCCTGCCAGCTACCGCCAGGAGCCTACCCGGCCAACGCCACCGCCTCGACCTCGATCTTGAAGCCGTAGTGCAGCGCCGGCACCGGCACGACCGCTCGGGCCGGACGCGCGTCGCCGGCCCAGGCGGCGTAGAGCGTGTTGAACGCAGGCCACGATTCGATGTCGGTCACGTAGACCCGCACTTGCACGAGCCGGCTCACATCGCTGCCGGCGCCGCGCAGCGCCAACGCGACATTGTCGAGCACCTGCCTCGCCTGCTGTTCGAACGGCGCCGCATTGAGCTTGCTGCCGTCGGGCGCGATCGGCAGTTGCCCCGAGACATAGACGAAGCCGTTCGCCGTGACGGCATGGCTGTAATGGCCGCCGGGCTTCGCCATGGTGGTCGGATTGGTCAGCGTGATGTCGGCGGCCATGAAAGCTGCTCCGTGTCACGTTCGTGCGTTCGGTGATTTGGCGGCGAGGCGGCGGATACCACGGCTATACCCTCCGCGGGCGACGGTCGCAACTTGCCGCTTATTTAAACGACAGCACCGTGTCCCACATCGCGCAGTCGTTCGCCTGGCCATATCCATCGACCGTCTTCGGCCCGGCGAGGTCGAGCGACATGACATCGTCCTTCTCGGCGGAGTAGCGCGGCCAGGCGGCGGGCGCCGGTTCGCCGGCATGATCAGGCGTGCCGTATCGCGCGAATGTGGTCCAGTAATCGACCATGGCATCCGACAGGCGTTCCTGCGCGCCGCTCAATGGATGCGACGTCCCCTGCCCGCCCCGGAACACCGGAAACAGGTATTGCAGCTCGGCGGTGTGGCACGCCCGCATCGGATAGCTGACCTCCGGGAAATAGGAGGGAGCGGTGCGGTCGTCGAACTGGTAGGCGTAGACAGGAACGTATTTCACCCATTGCTGGTTCAAGAGGCGCGCCGTGCAGGCCTTGGCGCCTTGCGCCATCGCGATCTCGGCGAGGCTCGGGCTGGCATAGCTTGCCAGGGGATATTTCTTCAGGAGCGTCTCTTTGTGCGCGGCCCCGAAGGAGGCGGCGTAACGATCAAAGTCGCTCTCCGTCAGAGGCTTGTACGTGTTCGCCTCGGGAAGAAAGAACCCCTGCTCGTCGCGCACCAGCCCCGTCATGATCGGCACGTGATTGAACAGTCCCTTGCTGAACGCCTCGAATGCAGGATGCGTAATGACGGTGCCGTCGACTGAGGGAAACTCGCTCACGTATCTGACGATGCCTGCCTGATGATCGAGCACCTGCTGGACGCTCAGCGACCGCAGGCACTTTGCGCTCTGATCGGCACAACCGGCCGCCGTTGCGAAATCCTCACCGGCCCTCAGCGCCGTCGCGGGCGAGGTCACCGCGATGCGCGTCCCGCTCTGGTTGATCGCCCGGTGAAACAAGCCCTTCGACAGCGGCGACTGCAGGTTGGCCATGACGCTGGTGCCGCCGCCCGACTGTCCGAAGATCGTCACGTTGTCCGGATCGCCGCCGAAGGCGGCCGCATTGCGCTGCACCCACTTGAGCGCGAACTGCTGATCCATGATGCCGTAGTTCGCGAACGGGTGCCCCTCCCCATTGATCGCGGGGTGTGAAAGGAAACCCAAAGCGCCGACACGATAGTTGACGGTCACCACCACCACGTCACCGCGGCGCGCGAGCTTGCTGCCGTCGTAGTCGTTGCTTTCGCCGCTGAACAGTCCGCCGCCATGGAACCACACCATGACCGGACGTTTCGACGCTCCCGCCGGCGCGGCGGCGGGCGCAAAGACGTTGAGATACAGGCAATCCTCGGTAGTGCTCGGCGCAGCAAAAACGCCCCGCGGAAGCTGTGGGCACGTGCCGGCGAATTTGGTCGCCTGCAAGGTCTGCGTCGCACGGGGCGCATCCTGGGGCGGCCGCCAGCGCAAATCCCCGACCGGCGGCGCCGCATAGGGAATGCCGAGAAACTTTCTGACGTCTCCGGACACGAGGCCCTGCAGGTCGCCATTTTGGGTATGAACCACGCTCGTCAACGTAGCGGCCTGTGCATACGCGACACCGCCACCCATCGCGCTCGGTCCGAGCGCCAGGGCCACCGACGTCGCGACCAGGCGGAGCAAGGCGTAGCTGACGGAGACCGGCTCTGTGCGACGGCCATTGAACACGATCGGCCGATTCAGGAGGCATCCGTTCGCCGCCTTGCTCATAAGCTTCGTCCCTCGCGTCAATTTCGAACAGTTACGCCGTTCTCCGCGCTCAAGCGTACTCTGTCGCCTGATACGATTCCATCCGGGGGGCTGGTGACAACGCGATCCTGGGCGGAAAGGCCTGAGCCGATCTCGACATCCTTGCCCAGATCGCGCGAGACCGTGACCTTCCTGAGCACGATCCGGTCGTCGTCGTCCAAAATTGCCACGCTCAATCCATCCTGACCGAAGATGAGCGCGCTCGCGGGCACGCTGATCGCTGTTTCCGGGTTCGGCAATTCGAGCCGGACATTGGCGAAAGCTCCCGTCATCAGCTCGCCATCCTTGTTGTCGACCACAAGCAGCATACGCGTCGTTCCCGACACGACATCGACAGCCTGCGATGTCGCCTCGACGGTTGCGGGAAAGGTCCGATTTTCATACTCAGGAACGGAGATCTGGGCTTTGGTCCCGATCTTGACGCTGGGCGCGAAGCTTTGCGGAACATTGATGTAGACCCGCAGCTTGCTGGTGTCCGAGACCACAAACAAGGCTGGCCCGCCGCCGCCCCCCGCATTGATCAACGCACCAACGTCTGTCGCTCTGGCAGACACGACGCCATCGAACGGAGCGACGATAAGCTTGTACTTCTCCATCACGCGCAGACGATCGACGTTGGCTTGCGCGCCCCTCACGGCGCTCTGGCGACTGGAAAAATCGGCGTCGCGCTGATCGAGATCCCGCCTTGTCACCGCGCCGGATGTAATGAGCGACTGGCCGCGCTCGAGATTGGCCTTCGCAAGAGTGGCATTGGCCTGGGCACTCGCGAGATCCGCCTCGGCCTGCATGAACTGCTGATCGAGATCCGGCGCGTCGATCTCCGCCAACAGTTGCCCAGCCTTGACTGGCGCACCGATATCCGCCTTCCACTCCTTCAGATAGCCGCTGACGCGGGCGTAAATCTGTGCCTGCGAATAGGCCTCCAGGCGGCCCGGAATGTCCAGCGTCGCTCGCTTGCCGCGTGTGTCCGGCTTGGCCACGGCCACGACTGGCACGGCCTGGCGCTCGGCCCAGTCATTCAGTCGGGCATCCGCCATTTTCCGGGATGTGACGCTCACGACCACGATTGCGGCCGCGATCGTCGCGACTGCAACGGCCGCAATGCGCAGCCCTCGGGGCGACACGACCTTCTCTGGCGCAGTCGTCGGCGGGTGGTCAGCGCCGGCAGGATCAGGCAACGACATGAAGGCCCCCAGATGCAACGGCCGTGGACCGGCCTTTTCGGCTATGCAGGATGCTGAAGACGACCGGCACGAACATCAGCGTGGCGATCGTCGCGAAGAAGAGACCGCCGATGACGGCGCGGCCGAGCGGGGCATTCTGCTCTCCGCCCTCGCCTAGCCCAAGCGCCATCGGGGCCATGCCGATGATCATGGCCAACGCGGTCATCAAGACAGGGCGGAACCGGACGAAGCCCGCTTCCAGCGCCGCCTGTACCGGATCTCCCAATTCGGCGAGCCGCTCGCGTGCAAAGCTGATGACGAGCACGCTATTGGCAGTCGCCACGCCCATGCACATGATTGCGCCGGTCAGCGCCGGAACCGACATGGTCGTCTGGGTCGCGAACAAGGTCCACACAATGCCGGCGAGCGCGGCCGGCAAGGCCGTGATGATCACGAACGGATCGCCCCACGACTGGAAGTTGACCACGATCAGCAGATAGATCAGCACGACGGCTCCCAGAAGCCCGAACAGCAGTCCGGAGAACGAGCTGTTCATCGTGCTCACCTGGCCCAGCAGCACGACCTCCGAGCCTTTGGGGACATCCTTGGCGCTTTCGTCCAGGATTTTCTGTACGTCTGCGGCAACGGCACCGAGATCGCGTCCCTGGGGCGTGGCGTAGATCTGCACCAGCGATTGAATATTGTACTGGGAGATTATGGCCGGCCTGTTCACGCGATTGATTGTGGCGATCGCTCCCAGCATCTGCGAGGGCGCGCCGGCAGCCGTGATCGGGACATTCTTGAGCGCCGACAGCGAATCAATCTGATACTGCGGCGTCTGCATGACAATGGCGTACGATACCCCGTTGTCGGGATTGAGCCAGTATGTCGGCGCGACTTGCGAGCTGCCGGCCAGGTTTACGACCAGGCTGTTGGTCACGTCGCGTTCCGTGACGCCGACATACTGGGCGCGCGTACGATCAACGTCGACGTTGAAACCAGGGCCGTTGAGTGCTTGCTGGATACGCACGTCCGCCAGCCCGGCGACGTGCCTAAGTCGCCGCACCAAGCCTTGTGCGTATGCATAGTTGGCCGTGAGATCCGGTCCCCGGATCTGCAGATCGATCGGCGCGGGAGTGCCGAAATTGAGGATCTGACTGATAATGTCGGCGGGCAGGAACGAAAAGGTCACGCCGGGAAATCGGAGCGGCAGTTGTTCGCGCAGGGTCTTTACGTAATCAGCAGTAGGGGCATGGTTCTCGTTGAGCTTGATCTGGATATCGCCATCCTGAGTCCCCATCGTTCCCGTATTGTTGTAGGTCATGTTTATGCCGCTGACCGGGAAGCCGATATTGTCGACGATCGTGTCCAGTTCCCCGGGCGGGATGATCTGCCGGACCGCCTTCTGGATCTCAGCGAATTGAACGGCGCTTTCTTCCACCCTGGTGCCCACGCGCGCACGCACATGCATCAGGATCTGGCCAGCATCCACGGTCGGAAAGAAGTCACGCCCGAGAAAGGGCAACAGCGCAAACGAACCGAAAACCACCAGCATGAAAGCGGCGGCGAACGTCTTCCGGTGACCGAGCGCCATCGACAACAGCTCATGATAGCCCTGCCGGATCCGCTCGAAACGCGCCTCGAAAGCGCGCTGAAACCGCACGAGCGGGTTTCGCGACGTCGGCAACGGTCCGTCGAGGCCGTGCATGTCAGTGTGCGGAGCATGCGGGCGCAACAGATAGTTCGCCATCGTCGGTACCAGCGTCCGCGACAGGATGAAGGAGCACACCATGGCGGAAATCACCGCCTCTGCCATCGGCACGAACAGGAAGCGCGCGACACCGGGAAGGAAGAACATCGGAACGAACACGATGCATATGCAAAGGAGCGATACGAATGCGGGGGTGACGATCTGAGCGGCGCCATCCATGATGGCGGTCTCGACGTCCTTCCCTTGCTCCAGGTGCCAGTTGATGTTCTCGATCGTCACGGTAGCGTCGTCGACCAATATGCCGACCGCCAGGGCAAGGCCGCCCAGTGTCATGATGTTGAGCGTCTCTCCCAGCGCGGAGAGGATCGCGACCGAGCCGAGCACCGACAGCGGAATCGACGTGGCGATGATGACCGTGGAGCGCCAGCTCCCAAGGAAGACCAGGATCATCAAGCTCGTGAGCGCCGCGGCAATCACCCCCTCCTTGATGACGCCGTTGACTGCCCCTTTGACGAACAGGGACTGATCGCCGATCAGCGCGACCTTCAGATTGTCGGGGAGCAGCGCCTTTATCTGCTCGACCTTGGCTTTCACGCCGTCGATGATCGAGAGCGTCGATACCGAGCCGTTCTTCAGGACCTGCATCAGAACCGAGCGACTACCCTCGACGTGCACGATATTCGTCTGGGGCGGGTTTCCATCGCGGACCTGGGCTACATCGCGGATGTAAACCATTGCGCCGTTGACGCTCTTGATGGGAAGGTCACCGAGCTCGGAAATGATCGAAGGCGCATTGTTGAGTTGGATCGTGTATTCGAACGGTCCGATCTTCTGCGTTCCTACAGGCGTGAGCAGGTTCTGGGCTGCAAGCGCGTTGGCGACGTCCTGGCCGGACAGCCCCCGCGCCTGCATAGCCAGGGAATCGAGGTCGATCTGGACCTGCCGCGCCTTGCCTCCATACGGATAGGGAATTGCCACTCCGGGTATCGTGACCAGTGGGGTTCGCACCACGTTGAGGCCGAGATCCGCGAGCGCCTGCTCGGACAGCCCCGAGCCGGAGAGCGCCAGCTGGATGATCGGCACCGTCGATGCGTTGTAGTTCAACACCAGCGGTGGCGTTGCTCCCACGGGCAACTGCTTCAACTGGGTCTGCGAGACGGCCGTGATCTGCGCATTCGCCAACCGGATGTCGACGTTCGGCTGGAAGAATACCTTGATGATCCCCAACCCGTTGTAAGAGGTCGCCTCGATGTGCTCGATGTCATTGACCGTCGTGGTCAGGGCGCGCTGCGCTTGGGTGGTGATGCGGCCCGCCATCTGATCGGGCTGCAAGCCGGTGTACTGCCAGATGATGGCCACGACGGGAATGCGGATGTCGGGAAAGATGTCGACTGGCGTGCGCAGCGCAGCGAGCGGGCCGACAATGAGGATGACGAGCGCCAGCACCACGAACGTGTAGGGACGCCGCAGAGCGATCCGCACCAGAGCAATCATGCGACGGAAACCCCCCGGTTCGTGACGCGTAGTCGTTGCTAGGCGCCTAAAGCCCCAACCTTCAATATTCAGCTAGCCGTCCACATTCAACCATTGCTCGCGTATGGCGCGCAGCTTGGCTAATCACAGGCGCAACGCGTCAATTTGCCAGCACATTTGTTGCTCTGAGCGGAGAAATATTGCGTCGAAAGCCGTTTCAACCGCTCGTAGCCCGGATGGAGCGAAGCGCAATCCGGGGTTCGTCGTACGCGGCCAAGCCGTCCCGCATTACGCGCTGACGCGCTCCATAGCGCGTCGGAAGACGCGCGTGAACGCGCTTAATGCAGGCTACAAGTGCCATTTTCAAGGTAGTAGTGCTAAACCGACGAGGCGCTAACACCGGGGCGGCTCGCAGCGAGCATCTCGCGCACCAGCGGAATGACCTTGGTCCCGTAGAGCTCGATGCAGCGCATCATCCTTGCATGCGAGAGGTGACCGGCGCTGTACTTCATGTCGAAACGCGCGATCCCGAGCGCCTTGGCGTTGGTCGCGATCTTGCGCGCCACCGTCTCGGGCGAGCCCACGTAGAGCGCGCCGTGATCGGCCTCGCGGTCGAACTCCTGTCGTCCCATCGGCGGCCAGCCGCGCTCGCCGCCGATGCGGTCGCGCATCGCTTTGTAGTCGGGCCAGAGCTCCTCCCGCGCCTGCTCATCGCTGTCGGCGACGTAGCCGGGCGAGTGCACACCGATCGGCTTCACCGGCTTGCCCAGTTGCTGATAGGCGCGCTGGTAGAGGTCGACATAAGGGCGGAAGCGTTTGGGATCGCCGCCGATGATGGCGAGCATCAGCGGGAAGTCGTAACGCGCCGCGCGGATCACGGATTCCGGGCTGCCACCGACGCCGACCCAGGTCTTGAGGAAGCGCGGTTTCTCGGAGCCGGCCTCGACCGGCGGAAACACGCGCTGTTCGGCGAGCGCGGCCCGCGTGCTGCCGCGCCAGGTCAGACCGCCCTTGGCGGGGTCCTGCCGCACCAGCGCGGCAAACAGATCGAGCTTTTCCTCGAACAGCTTCTCGTAGTCGCCGAGCGCGTATCCGAACAAGGGAAACGACTCGGTGAACGAACCGCGCCCCAGGATCACCTCGGCGCGTCCGTTCGATGCGGCGTCGAGTGTCGCGAAGCGCTGGAACACCCGCACCGGATCATCCGAGCTCAGCACCGTGACGGCCGAGCCGAGATGGATCCGGCTGGTGCGTCCGGCGATCGCCGCCAGCACCACCTCCGGCGCCGATATCGCAAAGTCGACGCGGTGGTGCTCGCCCACGCCAAAGAAATCGATGCCCAGGGAATCGGCCAGCACCGCCTCGTCGATGACATTGCGGATCACTTGGGCGTGCGGCAGCACGTGGCCGTCGGCGTCCGCCGTGACATCGCCGAAGGTGTCGAGCCCGAGTTCGAGGTGTTGTGCCATGGAATCCGCTGTTCACGCCCGTTGCTGCTCCGGCCAGTCACCGGCGTGCCGGGACCGACGATGCGAGATAGGGAGCAGCCGCTTCAGGCGCAATGCCTCAACCCCGGCTTGCGTTCAGGCGGCATCTGCCGGCGCCTGCGGCGACCACCCCTTTGCCAGGTCGATCGGGAACGGAAACACGATCGTCGAGCTCCGCTCGCCCGCGATATCGAACAGCGTGGCGAGGTAGCGCAACTGCATCGCCTGCGGGACCGGTGCAAGAGTGCGGGCCGCCTCGAGCAGCTTTTGCGCCGCCTGGTTCTCGCCTTCCGCGTTGATGACCTTGGCGCGACGAGACCGTTCGGCCTCGGCCTGGCGGGCGATCGCGCGGATCATGCTTTCGTTGAGGTCGATACGCTTGATCTCGACGTTGGAGACCTTGATGCCCCACGCCTCGGTCTGCTTGTCGAGCACATCCTGGATGTCGGAATTGAGCCGGTCCCGCTCGGCCAGCATCTCGTCCAGATCGTGCTTGCCCAGCACCCAGCGCAGCGTGGTCTGCGCAAGCTGGCTCGTTGCCGCCGCATAGTTGCTCACCTGGATCACAGCCCGCTCCGCGTCGACGACACGCGAGTAGATCACGGCGTTGACCTTGACCGATACGTTGTCGCGCGAGATCACGTCCTGCGGCGGCACCTCGTCCACCATCACCCGAAGATCGACGCGAACCATCTGTTGCACCATCGGAACCAGGAGAAAGAAACCGGGGCCCTTGGTGCCGGTGTAGCGTCCAAGCGTGAAAACGACGCCGCGCTCGTACTCACGCAGGATGCGGACCGCGGAGAGCACGATGATGACGGCGAAAATGACCAGAACAACGATGGTTGCCGCGGTGAGCATGGTTATTCCTCCTTGTCGGTTGGACGCGCGTCTGCCTCGACGATCAGGACGAGCCCCTCGCGGCCGACGACCTTGACACGGACGTCGGGCTGGAGCGGCTGCTGCGCGCGAGCGCGCCAGATCTCGCCCGCCACATGCACTCGTCCTTCACGCCCGTCCCAGGTCAGGGCTTTGCCCTGCGCGCCGAGCAACGCCTCCTTGCCGGTGACAACGGGACGTCGGCGCGACCGCAGCAGCATCGACAGCACCAGGAGCAGCAGGCCGGCGGTGACGACGGTGGCTGCGACGACAACCGGCAATGACAGGCGCACTCCGGGCGCGGCCGGGAACATCATGACCGCGCCAATCATGAATGCGGCAATGCCGCCGACGCCGATCACACCGAAGGCGCCGATGTGAGCCTCCGCTACCATCAGACCGATGCCGAGCAGCAGCAGCGCGGCGCCGGCATAGTTGATCGGCAGCACGTTGAGCGCATAAAGCGCCAGCAGCAGGCTGATGCCTCCGACCAGGCCTGGCGCGATGGCGCCCGGATTGAGGAATTCGAACAGCAGCCCGTAGACCCCGATCAGCATCAGGATGAACGCGACGTTCGGATTGGTGACGACGGCGAGGAGCTCCGTCTGCCAGTCAGGCGGCACTTCAACGACGTCGAGACCGGCGGTCGCCAACCGCTCATGCTTTCCTGCGACTATTACGGTGCGACCGTCGATCTGGCGCAGCAGGTCCGGAACATCGCCGGCGATCACGTCAACGACGTGCTCCCGTAACGCTTCGGAGGCAGGAAGGCTTACGGCCGAGCGGACCGCCTCGGCCGCCCAATCCGGGTTGCGGCCATTGAGCTCGGCCAGGGAACGGATATAGGCCTCCGCGTCGTTCACGATCTTGCGGGTTTCAGTATCCGCGGGCTCGGAGGCGGGCTGCTTGCTCTTGTCCTCCCCTTTCTTCGGTTCGGGCACCTGCGGAATGCCGCCCAGCTGGACCGGAGTAGCAGCGCCGAGATTGGTGCCCGGCGCCATCGCGGCGAGTGCGCAGGCGTAAGTGATGTAGGTGCCTGCACTTGCCGCCCGTGCCCCACTCGGCGCGACATAGGCAACGACCGGGATCGGCGAGGACAGGATCGCGCCGATGATCTCTCGCATCGATGTGTCGAGGCCGCCCGGTGTATTCATCCGCAGGACGACCAGACGCGCTTCGCTCGTCGCCGCCGCATGGATCTCCCGCACCGCGTAATTGGCGACGGCAGGACCGATCGCTCCATCGATATTGAGGACGACGGCCCGCTCGGCTGCAGCAGCCGCTGCCGGTAGCAACGTCACCGCCACCAGGGCGGCGGCCCATGCGCCCGCGGCGCGCCAATGCGAGCGTGCGCCGTTCCCGGCGGCAGAGGCCCCGCGCGCACGCATCGGCTGCCTCCTGTTGCAGGCCCAAGGAAGGATTGGGCGTTTGCGAACAAGACTTGGGAAACAAACAAGACTTGCGCAAACAGACCTGCGCAAACAAGACCTGCGCAAACAAGACTTGCACAAACAAGACTTGGGAATGGCCGATGGCATCCACAAGCCCGGATACGGCCGCACAAGGCAGCGACCGCAAGGCTTGCCAACAGTGGCTTTCCCGCGTGCCGGTCGTCATCGACGAGGCGGTGATGAGCGAGCCCCTGGTGGCAGATCATTTGCTTCATATGGAATAAATATATTGACTACATTACGAATATGAGATAGACACCAAATCAGCCGTGCTCATCGAGGGGCGTTTTCTAGAGACGATCCTGAAACGGAGCAGGTCTGGCGTCCCGCGGCGACCGGTTCGTGACCACGTCGCGGGGGCCTGAAGCCACCGCCGCCAGGCACCCTGGTGGGGCGGAGCCCGACAAGCGGGTCCGGATCGATCCAGATCCGCAAACGTGTGGGCCCTTCGGGTGAAAACCGCCACGGTTGGAGCGCCGAGAGGCTGGCCATCCCT
>Ga0153954_1001654_pt1 | contig 11205 bp, 10 predicted proteins | sample TSFL038MetaG_FD_102277 | JGI IMG/M metagenome (GOLD analysis project Ga0153954, IMG submission 102277) | Attine ant fungus gardens microbial communities from Florida, USA - TSFL038 MetaG | ecosystem: Host-associated > Fungi > Mycelium > Unclassified | place: USA: Florida, Wekiwa Springs State... | reverse complement strand
GCCTCGGCAAACGCCTTGGCCCGCTTGGTGACGAGGTTGTAGACGTTGTTGGACCAGTTCTGGATGGTGGTGTAGGTGATCCGGCTGCCGGGGAGGGCGACCAGCTCCACCACCGCGGAGTGCAGGGAGTCGGTGGTGTACACCGGAGCGGAGCACCCCTCTACGTAGTGCACCTGCGACCCCTCGTCGGCGATGATCAGGGTCCGCTCGAACTGGCCCATGTTCTCGGCGTTGATCCGGAAGTACGCCTGCAGCGGCATGTCCACCTTGACGCCGGGGGGCACGTAGATGAACGACCCGCCGGACCACACCGCCGAGTTGAGGGCGGCGAACTTGTTGTCGTTCGGCGGGATGACGGTGCCGAACCACTTCCGGACGATGTCCGGGTACTCGCGCACTGCGGTGTCCATGTCGCAGAACAGGACGCCCTGGGCCTCCAGGTCCTCCCTATTTCGGTGAAATACCACTTCAGATTCATACTGGGCGGTCACCCCGGCCAGGTACTTGCGCTCGGCCTCGGGGATGCCGAGCTTCTCGTAGGTGTTCTTGATGGAGTCGGGGAGCTGGTCCCAGTCCTTGACCTGCTCGCCGGTGGGCTTGATGTAGTAGTAGATGTCGTCGAAGTCGAGGTCCGGCATGTTGACGGCGAACCACGCCGCCATCGGCTTGCGGTCGAACCGCTGCAGCGCCTTCTGCCGGAACGACCGCATCCAGTCCGGCTCCTTCTTCATGGCCGACATCTCGCGGACGATGTCCTCGTTCAAGCCCTTCTTCGGCTTGAAGACGTAGTCCTCTTCGTCACTCCATCCGAGCTGGTAACGCCCGAGGTCGAGATCGGTGGTGGCCATCGCTGCTCCTCGGCCGCCGCCCGTCCGACTTCCCGGTCGACGGCGGCCCGTCGGCGGCGGTCGACTGACCGCCTAGCTGGGGGAATGCCCGCCGGGCGGGATTTCCCCTATGTCGATAGTAACAACTCGGCGGAGTGGCCGAAACGGTTACCGCCCCGAAGGCAGCCCCCGCTGCTGCCGGCTCCGGGCCAGCACCGCCGCCCGGCGGCCGTCGATCACGGCGGGGTCGATGCCTCCGCCCAGAAACCGGTCGGCGGCGGCTACCTCGGCTGCCTCGGCGTCGGGACCGCCGCCGGCAAAGGCGGCGTAGGCCGCCACCATGGCCCGGGTGGCCGGCTGGTCGGCGGACACCACATCGGCGGCCACCGCCAACGCGGTGGGTAGCAGGTCGTGGTGGGGAACCACCCGGTTGACGAGACCCCAGGCGGCCGCCCGGTCGGCGTCGATGAAGTTGCCGGTCAGGCTCATCTCCCGGGCCCGTCGGAGGCCGACCGCCTGTGGCAACCGGACCGACAGTCCCCAGAACGGCACCACCCCCACCCGGGTGTGGGTGTCGGCGAACGTCGCCCGGTCCGACGCGATCAGGAAGTCGCACGCCAGGGCAACCTCCAACCCTCCGGTCACGGCCGGCCCGTTGACGGCGCCGATCACCGGCTTGGCCAACGACGGCCACGGCGGGCCGTCCGTCGGCCGGATGGTGTGCCCGCCGGCGGCCAGCTCGGCCAGGTCGAGACCGGCGCAGAAGGCCGGGTCGGCGCCGGTGAGCACCACCACGTCAACCGACGCGTCCGCGTCCGCCTCGGCCAGCCGTGTGGCGAGAGCGACGAGCATGGCGGAGCTCAGGGCGTTGCGCCGTTCGGGCCGGTTGAGGGTGACCACCGCCACCCGATCCCGGCGGTCCAGCAGTACCAGGTCCCTCCGCTCGCTCATCCGTCCGACCCTAGGCTGAGCCGATGTCCGACGCCCCCGCCCCGCCGGTCCCACCGCGACGCCCGACGGTGCTGTCGGCGCACGGCGACCAGCGCATCGACGACTGGTACTGGCTCCGCGACCGGGACGACCCGGCGGTGCTGGCCCACCTGAAGGCGGAGAACGCCTACACCGACGCCGTCCTGGCCCCCCAGGCCGATCTCCGCGAGACCCTCTACCGGGAGATGGTGGCCAGGATCGCCGAGACCGACCTGTCGGTGCCGGTCCGGCGGGGCCCGTGGTGGTACTACGAGCGGACCGAGGAGGGGAAGAGCTATCCCATCCACTGCCGCCGGCCCGCCGCCGGTGATCCCGCCGCCAGCGACCCCGCCGCCGGTGACCCAGCGGCCGACGACCCAGCCGATGACGAGGCCCCGCCGGAGCTCCGTTCGGCAACAGGGCCGGACCGGACGGAGCAGGTCCTGCTGGACGAGAACCTGCTGGCCGACGGCCTGGCGTTCTTCGAGGTGGCCAACCTGGCCGTCAGCCCCGACCACGGTTGGCTGGCCTACGCCACCGACACCACCGGAGGGGAGATCTTCGACCTGACGTTCCGGTCGCTGCGGGACGAGGCCACCTCGTCGGCCCCCACGGAGCCGGGCGCATCGGCGCCAACAGATGCGGTGGCGCCCGTGCCGCCCGTGGCGCCGATGGAGACGGTCCCGGACACCTATTACGGCCTGGCGTGGGCAGCGGACAACGCCACCGTCTTCTACACCCGGGTGGACGACGCCCAGCGGCCGTACCAGCTGTGGCGTCACCGGCTGGGCACCGATCCGAGCACCGACGTCAAGGTCATGGAGGAGCCGGACGAGCGGTTCACGCTGTCGGTGGGCCGGACCAAGGACGGCGAGTACGTGGTGGTGGTCCTGCAGTCCAACACCACCAGCGAGGTGTGGGTGATCCCGGCCGGGGACCCGGACGCATCCCCCCGACTGGTGGAAGGCCGCCGGCAAGGGGTGGAGTACGGCGTCGATCACCACCGCGACCCCGTCGACGGCCGCGGACGGTTCGCCGTGCTCACCAACGACGGCGCCGTCGACTTCCGGCTGATGGTGGCCCCGGCCGACCGCCCCGGCCGGGCCAACTGGCGCGAGGTGGTCGCCCACCGGCCCGGCACCAGGCTCGACGACGTCGACGTGTTCGACCGCTGGCTGGTGCTGGCCGAGCGATTGGACGGCGAACCGCGGCTCCGGGTGGTGCCCCTGGACCACGACGACGACAGCGCCAACAGCCCTGTGGACGGCGGCGAGGCCGATCTGGGGCCGTTCGGCGGGGACCTGCTCGGTCGCAGCCGACTGGTGCCGTCGGACGAGCGCCCGTCGGTCACCTGGGAAGGACCGAACCCGGAGCCGTCGGCGTCGACGTTGCGGTGCGAACAGACGTCGCTGGCGACCCCGCGGACGGTGCTGGACGTCGACCTGGCCACCGGCAGGCGGACGGTGCGGAAGCGGCAACCGGTGCTCGGCGGCTACGACCCCGACCGGTACCGCACGTACCGGCTGTGGGCGGAGGCCGGCGACGGGGTGCGGGTGCCGCTGTCGGTGGTGCACCGGGCCGACCTGCTGGCCGACCCCGAGGGGACACCGGCCACCGCCGCCCGGCCGGTGCGCCAGCCGGCGCCGTGCGTGCTGTATGGGTACGGGGCGTACGAGCACTCGGTGGACCCGGCGTTCTCGTCGCTGCGGCTGTCGCTCCTCGACCGCGGGGTGGTGTTCGCCGTCGCCCACGTCCGCGGCGGCGGGGAGCTGGGGCGACGGTGGTACGAGGACGGCAAGCTGGCGGCCAAGCCGCACACGTTCTCCGACTTCGTCGCCTGCGCCCGGCACCTCGTCGGCGCCGGCATCACCACCCCCGACCGGCTGGCGGCCCGCGGCGGATCCGCCGGTGGCCTGCTGATGGGGGCGGTGCTCAACCAGGCGCCGGAGCTGTTCGCCGCCGTGGTGGCCGAGGTGCCGTTCGTCGACTGCCTGACCACCATGATGGACGACACCCTTCCGCTGACGGTGGGGGAATGGGAGGAGTGGGGCAACCCGGTGGCCGACGCCGACGCCTACGCCGTCATGCGGTCGTACTCCCCGTACGACAACGTCCGCGCCCCCGACCCGGCGAAGGCCGGTGCGGCGACCGGCGAACGGTGGTCACGACCGAAGGTGCTGGCGACCACCGGGTTGCACGACGCCCGGGTGGGCTTCTGGGAGCCGGCGAAGTGGGTGGCCAGGCTCCGCGACACCGGGGCGGTGTCCCAGGCGTTGCTCCGGACCGAGTTGGTGGCCGGCCACGGCGGGCCGTCGGGCCGGTACGACGCCTGGCGCGACGAGGCGCTGGTGTACGCCTTCGTCCTCGACGCCCTGGGGGCCGCCGCCGACACGCTCGACGAGCACCCGGCCCCGCCGGCGTCGGCTACCCGCTGAACGACGACGTCGTGGTGGTGGTCGTAGTGGGGGCGCTGGGGGTGGTGGTGCTCCCGGCAGCTGGCTGCAGGGTCATCCGGAACGGCGTCTGGTAGCCGGTTGGCAGCACCACCGGCTTCTGGTCGAGGGTCATGGTGAGGGCGGTGGGTGCACCGATCTCGATGGTGGTGGTGCCTGTCAGCGTCAACGACTTGCTCTGCCCGGCGGGAAGGGTCTGACTGAACACCGATGTGCCGCTGGACGACCGGACTGTCAGCCAGCAGGCGCCGGTGGAGGCCGACAGATTGACGGTGTAGGACGCCGCCGGCGGCACGTAGGTGCCGGTGGTGGAGGTGGACGTGACGGCGGTGAAGGTGGGGGGAACCGTGGTCGTGGTGGTGGTCGTAGGCGGTGGCTTGGTGGTCGTGGTGGCATGACCGGTGGCTCCGGCGTTGGCGGTGGTGGTGGGGTGGGAACCGGCGGTGGTGGTGGAGTGGGAGCCGACGGTGGTGCTGGTGGACGACTTCTTCGGGTGGCCGGCCCGGGCGCCGACGACGATGATGGCCACCAGGACGACGACGACGACCACGGCCACCACGACGGGGCCGGCGAGCCGGCGGGGGCGGTGGTTCATGGCCGACATGGCCCGGTCCCGGGTCCGTCGACCGCCGCCGGACGACGGAGCGGGAATGGTGATCGGCGCCCGGGTGGACGGGTCCTCGAACACCAAAGGCCGCGACGCGGACCCCGGTCGGCTGGCTTCTCCGGCGCCGAGTCCCGCCCCCGGACCCCGGTCCGCTCCGGAAGCAGCGTCCCCGGACAGATCGTGGCTCTGCCCGACGACCCGCCCCGGTCCGGGGTCCGACCGGGTCCGGATGCCCTGCAGGGTGTCGAGGGCGTTGCGGTAGCCCTCCACCGAGTGGGTGTCGTCGGGACCGCGGCGCCGCAGCAGCCACGCCGCCGCGGCCACCACGGCCAGGACGATCACGATCACCACGACGATCACCATCCGTTCTATTCAACAAGACCGAGAGGGGGCCGCGGAGCCGGGCCGGCGAGAGGCGGGAGCCGGGCCGGCGGGAGGCGGAGCCGGGGCGGCGAAAGGTGGGGCCGGGCGGCGAAAGGTGGGTTGACCCGGCATTGTGGCAAAACGCTGGCTAAAATATCCGAGGACGGCCTGCGCGGCGGGCGCAGGGGGTTTGCGGGAGCCCTTGGCCGTTCCACCGAGAACTCATCCCGTTGCGACGAAAATTTCGTCACCACTGGCGGAGGGAGACGGGATGGCTGTGGAAGCCACCAAGATCGACGGCCGGCGGGCTCGGGGGCTGCGGACCCGGGACGCCATCATCAACGCGCTCATGGATCTGATCGTCGGCGGCGACATCGCGCCGACGGCTCAGCGGATCGCCGATCGGGCGGGGGTATCCGTTCGGTCGGTGTACCAGCACTTCACCGACGTGGAGGGGCTGTACGCGGACGCTGCGGCCAGGAGCTTCGACTGGGTCCGGTCGGCGTCCGCCGAGGTGGACCCGTCGTGGCCACTGGAGCGACGGGTGGACGAGTTCACGGAGTCACGGGCCAACACCCTGGAGATGATGACCCCGTTCAGCCGGGCGGCCCGCATCATCGAGCCGTCGTCGACCGCGGTCAGCGCCAACCGGCAGGCGATGCAGAAGTGGGGTCGTGACCGGGTGGCTCGGGTGTTCGGCCCGGAGCTGAGCCGCGTCGAGGGCACCGACCGGGCGAGCCTCCTCGGCGCGCTGGACACCATCAGCAGCGCCGAAGCGTGGGAGCACCTGCGGACGAGCGGGCACAGCGTCAAGTCCGCCCGCCAGGTCATGCGGGCCGGCATGTTGGCACTGCTGGCCAGCACCAACCGCTGACCCACCCAGACCGCCAATCGTCGCAGCCGGTCGGCTACGGGCGACCACCGCTATCCGACCAACCCGCCGCCGGTGGGTTCCGTCAGTCGCCCACCCGGGCGGCCTCACCAACGCAGCGTCAGGTGCGCATGGCCGCGCGCGGCCGGAGGGCCGGCGACAGGTCGGCGCGGCGCGGGTTGGCCTGGTCGCGGGCGGACAGCACCGGTGACGCGACGCCCCAGTCGGCGCCGACGTCGGGGTCGTCCCATGCCAGGCCGAGCTCGTCGTCGGGGTTGTAGTAGCCGTCGACCAGGTACCACAGCAGCAGGTCGGTGAGGGCGGCGAACCCGTGGGCGACGCCGGGCGGGATGAACAGGCCGCGGTCCTCGTCGCCGGACAGCTCCAGCACCTCGGTGGCCCCGTCGGTGGGCGACCCGACGCGGAGATCGTGCAGCACCACCCGGGCGCGGCCGCGGAGCATGTACCAGTAGTCGGCCTGGTGCAGGTGGTAGTGCAGCCCCACCACCGCACCGGCTTCCTTTTCGGACCGGTTGGCCTGCACCATCTCCCGGCCGAGCGGCAGCCACTGTCGCCGGTAGGTCTCGACGAACCGGCCCCGCTGGTCCCCGTGGACGTCCGGCTCGACGACGACGACGTCCTGGATGGTTGACGACTGCACGATGTTGGGCACGGGCAGCGAGGGTATCAGGGGGTAAAACGGCCGAAGCCACCCCGGTAGAACAGGAGGGGGCCGCCGTCGCCGATGCCGAGGTCCAGCACCCGTCCGGTGACCAGCTCGTGGTCGCCGGCGTCGTGGATGATGCCGAGCTGGCACTCGATCCAGCAGAGCACGCCGTCGAGGATGGGGGTTCCGGCCGCCCCGACGCGCCAGCCGACGCCGGCGAACTTGTCGCCGCCGGAGACGGCGAAGTCCCGGCAGAGGGCCTCCTGCCCGTCGGACAGGATGTTGACGGCGAAGGCGCCGGCCTGGGCGATCCGGGGCCAGCTGGTGGACGACTTGGCCGGCGCCAGCGCCACCAGCGGGGGGTCGAGGGACAGGGAGGTGAACGACTGGCAGGTGAACCCCACCGGCTGGCCGTCCTCCATGGCGGTGACCACGGTGACGCCGGTGGCGAAGTGGCCGAGGACCTCACGGAACCGGGCCTGGTCGAAGGAGGAGGCGCCGAGCCCCTCCAGGTCGTCTGTTCCGGAGACGGGCTCCGACGTGGTCACGTGACTGTTCCTCCTCGACGGCGACGATCACCGTGCTCGACATGCCGGCGGGGTTGCCGACCGGGAAACGTTACGACCGGCCGAGGTCGACGGTCATCCCCTCGACCGCCGCCGACACGTCCAGCCCCTTGGCGTCGGGCAGCCGGCGGGCCCGCCGGACCAGCCGGTCGACGTCGCGGTCGCTGTGGGCGGGGTCGTGATGGAACAGCAGCAGCCGCTTGGCGCCGGCGCGGGCGGCCACCCGGACGGCGTAGGCCACCGTCGAATGGCCCCATTCAGACTTGTCGACGAACTCGTCGTCGGTGTACTGGGCGTCGTGGACCACCAGGTCGGCGCCGTCGCACAGCTCCAGCACCGCCTCGGGCACCTGCTGGCGGTCGGCCGGTGCCTGGTGGTCGGGGACGTAGGCGATGGAGCGGCCGTCGGCGTCGATGCGGAACCCGAGGGTATTTCCTCGATGCGGCACCGATCGGGCCTTCACCTTGGCCGATCCGACGGCGATGTCGTCGTCGCCGGTGTCGGCGAACCGGACCTCGCCGTGGAAGTCGTCCATGTGCACCGGGAAGAACGGTGGCTGCACCGCGCCGGGGAGGGTGTCCCCGAGGGTGCCCCCGTCCTGGCGCGGGCCGTAGACGTTGAGCACCGCACCGGGGTCGTGGAGGGGGCCGAAGAACGGCAGGCCGAGGATGTGGTCGAAGTGCAGGTGGGTGAGCAGGGCGTTGGCCTGGAGCGGCCGCCCTTGGGCACGGAGGGCCGGCCGGAGGGCGTCGCCGAGAGCCCGGATGCCGGTGCCGAGGTCCAAGATGAGGGGAACGTCGCCGTCGACGTCGACGAGGACACACGAGGTGTTGCCGCCCACCCGGCGGTACCGGTCGCCCGAGCACGGGCACGAACCCCGGACACCGTAGAAGGTGGCCTGCACCCCCTCACCGTATCCCCGACCTGCGGCCCCACAGTCCCGCCCCGGGTGGGTCACCCCGGCGGCCACCGGCCCACTTCCCCGGCGGCCACCGGCCGCCCCGACGCGGCCGGCCGGGAACCGAAGTACCGTTTTCCCATGGACACCGGTACCGTCGAAGCCAACGGCCTGACGTTCGCCTACCTGGAGGCCGGACCGGCGGACGGCCCGCTGGCGCTGTGCCTGCACGGGTTCCCGGACACCGCCCACACCTGGAGGCACCTGTTGCCGGACCTCGGCGACGCCGGGTACCACGCGGTGGCGCCGTTCCTCCGCGGCTACGCCCCCACCGACCTGCCGGCCGACGGCCAATACCAGACCGGCGCGCTGTCGAGGGACGTCAACGCCCTGCACGACGCCCTCGGCGGGGACGGTGACGCCGTGGTGATCGGCCACGACTGGGGGGCGCTGGCCACCTACGGGGCGGTGGCCCACCAACCGGACCGGTGGCGGCGGGTGGTCACCGCCGCGGTGCCGCCCACCCAAGCGGTGATGTCGTCGTTCTTCTCCTACGACCAGCTCCGCCGGAGCTGGTACACCTTCTTCTTCCAGTCCCCCATGGCCGACATGGCGGTGCCACTGGACGACTACGTGTTCATCGACCGGCTGTGGGCCGACTGGTCACCGGGGTACGACTGCAGCTGGGACGTCGCCCGGGTGAAGGAGGCCATCGGCACCCCAGAGCGGACCGCCGCCGCCATCGGGTACTACCGGGCCCTGTACGACGGCACCGGCCACGATCCCGACCTGGCCGACGAGCAGGCCGCCGGTCTGGCGTCCACCCCGCGACCGACGCTGTACCTCCACGGCGCCCACGACGGCTGCTTCGCCTTCGACGCCATCGACGACCCCCTCCGGTTCCTGGCCGACAAATCGGAGGTGGCGGTGGTCCCCGGCGCCGGCCACTTCTTGCAGTTGGAGCAACCAGACGTGGTGAACGCCCGCATCCTCCAGTTCCTCGCCCGCTGACCGCCGGCGTGGGGGTGGGGCCTCACGCCGGTCAACGAGCTCAGGCCAGTTCGAGGGTGGCACCCCGCCACTGGGCCAACCCGTCGCCGACGAGGGTGTCGGCGACCTTCAACGCCCGGTCGGGGTCGTCCGGCCACCCGGCAGCGACGGCGACGTCGGCTCGCCGTACCGGCCGGCGGCGCAGGGCGTCGACCAGCCGGCCGCGGCCCTGGCGGTCGGACCCGTGGAAACGGGACTGCGGGCGGGAGGTGGCGGCCGATCCGATCGCCGGGTCCGGCGCCGCCCAGCCGGCGACCGCCCAGGCGCACCGGCGCCGCAGCGGGCAGCCGGCACAGTCGGGGCCGCGGGACCGGCAGTGCCGGGCACCGAGATCGAAGACCGACTGGCTGTACTCCCACGACCGGCCAGGCGGGACCAGCCGGTCGGCCAGGTCCTGGGCCTCGTTCGCCGACAGCGGCCGGCCGGCGACTGCCCGGGCCAGGAACCGGGCGACGTTGGTGTCGACCACCCCGACGTCGGCTTCGTAGGCGAACACCAGCACCGCCCGGGCGGTGTACGGCCCGATACCGGGGAGGGCCAGCAGGGCGGCCAGATCGGCCGGAAACGTGCCACCGTGCCGTTCCACCACCGCCGACGCGGTGCGGTGCAAGAACACCGCCCGGCGGTTGTAGCCGAGCCCGGCCCACGCCCGGACCACGTCGGCCGGGCCGGCGGCGGCGCAGGCGGCTGCGGTGGGGAACCGGTCGACGAACCGGCGGTACGGCTCCACCACCCGGTCGGCCTGCGTCTGCTGCAGCATCATCTCGCTGACCAGCACCAGCCACGGGTCGCGGGTGGCCCGCCACGGCAGGTCCCGCCGGTTGGCCGCCCCCCACCGCAGGATGGTGCGGCGCAGCCACGCCAGCTGCCGCCCATCGGCGAGTGCCGCCGGCTGCCCAGTACCGGCCGGCTGCGCCGACGCTGAGTCGGTCAGGCCGGGCACTCCCGCAGCCGGGTCAGTCCCAGACGTCGTCGCCGTACGGGCGGCGCCGGGCCGGGGCGGCGGCGGCCTTCCACACCATGACCTTGCGGCGGAAGTAGCACACCTCGTCGCCGCGCTGGTTGAACGCCTTCGTCTCCACCGTCACCACCCCGCGGTCGTCGCGGGACTTCGACGGCACCTTGTCGATGACGCGGGTCTCGGCGTAAATGGTGTCGCCGTGGAACGTCGGCGACCGGTGCAGCAGTGACTCCACCTCGAGGTTGGCGATGGCCGCGCCGCTGACGTCGGGCACGCTCATCCCGAGGACGAGTGAGTACACCAGGTTGCCGACCACCACGTTCTTGCCGTGGACCGTCTCCTGCTCGGCGAACCACGCGTTGGTGTGCAACGGATGGTGGTTCATGGTGATCATGCAGAACAGGTGGTCGTCGGCCTCGGTGATGGTCTTGCCGGGCCAGTGCCGGTACACGTCGCCGGGGACGAAGTCCTCGAAGTACCGGCCGAACGGGCGGTCGTAGGTGGTCATGGCTGCGTCAGCGTAACGGGTCAAGCAGCCGGTGGACGGGGTCGGGTGGTGAAGCCGAGGGAGGCGCCGGGCAGGGACTCCCCGTCGATGGTCAGCCGCCAGGTGTAGCGGGTGCCCGGGTTCAGCGGGATGGGCCCGAGGTTGACGGCCAGGGCCACGTCGATGGGCGAACCCTCCGGGATTCCTGGTGGGTGGGTAACGGTGAACTCCCCCCGCACCTCCACCGGTTGGGAGCCTTCCGGGGTGTCCACCATCACCGGTTGCCCGTCGGCATCCTCCAAGAACAGCTCCCAGTGGTGGGCGGCTTCCGCCTCGTTCCACGCCACGTCGATCTTGAGGGCCACCGCGGAGGGAACCGGGTCGGGACCGGTCATGGACCAGCCGCCGCCGAGGATGTACAGCTTGCCGTCGGCCACCTGGGCCGAGTCACACAACAGCATGGTCACGTTCATCGACGGCGAGGCT
>Ga0153954_1001653_pt1 | contig 11206 bp, 9 predicted proteins | sample TSFL038MetaG_FD_102277 | JGI IMG/M metagenome (GOLD analysis project Ga0153954, IMG submission 102277) | Attine ant fungus gardens microbial communities from Florida, USA - TSFL038 MetaG | ecosystem: Host-associated > Fungi > Mycelium > Unclassified | place: USA: Florida, Wekiwa Springs State... | reverse complement strand
TCTTTGATCAAGGTCTCTTTGATCAAGGTCTCTTTGATCAGGCTCTCGCGGATCGAGCGCGCACGCATGAACCGCGTTCGGTGATGGCGCGCCGGCAGGCGCCCGCAGCGCCACGCCGTCCTCCGCGATTGCGATGTTCATCCCGTCTCCTCGCTGCGCGCCGGTCGCTTGCGGGCGCGGTCGCGATCCGCATAGCGCCGATGCGTCCGCGCCGGCGCGGCCGGTCCCGGTGCAAGCACGTAATCGGGCTCCTGGATCGGCCGCCCGCTGGCGCGATCCACCAGGATCGGCTCGACCGCGGCGCCGGTCCTGGTGTCGATCAACTGCACGCTCGGGCCCTCGGGCGCGAAGTGCCGGTTGCCCCAGGCCATCAGCGCGAGCAGCACCGGCCGGAAATCGCGGCCGCGCGCGGTCGGCACATATTCGTCGCGCGGCGGGTGCTCGCTGTAGCGCCGCCGCTCCAGCAGCCCCGCCTCGACCAAGGCATTGAGCCGCCGCGTCAGCATGTTGGGCGCAATGCCCAGGCTGCGCTGGAACTCGTCGAAGCGTGTGTAGCCGTGCAGCGCGTCACGCAGGATCAGGATGCTCCACCACTCGCCCACGCGCTCGAGGCTGCGGGCGATTGGACAGGGCATCGCGCTGAAGCTCTTGCGTTGCATTGACGCAGGATATGCATGCTACTATCATCATGCAAGTCACTAGAGCTTGATCGCGAAACGTTGCAGACTCCGGGTCGGAGCCGTGCAGCCGCGTTGACAATGCTTTCAAAGGCTTGGAGACGAGCAGGGTTTGGAGACGAGGTGCCGCGATGCTGAAGCCGGACGAGCAGGCGCAGGGCAATCGCTACTATCTCGAGGATCTCACCGTCGGCCAGCGCTTCACGAGCGGCAGCCGCGCCATTGACGCCGAGCAGATCAAGGCGTTCGCGCGCGAGTTCGACCCGCAGCCGTTCCACCTCGACGAGGAGGCGGCCAAGCACACGTTATTCGGCGGCCTCGCCGCGAGCGGCTGGCACACCATGGCGATCACCATGCGCCTCCTGGTCGACAGCGGGCTGCCGCTCGCGGGCGGCATCCTGGGAGCGGGCGGCGAGGTCAACTGGCCGCGGCCCACGCGGCCCGGCGACGTGTTGCACGTGGTCAGCGTGGTCGAGGAGATAACACCATCACGCTCGCGCCCGGAGCGCGGGATGGTCCGGGTGCGCAGCGAGACGCTCAACCAGCACGACGAGGTCGTGCAGGTGTTGATTGCCAAGCTCGTGGTCCCGCGGCGTACGTCCGCGGCACCCTCCACCTGAACGTCACGCCGGCAAGGGCTTGCCGCGCGTCTCCGGCAGGAAGAACGCGGCGATGATGCCGATCACGTAGGTCGCGGCCAACACCATCGCGGCCTGTCCGAAACCGCCGAACTGCACGATCATCGTGCCGGCGAGCAGCGGCCCGAGGAATGCGATGAAGCGCGGCCCGTTGAAGGCGAACGCCAACGCAGTCGCACGCATGCGGGTCGGATACAGCTCCGGCAGCCAGACCGGCATCCAGGTGTATTGGCCGTTGCTGAAGAACGCATTGACGCAAGCAAGGACGAGGAGGATGCGCGGATCCTGCGTCACGAAGAACAGGATCGGCGTCATCACCAGCGCGAGCACGAAGAAGGCGATGGTGACCGGCTTGCGGCCGAAGGCGTCCGCAAGAAAGCCCAGGCTGACGTAGCCCAGCACAGAGCCGAGCGTATAGGCCATGCCCGCATAGCTTGCCCATTGCGCGGCTTGCAGGCCCTCCTTCGCAGCGAGCGAGCCGATGAACGGCGGCACCCAGGTCGAGATGCCCCAGAACCCGACCGTCGTGGTCAACGACATCAGGAACACCGCGAGGGTGCGGCCGCGCACGGCGGGATCGGTGAACAGGTCGACCAGCGTGAAGCGCACGAGCCCCTCATCCGACGGGCTGATCGCGCCGCCGGCCTTGCGCCGTTCAACGGCCGCTTTGCGGAGCGCGTTCGATTCCTCCCAGATTTTGGATTCTGGAATGCCCCTGCGGATCCAGAGCGTCAGCAACGCCGGAAGGACGCCGATCAGGTACATGTACCGCCAGGCCTCGGGCCCGAGCGGCGCAACGAACAGCCAGACGAACGACGCCAGAAAGAAGCCGATGCCAAGCCCGCATTGCATCAGGCCGGCGCCCTTCCCGCGGGCCTTATCCGGCCACAGCTCGGCGACCATCGAGCTGCCCGTGGCCCACTCCGAGCCGATCGCGATCCCGACCACGAAGCGGGCAACCGCGAACGAGATCCAGTCGAAGGAAAACGCGCTCAGGCCGGTGGCCACCGAATAGGCGAGGATCGCAATGATCATCGTGCGCTTGCGCCCGATATAGTCCGCCATCACGCCGCCGACCATTCCGCCGATGCCCCAGCCCAGCAGCGTGATCGCAATCACCGTGCCGATATAGGCCGGAATCTGCGGATACAAGGCCGGCTCCAGCAATTGCCGCATGGCAACCCCGGCCGTCAGGATCAGCGAATAGGTCTCGAAGCCGTCGAACAACCAGCCGAGATTGGATGCCAGCAACGCGTTCCATTGCGGCCGCGTCAGCGACTTGTACCACGGGACGTCATCGCTCCCGGCCACGACCGTTGCCGCCATCCTTTCCTCCATTCTCAATTCAAGCTGTCAACAATTGCGCCGGCGCCTGTCGAAACTTTCATGCTGCGCTCTGCAGGGCCCGAAGGCCTGCTGCACCGCGTTCAGCGCGCCGCCAGCGTCGAGACCTCGACCGTGCGCATCCTTACCATCCGCCAGCACCGCCGGAAAGAGACAGCCGGACACCGCCCTCCCCGTTCACGACGACCGTGCAGCAACCGCACAGCCCCTGCCCACAGTGGGCAACGAGCCCTACTTCGTTGCGCGCGCACAGTTCGCCGACATCGTGAAAGCCGACGTGGCGCGCTGGGGCCCGGTGGTCAAGGCTTCGGGCTTCATCGCTGACGATTGAAGCCTGCGCCGGCGAACCGACGGGGCAGGCGCCTGCGCTGATCCACAATGATCGCGCGCGCCGCGTTGTGGCCCGGCGCGCCGGTGACGCCGCCGCCGGGATGGGCGCCGGAGCCGCAATGATAGAGGCCCGGCACTGGCCCGCGATAGTCGGCGTGCCCGAGCGCCGGGCGCGCCCAAAAGAGTTGGTCGAGCGTCAGGGCGCCGTGGAAGATGTCGCCGCCGGTGAGACCGAACATCGTCTCGAGATCGAGCGGGCTCAGCACCTGGCGGCCGAGCACGCTGGCCTTGAAGCCGGGCGCATAGCGCTCGACCGTGTCGATCATCAGGTCCGCGACCTCGTCGCGATGGTCGTTCCAGGAGCGGCCGTCCGGCAGTTGCGGAGCCACATGCTGGCAGAACAGGCTCGCCACATGCGCTCCGCGCGGGGCGAGCGTGTCGTCGAGCGTCGAGGGAATGAGCATCTCGATGATCGGCTCGCGGCTCCATCCGAGCAGGCGCGCATCGCAATAGGCGCGGTCCATGTAGCCGAGGCTCGGCGCGAGAATGATGCCGGCGGTGTGGTGATCGGCGGCCGCGCGGCCGGGCAGCGCAGTGAAGCTCGGCAGCTCCGACAAAGCGACGTTCATGCGGAAGGTGCCGGAGCCGCAACGCCAGCCTTTCATGCGCCGCAGGAAATCGGGATCGAGCGCGTCGGACGGCACCATCGCGGTGTAGAGGAGCTTGGGATTGATGTTGGCGACGACCGCGCGCGCGCGCACCACGCGCCCGTCCGCGAGCGACACGCCGACCGCCCGCCCCTTTTCGACGACGACCTCGCGCACGCCGACCGCTGTTTCGATCTCGACGCCATGGCCCGCGGCACAAGCCGCCATCGCCTGGGTGATCGCACCCATCCCGCCAATGGCGTGGCCCCACACCCGTTTCCTGCCGTTCACCTCGCCGAACGCGTGGTGGAGCAGCACATAGGCGCTGCCGGGCGAATAAGGGCTGGCATAGTTGCCGACCACCGCGTCGAAGCCGAACAGAGCCTTGACCAGCGCGCCGTCGAACCAGCCGTCAAGATAGTCTCCGGCCGACTTGGTGAAGAGGTCGTAGAGCGCGCGCAGATTTTCCGTGGACAGACGGCGAAGCCGGTTGCCGAAACGGCCGGCTTTGAGTAGTTCGCCGAGGGCCTGGAGTGACGATGCCCGTGTCAGGTTGGGCGGCGCCTCTAGGACGAGTTCGCGCAGGACATCGGCGCTCGCGTCGATCTGTTGGTTGAAGGCGTCGTAGCGTTCGGCATCGCCGCTGCTGAACTTCGCGATGTTGCTTTCGGTATGGCCCTCGGCGGCGAGGAGATGCTGTCCGTCCGGTGTCGGAAGAAAGTTCTGCGCACGGCGCTCGACGATCCTTAACCCATGATGGACCAGACGAAGATCCGCGATCACCTTGGGATTGAGCAGGCTGACGGTGTAAGCCGCGACCGAGTTGCGAAAGCCGGGATGGAATTCTTCCGTGACCGCTGCCCCGCCCACGATCGGGCGGCGCTCCAGCACCTTGACCTTGAGGCCGCTCATTCCGAGATAGGCGGCGCAAGTCAGGCCGTTATGGCCGGCACCGATGATGACCGCGTCGTACATCTGCATCGATTAAACGATCGGGCGCTCCGTCCGCGCCGCACCATAATGTCATGCCCACGAAATTGATACCGTCTCGCCACCTGCGGATCGGCCGCTCGAAGTCGGGGCTGGGCCTGTTCGCGACCGTGCCCATCAAGAAGGGGCAGTTCATCATCCGCTACAACGGCCGCAAGATTCCGACCTCCAGCGTCGACGATCTCGACACCCGCTACCTGTTCGAGATCAACTCGCGATGGACGATCGACGGCTCCTCCCGCAGCAACCGGGCGCGCTACATCAACCACGCGTGCCGGCCGAATTCGGAAGTCTACTTCGTCAAGCACGTCATCAAGGTCCGCGCCCTCAAGAACATCAAGGCCGGCGACGAGATCACCTATCACTACGGTCGCAATTATTTCGAAGCCTTCATCAAGGATGCCGGGTGCCGATGCCAGGCATGCGCGCGCAAGAAAGCCAAGCTGCGTGCCCTCGCACGGGCGCGGGCCAAGCGCCCCGTCAAGCGGACGCGCGCCCCTACGTGATTTTCGCGCAAGGGGTTAGGGCGGGCGCCGCTGGCCGGACGTACATCAAGAATTTCACTTCGAATTACTGTGCATTTCTGTCATCGAAACGGAATTGACGACGCTGGCCTGCTGACGCGGAGCACGAGTCTTCCGACTTGCGGCTTGTAATTGATCTCTCGACCCTTGCATTTAAGGTTAATTCTTCTCTAACGCCGCCCCTTATCGTTGCACGTTGACGTCTAGTCTTCCCGTAACTATACTTAACAAAACGTTAATAGATTGCGTCGGACGGGTCATGCTGGAAAGTGTCGCTTCGACCGTCGCCGGGCCGACGGCAATGCGGTTTGTCGAGGATCGCGACGTTGTCGAAGCGGGGGTCGATACCAGCCCTTTTCGACCTGTCGACTTCCGCGTGTTGCCTGCGGGCGACACGGCGCTCGTGATCGAGTTCGGCGACAGCATCGACCGCCACATCAATGACAAGGTGCTGGCTCTGGCCGCCCGCGTGAGCCAAGCCAAGCTCGACGGCGTCCTCGAATGCGTGCCGACCTTCCGGTCGTTGATGGTGTACTACGACCCCCTCGCGATGCCGGTCGCAGCGCTCTCCGCCCGGATCAGCGAGTTGGTGCAGGGCCTGCGGGTCAGGGAGAATTCGGGCCGCGTTTGGCGCCTTCCAGCATGCTACGATCCGAGCATCGCCCCCGATCTCGGGGAGGTGGCGGCGCGCACCGGCCTCTCGCCCGCGCAAGTGGTCGAACGCCACAGCGCCGAGACGTATCACGTCTACATGCTCGGCTTCCTTCCCGGAATGGCCTATCTGGGCGATGTCGCGCCTGAGCTCGTGCTGCCGCGATTGGTCACGCCTCGGCTGAGAGTACCGGCCGGATCCCTCGGGATCGCCTCGACAATGACGTGCGTCTATCCGATGGATACTCCCGCCGGATGGCATCTCATCGGCCGCTGCCCGGTCCCGTTCCTGGAACGGCGACCGCAGCCCATGACCCTCCTGACCGCAGGCGACAGGGTGACCTTCGCGCCGGTGTCGTTGCGCGAGTACGAGCAGCTGGCGGCACAGGCCGCCGCCGGGACTCTCCGGATGTGCCCGATCGACGAACCGATGGGCGCCGCTGCATGACCCCCGAACTGCGCGTACTCTCGCCCGGGCTGATGACGACCGTCCAGGACCTCGGGCGCCCCGGCTATCAGCGTCTCGGCATCGCGGTCAGTGGAGCACTCGACCCGGTTGGCCTGCGCGCCGCCAACGCTCTCGTGGGAAATGCGCCAGGCACCGGCGCACTCGAAGTCGCATATGTGGGGCCGACGCTGCAGGTCGACGCCGACGAGGTCCGCCTCGCCTTCGTGGGCGCGAACGCCGACATCCAGATTCTTCCTGACGTTGAGGCCGTCGGCGGTGGTCGATGGATCGAGCCGATGCGAAGCGTCCGTCTGCGGCGAGGCGAAGTCGTGCGGATCGGCTCGCTGTCCGGCGGCGCCGTGCTTTACATTGCCGTCGAGGGAGGCTTCGACATTGCGCCCGTGCTCGGCAGCGTGTCGACCTATGTTCGTGGCGGATTCGGAGGCTGGCACGGCCGCCCGCTGCGGAGCGGCGATCGGCTGCCGCTCCGCGCCGACCGCGTCAGCGATCGCGAGAACTATCGGCTGGACGGGCTCGATCTTGCATGTCCGCCTCGGTTTCGCGCCATCGTCGGGCCGCAAGACGATATGTACTCGGCGCAAGAGATAGCGACATTCTTCGCCGGCGAGTTCACCGTGTCGGCCGATTCCGATCGGGTCGGCATGCGGCTTGACGGCCCCGTTGTCCATGAGCCCCGCGCAGTCAACATGACCTCCGACGGCATCGCACCGGGGTCGATCCAGGTGCCGGGAAGCGGGCAGCCGATCGTCCTGCTCGCGGATCGGCAGACCACCGGCGGCTATCCCAAGATCGCCACGGTTATTTCGGCGGACCTGCCGGCGCTTGGACGCATGCCGATCGGCGCGAAAATCGGGTTCGAGCGCGTCACGGTCGAGGAGGCGCAGGCCCTGCATCGAAAGCTTGCCGCCGAGATCGAGGGCATCCACAACCGAATCGTGCCGATCGACCGGGATCCCGCCGAGGTCGCGCCCATGCTGCTGCTGGATTGCAATCTCATCAGCGGCGTCGTCGATGCACGAAGCTGGAGAATGTAACGAGCCGGGTCGCGTGCTTGTCCCTGGTCTCGCGGCCACGGAGCAGGCGTAGTATCACCAGACACCAATGTAGGGCTGGCCTGCGTCGACCGACGTGATGCTACAGGGCAGCATGGCATCATGAAGCCCAAGGACAACATTCCCCTCGGCATCCTGTTCATGATCGGCGCGACCGCACTGTTCGCGCTCGCCAGCGCCGCCTCGAAATGGCAGGTCGCGATCTATCCGTTCGGCGAGGTCATGTTCTTCCGCTCGCTCTCTGCGCTGGCGGTGAGCGCGGCAACGGTGCTGCCGTTCACCGGCCTTGCGGTCTTTGCTACGCGCCGGCCTCGTGACCACATCGCGCGCGGCCTGTCGCAATCGATCTCCCAGACGTTCAGCGTGCTCGCCTTCTCCTTGATGCCGCTCGCCGGCGCCATCGCCATCAATTTTTCCGCGCCGCTGTTCTCCGCGCTGGTCGCGGTGATCTGGCTCGGCGAGCGCCCCGGCCCGGCCCGCTGGGGCGCGCTGCTGGTCGGCTTCGTCGGCGTGCTGGTCGTCACCGACCCCGGCTCGGACTCGCTCACCCTCGGCGCGCTGTTCGCGCTCGCCAATGCGGTGATGTACGGCAGCGTCACCGTCGCAGTGCGCGGCATGACGAAAACGGAATCGGCCAACACGCTGCTGATGTGGCAGATGGTCACGATCGCGGTCTGCCACACCTTCCTGCTGCTGTTCGGCTTCCACTGGCCGACCGCGGCCGACGCCAGCATGCTGGTCATGAGCGGCGTGGCGTGGGCGATCGGGCAGCACCTGTGGACCCGGGCCCTGCTGTATGCGCCGACCACGGCCGTGTCGCCGTTCTATTATCTCTTTCTGGTGTGGGCGATGGTGCTCGGCTATCTGGTCTGGGGCGACGTGCCGACGCGGAGCCTCGTCATCGGCTCGTGTATCGTGGTGGCGTCGGGACTGTTCCTGCTCTGGCACGAGAAACGGCGGCAGCAGCCGGCGCGCGAGACCGATGCGCCCCAGCCGGACGGCGGCGTCACGCCGCCAGCGTTCTCTCCCCCGCCCATGCGGCAATGACGGCCGGGACCTTCTCGATCGTCACAGGCGCGCTGAACAGATAGCCTTGCGCCTCGTCGCAGCCGAGCGCCGCCAGGAACTCCTTCTGGCCGACGGTCTCCACCCCTTCCGCCGTCGTGGTCATGCCCAGCGCCCGCGCGATGCTGACCACCGCCTGCACGATCACGACGTGCTCGGTGCCCGCGGCGAGGTCCGAAACGAACGCACGGTCCACCTTGATCTTGTCGTAGGGGAAGCTGCGGAGATAGCTGAGCGACGAATAGCCGGTCCCGAAATCGTCCATCGAGATGCGGACGCCGAGCTCCTTGAGACGATGCAGCGCCGACAGCGTCTTCTCGCTGTCCTCCATGAACAGCCGCTCGGTGATCTCGAGCTCGAGGCGCTGCGGCGCGAGGCCGGTCTCGGCCAGGATCGACTTCACCACCTTGTCGAGATTGGGCGTCGAGATCTGCACTGGCGAAAGATTGACCGCGATCTTCAAAGGCGCGGGCCATTCCGCGGCACGTTGGCAAGCTTCGGTCAGCGCCCAGGTGCCGAGCGGCAGGATGAGGCCGCTGTCCTCGGCCACCGGGATGAACACGGCCGGCGGCACCATGCCTCGGACCGGATGGCACCAGCGCGCCAGCGCCTCGAAGCCGGTCACCACGTTGCGCCGCAGGTCGATGATCGGCTGGTAATGCAGCTCGAGCTCCCTGCGTTCGATCGCCTCGCGCAGATCCATCTCGATCTGCCGGCGGTCGTTGATCTCCTCGTTCATCGCTTTCTCGTAGAAGCGATAGTTGCCGCGCGCCGTCGCCTTCACCGCGTAGAGGGCGAGGTCCGCGGCCATCAGCAGATCGTCGGCATTGGCGCCGTCACGCGGCCCGATGGCGATGCCGATGCTGACGCTCGAACGGATCCGATGGCCATCGATCTCGTAGGGCTGGCTGACCATTTCGGTCAGGCGTCGGGCGACGGACTCGACCCCAGCGCGCGACGTGGCCGAGGTCACCACGATTGCAAACTCGTCGCCGCCGAGCCGGGCGAGCAGATCGCTCGGCTGCAGCGCACGCTTCAATCGCCCCGCCACCTCTTGCAACAGCAGATCGCCGATCCGGTGCCCGAGCGTGTCGTTGACGACCTTGAAGCGATCGAGGTCGAGGAACAGCACGGCGAATTCCCCGGCAGCCGCAGCATCGTCGCCGTTCGCGTGACGCTCGCTCATGCGGTCCAGCGCGGCGCCGAACACACGCCGGTTCGGAAGACCGGTCAACGGATCCTCGGACGCAAGCCGCGCCACGTGGGCTTCCGCCTCGCGCCGCTTGGTGATGTCGGTGAAGGTCTGCACAAAGCCGCCGTCCGGTAGCCCTCCGGTCCTGACCTCGATCACCGCGCCGGTCGGCATCGTGCGCTCGGCAATCGCGAACCGGCCCGCCGCCGAGGCAGAGGCGTCGAGCCTGCCGGGCTGCAATCCCGCCCGTGGCGGATCGCCGATGCGGGCCTGGAATTCCCCGAACTGGTCGAAGCGCGGCGGATCGGCAATGAGCGTGGGGGGAAGGTTCAGAAGCTCTCCGCACCGGCGGTTGATGATGGGCACCTGCAGGTCCTTGGTGACGAGCATGATGCCTTGGCTCATGCTCTCCAGCGTCAGCTGCAGTTGCTCCGCCTCACGTCTCGCTTTTGCCTCGGTGCGCAGGATCCGCTCCAGGGCGGCGAGCACGATCATGGTGAGGATCGTCGCCGCGAGCGCGTTCACCTCGAGCGCCGTCCAGGACCCCCTGTAGATCTCCTCCTCGTCGACGCTGACACTGACCCACAGCGGATGGCCCTTCACCTTCCGAATGGTCACCAGGCGGGCGCCGCCTTTGGCTGCGTCGCCGTCAACGAACGTCGCGTTACTGCCGGCCCGCACATGCGCAAATAGATTGGTGTCGGTGAGATCCTGGCCGAGCGCGAAGCCGTTGGCCGAGCCGCCGCTCGCGCGCACCACGCCGTCACTTCCGATCAGCGAGATCGACGCGGAGCTGCCGAAGTCGATCTTGTCATAGAAGGTGATGAGGTGCTTTGGATCGAGCGAGGCCACCACGACGCCGCCGATCGTACCATCGTCGTTCATGAAACGCCGCGTGAACTGCACCGACCACTGGCCGCTGGCACGCCCCACGAGCGGCTTGCTGACGAAGAGATGGTCGTCCTTGCTGTTCAATTGAACTTTGATGTGCTCCCGATCGGCCACGCTGATGGTGGGACTCGACTCGCTGCTGGCGTTCGACCAGCGAATGATGCCTTTGTCGTCGACGATCGCTGCCTGCAGGATGATGTCGCTCAGCACGTCCGCGGACTGCAGGATGGCATGGTAATTGGTCGAGACCGCGCGCGTCTCGACCGTACGGCGGAGATACAAGAGAGCCTTGTCGATCTCGCCGATCATGCGCAGCACGTTCTCTTCGAACACCATCGCAAAATTGCGATCGGTCCGCTCGGCCTCTCTCCGGTTCTCTTGGACATCGCCGACGTACTTGATGATCACGCCAGCCCACAGCATGGCGATGATAACGACGCCGAAAATTGCGGAGCTTCGCCGCTCCGCAATAAGCTTGGGCAATTCCAGAAGATGCAGTTTCATCGGCAGGTTCGGGCCCCTCGGACCCTTACATATCAATCCAGGCGACCATACACGACTCGTGTTTCGGCCTCCTTAACCCGTGGATAAAACAAGCGTAATGCCATGGCCAACAAAGCACTAACAAAACCACCGCAATTCGATTCATCGCTTGGGAAACGGGCCGGAAGCTCATAACTCGTTCACTATCGACCTCAAAAATGCGCTTCGCGGTCTCACCGTCGTGACGGCTGCG
>Ga0153954_1001652_pt1 | contig 11210 bp, 8 predicted proteins | sample TSFL038MetaG_FD_102277 | JGI IMG/M metagenome (GOLD analysis project Ga0153954, IMG submission 102277) | Attine ant fungus gardens microbial communities from Florida, USA - TSFL038 MetaG | ecosystem: Host-associated > Fungi > Mycelium > Unclassified | place: USA: Florida, Wekiwa Springs State... | reverse complement strand
GGCCGCCGCGGAAGCGGATGCTTCCGAGAGTCTCGCTCGAAAGGCTGCCATCTGAAGCGATCGTGGCTGTGCCGATGCGCGCCCGCGAGCCCCGCCGTTCACTGCCTACGCCGACGACCGACGCGAACCCCGGCTACCCGGCCCGCTTCGGGTCGCCGTCGGGGTCGACGCCGATGCAACGGTCTGCTCCTCTTTTGGTCCCCCGAGGCGTACGGACAGTTCGCGCGCCATCGTACGCATGAGGACACTGACCCGCTGCACGCCCCCGGCGTGAAGCATCCGTTCGTTCGGCGCCGTGACCGCAAGACTCGCGATGGCCCTGCCCTCGGCCCCAATGACCGGCGCAGCGATCGCCATCGCTCCGTCGACGATCTCGCCGTGGCTGACCGCAAACCCCTTTTGTTGGATGACCTTGAGCTCCCGGGATACCTTGACGCGCGACCAGGCCATCCTGGCGCTCTCGGATTTCTCTTCCTCCAGAATGAGTTCGATCTGATCCGGTGCCAGGAATGCCAGAATGGACCTGCCACTCGCTCCCGACAGCAATGAAAGATGGGTGTTCAACGGAAGCTGATATCGAAGCGGCAGTGGCGGATCGACCTGCTCGACGAGCGTCATCTTGCGGATCGCCGGAAGAAACAGGCCAAGCACGCAGGATTCCGCGCAAGTCGCTACGACTTCGCGCATGATCGGCCGGGCAATGGTTCGCAGGTCATATTTCGCAACCACTTGCGCGGCAATGCGAAAAAATTCGGGGCCCGCCCGGTAGCTGTGACGGGTCTTGTCGTGTTCGATCATCCCTTCCCGAGCCAGCAGATCGAACAGGCGATGAACCGTGCTCGGCGCAAGATTGAGCGCCACCGACGCCTCACGGATGGTCGTCGTCCTGCATTCGCCGATAAACCGCAGGACTCGAACACTGCGGGCAACGGTGCCGGAGACTCCATTCGCAGCCGCTTCGCCCAAGTCCTCCCCCTGCAAATGATCGACCAGCCTCGCAATCAACAATCATGCGAGCGTGCGGGCCGTCAAGCTCCTGCCCCTGATATGCACCTGAGCCGGCAGGGCGCATGTTTGCACCGTTTGGCTTCGCGTATGTCGGGACGGCTTACGGTCGCCGCCGCCATCCGCATGCGGCAACGGGTCTCAACGGGCGCCGTCGCGGTGCACGGCCACGCGATGCGCCGGCGAGACCATCGCGATCTCGGCGATCAGCTTCTTGATGATGGCGCGGCCGAACGAATCGAAATTCTCCGCCACCAGCACGAACGCACCGGGACCGCCCACCACATTGTCCTGGTAGTACTTGTCGAGCCCACCCGGCGGGTTGGTGTGCTCCGCGTTCCAGGGCACCGGACGGTCGCTCAGGATGACCAGCCCATTGATGACGATGCCCTTGGCGAGCGTCTCGTCGCGCGCGAGCTTCACGTCGCGGCCGGCATTGTTGGTGCCGTCCCCCGAGACGTCGATGGTGCGGCGCGGCGAGTCGAACGGCGCGCGCTCGATCTGGGTGGTGGCGAACTCGATGCCGCCACTGATCGAGGTGCGGTCCGCGAACGAGCGCGGCAGCTCCAGGAGCTGGTCGCCGAACTTGCGGGCGGCGGCCGGCCCGTCGATGATGGTCCAGTCGATGACCAGCTTCTGCGCGCCGAATCCCGACCATTCGACGAACGCGACCGCGATGCGTTGATGCGGGCCGGACTTGATCGCCTCGAGCACATTCGGATCGGAGATCGCGGTGGCGTAGCCTTCACGCTGCAGCAGGAATTTCGGGTGATCGACGCTGCGGGAGACATCGGACGACAGTACCAGCAGGAGGTCGACCTCCTCGGCCGCTGCGGCAGGCCGGGTTCCGACCACGGCCAGCATCGCCAGCACCACTATCCATCGTACGAGCCGGGTCATGTCGGTCTCCTTGACACTGCCGCGCCCCCGACACCGCCGCGCCGGAAGTCTCACCCGGCAATGTCCTGCAACACGTTAACATAGCCCATTCCGGCCGGTCCGCGCATCGCAAGAACGTGCCTGCCCATCAATTTCCCGTTCAACCGGCACCGGGCATGGCAACCCGCCCGCCGTGCGCGGCTTCGGACGCGAACGAGGCCGATGACGCGCGAGGTCATTGGAAGCCTGCACGCTTACGCTATGGTTGGGGCGCGAGAACGAATAGCGCGTATCCGATCAAATAGACGCGCGACGGCGCACCGTCTTTGCGGCGATACTGCGCGTCTGTTTGATCGGGATCCGCTCTATCCCGCGAGCACGCGGTCCGCGGGGAAGGTGATCTCGACCAGAGTGCCTTCCTGCGGGGCGCTCTTGATCTGGAAGTGTGCGCGGTTGGCTTCCGCCAGCGCCTTGGTCAGCGGCAGGCCCAGTCCGGTGCCGCCGCTATGTGGGGAGGTCGCGACCTGCCCGAACGGTTCGAGGGCGGTGAGAAGATCCGTCTCGCTCATGCCGACACCGGTGTCGCGCACCCGCAACACGATCGCGCCGTCGTCGGTGTGGGCCGTCGACACGATCACTTGCCCCCCTGCGCCGGTGAACTTGATCGAGTTGGAGAGGAGGTTGAGCACGATCTGGCGCAGCGAGCGTGCATCCGCGAGCACCGGCGGCAGCGCCTGCGGCAGCGAGGTGCGCACGATGATGCGCTTGCGGTTGGCCTGCGGCTGCATGATGGCCACGCATTGCTGTGTGAGGTCGTTGAGCGCCACGCTCGCGACCGTGAGCTCGAGCTTGCCGGCTTCGATTTTCGACAGGTCGAGCAGGTCGTTGACCAACGACAGCAGATGCGCGCCGGACGCGTGGATATCCTTGAGGTAGTCGCGGTAGCGCTCGCTGCCGACCGGGCCGAAGCGCTCCTCGATCATCACCTCGGCGAACCCGATGATGGCGTTGAGTGGCGTGCGGATCTCGTGGCTGACCTTGGCGATGAAGTCCGATTTGGCCGAGGACGCGCTCTCCGCCCGGCGTCTGGCGGCCACGAGCTCCTGCTCCGACGTCTTCCACGGGGTGACGTCGCGGAACACCGCGCAGAGCTTGCCGTCGCCGAGCTCGCCCATGCTCATGGCGAGCGCGATCGTGCCGCCCTCGCGCGTGCGGCCGACGACCTCGCGCCCGCCGCCGGGCGGGGGCGCTTCACCGGCGAGATCATCGAGGCAGGCGTGGGCTGCATCGATGCTCTCAGCCGCAAACAGATCGTCGAATGCGCGCCCCGAAAGCTCCTGTGGTCCGTAGCCGAACAGCGCCTGGGCGCCGCGATTGGCCGACACGATGCGCCCCTGGCGGTCGATGATCACGACGCCGTCGGTCGCGATGTCGAGAACGGATTTGAGCTCGGCGAGCTCTGTCAGCCCGGCTGCCCCAGGTTCGCGCCCAGGTTCGCCCCCAGACTTGTCGATGGGTTGAGCCATCACCAGTGCTTGCGCCGGCTCGCCTTCCCACTGGATCGGGATCAGCTCGCTCGCGATGCTGATCCGGTCGCCGGAATCGATCGCAAGGCGCAACGCGGGCTCACCGCCCGCGGTCGCGGCACCTAGCGACCCGACGAACACCTCGTCCAGGCCACCGGCGGTACGGAGCGCTTCGAGGCTCCCGTGACCGCTCCAACGCAGAAACGCCGGGTTGGCATAGATCAAATGATCAAGCCGATACACCAGAACCCCGACTGGGAGTTGGTCCAGCACGGGCTGCACGCCAAGCGCGGCGTCGATCGGCGAGCGTCCCGCCGGCAGATCTTCCGCGCGCAGATCTTCCGCGCGCAGATCTTCCATGCGCAGATCTTCCATGCGCATGTCTTGCGCTTCCAAATCTTCGGCCCGCACGTCCTCCGGCTCGAGCGCGGCGTGCTCCTCGTCGGTCGCCGGAAGCGCGGACGCGTCGTTGTGCTTTATGCCGGCGGCCGTCAAGCGCTGGCTGAGCTTGCGCGACAGCTCGCGAAAGGCGTTGCGCTCGATCGCGCTCAAGGCCGGCACGCCTGACTCCAATCCGGAACGGATCGGCACGACATTCTCGACCAGCCGCGCGCGCTCCAAGAGCCGCACTGGCGCGGCTGCCGCAGCGGCGCCGTTCACGGCCGCCGTCTCGGCCGGTGTCGTATGCGCTGTGTCTTCCTCCGCGACGGGCTTCGGCTGCGCCGGCGCCTGCCGGCGCTGCGCCAGGGCGGCGAGCCGGCCGATGTCGCGGCAGACCCCGAAGCCGCGATAGCCGCGGAATGTCCGCTCGCGGTCGAACACCGGCAGACCAGAAAGCTCGACGGTGAGCGGCTCCGTACTGTCGTCGACCGGCCAGGCCACGCTGACGCCGCTCCAGGTGTCGCGGGTCGCGAGTGCGCGCGTGACCTGTCCTGTGGGGTCAAGGCCAAGCTCGGCGGCGACATCCATCCACGGTTGCCCGATTGCATGTGCCGTGCGCGCTCCCGCGAGCGCGGCGAACTCATCGGCGTCGACGGTGAAGCGACCGGCCTCGTCCATCTGCCAGACGAACCGCAGCGGATGGCGGCGGGTGCTTGCCGTTTCCACAGGCGCGGGCGCCCCCGCTTCGCCGAAAGCCGCCGGCGCCGCTATGGGCGCCTCAGGCGCAGGCGCGGCGACCGTGGCTTCCACTTCCAGCGCCTCGACCGGAGCCTCCGGCGAACTGGCGTCCGGCTGCGTTGATGCGATGGGCGCCTCCGCCGCCGGGGCCGCAACCGGAGCCGGCGAGTCGACGGCCGGCGTCGGCGTGGCGAAGCTCGCGACCAACACCGTGCTTGCGTCGGCGCCGATGCGGTCGATCGCGAGGACGGTGTCGCTGGCGTGTCCGCGCGCAAGCGCCTCGCCGGCGAGGGCTTGCGCGCCGAGCGCGTCAAGCGAAGCGGCGCCTTGCAAGTGTGGCCGCGCGCTGTCACTCGCGGCGAGAAGCTCGCCAGTGGCCGCGAACGCGGCGACCGCCGCGTCGCCGTCGCAGATAAGCCGGCGCGCCCGCTCGGCGAGCGGCAGGTCAGGTCCGGCGCGCTCGGTCGCGACGACGAGAATGGTATCGCGGCCATCGGCAAGCAGAACGTGCGTGCAGGCGCAGGTGAGCGGCCGCCCGAGGCCGGCGCCGAATTCGCGCAAGCGTTCAAGGCGCGGCGGGGCGCCCATACGCAGCGTCCGGGCCAGCCGCGCGATCTGTACAGCCCCAGGGTGATCGGCGCCGAACCTGCGCGTGCTGATCGCAGCCGGTGTCGCCGCGCCGAAAATGGCGGCTCCGACCGGATTGGCCCAGATCAGTCGGCTGGCATCGATGCTCCAGAGCCACGCCGGCAGCGCGCTCGTCGCCAGCGGCGCAAGCCGCTCGTCGCGCAGGCCGCACAAATGGAATCCGGACGCCTGCATTGCCCCGTCGCACCCTCCCGCCGCGATCATCTTAACGATATTTTCTAATGCTCGCGCCCGTTATCGTCCATGCGGCGGCGGGGATAACCTTAATCGTCGACGGGAGTCCGTTGTTGCCGAGGTCCCCGCTTGTGCGTCACGCGGCGAGCGCGCGCATGATGGCGTAGAGCGCCGATTGCCCTTCGAACCCGATGCCCGGCCGTTCCGACAGCGCCAGGTGGCCGCCCTCCAGTGTTGCGTCGTCGGCAAAGCCGCCGAATGCCCCGAACACGCCGGGATAGGACTCCGCGCCCCCGAGCCCGAATCCGCCGGCGATCGCGAGCGACATCTGATTCCCGCCATGTGGAAACAATGCGCTGCGCGGCCAGCCGTGCCGTTCCAGCATGGCCACCGTGCGGGCATACTGCACGATGCCGTAAGCCTGCGGCGGGTCGACCTGGATCACGTCGCGGCGCTGCGGATGCAGGCCCCCGAACCGCACCAGGTTTTCCACGTCCTGGGTGGAGAACAGGTTTTCTCCCGTCGACAGCGGCGGCGCGTAGCAGCCGGCGATCTCCGCCAGCAGCGCGAAATCGAGGGGATCGCAGGGCTCCTCGAACCAGCGCAAGCCGAACGGCGCGAGCGCGCGCGCATAGGCAAGCGCCTCCTCGCGCGCGAATTTGGAATTCGCATCGACCGCGAGCGCGGCATGCGCGGGGAGGATCGCCTTCACCGCTTCCACCCGTCGGACGTCCTCGGCGAGCGGGAGGCCGCCGACCTTCATCTTCACCATGGTGTAGCCGGCGTCGAGATGCCGGCGCATCTCGTCCTGCAGATCGCCGACTGTCTGACCCGGGAAATACCATCCGCCGCCCACGTAGCAGAACACCTTGGTGGCGACCTTGCCGCCGTTGTAGCGTTCCGCCAGCAGGCGATGCAGCGGTTTTTCCGCGATCTTGGCCACCGCGTCCCAGATCGCCACCTCGATCGTGCCGATGGCGATCGAGCGCTCGCTGTGACCGCCGGATTTCTCCCGCTGCATCATCACCGCGAGGATTTTCTCCGGTGCGAGATTCTGCTCGTCGGCATCGAGCAGCGTTCTTGGTTCGGCGGCGAGGATGCGCGGGATGAACCGCGCGCGCATCGCCGCGCCACAGGCGTAGCGGCCGGTCGAGTTGAATGCGAAGCCTGTCACCGGTCGGCCATCGCGGACCACGTCGGTGATCACCGCCACCACCGAGGTCGTCATCTCCGAGAAGTCGAAGCTCGAATTGCGGATCTCCGATTTGAGCGGGACGGCGCATTCGCGGATATCGAGGATACGCATGCGGGGGTTCTTCCGTTGAAATCCTGTCACACTGGCTGTCGGCGTATCTTATGCCGAGGGCGGCAGGAGACGAGTATGGCTGCGTCGTCAGCTCCCGATGGGGCTACGCTGGTACCTCCGGAACCAAAAAAACAAGGCGAGACGCCGTTCGCCTTCTGATTGTGCAGAGCTCGATTGTGCAATGCGGCATTTCTATTGCGTTGCACCAACATTTGCCTTATATTGGATCAATTAACGGCTGTGGCGCTCAGTAGTCAGAGGACTGCCACGTGGCCGTTGGCAATTGCCACCAGGCGCGGATCAGCTGTGGGCGCAGATCCGATGTCAATGCCGGATGAGCGCCCACCAAAAGGACTCTTCCATGACCGAGGCTTACGAAGCGAAGTCGAAAGCGCCAGCCGCTTTCGAAATGCCGAAGTTTGAAGTGCCCAAGTTCGAGCTGCCCAATTTCGAGATGCCGAAGCTCGAGATTCCTGCGGCCTTCCGCGAGATGGCCGAGAAGAGCGTCTCCCAGGCCAAGGAGACCTACGAGAAGCTCAAGTCTGCCGCCGAAGAGGCGACCGACGTTCTCGAGGATACCTATGCCACCGCCACCAAGGGCGTGTCCGATTACGGGCTCAAGGTGATCGAGGTGGCGCGCGTCAACACCAACTCGGCATTCGATTTCGCGAGCCAGATGATGACCGTGAAGTCGTTCTCCGAGGTCGTCGAGCTGTCCACCGCCCATTCGCGCAAGCAGTTCGAGACGTTCACGGCCCAGTCCAAGGAGCTCGCCGCGATCGCCCAGAAGGTCGCGACCGACACCGCCGAGCCGGTGAAGGAGAGCTTCGGCAAGGTCTTCAAGAAAGTCAGCTAAAGCGCCTTCGCGGATTTCCGCGGCACCGAAGCCCGGGCCGGCCGCCCGGGCTTTTTTGCGTCCGGCCCGACCGGATACGCGCAAGGGAACGTCGCGCCGGTCTTGTCAAACCAGGGCAGGGCTCCTACACCCGCACGACATTCGTCACCCGGATTTGACGTTCGTCATCCCGGTTTAGCGTGTTGGCGGAGCATGATCTTTTCCGAAAACCGGCTTCCACTTTTCGGGATCATGCTCTAGGTTGCGGCCGCCCTCGCTGTGCAGCTGTAGCTCAGTTGGTTAGAGCGCCGGTCTGTGGAACCGGAGGTCGGTGGTTCGAGGCCACCCAGCTGTACCATCCCTTTCGTGCTGCTCTCTCGTCGCAGCTTTGGCCCGGTCAGGGGCGCATTACGCGCTGCGTGTCGCCACGAAGCGCGCCGCGGCCTTGAGCACGTCCGCATCGCGGCCAAACCCATCGAGCGCGGCCTGCGCCTCGGCCACCAAGCTGTCCAGCCGGCGGCGCGCGGCCTCCGGCCCGAGCACGCTCACCAATGTGGCCTTGTGCGCGGCCGCGTCCTTGCCGGTGGCCTTGCCGACCGTGGCAGGGTCGCCTTCGAGGTCGAGCAGGTCATCGGCGATCTGGAACGCCTCGCCGAGCGCCGCGCCATAGCGATCGAGCGCGGTCCACTGGCTCGGTGTGGCCTTGCCGAGGATGGCGCCGGCCTGACAGCCGAAGCGCAACAGGGCGCCGGTTTTCATCGCCTGCAAGGTCTTCACGTCGGTTTCGCCGAGCTTCGCCGGTGCTGCCTCGAAACGTCCTTCTGCCGCCAGGTCGAGCATCTGGCCGCCGACCATGCCGCCGAGGCCGGCGGCGCGCGCCAGCGCGGACACGAGCTTGAGCCGGACCTCGGCGTCGGCGTGCGTTTCCGGCCGCGCGAGGATGTCGAACGCGAAGGTGAGCAGGCCGTCGCCGGCGAGGATGGCGGTGGCTTCGTCGAATGCTTTGTGCGCGGTCGGGCGTCCGCGCCGCAGATCGTCGTTGTCCATGGCCGGCAGGTCATCGTGCGCCAGCGAATAGCAGTGCACGCATTCGAGCGCCGCTCCGGCCATCAAAGCGCTCTGCCGCGCGACGCCGAACAAAGCGGCGGATTCCACCGCCAGGAACGGACGCAGCCTCTTGCCGCCCCCCAGGCTCGTATAGCGCATGGCCTCCAGCAGCCGCGCCGGGCGGGCACGCTCACCCTCCACCGGCTCCGGCGCGAGCAGACGGTCGAGCAAGGCCTCGGTCTCGTGGGCGACCGCGCCGAGTCGATCCGCAAAGGCCGCCTCGATATCGATATTCTCGTTTACCACGTCGTCTATTTTCGCCGATTCCGCGCGCGCCATCGCTTACCTGATCATGCCTGCTGACCCTGCGCCGCAATCTATCAAGGGCGGCCCGTCCGTCCAACTTTTCCTAGCCCAATTCATTGAATATGTTGACTTGTTTTTGCCGGGACGATTTGCGGGCCGTGACGCGCGCGGGAGCGCCCGGGGACCCGCGAGAGGTTCCGTCGGAATGGGCCTTGCGCGGCGGTGTTGCAAGCGCCAACAAGCGCCAGGATCAAACGGAGGACATTTTCGCGCGTGATTGTAGTCCTTGTCGCCATGATTGCACTTGCGATCTGGCTCTATCTACTTGTGGCCCACGGCGCGTTCTGGCGCTGCCGCGAGCGCGACGATGAGGAGTTGCCGCAGCCGCCGCGCACCCCGCGGGTGGCGGCGATCGTGCCTGCGCGCAACGAGGCCGAAGGTATCGCCGAGAGCATCGGCTCGCTGCTGCGGCAGGACTATCGCGGTGCTTTTTCCGTGATCCTCGTTGATGACGACAGCAGCGATGGGACCGCCGATATCGCGCGCCGGCTGACCGGCGCCGGCGAGCGTCTGCAGGTGGTGGCAAGCCGCATGACCGATCGCGGCCTGCCTGCCGGCTGGACCGGCAAGCTGTGGGCGGTCAAGCAAGGGATCGACGCGGCCGCGGCGCACCCGTCGCCGCCCGACTATGTGCTCCTCACCGATGCCGACATCGTGCACGCATCGGATTCCGTTTCGCGCCTCGTCGCGCGCGCCGAGGCCAGCGGGCTGGTGTTGGCATCACTGATGGCCAAGCTGCGCTGCGAAAGCCTGGCTGAGCGCGTCAGCGTTCCGGCTTTCATCTTCTTCTTTCAGATGCTCTATCCATTTGCGAGCGTGAACCGGCCGGAGAGCAAGGTCGCGGCCGCCGCGGGCGGCTGCATGCTGGTGCGCCGCGATGCATTGCAGCGGGCGGGTGGTATCGAGGTCATCCGCGGCGCCTTGATCGACGACTGTGCGCTCGGCAAGGTGCTCAAGGCGCAGGGGCCGATCTGGCTCGGGCTCACCGAGCGCGTGGTGAGCATCCGCCCTTATCCGGCTTTCGACGACATCCGCCGCATGGTGGTGCGGTCGGCCTATGCCCAGCTGCGCTACTCGCCGCTCCTGCTGCTCGGCACCGTCGCCGGCATGGCGCTGACCTATCTCGTGCCGCCTGTGCTGACGATCTTCGGCAGCGGCCTTGCGCGTTTCTGCGCTCTGGCGGCCTGGCTGCTGATGGCGCTGGCCTTCCAGCCGACGCTACGTTTCTACCGGCTGTCGCCGCTCTGGGGCTTCGCGCTTCCAGCCATCGCCCTGCAATATCTGATCTACACTCTCGATTCAGCATACCAATATATGCGAGGACAGGGCGGAAGCTGGAAGGGCCGCGTGCAGGCGAACGTGTCGGAGCCGCAATGATCACTGCTGCAGAAGCGCGCTCAGGCAAGGGCCATCGGGACGAGAACTTCCCGGTGGCGTCGCGGCTCATCCATCCGCGTCACCGGGGCGCGATCCTCGCCTTCTACGAGTTCGTGCGCACCGCTGACGACATCGCCGATCGTCCCGCGCTGCCGCCGCAAGAGAAGCTCGACCTGATGGATCGGCTGGAAGCAAGCCTTCTTGGCAAGAGCGACGCCGATCCCGTGGGCGTGACGCTGCGCAGCGAGCTCGCGGCGCGTGCGCTCTCGCCCCGCCACGCGCAGGACCTGCTCACCGCTTTTCGCATGGACGTGACCAAGCTGCGTTATCGCGATTGGGATGACCTGATCGGCTATTGCACCTATTCGGCCATGCCGGTCGGACGCTTCGTACTCGACGTCCATGGCGAGAGCCACGCCACCTGGCCCGCCAACGACGCACTGTGTGCGGCACTGCAGGTCATCAACCACCTGCAGGATTGCGCGAAAGACTATGGCGCGCTTGACCGTGTCTATATTCCGCTCGACACCTTGGCGGAGGCCGGTGTCGGTGTGGAGGCACTCGGCGCAGCGCGCGCATCGCCGGCGCTGCTCGACGTCATCCGCAAGCTCGCGCGCCGCACCGGCACCCTGCTGCAGGCGAGCCGGCCGTTTTCCGCCAGCATCGCCGACACGCGGCTTGCGCTCGAGGTTGCGGTCATCCAGACCTATGCGGAGCGTCTGGTCGACCTGTTGAGCAGGCGCGATCCACTGAGCGAGCGCGTGCATCTCGGCAAGGCCGCGGTGGCAGGCTTCGGCCTTCTCGGCCTAGGGTGGGGTGCAACCCACCGAGTCGGCCGCATCTTCGCAGCCGACCACAAACCGCAGGACGCCTGACCGTTGGCCTTGGCAGACGCTAAAGAGACGGCGGCGGCCGAGCGCGCCTCCGG
>Ga0153954_1001651_pt1 | contig 11227 bp, 9 predicted proteins | sample TSFL038MetaG_FD_102277 | JGI IMG/M metagenome (GOLD analysis project Ga0153954, IMG submission 102277) | Attine ant fungus gardens microbial communities from Florida, USA - TSFL038 MetaG | ecosystem: Host-associated > Fungi > Mycelium > Unclassified | place: USA: Florida, Wekiwa Springs State... | reverse complement strand
CAAGCTGCGCATCGAAACGCGCAGCCCCGATCTCGCGGTGCGCGTCGCGACCGTCAAGGAAACGCTGCGCGCGCTCGGTGCGCCCGCACGAGGCGCGGCAGGTCAGCGTGTGACAGCGCAGTGAAGCCAAGATGACAGACACATCCGGGAGCGGCAACAACCAGAAGCGTGCGTACGATGTGCATCGGACCGCACGCGCGGATGGCGCTCCGGATGCAGGCGACACACGAGATACAGGCGATGCACGCGGCACACTCGCCGCACTTGACGCACGCACGGCATCGATCGTCGATCTGCTCGCGGCGCTCGTGCGCATTCCGAGCCGCGGCGGCATCGATCCCACGACGCCGATCCTCGAATGCATCGAGCAATGGTTCGCGCGACACGCGCCGGGCTTGCCGCGTACACGCATCGTGTCCGCGAGCGGCGAGCCGCTCGCGCTGTATGCGGAAGTGTGTGGAAGCGCTGCCACCACGGCGAAGGCTTCGGAAAACGCTTCGACCAACCCTTCGACCAAAACCACGGCGCATGCACCATCCAATTCATCGGACAAAGCATCCGGTCCCGCGCCCCGCATCACGTCCGGTAACCCGCCCTACTATGTGCTCAACGCGACGCTCGACACGGCAGGCTTCGGCGACGAAGCGGTCTGGACTCAACCGCCGCTCGGCGCGCATATCGTCGATGGCTGGCTGATTGGCCGCGGCGCCGCCGATAGCAAATCAGGCGCCGCGCTGTTTGCGCATCTGCTGGTAGCGCTTTCACAACGGACCACGGAATTCGCCGGACGCATCGGCCTGCTGCTCGACCTCGACGAACACACGGGCCGTTTCGGCGGCGCGCGTGCGTTCTTTGACAGCTTCGTCGACAACCAGGGCAACACGACCGCGAAGCTTGACAGCGTTGCCAATCAAACCGGGCACGCCCGCGCCTCACGCCCCGACGGCGTGCTGATCGGCTATCCGGGACACGACCGCATCATGGTCGGTGCGCGCGGCTTTCTGCGCGCGAAGCTTGTTGTGCACGGCATCGCCGCGCATTCGGGCAGCGGCAGCTCGCGCGGGCTCAACGCGGCGGTACGCGGTGGCGCACTCGCCAACGCGCTGCACGATATGCCGCTGCCCCGCATCGACTACGGGACTTTTGACCGCCAGGCACAATTGACCGTGACCGGCATCAAGGCAGGCGACGACGGCTTCACTGCAGTACCCGATCGTTGCGAACTCAAGGTCGATATCCGGCTCACGCCGCGCTTCGATGCTGAGCACGCGCGCGGTCTGATTGCCGATGCGATTCGCGCACACGACATCGCCTACACCTCCAGTCCTGCAAATAATCTATTGACGGACATCGAATGGATCGACGGCTGGCCCGCTTATCGGGTGTCCGATACGCATCCTATGTTGAACACATTGTGCAAAGCGGCACGGCACATATTCGGTGCAGTGCCGCCATGTGAAGTCGCAGGCCCTTCGAATATCGGCAACTATCTCGCGTCGCTGTCGATCCCCGCGCTATGCGGTTTCGGTCCGCGCGGCGAACAGCTGCACGCCAGCGACGAGCGCGTCGAACTGGCGAGCATCGCGCCCGTCTATCAAATCTACGAACACGCGTTGCTCGAGTTATTGCGTCAATAGCGCCTGCTAATACGAGGCAATTGCAATTGCAAGCGCGCACATAAGCGTTTTATGCTGCATTGCGCAAACGCTTTAAAAGCCGCTTATGTACCCTCGCTTGTCCCCTTTATGTGCCCTTTAGCGCTTTGGCTTATTAAGGGTTTTTCGGTATGATCGGGCAGACAATCAAGCGGAGTCCCGTCATGTCCCAGGTCGCTGAATCAGCAGCTCAGCCCTCAAGAATGTCTTCTCGATCCGCATCCGCTGTGTCAAACGTTTCCGCCAACGCTTCTTCCAACGCACTTCCCGACGTCTCTTCACAGGGCCATTCAAGCACTGCTCCGGTTTCGCTGCCGTGGATCGAGCGACTCGTGGCATTCGACACGGTGAGCCGCAATCCCAATCTCGGCCTGATCGAAACCGTGCGCGACGCCTTGCGCAAGCACGGCATCGACGCCACGCTGACGCACGGCGAAGGCGGCACATGGGCCAATCTCTTTGCGACGATTCCGGCGCACGACGGCGAAACGAACGGCGGCGTCGTGCTGTCCGGACATACCGATGTCGTGCCGGTCGACGGCCAGCACTGGGACTCCGATCCCTTCAAGCCCGAAGTACGCGACGGCAAACTGTACGGCCGCGGCACCTGCGATATGAAGGGGTTTATCGGCGCGGCGCTGACGCTCGTGCCTGAAATGCAAAATACAAAACTCGCGCGGCCAATTCATCTCGCGCTATCGTTTGGCGAGGAAGTCGGTTGCATCGGCGCGCCGTTGATGATCGAAGATCTGATCAAACGCGGCATCAAGCCTGACGGCTGCATTGTCGGAGAACCGACGAGCATGCGGCCGATCATCGCGCACAAGGGCATCAACGTGTATCGATGCTGCGTGCGTGGCCAGGCCGCGCATTCGTCGCTTACGCCTAAAGGCGTCAACGCGATCGAATATGCGGCGCGCCTCATCTGCTATATCCGCGATATGGCCGATCAGTTCCGCGAGCAAGGTCCGTTCGACGAACTCTACGACGTGCCGTTTTCGACTGCGCAAACCAGCACGATCGAAGGCGGAAACGCCGTCAACACAGTGCCGGCCGAATGCCGTTTCGCGTTCGAGTTCCGCAATCTGCCGACGCTCGACCCCGAGCCGATCTTTGCGCGCATCGAGCAGTACGCGCGCGAAACGCTGCTGCCGAAAATGAAGCGCGAGCATGAGGCGGCCGCGATCGAATTCACGAAGGTGGCCGCAGCGCCGGGGCTCGACGCGGCGGAGCAAACCGCGATCACGCAACTCGTGCGCGCGCTCACCGCGAATCAGGACAAGCGCAAGGTCGCCTATGGCACCGAGGCCGGACTCTTTTCGCGCGCCGGCATTCCGAGCATCGTCTGCGGGCCCGGCGATATCCAGCAGGCACACAAGGCAAACGAATTCGTCGCACTCGAACAGCTTGTGCAGTGCGAGCGCTTCCTCGGCAAGTTCATCCACAGCATGTCGCTCGAAGCACACACCAACTGAGTGTTTTAGCCCGGCGCAATCATCCCCCCACGAACGCAACCCACGTACGATCACGCCATGTCCACCGCCATCCAGCAGCACACCGACCACACGATCGACGGCGAGCCGATTCCGACGCTCGATGCGATCGCTTCGCAGCATTTTGCGTTGACGCCGTGGGTCGTGCGAACACCGGTGTTCGATCGGATGGACTTCCCAACGCTCGAGGGCACGCTCGTCAACTTCAAGTTCGAGCTGCTGCAAGCCGGCGGCAGCTTCAAGGCACGCGGCGCGTTTACGAATCTGCTTGGGCTCGACGAACCGCAGCGCAGCGCGGGCGTGACATGCGTATCGGGCGGCAATCACGCGATCGCGGTCGCGTATGCAGCGATGCGGCTGGGCATCAGCGCGAAGGTCGTCGTGTTCCGTTCGGCGAACCCGGCGCGCATTGCGCTTTGCCGGCAGTTTCGCGCGGAAGTCGTGATCGCGGAAAACGCCGTCGAGGCCTTCGAGATCGTGCGCCGCATTGAAGCGGAAGAAGGCCGCTATTTCGTGCACCCGTTCAACGGCTATCGCACCGTGCTCGGCAGCGCGACGCTCGGTTACGAATGGGCCACGCAAACGCCCGATCTCGATGCGGTGATCGTGCCGGTGGGCGGCGGCGGCCTCGCGGCCGGCGTATCGACTGCGCTGCGTCTGGCGAATCCGCGCGTCCATGTGTTCGGTGTCGAACCTGAAGGCGCCGACGTCATGAGCCGCAGCTTCGCGGCGAATCATACGGTGAAGATGGGCCATATGCATTCGATCGCCGATTCGCTGATGTCGCCGCATACCGAGCAATACAGCTACGAACTGTGCCGCCGGCATATCGACCGCCTCGTGACCGTTAGCGACGATCAATTGCGCGCGGCGATGCTTACGTTGTTCTCGCAACTGAAACTCGCCGTCGAGCCTGCTTGCGCGGCAGCGACCGCGGCCCTGCTCGGCCCCTTACGCGAAACGCTGCAGGGCAAACGCGTCGGCGTGCTGCTATGCGGAACCAATACCGATACGCTCACGTTCGCGACGCATATCGAGCGCGCGCGTTCGGCGCAGGTGTAGGAGCACAATCACGCCCGCGGCAAGGGCACGTCCATCAAACCTTCTACCCCGCCTGTCCGATCGTTCGCTATCATGCGTGCATTGACCACCAGGAGAGATGCCTTATGAGCATGATCAAGGAATTCAAGGAATTCGCCCTCAAGGGCAACGTCATGGATCTGGCAGTCGGTGTGATTATCGGCGGCGCGTTTTCCACGATCGTCAATTCAGTGGTGAAAGACCTGATCATGCCGATCGTCGGCACTGCAACCGGCGGCCTCGATTTCTCAAATCTGTTTATTCTGCTCGGGCATATTCCCGACAGCTTCAAAGGCAACCCGGGTTCGTATAAAGACCTGCAGACCGCGGGCGTTGCGGTGTTCGGCTACGGCGCATTCATCACAGCCGTGATCAACTTCGCGATTCTCGCGTTCATCATCTTTCTGATGGTCAAGTTCATCAACAACCTGCGCAAGCCGACTGAAGCCGAAGCCGCGGCGCCGGCCGCGCCGCCCGAAGATACGTTGCTGTTGCGCGAGATCCGCGATTCGCTGAAGAGTTCGCCGCGTTAAGATCGGCCTGCGGTCTTCTCCGCTTTCGCGTTCGCCGCACTTTCAATCGCTTTTTCGAGCTGCATGAAGTTGACGGGTTTCGTCAGATGCGCGTTGAATCCCGCATCGATACAGCGCCGGATATCCTCGTCGGTGCCGAAGCCCGTCAGCGCGACGGCCGGCACGTCGGAGCGCTCGCGAAACGCGCGGATAAAGTCGATGCCCGTGCCATCGGGCAGGCCGACATCGCTCACGATCAGATCGAACGATGCGGTCTGTGTCGCCGCAAGCGCATCCGACACCCGCCCCACCACCGTCACTTCGTGCCCGAGCGTACGAATCAGTTGCGCCATCACCTCGGCGGTATCTTCATGGTCTTCGACCATCAGAATCGCGAGCGCGCCGGCCGGATGACGCGTCGATGCGTCCGCAACGACCGGCTTTTCGGTCGGCGCTTCGGCAGTCGGCAAAGTGATCGTGAAGGTCGCGCCGCAATGCGCGCCGGGGCTATAGGCGGTGACCGTGCCCCCATGCGCATCGGTTAGCGCCTTCGTGATTGCAAGCCCGAGCCCGAGTCCGCCGAATTGCCGCGACATATTCTGGCTGCCCTGCTCGAACGCATTGAAGAGCTTGCCGATCTGCTCAGGCTCGATACCGACGCCCGTATCTTCAACCGAGATCTGCACATGCATGCGCTCGTCGCGCGTGCGCACATAAATATGCCCGCCATCCGGCGTGAACTTCGCCGCGTTGCGGATCAGATTCCATAGCATCTGCTGCAGCCGCGCGCGATCGCCGAGCACATAGTGGTGTTGAGCCGCCTTGTCGACATGCACGTCCTGCTGCTTGACTTGAATCTCACTGCGAAAGAGTTCGAGCACGCTATCGATCACCTCGTGCACATCGACCGTTTCGTGCGATAGACGCAGCTTGCCGTTCGCCACGCGCGTCAGGTCGAGCAGATCGTCGATCAGCCGCGCTTCGAGTTCGACATTGCGGCGGATCATCGCGATGCCCGAGCGCGCCGCTTCGGGCAGCCCCGGGATCATCTCGACCATGCGTGCGCCGGCCAGCACCGGTGTCAGCGGCGTGCGCAGCTCATGCGACAGCATCGCGAGAAAGCGATCTTTCGCGCGGTTTGCTTCTTCAGCTGCCTGGCGCGCGGTCTGCTCCGATTCGAGCAGCCGTTCGCGCTCCTCGATCGCCTCGCGCTGCGAATGGATGTCCGTGCAACTACCGAACCATTTGCTGACCGTGCCGTCGGCATCGCGCATCGCGACGATACGCGTGTCGAACCAGCGATACACGCCATCGTGGCGGCGAATGCGCAATTCGTGCCGATACTCGGACGTGCCGCTCCGCACGGTCCTCAACCATGTGCGGCGCACTTCCTCGCGATCGTCGGGGTGCACGGCGTCGAGCCACGCCAGGCCTAGCGACGCGGCGCTTTCGAGCCCCGTATAGTCGACCCACTGTTTCGACACGAAGTCGCACGCGCCGCTCGCGCTGCACGTGAGCACGAGGTGCGGCAGCGCTTCCGAAAGCGTTCGGTAATGCTGCTCGCGGTCGCGCAGCATCAGCGCTTCGGCCGACGCGCGTTGCAGCCGCACCTGCGACAGCACGCGTTCGACCGCTTCGGGCAGATAGTCGAGATAGTCGCCGGCCTTCGGCACGACGTCGGATACGCCCGAGCGCAATGCCTCGATCACGCGCGATTCGTCGGTGAAGCCGGTCACGAGAATGGCGGGCACGCGCACGCCTTCGCTGCGCAACCGCCGGAAAAAGTCGAGCCCCGTCTCCGCACCGGTCAGCTGATAGTCGAGCACGAGCAGGTCCGGTTCGCTCTCGGCAATGCGCGCGCGCGCCGCACCGACGCCCGCGCACAGCGCGACCTTGCAGCCCGCGCGTTCGAGCGACTTGCGCGCGAGACGCAGGATGCCCTCGTCGTCGTCGACGACGAGCACATGAGCCGCAGGTAGCGTGGATCCTTCTTGTGTCATGCTGTATCTTCGTTGTCTCTGCTGTCGATGACTGCGGCCGTTGACTGCGGCCGTTGACTGCGGCCGTTGACTGCGGCCCTTGACTGCGGCCCTTGACTGCCGCCAACGACCTCGACCGCACCGTCACCTACCCTCGCGCATCACCATGCGCTATGGCGTGCGCACCATCACGCGACGATCATCCGTTGCCCGGGCGGCAGTTTAACCACTTGCAAAAAGAACCCGAGCCGGCGCACCGCTTCGATAAACGCGTCGTACTCGACGGGCTTCGTGATGTACACGTTGCAGCCTAGTTCATAGCACCGTTCGATTTCGCGCGGATCGTCGGTGGTCGTCAGCACGATGACGGGCATCGCCGCCGTCGTGGGCGACTCCTTCAGCCGCCGCAGCACCTCGAAGCCGTCGACGCGCGGCATCTTGAGGTCGAGCAGCACGACGTAGTTCGTCAGATCGTCGCGCGGCGGATACTTGCCGGCGTTCTCGCCGAGCGGCCGGTCGCCGAAGAAATAGTCGAGCGCCTGCTGACCATCCGCAAATCTTACGAAACCATTCGATATGCCGGCGCGGCGCAGGTTGCGCTCGACGAGCGTCGCGTGCCCATCGTCATCCTCGACGAGCACGATGCCCACCGTCTTGCCCACTGCTGCCGACCCTGTCATGTTTTCTCCGTCCACTGCGTGCATTGACTGCTGCCCCCGCCGCTGTTTTTGACAATCGTGTTGCCGCTTTTTCTGGCTACTTCGCTTTCAGGCTGCTGCGCCTGCAAGTTCACCCCGTGCGCACCGGCTGATCCGGCAGCACGACGAAAAACGTCGACCCCGCCCCTTCCGCCGATTCGACCCAGACCCGTCCGCCGTGCCGTTCCACCGTGCGCCGCACGAGCGCGAGGCCGATGCCGTCGCCCTTCGAGATATCGCCATGCAGCCGCTGGAATGCGCGAAACATTTTAGGCATGTAGGCGGCCGGAATGCCGAGGCCATTGTCTCGCACATAGAAGGTTCGCGTCGTCGGCGCTTGCGGGTCGGCTTCGTCCTCCGGTTCGGCGGGAAGCGCGCCCACTTCGATGCGGCCCGGCCGGCCCGGATCGAGGAAATTCAGCGCATTGCTGAGCAGGTTGCTGAACACCTGCTCGATCGCGCCCGGGTCGCCCCACGCGGTCGGCAGGTCGCGCACCGTGACCGTTGCGAACCGTTGGTGAATCTGCGTCTCCAGCGCATCGACCGCGCGCGCGACCACGCGGCCCACGCTCACGCGCTGCCATTGATACTCGAGCCGGCCCGCGCGCGAGATGCGCAACAGCGCATCGATGATCGCCGCCGCGCGCGTGACCGACGAGCGCAGAAACTGCAGAGACTCACGCATATCGCCGTCGAGCACGCGTGCAAGGCGCCGTTCTTCGACATCGGGCAGCTTCGCCGCATCGATCGTTGCGCGCACATCGTCGCACGACACCTGCAGTTCCTTCGAAAAGCCCTGCAGGTTCACGAGCGGCGAACGCAGATCGTGCGACACGCTGTAGATAAACATCTCGTTGTCCTGCGTCTCCTGGCGCAGCGCCTCGTTGACGCCGGCCAGCTCGGCCGCGCGTGCTTCGAGCCGCTTTTGCAGCGTGACCTGCTCCTGCTCGGCGACGCGCAGACGGGCACTCGTCTGGTGCAGCGCGCGGTCGAGGGCCGCGATTTCGTCGTTGCCGGCAAGCGGCGCGCTCAACGGCTGACCGTTGCCGAGACGCTCGGCGTTATCGGTCAGCACTTCGAGGCGGCGGCCGATATTGCGCGCGAACACGAGCGCGGTGACCGCCCAGATCAACATGGAGCCGACCACCGCGGCGATCAGCGCATATTGCTGGCGCGCACGCGTTTGCATTACCGATGCGCTGCGCTGTGCGTCAAGACGCGATGCTTCCGCGACAAAAGCGTCGAGTTCATTACGCACGATGCCGATCTGCGCCGGCACCGCGTTCGCCTCGAGCGAAACATAGGCCTTCGTGCTGCGGCCTTCGCGCAGCACGTCCGCGGCATCGATGGCCTGCGCGTGATAACGGTCGATTGCATCGCGCATCGTGCGCACGCGCGCGGCCTGCTGCGGCGTATCGGCCACCAGCTGATCGAGATGCATGAGCCGGTCCGACAGGTCGACCCACGCCGCATGACGCTCGATAAACGCCGGGTCGCCGACGATTAGCCCTGTGCGCACGCGCGCCGCCTGGCGCAATAGCGGGTCTTCGAGCGCGGACGCCTGATAGAGAATCTGCTTGCTATTTGCGGCCGACTGCACCGCAAGCGCGGTTTGCTCCTGCGTATCGAACACCACCCCGAGCAGCGCGAGCTCGACGACGCTCGGCAATGCGATCAGCAGCAAACCCTTTGTGAATAGTTTCATATTCGCCTGGCAAACTTTCCGGCCACAAACAGTCGTTCCGGCCGCAAGGACAGACAGCGCGATCGATAGACGAAGGCGATCGCAAGACAAGCGGACAGGACCAGCGGCAAGATGACGTGCGGCACAATGAACAGCGAACCGTGCAGCCAACTGAGCAGCGAACTGAGCAGCGAACTGGGCAACGAACCGTGCAGCGAACCGGGCAACGAATCGCGCGCGAAGACGAGGCATCAGGACATGCACGGGTAGGCAACCACTACGACCTCAGGTAGCCTCAAAACCGGGCAGCACCGGCGCGACGAGCGCTGCGCGGCTGGAATCGAGTCATTATCGACGTGAATGGTCGAGATTTCAACGCGGCCGGGCGGTGCGGCATGGCGCATGCGAAGCGATGTGTCATGCCGCGCGGCAAATTATGTTGGAGAAGTGCTGGCGCACACAAAAATGCCTTTTTTATCGGTGACGGAATCAATCGCGTAGCCCATGCGTCTATCATGGAGACAGATGCACAGAATGCGAAAGCGCACGGCGACACGATTCGGCATGTTCCGCACGGGCCGGTGTGAGACGGAACAATGTCGAATCACCGTGAATCCGGCATTTTCGTATGCTATAAAAGATCGACGTGCGGCGCGCGAAGCCGGGAGTGGTCGCATGAGGACGCTGCGTTTCTTGCAATTCTTTTTCAGGCGAATTTTTATGTCCTTCCCGAAAAAGCGTAGACGCGCGAAGGTGGACGGCGACGAGTCGTTCCTCGCGGTACTACGTCATTTCAAGGCGTTCGGCCAGCTCGATACGAAAATCGCGCGTGCCCGTGCGCAGGACGAGCCAGTGCTCTATGCCCACGTGCTGCCCGGGCTCGATGTGTTGCTATGCTGCGTGCGCGGTGCCCAGCCGCCGTATCCGGCCACCGCCGAGTTGCGCCGCCGCTGCATCGAATCGATAGCGAACGCGCTCGAGCAGCCGCTCGATGGCCTCGAGAACGGCGGCTACTGGTACGAGGCGGACGGCTTCGGCTTCCTCGTATTCGCAAGCCGCGCGCGTGCGCGCATTCTCCCGGAGTTCGGCGCCACGCGTTCAGCCGCGGGCGCGCGGCGCATGCGGCGGCAGGATGCCGGCGACGCAACGCCGCGATCGCTGCGCTAGGCTTCTCTCACGTTTCACTCAGATGGTTCAGGTTTTGCGCGTCACGTAAGCCCGGTTCTCACGCCCGTCACTGCATCATCAAACGTTCATGCACAGGAAGAAGGCCGCGTACATGCGCGGCCTTCTTCGTTTTTGCGAGAACGCACGTTACCGCGCGCACTTTATCGCGACTTCATCGCGGTCTGGTCGCGCGCAATACTTCGCCGCCCGTATCGTTCGATGACCTGCACGATGCCAATCCTTATCGAGATTTGATTTTTGCGCGTGACCGATACGCGACACGTCAGCTTCCCTTGTATTCAGCGGCTTTGTCGGGCGTCGAGGTTTTCGGTGCCTGTTTTGCAGGCGCATGAGCGGGTGCACCCGCAGGTGCATGCGCCGGCGGCTTCCCATGCGTCGATTGCGCATCCGTTGCCGGCGTATTGTCCGGCGTCAGCAACGGCGCCTTCGGTGGCTGCTTCTGGCCCGGCGGCGGCGCGACCGGTTTCGTGCCGACCTTCGCCAGCAGTTCGTCGCAAGGCAACGGCTTGTTGTTGCTCGGCGCGATCAGCGGTATCAGGGCAGCGAACGGATTGATAAGACCGAGCCCGACTGCGGCGCCGCCGCGCAACGCGAGCGCAGCCGCATTTACGCCGACATGCGGGTCCTTGAACGTGCCCTTCGCGTAGAGCGGCGAGCGCAGCGAAAAGACACGGAAACCCTTCGTATGAGGATGCACGCCGAGATCGAGAGTCTCGTCACGCAGGTTGATATTGCCGTCGATGTTGATCACCGCGTCGGTCGTATCGAGTGCGAAGACGCGCGAATCGAGCACGCCGTCGGTCACGACGAAGTCCGCCGCCGCGCAGTTGATCTTCACATCGTTTTTGCCGAAGAGTTTTTCGTATATCACATTCGCGACGTTGAGCCCCGCCGCTTCCATCAGCAGGCGGCTCACCGTGCCGTCCGTCACCAGCAGT
>Ga0153954_1001650_pt1 | contig 11227 bp, 10 predicted proteins | sample TSFL038MetaG_FD_102277 | JGI IMG/M metagenome (GOLD analysis project Ga0153954, IMG submission 102277) | Attine ant fungus gardens microbial communities from Florida, USA - TSFL038 MetaG | ecosystem: Host-associated > Fungi > Mycelium > Unclassified | place: USA: Florida, Wekiwa Springs State... | reverse complement strand
TTGCTAGACCGCCCGTCTTCCCTGCCGATACTGCAAGCCCAATTGATGCGCGAGATGCACTATTGGCTTCTTGTGGGCCGACATGGCGCTGCCATCCGTGGGCTCGGCATCGCTGACAGCCATACACGGCGCGTGGCCCGAGCTGTCGCGACAATTCGCTCCGAATATTCCCATCCTTTGCGGGTTGAACGGCTCGCGGAGGCCGCCGGGATGAGTCTCTCTTCGTTCCATGAGCACTTCCGATCGATCACATCGTTGACGCCTCTGCAATTTCAGAAGCAATTGCGCCTCATCGAGGCGAGACGCATGATGCTGTCGGAAGGAGCGATGATAAGCGTGGCGGCGCACGCGGTCGGGTACGAAAGCGTGCCACAGTTCACACGAGAATATGGTCGCATGTTCGGCCTAAGCCCCGCCAGGGACATGAAGGCCGCACAGGGACGGATACGGGCTGCGGCGTAGAAATAGGACATCGCGTCTTCGATGGCCGGCTGTGCGCCGCTAAAGCCAGCAGTGAACTGCGAGAACAGCGTCGACCCAATGCCGACCATGACGGCAAGGACCAGGACCCTGATTCCGGAAGATATAACGTTGCCCAGGACTCGCTCGCCCGCGAAAGCAGTCTTGCCAAATAAACCAAAGGGAATGAGTACGAAGCCGGCCAGCGTCGTGAGCTTGAACTCAATCAGTGTTACAAAGACAAGCTGGGCGATGATCTTGCCGGTGATTTCGTCATAGAGGCTTGCCCAGTCCTGGCCGGGGCGCGCCGAAGCGGTCGTTCTCGACATCGCGGATCTCCGCGACGGGCGCCGGAGGCCTCTCCTCCAGCCCTCAACCCGTCACGGCGAACCCGCTCCGCACTCTCACTCTAAGGGGCGTTGCGGGGCAGGCTGTGCGAAAACTATCCTCTACGAACGCAAATCATCGGGGCCGGCTACCGACCAATCTACGTCATCAAATGTCGTGAACGGTTCTCGGGAAGCGGCCGTCCCGTAGTCAGAAGGCCTGGGGGCATCACGCACGCCAACGATGAGCGCATCGATAGCATAGCGTTCGATAGCTTCACGGCTATTCTCAGCGAAGACGCCCACCCTACTCAGTCCCCACATGCCGTGCATGAGCGACCAAAGAGACATCGTTGCCGCGTCAGCATCTTCGGGGCCAACTAGGGGAGCGATGACCTCGAGCGACTGCCGGAAGAGCCTGCCGCGCCAGCGTGGCTCCGGCAATTCGGCTTCGGCCTCCTGGCTGGCGCTGAACAGGATTTGATAGAGGGCGGGTTTGGTCGCCAGGAACTCTGAATGCAAAGCCAGCAATCGGCGGATACGATGTTCGGTGGGAAGGTTGGCTGGCAACATCGCCATGCCCTCAGAAACGAAATGGTGGAGCCGCTCGGCGACCGCATCCGCCGCCGCCGCGACGAGCACGTCCAAGTTCCGGAAATAGCGATAGATCGCGTTCGGGGTCACGCCGATCTCCGCGGCCAGCCGGCGAAGCGTCAACGCCTCCGGCCCCTCGCGCTCTGCAAATGTGAGCGTTGCGCTGATAATCAGTCCACGATCTGTTTTGCTCGGATAGGCCATGGTGCGTAGCGTATATCTTGACTACATGATTGCCAACATTCACACTGTATACCTTGTTGATCATTGGTATCGGGGTTGCACATGTCTGAGACACGCACGGTAATCATCACGGGTGGCAATACCGGCCTGGGCTTTGAGACCGCCCGCAGGGCCGCGCGCGATCCATCGCTACTGGTCATCATAGCCTGTCGTAGTCCCGATCTCGGCGAGGAAGCCGTGAGACGGTTGGAGGAAGAAGGTAATAGCGCCAGGTTCCTGCCTCTCGATCTGGCCGATCAGGCCTCGGTTCGCCGTTTCGTCGATCTGTTTCGCGCGGCACAGCTGCCGCCGCTGCACGCGATCATTTGTAACGCTGGGATGCAGAATGTCGCCGCACCCGAGACAACGACTGAAGGTTACGAGACGACCTTCGCGGTCAATCATCTCGGCCATTATCTGCTGGTGCGCCTGCTGCTGCCTGATGTGCAACGCGACGGGCGTATCACGTTAGTATCGAGTGGTACGCACGACCCCAAGGCGAAGACGAAGATCCCGCCCCCGGTCTATACGACCGCCGATGCGGTCGCGCACGATCTTGCCGATGGTCGGTCAAACGGACTCCGGCGCTATGCGATGTCTAAGCTGTGCAATCTGCTCTGCGCCTATGAGCTTCAGCGGTTGCTCCAGGCATCACACGATGAGCGGCTCGCGTCGATCAAAGTCAACGCGCTCAACCCCGGCATGATGCCCGGCACCGGACTGGCGCGCACCTGGCCCAAAGCCATCCAGATCATTGGTCGATACATCATGCCCCTGATCGAAAAGGACGTGCAGACCGTCGACGGATCGGCCGAGCGGTTGGCATCACTGACCTTGGGTGAAGAGGCTTCGCCTGGCGGCCGATATTTCTCGAAAGGCGCGCCCATCGCCTCGTCCGAGGACTCCTACAATGAAGACTTTCAGCGTGATCTTTGGGTGTCGAGCGCCCGGATGACCGGACTGCCGGTCGAGTTTGAGACGATTATGAACGGCCCACCATCTGAGCAGAGCGGGGACGACGACGTTTTACGTCGTCAGTCAACGCAGTGATGAATCTTGAACAGCCGCCTTCGTCGTTAACGGATCAAAAGCTACCTGGCAGCAAAGTCCACAAACGGTTGCATCTTAAGCGGTTAGCCATGCAGACCTCCACAAGTCATGCGACCATACGCTGTCTCAGTTCTTTGGATCTAAATTCTGCGCATGTTCCTCGTGGATATTGAGTGATGGAAGAAGAACACTCTTATGGCTTGCCTGGCGACGACGCGCACGCTCGCCGCGTTCGGCTTCCTCGATCGAGACACCCCGCAAGCCGCGATCGCTCGTGCGGAGCGGCTTGCCGACGCACTCACAGCCGCTCTGCCGACGGTGTTCAGGCTGTATCCGATCGAGGAAGACCAGGACAAGGCGATACGCGGGCGGATGGTCGACGGGCGCAATTGCGCGCTTGCCGAATGGATGGTCGCCCAGGCGAGGCGCGACAGCAATGGCGATGAATCCGCCTGGCGGTTGAAGCCATGTTCATCGCTGTTCTTCGTCAATGGATCCGGCGAGCTCGACCGCAAACACGACCAGGATCTGCGCGACACCTGCGTCATGCTACTCGATCGCGCCGGCTGCGATCTGCTCACGATCTGCGACATCACCGGTCACAGCTACAAGAGTGCGCAGACGATCGTGAAGCACTACCGCGCCCGCAACGCGGCCCGCGCCGATGCCGGCATTGACCGCCTGGTGTTGCAGGTCCGGAAAGAAGGAATGGCGTGAGGCTGCGCATCAGCCAATGCTGGACGATCCCGCGTAGAAATACTCGCGGTCGCTAGTGACCACAAAGCCGACCTTATCGATTGCCTTCTGCAACGCCTGCAAAGCTCGGGCGTGGCCCAACACCAAGGAAACTCGCGTGTGTGCAGTGGCGAAGCCGGCGCGAGCTCGAGCATCTCCTTATCGGGCATCGAGATCTTGGCGGCCGCCTCGTCGTGCTTCCGCCGGCGATAGTCCTGGGAGTATTTCTTGTTCATGTTCATGGCTTCACAAGAACAGATAGAGATTGACAGTAAACGGTCGCACGCCGTGCGACCACGACCACAAAAAGCGGTCGCATAATCGCGCTTTGTTCTTTCGGCGGAAACTAAAAAAACCACTGTCTAACAGTGGTTTAGGCTTGGTGGGCGCACCAGGGCTCGAACCTGGGACCCGCTGATTAAGAGTCAGCTGCTCTACCAACTGAGCTATGCGCCCGGAACTGGTCCGGAAAGGACCATCGCAAGAGCCGGTCGTTTAGCAAAGCGACCACGCGATGTCCAGCAAGGGAACGTAAGTTTTCCCGTCCCGCAGGCCCCCTCCCCGGACGTGGAAAGCCGCTGGAAATCCAGCGGCTTGTCCTGAAATTTCCGCCGATCGATCCGCCGGAACCTCCGGCGGTCAGAGCCGCTCGCCGGGGCCTTTGAGACCCATATCGCCGTCCCGGTCCCGGCCCATGCCGCGGTCCAGCCAGCGGTGGCGCCAGTCTTCGGCGCCGAAACGGCCCTCGCGCCGGGTCAGGACCGCCAGCCGCCGCTTCTGGCCATCGTCCAGCGTCTTGTAGAGCGGGTCGGCCGCATCGGCGATCTTCTTCAGCGCTGCCGCACTCGCCGCCATGTTGTCGGCGCGCTCGCGCAGCCGGGTGACGGGGTCATCGGACTTCTGCTCGTCCTGCGACTGATTTTGCGACGTCATCCGCGCATTGGCGCGATCGATCCTGAGCTTGGCGAAATCACGCACCGCGGCTTCCAGCGGCGGCCACAATTTCTCCTGGTCGGCGTTCAGCTTCAGTCCGACATGGACCGCTGCGATCCGCGCATCCACCAGAGCCGCCCGATCCTCGGGGTTCATCCGCATGTGCTGCATGTGCTCGTGAAGCCACGAACGATGCTGGGCATAAACCGCAGTGGATCCTGCAATGGCGAGAACCGCGGCGCCGGCGATTGCAAACCTTCTCATGCGAACCTCCTCGTACAAAGGGCTCTTGATGATGAGCGTGGCAGGCCGCGTAATCAACTTACAGATTGGACAGGGTATGTGATCCTATCAAATGTAACGAAGATGAATTTACACCAAATAGAATTAATCCAGCCCCCAGTGGAGCGGATAGACGTTCGCTACGCGCCAGCAGCGCTCTCGTGATGCGAACGTCAAATCCAAAGCGCCACTAGAAACTTACATTTGCTAGTGGTCCTTCAATTCTAACGTTCGCAAAGTGCCTGCGCATACGGGATGCGAACGTCAGAATTGGACCACTAGATCATGCCGAGCAGCCGTGGCAGCCACAGCGAAATCTCCGGCACATAGGTGATCAGCCCGAGGAATACCAGCATCGCGCACAACCACGGCAGCACTGCGACGGTGATCTCGCTGATGCCCATTTTGGCGATACTCGACGCAATATAGAGGTTGAGCCCGACCGGCGGATGACACAATCCCACCTCCGTATTGACGATCATCAAGACACCGAGGTGGACCGGGTTCACGCCGAGCTTGGTCGCGAGCGGATACAGGATCGGCGCCATGATCAGGAGGATCGACGACGGATCCATGACATTGCCCGCGAGCAGCAGGATGACGTTCACCACCAGCAGGAATGCCCAGATCGAGAAATTCTTGTCGATGATCCAGGCCGCCATCGCCTGCGGAATCTGTTCATGCGTCATCAGGAACGAGAACAGCACCGCATTGGTGATGATGTAGAGCAGCATCGAGCTCATGCTGGCCGATTGCAGCAGCACTTTGGGAACGTCGACGAGCTTGAGTTCCTTGTAGACGAAGACGGTGATGAGGAATGCATAGACGGCGGCGACAGCGGCGGCTTCCGTTGGCGTAAAGATGCCGCCATAGATGCCGCCGAGCACGATGCCGATCAGCAGCAGGCCCCAGATGCTTTCCCGGAACGCCTTGAATTGCTGGCCGATAGTCGCCTTCGGCATCTTCGGATAGCCGTTGCGATAGGCGACATACCACGTCACGGCCGCCAGCATCAGCGCAAGCAGGATGCCCGGCACGATACCGGCCATGAACAATGCGCCGATCGAGGTGTTGGTGGAGACGCCGTACAGCACCAGGATGATCGAGGGCGGCACCAGGATGCCGAGCGCGCCCGAGGTCGAGATCACGCCGACGCCAAAGCGGCGAGGATAACCATATTGCACCATAGCCGGCATCATGATCGAGCCGATCGCGACCACGGTGGCGACGCTCGAGCCGGAGATCGCAGCGAACATCGCGCAGGCCGCGACGCCGGCCAGGCCAAGCCCGCCGGGAAAATGGCCGACCAGTGAGGTCGTGAACGCGATCATTCGTCTTGCGACCCCTCCGCGTGTCAGGAAGGTGCCGGCGAGAATGAAGAACGGGATCGCCATGATGCCGAAATTGTCGAGGCCGGAAAACAGCTTCAGGCCGACGCTCTCGATCGGCACTTCGGTCATCGTAAACAGGAACATCAGGACGGTCAGGCCGAGCGAAATCGAGATCGGCATGCCCGTCAGCATCAGGGCGAACAGCAGCCCGAAGATAAGAAGGGCACTCATCACGCTTCTCCCAGCGCGATCGGCGCTTTCTGGCTGACTTCGAGGCCTTCGACATGAGCAGCGTCATGATGCGGCAGCTCGTTGGTCCGCCAATAGGCCCACATCACCTGCAGGAAGCGGAAGCACATCAGATATGAGCCGAGCGGAATGCAGGCATAGACCAGCCAGCTCGGCAGCTCGAGGTCGGGCGAGACCTGATCGGTGTGCATCAGTTCATAGACGAACTTGGCGCCCATGGTGCCGACGATGGCGGTGAATACGGCGCCACCGAACAGACCAAACAGGATGACGCCCTTGCGCCAGCGGTCGTTGAGCCGATTGATCAGCACATCGACGCCGACATGGATGCCGGTCCGAACGCCATAGGCGGCGCCGAACTTCGCCATCCAGATGAACATGTAGATGCAGAGTTCCTGGGACCAGGCGAGATTGATCCAGAACAGGTAAGGATAAAGGACGGGAACGTCGACCAGGAAGCGGTGGGCGACGGTAATGAAAGTGATCAGTGTCGCGCCACCCATCAGGCTCGCGATGATGATCTCCTCGAGTCGGTCGAGAATCCGTAACAACATTCATATCCCCCGTGACAATCGGGCAGCTCTCCCGGGCTGCCCGACCACGCTTCCCTCCGCACCGGCCAGCGGCCGGCGCGGACCCGTTGTTTTATAGCCGAGCCCTCAATTCATCGGGCTGCGGCCGGTTTCCTTCAGGAATTCGTCGATCAAGGGCTGACCGACCCGCGACGCGACGTCCTTGTAGACCGGCATCATCGCCTTGCGCATCGCCTCGTCCTGTTCAGGCGTCAGCGTGACGATCTCGGTCTTGCCGGACTTCTTGATCTGCTCCAGCGCGTCGTCGTTTTCCTTCGCCGACTGGCCGTTGCCGAAGTCGGTGGCTTCCTTCATCGCCTTGGAGAGTTCGTCGCGGATATCAGCCGGCAGGCCGTCCCAGAACTTCTTGTTCACGACCACGACGTAGCCGATATAGCCGTGGTTGGTGACGGTCGCGTACTTCTGCACCTCATGCATTTTCTGCGTGTACATGTTCGACCAGGTGTTTTCCTGGCCGTCCACGACGCCGGTCTGCAGCGCCTGGTAGACGTCGGAGAACGCCATCACCTGCGGGATCGCGCCGAGCGCGCGGAACTGGGCTTCGAGCACCTTCGAGGACTGGATGCGGAACTTCAGGCCCTTGTAGTCGGCGGGAGCGACCAGCTTCTTGTTGGCGCTCATCTGCTTGAAGCCGTTATCCCAATAAGCGAGACCGGTCATGCCCTTGGGGTCGAGCAGCTTCAGAAGCTTGGCGCCAAGCGGACCATCGGTGACTTTGCGCAGCGTTTTCAGGTCCGGCAGGATGTAGGGGAGATCGAACACCTCGAATTCCTTGATGCCGATCGGCCCGAACTTTGAGTTCGACGGCGCCAGCATCTGCACCGCGCCGAGCTGCAACGCTTCGAGCTCTTCCTTGTCCTTGTAGAGCGTCGAGTTCGGATAGACTTCGACCTTGACCTTGCCGTTGGTGTACTTCTCGGCCAGCTCCTTGAACTTGTCGGCGGCCTTGCCCTTCGGCGTGTCAGACGCCACCACGTGGCTGAACTTGATGACGATCGGCGAATCCGCCGCCATTGCCGAACCGGCGAAAGTCAATGCCGCGATCGATGCGGCGGCCAAAATCAGTTTACGCATGTTTCCTCCTGCGCTTTTGCAGGACGCCGCTCCGTAGCGTCGCCCCCAGACTTGCTGGCAGCTTCAATACATAGAAGCCGTACGGAATGCCATTGCCCCTTTAGCAGGGTTCTCGCTGCATTTTTGTTGCGATGCAAAAACGTAACGCGAGAGAGCTCCGCGCTTTTTTCGTTCTGGTTGTCATCCGGGTTCGTCGCCCTCGCGACGCCCCGGAATGACGACACCAACTGTCAGCTCGCGGCCACTGCCGGCATATCGCGCTGACGCTTCATGACGATCTTGTTGAGCGCGCCGAGATAGGCCTTGGCGGACGCCACCAGCGTATCGGGATCGGCAGCGCGCGCCGTCATTGAGCGGCCCTCATGACTGAGGCGCACCGAGACTTCGGCCTGCGCGTCGGTTCCCTCGGTGACGGCGTGGACCTGATAGAGCTCGAGCTTGGCCTCGTGCGGCACCAGCCGCTTGATGCAATTGAAGACCGCATCGACCGGGCCATTGCCCTCGGCCTCCTCGATCTTGGTCTGGCCATCGACATCGAGCTTCATCGTGGCGCGCTGCGGCCCGTGGGTGCCGGCGATGACCGTCAGCGAGGCCAGCTTGATGCGATCATGCGCGGCCGCGATCTCCTCGTCGAGCAGCGCCTCGATGTCCTCGTCGTAGATGTCCTTCTTGCGGTCGGCCAAGGCCTTCATCCGCGTGAAGGCATCCTCGATCTGGTTGGCGCCGAGCTTGTAGCCCATCTCCTCCAGCTTGTGGATGAAGGCATGGCGGCCTGAATGCTTGCCGAGCACCAGCGAAGACTGCTTCAGGCCGACCATCTCCGGCCGCATGATCTCGTAGGTCGAGGCATCCTTCAGCACGCCGTCCTGGTGGATGCCGCTCTCATGCGCGAAGGCGTTCCGGCCGACGATCGCCTTGTTGTATTGCACCGGGAACGAGGTCGCAGCCGACACCACCTTCGAGGCGCGCGTGAGCTGCGTGGTGTCGATCCTGTTCCACCAGGGGAATTTGTCGTTGCGCACATTGATCGCCATTACGATCTCTTCGAGCGCGGCGTTGCCCGCCCGCTCGCCGATGCCGTTGATGGTGCATTCGACCTGCCGCGCACCGCCGGCGATACCGGCCAGCGAATTCGCAACGGCCATGCCGAGGTCGTTGTGGCAGTGCACGGAAAACACCGCCCTGTCGGAGTTCGGCACGCGCTCGATGAGGGTGCGCATGAAATGGGTGTATTCCTCCGGCACCGTGTAGCCGACGGTGTCGGGGATATTCACCGTGGTTGCGCCTGCCTTGATCACCGCCTCGACGATGCGGCAGAGGAAGTCCATCTCGCTGCGAGTGCCGTCTTCCGCCGACCATTCGACATCGTCGATCTGGTTGCGGGCGCGCGCGACCATAGCAACCGAGGTCTCGATCACCTGCTCCGGGGTCTTGTTCAACTTCACCCGCATATGCAGCGGCGAGGTCGCGATCACCGTGTGGACGCGGCCACGCTTGGCGAACTTCACGGCTTCGGCGCAACGGTCGATGTCGGCAGGATGCGCCCGCGACAGGCCGGCGATGACGGAGTTCTTGGCGCGCCGGGCGATCTCGCTGACCGCCTGGAAGTCGCCTTCCGAGGTGATGGGGAAACCAGCCTCGATGACATCGACGCCCATGTCGTCGAGCATCTCGGCGACCTCGAGCTTCTCCTCGAACGTCATGGTGGCGCCGGGGCACTGCTCGCCGTCGCGCAGGGTGGTGTCAAAAATGATAACGCGGTCCTTTTCGGACTTGTTGGCGGTGGTCATCTCAAAAATTCCTTGTGAGTGTTGCGCCGCTTATCTGAAGCGCTAATGGGTCCCGGGTGTCTCGCAAACCCCTGAGCGCCCAGGCACAAATGCCCATCCGGCCCTCAGGGGCAGATAAGAAGGAGGCCGCCAAGGAGGGTGGGCAGCGACGCAGCGGGAACCGCGCAGGCACGAGCGGCCCTGGCCGCTGCCCCTTCGATTCCATTGTTTTCGCCGCGAATCAGCATTGCCAGACCCGGTTTGGAGCCAGAATCCTCACGCAAAACCGTTGACGGTTCATTGCCGAGGGGCTCACCGAACCGTGTTCTAGACGAGAAAGGCCGTGAATCGCAACGCCAAAAGATGGTCAGGCAGGCTGACCTATGGGTTCGCCTGAGATATACCGGCTCCTGCCGAACCGATGGAAGCGACGTCATCGAATCATGCCCGTTGGTGCGGACTTAAATCCCGGGGGCAGATTCGTGACCGCTTTTCACCGCCGCCATATGCTCGGCTCGATGGCCGCAACTGCCGTCTTGCCTCTGTTCGATCGTCTGGCCTGCGCCGCAGGCGGCTCCAGCGGAACGTTCGCCTATCGCGGCTTCACGGTCGACATCTCCGGCGCCCCGAACTTCGTGACGATTGAAGCTTCGCTCAAGCACCAGATCGACATCGTCGCAGGCTGCGGCGCCAGCGCGAAGGTGCTCGATTTCTTCAAGAGCCAGGAGATCATCGTCAAGCCCGGCCAAGGCGACGGCGGCGGGCATTTTTCGGCGAATAGCAGCGGTGTGACCGTCGATGCCGTCGTGGATGCGCCGGAAAAACCGGTCGTCCTCCATGAGCTCCTGCATGCCTATCATTGGCGCGTGCTGCCGGGTGGATTTGGCAATCCCGACATCCTGACCTTCTACGATCGTGCGAAAGAAGGTGGATTTTACCCGCCGGGGGCCTACGTCCTCAAGAACGTGCAGGAGTTCTTTGCGGTGACCGCAAGCCTCTATCTCTGGGGCAATGTCGACCGGCCGCCACATGACCGCAAAACGCTGCACGACAGGCAGCCGGTCTACTACAAATGGCTCGGCGATCAGTTTGGCGTGCAGAAGGCCGTCTGATCGCGGCGCGAGACGGCGGCGGCTTTCGATCGTCGACTAAGATTTCAAACAGCAAGGCAACCACGGGCGTGAATTCATGATTGTCGTCATGGCCGAGCGTAGCGGTCCGAAGGACGGCGTCGCTTCCGCTCGCCTATGCCGGCCATCCACGTCTTTCTGAGAAAAATTGCAGTTTTGGCGCACGTCATTCCGGGGCCGCCGAAAGGGCTGAGCCCGGAATCCATAGCCACAAACCAGTATTGTCTGAAAAGATCGTCGACGAGCGCGCTTAACAATAAGGGCCTATGGCTATGGATTCCGGGCTCGCTCGCTTTTGCGAGCGCCCCGGAATGACGAGGAGCATTGTAGGGTGGACGCGACGTAAGACGTGGATGGCCGGGCCTTCGCCGCGCCGAAGGGGCTTCGGCCCCGCAGGCGGGACGTAGGCGAGCGGAAGCGACGCCGTCCTTCGGACGGCGATGCCCGGCCATGACGAGATCGTGGTGATTTCCGGTTCGG
>Ga0153954_1001649_pt1 | contig 11229 bp, 10 predicted proteins | sample TSFL038MetaG_FD_102277 | JGI IMG/M metagenome (GOLD analysis project Ga0153954, IMG submission 102277) | Attine ant fungus gardens microbial communities from Florida, USA - TSFL038 MetaG | ecosystem: Host-associated > Fungi > Mycelium > Unclassified | place: USA: Florida, Wekiwa Springs State... | reverse complement strand
AGTAAGTCTTATTTACAGATAACACAATCGCTTCAATCGACAGAATCATCACGGTTTTGTCTTGGCAGATTCCGGCTCGATCACCGCGACGGATTGCCCGTCCGAGAGCGACGAGGCGTAGGCCTTGACGATCGCCTCGGTACCTTGAAGTCCGGAGAGGATCTCGACCCGAGTGCCGTCGTTGAGTCCCACGACGACCGGCATCCGGGCAGCCCGTCCGTCGGTCACCGCGACGCAATAGGTTTCGGAGTCCCGTCGGACCAGGGCGGAGGCGGGGACAGACAGAGCGTCGGCGTGCTCCTCGACGATGACGGTCGCATAGGCGTAGTGCCCTGGGCGGAGGATCCGTTTGGGGTTGGGGACGTCGATCTCGGTGCGCAGCGTCCGGTTCTTGGCATCGAGCGTCCAGGAGGTCCGTGCGACCTTTCCCTCAAAATCCCGTCCTGCTATTGCCTGGAGTCGGATCCGTACGCGGTCGCCAATTTCGACCTCTGGGGCATACATCTCGGGCACCCCGATGGTGATCCGCACGACATCGTCGCGGGCGACAGTGAACAGAGGATGACCGTGAATGCCGGGTTCGGTAAGGTCACCTACCGCGAGATGGCGATGCGTGACCACTCCATCGTAAGGGGCAACGATCGTCGCAAATTCGCGCAGGGCCTGGATGCGCTTCACGTCCGAGTGAGCGACCTTGATACCCGCGACAGCGGCGGTCACATCGGAACGGGCCTTGTCGAGCAAGGCTTGCCCCTGTCGCACGGCCGCCTCGGCCGACTTCACCTGGGCGTGGACCTCCTCGCGCGCCGACTCCGACGCCCTGAGCTTGCTTCGGGTCTCATCCACCAAGCTTCCTGTTTGCGCCCGTTCCTTGAAAAGTTGCTCGACGCGTTTGAATTCGGCCTGCCATCGGGAGAGGTCCGCATCCGCGCGCTTCGTCCCGGACTGGACCTCGGTCAGTTTGGCCCGGGAACTTACGAGATTGGCCTGGGCCACCTCCTCCGATGCTCTCGCCTGGACGAGCTTGGCCTCGGCTTCCTCGACCATGGCCAGTTTCTGATCGGCCTCGGCATCGAGTTCGGGAACACTCAGCACTGCGAGCACCTGCCCCTTGGCCACCTTGGCGCCGATGTCCACATTCCACTTCTGCACGTACCCCGCGACTCTCGCGTAGATCGGAGTAACCTCATACGCTTCGATCTGCCCGGGCTCTTCGGTCGACCGGCGGATCGTGGCCAGCCCTGGTTTCACGACCTCGACGCGCGTGACAGTCGGACCGGTGGTACGAGCGGCCTTGATGGGAGTGCCCTGGCCGCAACCAGCGATTGCCGACGCAAGGGCGACGAGAACCACGAATCCTCTGGGCTTACGGAAGATCAACTGCCGCATCGCTTGACTCCGCAAAACGGGCATCGCTCCTGTGGCGGCGCCCAGGTGAGGCTCACGGTTCACGACCGCTCTCCGGGCTAGAAGTACTCGACGATTCCAGGGAGTGGGGAGGAAGTGCGGATTCGTGATCCTTTGCCTCTCCGTTGCTTGAGGCTCTGCCATGAACGGCACCCGCCCAAAGTCTTGGGTCGTAACGGGAGCTGTCGGGGTCAGCGGGATCGATCGACGCCGAGCCGCGTCCTGCGCTGCCCTGAACGATCGCGAAGACGGTGGGCAGGACGATCAGGGTCGCCAGGGTCGCCGCAGCCAGCCCGCCGATGACAGCTCGGCCCAAGGGAGCCGACTGTTCGCCTCCTTCGCTCCACCCCAGGGCCATCGGCAGCATGCCGGCGGTCATGGCGCACCCGGTCATGAGGATCGGCCGCAGCCGTCCTTGTGCCCCGACGATCGCTGCCGAGGCCGCCCCCGCGTCCTCCTCCCGGCGATGGCGTTCGGCGAACGTGACCAGGAGGATCGCGTTCGCAACCGCGACGCCGATCGCCATGATGGCCCCCATGAAGGACTGAAGGTTCACGCTGGTTCCCGTCAGTCTTAAAGCAATGATCACGCCGGCGACCACCGCGGGGGTGGTCGAAATGACGACCAAGGCGAGGCGGACCGACTGGAAATTCGCGGTCAGGAGCAGCAGGATCACGACGATGCTCATCGCCAATCCGACGGCGAGTCCGTTGAGGATCTCCTTCATGGGTGCGATTTGGCCGCGGATCTCCACGGTGGCTCCCTTGGGAGGCTCCCCTGCCCGTCCGACCGCGCGGTCGATCTGGCCGGCGACCCGTCCCAGGTCCTCGCCCGAGATATTTGCCGTCAAACTCACAACGCGTTTCATGTTGTAGCGATCATATTCACCAGGCATGGACCCTGGGCTGACCTTGGCGACGTCGCGGAGCAGCAGCGGGTCGGCGCCGGAACGCTGAACGGGGATGGTCTCGACTTGCGTGATCGAGTCCATGACCTGGTAGGGGATCTCGACCTGAACCTGGTAGCCGATGCCGGTCTTGGGGTCAGGCCAGTAGTTCGGGACGACAAACCTGCTCGAAGAGGTGGCCGCCACCAGCGAGCGTGCGATCTCGGAGACCGAGACGCCGCTCAGGCCCGCCTTCTCACGGTCGACCTGCACCCCCACGGTCGGATAGTCGAGGGCCTGCACGAACTGGAGATCCCGCAGTGACGGAATCTTCATCAGTTCCGCCTGCACCTTCTCGGCGTAGGCCCGGTTCTCCGCGAGGCTGGGGCCGTTGACCGTGAACTCCACCGGCGTTGGGGATCCAAAACTCATGACCTCACTGACGATGTCCGCCGGCTCAAAGGAGAAACGTACCTCGGGCATCGTCTCGGCAAAGATGCCACGCAGTCTCTCCTTGAGGCTCTCGACGGCGACGGTCGAGCCCGCTTTCAGCGCGACCCTGACCACCATCTCTTCGGGCCCACCCGTCCACTGATAGATCGCGTTGATCGGGTAGCTCGACGGAATGAGCCCGATGTAGCCGACGGAGATGTCGACGCGGTCCGAGCCCACCTCGTCCTCGATCGTTTTGAGCACATCCAGGGCGAGTCTCTCCGTCTCCTCGATCCTCGTCCCCGTCGGGGCGCGCATCCGAAGCTGGAACCGACCGGCGTCCACCTTCGGAAAGATCTCCAGGCCCAGGCCCATCCCGACTCCGACGATCACCGCTCCCGCCAGGGCCAGGTAAGCCGGCACGACCAGCCATCGAAAGCGGACCATACCTGTGACGACCTGACCGTAGGCATCATGTAGGCGGTCAAACATCGAGCGCCGACCCGGCCTCGCAGGGCGGTGGTGACGGAGCAGCCAGGTGGAGAGTACCGGCACGAACGTGCTCGACAGCAGATAGGAGGAGACCATGGCGAAGCCGACGGCGAGCGCCAGCGGCACGAACAAGGCCTGGGCTGCGCCCTGCATGAAGAACGAGGGCAAGAAGACCGCCAGAATGCACAGCATCGCGAGTAGTCGCGGGACGGCCGTGTCCATGTTTCCCAGGCGCACCGCCGAGGCGATCGACTCGGTCCCTTCCATTTTGTGATGGATATTCTCGATCTCGACGGTCGCCTCATCAACGAGTATGCCAATGGCCAGCGCAAGCCCGCCCAGCGTCATGAGGTTGATCGTCTGGCCCGTGAGCCAAAGCGCCACCAGCGCCCCGCAGATCGCGAACGGGATGTTCAGAACGACCACGATGACACTCCGCCAATCGCGGAGGAAGACGAGCACCATCAACCCTGTCAGGACGGCACCGAGAGCACCCTCGGTCGCCAGGCTCCTCATCGCGTTGGTGACGGTCGGGGACTGGTCGAACTCGAAGCTGACTCGGATGTCGTCCGGGAGAACGGCCTGCATCTTGGGCAGGGCTTCCTTGACGTTCCGGACGACCGAAAGCGTGGACGCATCGGCCCGCTTGGTCACGAGGATATAGACAGCACGTCGTGCGTTGACCAGCGCGTAGCCAGCGGGGATGTCCGAGGCATCCTGAACGGTCGCGACATCGCGAAGATAAACGGTGGGACTCTCACCGATCCGGATCGGGATGGTTTCCAGCTCTTTGACATCTCGGACCAACGAGTTCAGCGGTACGATCGGCATCTTCTTGCCGATCCGGACATTCCCGGACGGGCTGATCGTGTTGCCGTTGGTGAGGGCCGTGATCAATTCGTCGGGAGCGATCGAATACGAGCGGAGCCGCTCGGGATCGGCACGGACGACGACCGTGCGTTGGTTGCCGCCGAACGGCGGCGGCGCCGAGACCCCCGGCAGGCTGGCGAACATTGGACGCACCTTGAAGAGCGCCTGGTCCTGAATCTCGCCGATCGATTTCGTCTCGCTGGAGAGCACCAGATAGCCCACCGGCACGCTGCCCGCGTCGAACCGGGTGATGAACGGCGAGACGGTCCCAGGCGGCATGAAGGCACGCGCTCGGGTGACGTAGCCGATCGTCTCCGCCATCGCTTGCGCCATGTTCGTACCGGGGTGGAAGGCGAGCTTCATGATCGCCATACCCTGGACGTTGCGGCTCTCAACGTGGTGGATGCCAGAAATGTAGAGAAAGTGATACTCGTAATAGTTAGTAAGAAGCCCCTCCATCTGCGCCGGGTCCATCCCCCCGTAGGGCTGGCAGACGTAGACAACCGGTAGATTCAGGTTCGGGAAGATGTCGATCGACATCCGGGTCACGGCCAGCAGGCTGCCCAGCGCGACGGCGACAACGAGCACCATCACGGTAAGCGGTCGCCGCATGGCGAACACGATCGGGTTCATGGGAACGGTCCGTTCGAGCAATAAAGCGAGGCGGTCTCCGGCTCCGGTGCCCTCTCTGCTTCGTGGGCGTACCAGAGGTTCTTGAAGGGCTCTCCGACATCCACTGTTTTACTGGGAGGGGATCAGAGCCTCGAGAGCCTTCACATCGACGGCCAGATTCTCGAAGTCGGTCTCGAACACTGCGGTGGGCGACGTTGACTTGCAGCGGCTCAACGCGACGATCTGGGCGGATGGATACATGGCCGTCACTCTGTGCCCCGCTCCATCATCACAACCCTTCTTAGTTCGCGATCAGGACTTGGGTTTGCGCCGATCCTCCGCTGGAGGTTCGGACCGGATCGAAGGCTTGGGCGGTTTGTCATGGAGGACCTCGGTGACGAGTTCCCTGAGCTTCGCCTTGGCCTCCTCCAATGCAGCCGCTCCCTCCGTGGTGGCCCGGTAGTATTTCCGCTGCTTGCCGGCCACGACCTCAGTGTGCGAGGTGAGATAGCCTGCCTCTTCGAGCTGGCGGAGCATCGGGTACAGTGTCCCCGCCCCCACTTCGTAGCCGTGTCGGCCTAGCTCCTCCATCATCTCGACTCCGAAGATCGGTTCCTTCACGGCGTGATAGAGCACGTGCATCCGCACAAACCCGCCGAAGAACATCTTGGTAAGTAGTTCGCTCACCCGTCTCGAACTCCAATATCGGCAGTCGATATTAAGATGGTTACAAAATCAGGACAAGACCGTCAACCGGCGTCACCATTTCCCTGGATCAACGGAGGACAGGCTCTTCGAGAATATGTTAAGGACGATCATACACCCTCGATCAGCCTCAAGTCGGTTGGACACGGATGTATGGACTTCCCCCTCGTCCTGATCGGCACCGGGGCGGATTTCCGCGACCTCGTGACGTGCGAGTCTCTGCGAGAATCTACACCTGAGAATAACTCGCCTTGGGGATGAAACCGATGGAATTCGCTGTTGAAATCGGAGACGGATTGCCTAACCTCAAGCCTTCTCGACTTGAGGAAGCGCACGATACGAGGAGGGGGATCCAACCGTGAGTTTGGAAGCACGCATCGAGCGAGGTGAGGAGCTGCTACGGCAGATGCTCGGATCCGAGGGGGCGGAGCGCACGAGGGAAGCCTGGCGCGAAATCTGTCCCGAGTTCGAGGCCTACGTTGTTGAGTTCCTTTCGGGCGAAATCTGGAGCCGTCCTCAGCTTGACCTGAGAACGAAGAGCCTGGTCACCATTGCGACGCTCGCCGCGATGGGGCGGCCGCTCGGCCTGGAGCTCAACATCCGGATGGCGCTCAACAACGGCGCTACGCGCCAGGAGATCGTGGAGACCTTGCTCCAGATCGCCCCTTATGCGGGCTTCCCCGCATGCTGGGAAGGTCTGGCTTTAGCGAAGAGGGTCTTCCGCGAGACCGAGCCTGAGTCTCGCGGTTGACCGACCGGGGTAGCCTTGAATCAGCTTTCAACCCGAACGCCGGCTTCTTTGCAGGCGTTCAACTGGCTGGACTTGGCGTCATCCGAGAGGGGGTTGCCGGAGAGGAAGAGCCGAAGGTAAGGGGCGAATCGCTTTTGGCCGGCGGCGTCTTCCTTCACCGAGTTCACGAGCGGAGTCAGGTCGCTGATCTTATTCCGCTCGAGGATCAGGGTGCGTACTTCCGTCTGCTTCGCCAGGGGAGAAATATCCTCGATCTGGTTGTCCTGAAGCTCAAGCATCGACAGTTTCGTCACCTTGGCCAGCGGCCCGATGTCTTTCACCTGGTTCTTGCCCAGGCAAAGCGACGCGAGCTTGGCGAGCCCTCCCACCGGTGCGATGTCGACGATCTGGTTGCCGTTCAAGTAGAGAGCAGACAAGCTCGACAGACCCGAAAGCGGGGCAATGTCGACAACCTGATTGTTGCTCAGTTCCAAATATTGGAGATTTTTGAGCTGAGCCAAGGGAGCCAGGTCGACGACCTTGTTATCGGCCAAGTCGAGCGACTGGAGGTTCTGCAAGTCTTTGAGCGGCTTCAGGTCGACGACCTGATTCTTGGAGAGCCGGATCAAGGCCAGGTTCTTGCACTTCTCGAGTCCGGTCAGATCCTTGATCTCCTTGCCGACGGCTTCGAGCACGTAGACATTCAAGAGTTTTTCGTCGGTCAGCTCGACGTTGGGTTCGTGCTTCAGCACGCCTCGAATGGCGGTCTCGAGGTTCTTGTCCGGAAAGGGTCCGGCGAGAGCGGAATCGGCTTGAGCGTGGGCGAGCAACCCCGCGGCGAGGATAACCAGCGAGGCTCTGAGGGTAGACAGACTCATGGGTGGCTCCTTTGGGAGTCGCAGGGTGGGCCAACATCGTCGAAGGTCGAGGGCAGGGACTCGACCTTAACGCGAATCGGCACATGGAAGCAAGCCGGCACTTCCCCCTTCTCGCTGCTACGAGAGAAATAACGACTCGACAAAGGTATCCGGATCGAAAGGCTGGAGGTCCTCGATCCCCTCGCCCACGCCAATGAATTTGACCGGGAGGTCGATTGTCTGACGGATGGCGACGACGACTCCCCCCTTGGCGGTGCCGTCGAGCTTGGTGAGGATCACTCCGGTGCAACCGATCGACTTGGTAAACACCTCGGCCTGCCGAATGGCATTCTGTCCATTCGTGGCGTCGAGCACGAGCAGGACCTCGTGAGGCGCCCCCGGGATCTTGCGTTGCAAGACTCCGCGGACCTTCTCGAGCTCGCGCATGAGGTGCGTCTGGGTATGCAGCCGCCCTGCGGTATCGACGATCAAGACGTCGACACCGCGCGCCAGGGCTCGATCGCATGCATCGTGGGCTACGCTCGCTGGGTCCGCGCCCTGAGCGCCTCGGACGATGTCGGAGCCCGCCCGCGTGGCCCACACGGTCAATTGGTCGGCGGCCGCCGCGCGGAACGTGTCGCAGGCTGCCAAGAGCAGGCTCTTGCCTTCGTCCTTCAGATGCTGCGCCAACTTGGCGATCGAGGTCGTCTTGCCCGAGCCGTTGACCCCCGCAATGAGGTAGACGGTCGGCCGAGTCGGAGCCACGGCCAATGCGCCTGGCCTCGGGTCGGTAAGCAGGCTCTTCAATTCCTCTTTGACGAATTGAAGCAAGTCTTCATCGACGGTCTTGTCGCCATACACGTCGCGCACACGGTCAATGATCCGCTGTGTCGCCTTGACTCCCACGTCGGCCTGGATCAAACGGGCCTCGAGCTCATCCAGGAACGACTGATCGACTTTGCGGTTAAACCAAGAACGAATATTCAAGAGTTGGGCGGTTTTCGAAAGCCCCTTGCGGAGCCGACCCAACAGATCCTTAATCGCCATGACACTCCCCAGTGGCATCTCGCTCGGTGTGCCTCGGCCCGAAGACTTCCGGGCCAGGTCTCTCACACTCATCCCGACTTGGTTCGCTTGGCCTCAGACTCCTCGACGATCGCGCAATCGCTCGAGGTCAGCCCCAGGTGTGGTAATCGCGCCGATCCAACGGCCGGGTCGATCGGCGGCATGAAAGTCCGACCCGGCTATCGGGACCAGCCCGAATCGATCGGCCCACTCGCGCCAACGCCCTCCGCGTGTGCTGTCGATCGCCGGACCGGCGACCTCGATCGCCCCCATACCTGCCTCGACCAGTGCGCGCAGGGTGGATTCCCGGAGATCATAGGGAGGGTGAGCGAGACCAGCAACCCCGCCCGCCTGGCGAACCAGTTCGATCGCCAAGGCCGAGGCAAATCGAGGCTTAGGAACCTGCGCAGGCCCCTCATCACCAAGATACCGCAGAAAGGCTTCGCGTGGCCCCGAAACTTGACGGGTCCGCGTCAACCAATCGGCCAGGTGCCGCCGCCCCAGGGTGGCCCTTGGAAATGCCGCCCGGAGCGCGGCCAGATCCACCGAGAGGCCGAGTTCGCCCAGGCGCTCGGCCATGGCGCTGAGCCGCTCGGCACGCCCCGTCCGCATCGTATCCAGGGACGTGACGAGAGCGGGGTCGTCCTCCCGGATGAAGTGGCCGAGGATGTGCAGCTCCCGCCCTTCGAACTCGGTCGTAAGCTCCACCCCTGCAACCAATTCGACACCAAGCCGAGCCGCTTCGGGCTGGGCCACTCGGATCGCCGAGATCGTGTCGTGGTCGGTGATGGCCAGCGCCGAAAGCCCCACGCGCGAGGCGGCAATGACCACCTCGCAGGGGGAGCAGACCCCATCGGAATGTGTCGTGTGGACGTGGAGGTCCGCCGCCGGTGATCGGCCTGCGACCCTAGCCCGGCCCCGATCTGCTGCGGATGAGCTCGACCGTTTCCTACTCACGCTGATACACAACCTGCGTGATCCCATCCCCCTTGGTCGTCGCAAAACTCTTGGGACGTTCCTTTTCGAGGTCGGCCACGCATATGGTCAGGGTTTTTCCATCGAACTTGTAGATTCCCAAACGCTTGCCGCCGTCGGGATAGATTCGATCGTACGTTTTGGGGGCCTTGGCGGGATCCAGAAGGAACGTTCCCAGAGCGATCGACTTCTCCCCCATCTTGGCGAAGACTCGATCCTCCTCGAAAATCATCCGGACATCGCGAGCCTTGATTTGATCGGCAGGGGTAACCACTCCGTCTCGCTCGCTCGAGACCAAGAGCCAAGTCCCCTGGATCGACTTCTGATCATCCTCGGCGCTAGTGGGTTGTGCAACGGCGAGCAACCCCGCGACAAGCATCCAGCTCATCTTCCAATTCACGGCCGTTCTCCTTCGCGGCGGCGAACAGGACCTGAACATCATCACGAGAACCGAATCAGAACCCTTCGTCGGGTTGTGCGCTTTCCGTGTCTTCTGAGGCCGGCTGACCGGCGTCGGACGCCTTCTCGATGTCAGTCGACTCAATCATCGGCTCCGGGTTCGGCGTGGAATCCGCTGCGGCGGTCTCCGCCGCTTGGAGTCGGTCGAGAATCCCGTTGACGAACCGGCTCGATTGCGCTGTGCTGTATCGCTTGGCGAGTTCGAGCGATTCGTTGATCGCGACCTTGGTCGGCACATCGGGGCAGAAGAGCATCTCATACGCCCCGAGGCGGAGGATATTGCGGTCGATCGCCGCCATGCGGTCGAGCCGCCAATTCTCGGCGACTCCCGAAATCAGGCTATCAATCCGCGGTTGATGTTCGTGGACACCGGCGATCAGCCCCTCCGCGAACTCGCAGAGCTTGCGGTCTCCCCGGAGCCTCCGCTCTACGAACCTCCGGATCTCCTGGGGAGCGAGCCCTGGGTTCTGTTCCGTCTGGTAAAGAACCTGAAGCGCGATCTCACGTCCTCGGGTACGTCGCGTCATGGCAGCCTGCGGGGCCCGCGATCCTGCGATGGTTCAATCCCGGTCGAACCTCGGTGGATGGCGTCGGTGCTCTGAATCCTCACGAGAAAATCATACGACATCATAGCCGTTCGCGAATAGCCCAGCATTCTTCGAGCCTACCATGCCCGGCCGTTATCCACGACAAGTCGGAGGCCTTGCCCTAAGTACGAGATTACGAACCGTTTAGAATGATCCAATCTGCCATTGAAGTGAAAAGCACACAACCCAATTCGCGTTCTTAATCAAGGCCTCCCATCAAGTTACGAATTCGCTCGGGAAACCCGATGTTGCCGCAAAAAAACAAATTCGACAATTCCGGAAAATTTTCGAAGGGAACTGGTTTAAAAACCAGGAGAAAGCGCACCTATGAGAGTGTAGGAGGAAACCAAACCCCAGTTTGAGCCGAACTTCTCTCGGAATTCGGGGGAGTGAATTAGTAGCGAACTGTGACCCGCGGGCAATGCCGCTGCGGATCAATAAGAGGGTGTAAGTACAACAATATGATAGGTCACAGATCTCGTAAGTTCGAAAACCAACCTTAACCACCAACTAGGTAAATAACCTAAGTATGGTCGGTTCCGGATATTCGCTCCCTAAATAAAGCTCTCCCTTTCCCATAACCCAATAACTAAGTAAGTAAATAAAAGGCCGCCCCCGCGACGGCTTTAGCGCCGAGTCTGCGACCTCGGCCTGAGCCGGGCCATGGTTTTTCGTCGGGACGTGCCGAGCGCGCGTTCCCGACGCGAAATCAGCTACCGCGTATCGACCCGATCCCGGATGTCACTAAAATATTCTAACGCGAAGCGTTAATCATATTGATCACAGTTCGCTCCGCCTCTAAGCAGGAAGACTGATAGCCTCTCGCACTGGTTATCTCGAAACTGAAGACCAGTGCGGGAGGCTCCTCATCCAAGTGGTGCATCCGGCAAGTTTTTTGTAGGGCAGGCCTTGGCCTGCCGAGGCCCTCGCGAACAGCCCAGGCAGGCCAAGGCCTGCCTACGAGAAGACCTCTTTGGATGGGGTGCTCACGCAACGGAAGGGGACTTGTCGGATGTCCCACTTAATGGATCATCCGCCAAGTGGCTTTCCCGTAGTAGTCTGTCTATTTTAAATTTGTGGATAAAGATGTCTCAGCTTGACCCGGGCGTCCGCTGTTGTGAACTTCCAGGTCACTCGACCGCCTTCGGCGTT
>Ga0153954_1001648_pt1 | contig 11229 bp, 10 predicted proteins | sample TSFL038MetaG_FD_102277 | JGI IMG/M metagenome (GOLD analysis project Ga0153954, IMG submission 102277) | Attine ant fungus gardens microbial communities from Florida, USA - TSFL038 MetaG | ecosystem: Host-associated > Fungi > Mycelium > Unclassified | place: USA: Florida, Wekiwa Springs State... | reverse complement strand
GAAGTCCTCGACCGCCTTGTCAGAGGCGAGCACGCGCGCCTTGAGCGCGTCGAGCTGCTGGTTCATCCAGGCGGCGGCGGTCTTGGTGGCGTCGTACTTGGAACGCACCTGCTCCGTGAAATACTCGTCGGCGATGGCATTGGCGATGGCCGCCGCCTTGGTCGCCTCCCACGAGCTGGCATTGATGTCGATCAGGAAGGTGGTCTTCTGGCGCGCCACCTTCAGCCGCTTCGACAGGCGTTCGATCGCCTTGGCCTTAAGGATGTCGTCGGCGCTGATGCCCGGCGTGGACGACGGGCTGATGAACCACCCCTTGACCCAATCGATGATGCCGGGGCGCGGCACGAACTCGGGATCGTCGGTCAGCTTCAGACGCTCCACCACCCGTTGCAGCACGGCGACCGACTGCAGGAGCTGCGCCTGGCTTTCCACGGTCGCATCGTCGGCGCCCGCCGGCGCCTGCGGCGTCTGGCTGTTGGGATCGACCACGTTGGCGCGCTTGGGATCGATCAGCACGGTCGAGGTCGCGGTGTATTTCGGCGTCACCACGAGGATGAAGGCGATTACCAGCGCCATGACGGCGGCGGTGGTGATGCCGATGATGCGCCCTCGCCGGCGGAAGATGCGGAGGATCTCCCGCAGGTCGAGCGCATAGGACGCCGATTCTGCGCCGGCGACACCGGCGCTGCGTGCTGCACGCGCCGACGGATAGGCCATCTCAGAACTGGGCCGTAACATTGATGCCGACCTGCTGCCGCTGATACGAGAAGACTGGGATGTTGCTGTCGCGCTGGATGAATTTGTGCCAGAAGGCGACCGAGGCCTCGCGGCTGAGCATGTATTTCAGCCTGGTATCGACGGTGTAGACCTGGTCGCGGCGGACGTCGGCGACGAACTTGTCGAGCTCGCGCGCACCGGCGACGCTGAGCACGACGTTGCGTCGCACCTCATAGTCGACCGCGAGCTGCAGGAGGTCGGCGATAATGCCGGTCGTCAACGTCGGTGACGTCTGGGTGACGATCTGCTCAGCCATGAGGTTCACGTCGATCGAGCGGGTCGGGCGCCAGGTCAGCAGCGCCCGGTAGGCAGGGCCGGAGATATTCGGAATGGTCGAGGCAACGAAGTTCTGCTGCGCGTAGCCGCCGCCGAATTCGCCCGAGATCAGATGCGTGAACTCGACGTTGACGCCTGCCAGCACGCGGTAGCCGTTCGAGTTCCAGGACTGGTCGGGCAGGCCGCTCAGATCGCGGTGATTGACTTCGCCGGCGGCGAATACATTGAGCTTTGGCGAGATCGCGTAGTCCAGCCGGCCATGGCCCCAGTAGATCTGCCCGTCACGCTGACTCTGGTTGATGGTCGAGCCGTTCAGCGCGACGGTCGAGCCGTAGTCATAGGAGTCGATCCGCATGCCGAGCGATCCGGTCAGGCGGTTGAACTGCTTGCGCAGCGTCACGTCGGCTGAGTTGAGCGTATAGGGCGTCGGCTCGACCGCGTTGGCAGGCGAGCTCAAGGTGCCGACGCCGTCGTGCAGATAGGCGCTCTGGAAACTCGTGAGCAGCTGCAGGTCGTGCTGGATGTTCCACCAGCCGCGGGCGCGAACGCTGGCGTCGGTCTGGTTGAGGCCGGTATTGTTGGCGTAGAGATTGGATATGGTGCCGGCCTGGATGTCCAGGCCATGGTCGCTCCATAACGAATAGGCGTGCAGTTGCGGCGACACCACCGTGACGGCATCGCTGCGCTTCATGATGTTCGACGAGTACACGTTGCTGTCGTAGTACTCGCCGACCATCAGCGACGGAACGAACATCCAGGCGCCCGAGCGAATGCCCACCGGCTCGTAGCCCGGTTGCTGTCGCGTCTTCACCGGTGTGTCCTCCGGCGCGGGCACGCTCGTGTCACCGGGATACTTGAGCTGCGGCAGCGGTACGGGCGCGAACACGTATTGCGAAATCCATGGTTGGTCGACCTGGAACGTCGGCCACAGCGGAACCTGCGCTCGGGCGCAGGACGAGAAACAGACGACTGTCGTGGCGGCAAGGCACCCCGTCCTGACTCTGGGCCATACCGATACGCCTACCAACAACGCTGGACACTCCTCGCCCACGCAAGCAAAACAAACCCTTCACCGCCCGCTCGCTTCTAACGAACGGGGCGGTCACAAAGGTCTCGATCCGCCGGGCGCTCCCAGGTGAGCCGCGTCATCAACCGCGGACGCAGGACACCGCGCTCGGTTGGCCGGCTACACGCTGCTTTTCCTAAACCCCGTCCTGGCCTCAGGGGCAATCACTCTGGCAGTTTGTAAATGCCCTCTCCGCCATTCGGTTCCCGCACTGCAACGATCTCGCCGCCGAGCCGGCGACCGCGCACGCGGTCGTGATCAGAACCACCGTTCGGGTATTCGGATATTGTCGCCGGGCGACACGAGCACCGGGAGGTCGAGGCCGTAGACCTCCTCGACGGTCGAGCCCGAACGGCGCACGTAAACTTTGTGGTCGTCGGCGCGGTAAGTGAAGCCGCCGGCGAGCGCGACCGCATCCTGCACCGTCAGACCGATCCGATAATTGAACTCGCCCGCAGTCTTGACCTCGCCGTGGATGTAGAACGGCGCATAGGCCGCGATCTCGACGTTGACGCGCGGATCGTTGACGATGCCGTCGGCGAGGCGCTGCCTGAGGGCCCCCTCCAGCTGTCGTGTCGTGAGCCCCGCGGCCTTGATCTCGCCCGCGAGCGGCACCGACACGAAGCCGGCGGCGTTCACTTCATATTCGCCTGTGATGTCGCTCTCGTTGTAGACCTTGATGCGCACGCGATCCGCGGGACCAAGCACGTAAGTACCGCTGATGCCGCGCTTTATCACCGGTGGTGCGTATTGCACCGGTTGCACCGGCACCACTTCGAGCGACGAGGCCATCTCGCTGCCGCCCGCCATCTGGCAGCCCGCAAGGACTGCCGCAACACCAATCGCCGCGAGCGGCTTCACCAAATGCCGGATTGCCAACATTGCCTCGTCTCACACGCTACAAGAGTCGATAAGGCGGGAGTGCCTCACCTTCTCACAGGGTCCCAAGCGTCGCAATTCAATTGACGCAACGAGGTTCCGCAGAATTCGCGCGCTTCGCACGAACACATTCGTAGCGCGTCATCTCGGCAACACGACGGACAAAACATGGCGCACGAATGGGCGCATGAAACTTGGAACAAGGCGTGCTTTGGAACAACCGGATCGGGATGCCATCGGAGACGCGATGCGATCACCAGACGAAATGGAACATCGTTGCGAGAGGTATGTTTTTCAGGGATTGATTCACCAACATCAGTGCTTTCGGTTTCGTCCAAATAAACGCCACACGCCGCGTGCATTGTATCGCCGCGTCCCAACGTCACAGTAGAACGCCAGTTCAACGCACGCGCGCCGGCACGCCGATACTGATGCAGCCGCAAGACACCGGGTCCATCCGCGAGCCCGCTGAGCGGCGACAGTCCGGCTCAACAGCTCGGCTCAATGAAAGAGCAATCGGATACCCAGGATGATGAGAATCCAGGCAACGACGTTGATTGCGATCAGCCATCTGCGCCAGCGACGCGCAGCGGTTGCGTCGAGCTCTGCATGTTCGTCATCATGGTGGCGCAGATCGGTAGGCTGGTGCTGGTCGACAGCAGCCAGGCGCCCAATGCGGGCCGCACCGGACAGTTCCGGTGTCTCCTTGCTCGCCTGCGGAAAGTCAGCGGGCATGCGTCCCACCACCTGTATCATTCAACCATGCAACGCCTGCCATGAACAGGCGCCCGGTTGCGCCGGTCGACAATCGGACTGCGGGTGTTGCGCCGCACGCCACAGCCCCCACGCGAGCACCGTCGCTATTGCGATGCAGCACGAGAGTTCAGGGCTACCGATACGCGCCCGGCAGAGCCGTCACATCGTCCAGACAAATTTGACGAATTCCGGCTTTTGCGCGGCGCGGGCGGAATCGCTGAAAGGTTTTTTTCTCGCCCTCGACTGTGCAGATGCAACAAAAGCAACGTCGGCGCGTTGTAAGGCCGCGCCGATGGGTGCGTGACTTCTCTCCGCGCATGCGTCAGCTCACATCAATCGGTGCGTGTTTGCCGCAGCACGATCCCGTCCGGGAGCCGGATGTCGGGATCCCGCTTCAGGGCTTCGATCGAGTGCGAGGGAGGGAGCGAATGGCTTTGACCATCTCTGCCCCATTACGCAGAGAACATGTTTCGAGCAGAGAACGTGTTTCGACAGCTCTTCGCCCGCCTTCCACCTACAGGAGAGCACGCGGCGCCCGCGGCAAGTACGCGCCTGTGGTGCGGCGCGATCCCTCACGCGATGCGATCAAGCGGCTGTTCGACATGGTCGCTGCTACTCTCGCGCTCCTGTTCTTCGCGCCACTGCTTGTCGGCATTGCGTTGGCCATCAAAATCAATTCGCCGGGGCCGGTCTTCTTCCGGCAGCCGCGCTACGGCAAGGGCAATCGGCTGTTCCGCATCTACAAGTTCCGGACCATGTACACGCATCTGCACGATACCTCCGGGGTGACGCAGACCACGTCCAACGATGCGCGCGTGACGAGCGTCGGCCGCGTGCTGCGACAGACGAGCCTCGACGAACTTCCGCAGCTCATCAACGTGATGAAGGGTGATATGTCCCTGGTGGGACCACGGCCGCACGTGCCCGGCATGCTGGCCGGCGGGGTCCCCTACGAGGATCTGGTGCCCTACTATTTCCAACGTCACATGGTGCGGCCGGGCATTACCGGGCTGGCACAAGTCAACGGTTGCCGTGGCAGCACCACCCATAGTCCGGCGGCGATCGCCCGCATCGACCATGATCTCGACTACATCGAGAACTGGTCCCTGAAGCTCGATGTGCGGATCATCGCCCGCACGGTGGTGACCGAGTTCCTCTCAGGCACCGGCATCTGAGCGATCTGGCTCAGCGCGGCTTGTCCTAGCGCGGCTTGTCCTAGCGCGGCTTGTCCTAGCGCGGCTTGGCGTAGATGGCGGTCAGCCCTCGAATGTACTGCTCGTACGCCCCGGCCAGCGCCGGATCCCTGATGAGCAGGACATTCTCCGCGTTGCCCATCGCATGGTTGGAAAGATTGAAGCTGCCGGTCACGACGACATCGTCGGCGATGACGAGCTTGTTGTGCATGAAGTTGTGCGGCTGATCGGGCCGGTGCCGATCATAGGGAATGGAGTTCTTGCGCACCAGCCGGCTCGCCACCTTCTCCCAGGTGTTGAGCTTGTCCGCCCCCACCTGTGCGGCCTTCCACTGCCGCTCGACCTGGTCCATCTGCGGACCGTCGTAGAGACCGGCCAACGGCAGGTCGCGATCGATGGCCTCGGACAGCGCCGCCAGGATCGGCCCTGAGGACAGCACGACCGACGCGACGTAGAGCCGATGCCGCGCGGCGGCGATGGCGCCGACGATCTCCTTCAGGACTGCGGGGCTGTCGCCCGGCGTGAAGTCGACGGTCATCGAAACATCGTGCAGGCGCACGGTGCCCGCGCCGTGCGCGCCGGTCGTTTCGACAATCTTGCCGCGCGTCCAGAGATCCTCGAAGTTGCGGGCATAGTACGACGCCAGCTCCTGCGAGCGCAGGAACAACAGGTTGTTCTCCTGCAGCCCCCACGAATCGTTGGTGTAGTTCGAGGAGCCCATGCAGACGGCCGCGTCCGTCGAGGCCGCATCGCGCACGATGTACTTGTTGTGCATCAGGGCGCGATAGCCGGTGATGCCTTTGACCTTCGCGACATCGCCAAAGGACCGGATGAAGCTGTCGGTTCCCGGCAGCTTCTTGTCGGCCTCGATGTGCAGCGCCGGAGGCGGAGGCTCGGCATCCGCGGCAGGGGCGGCGGCATTGGCATGGTCATAGACGATGCGGATCACGACACCCGCCTTCGCCTGCGCGCGCAGCGCATCGCCGATGATCGCCGCCGCCTCATCGTGCAGCCGGCAGTCGTAGATCGCGAGGTCGAGGGTCGCGCGAGCCTCGCCGATGAAACGGGCGATCCGACCCGCGACCGCGCGCACCTGCGCCGTCCGTTCGGGCGTCATCGTCAGCGGATCGCTGCCCTCCTGCTGCAGAAACATCGCCTCGATGTCCCCGCCGGCGAAAGACGTGGTCTGTATCGACATTCCTGGCATTCCTTTCATCGCCTACGCGGCGTCGGACGAGACTATCTGGACACGGAAGGATATCCGGCAGGGCGTGGTCCCGTCCGTAATCCCAGGCGAACGAGCTCCTGCCATACGGCCTCGGCATCGTCGGCATAGGAAAACAGCTTCAGATCGGACGGCGCGATCATCCCCTCCTCGGCGAGGAGGTCGAAATTGATGGCGCGGGACCAATACGACCTGTCGACCAGCACGACCGGCACCGGATGCATCTTGGAGGTCTGAATGAGGGTCAGCAGCTCGAACAGCTCATCGAACGTGCCGAAGCCGCCGGGAAAAACCACCAGCGCGTTCGCGCGCATCGCAAAGTGCAGCTTGCGGATGGCAAAGTAGTGAAACTGAAAGGTGAGGTCGGGCGTCGAATAGGCGTTGGGCTCCTGCTCGTGCGGCAGCCCGATATTGAACCCGACGGACGGCGCGCCGGCCTCGAACGCTCCGCGGTTCGCCGCTTCCATGATGCCCGGGCCGCCGCCGGTTGCGATCACGTTGTCGCGGACCTTGCGGTGCGACAGCAGCGCGCCGCCGCGCTCCGATGCGATCCGTCCGAACCGCCGCGCCTCTTCGTACCAGCGCGCCGAGTGGCCCGACGGCGTCCCCGTAGCCGCCCCCTCACGGCCGCCGTCCGGGCGCACGCGCGCGCTGCCGAACACGACGATGGTCGAGCGGACCACCCAGGCGCGCAGCCGCTCCTCGGCCTTCTGGTACTCGACCTGCAGCCGAACCCCGCGCATGGAATCGCCAAGCAGGAAATCCGGATCAAGCACCGCCAGCCGATAGGCCAGTGCATTCTTTTGACTGGCGTTGTCGTCCATCGCGGTCTCCCTCAGCTTTTGCACGCCCCGGGCGATAGTGATAGGAGCTTCAAGTCCACCGTACCAGAGCGCTCCATGCCCTCGATGCTGCACGACTTGGCCGCCGTATGACCTGGCTGCTGTTTGCGTTCTCCGGGCCGGTGCTCTGGGCCATCTCTACGCACTTGGACAAGTATCTCGTCGAGCGCTACTTCAAGACCAGCAGCATCGCCGTGCTGCTGGTCTTCACTGCGCTCGCCGGTCTCCTTCTGTTGCCGTTCATCTGGCTCTACGAGCCCGGCGTGGTCGCGCTCGACGGCCGCAGCATCGTCCTGATGATGCTTTCCGGCCTTCTTTATATGGGCGGCATGTACTTCTACCTGCAGGCGCTGCAGTCCGAGGAGGCATCGGTGATCGCGCCATTCTACCAGGCCTCGCCGCTGTTCGGTTACGCGCTCGGCTATCTGGTCCTGGGTGAGACGCTGACATCGCGGCAGCTCGTCGGGGGCGCCCTGATTATCGGCGGGACATTGCTCGTCTCGCTCGGCCCGCGGAGCGGCGGGACATTCCGGCTGCGGACAGCGGCGCTGATGCTGGTCTGCGCCTTGGCGCTGGCGCTGAGCTCGCTGATCTTCAAGATCTTCGCGGTGCGCGAGCAATTCTGGGCGACGACCTTCTGGATGTTCGTCGGCGAGGCGATCTTCGGCGCCGCCTTGCTTGCCGTCCCGTCGTTCCGTCGCGAGTTCGGCCGATTGCTGCGCACCAACACCACGGCCTTGCTGACGATCAACGCCGCCAACGAGCTCATCAATATCGGCGGCGGGCTCGGCAATCGCTACGCGCTGGTGCTGGCGCCCTTGAGCCTGGTGCAGGCGATCGGCAGCACCACCACGCTGTTCGTATTCCTCTTCGGCATCATCCTGACGCTGCTCGCCCCCAGTCTCGGCCGTGAATCGCTCGGCCGTCGCGAGCTCGCACAGAAGGGCAGCGCGGCTCTCCTGGTCGCGGTCGGCGTCGCGTTCATCGCCCGCTGATCCCGCGCAGCGAGCCCCCGTCATGCCATGTTCGGCATTCCGACGCTCCGCAAACGCCATCGCGGCATCAAGCCTTGGCGCCGGCCCGTGCCTTCTGCCCGGATTGCGACTTCCGCGCGACGGAACATGCGACGGGGTCGCCGTCCTCGCATGCGGCTTCGATCGCCGAGATCAACAAGCGGCAAGGCTTCGACAAGACCTGATGCTGCCGCCATACGATCCCGATCGGCCGCACCATGAAGGGAGAATCAATCGAAATCTCCGTCATGCGCGACCTGCTTTCGTTCTTGATGCCCATCTGCGCGATCAGGCCGAGGTGATTGCTGCGCATCACGACGGATTTGATGAACTCGGTGGAGCTGCATTCGATGTCCGGCTGTGGCATCGGCAGGTTCTGGGCCTCGAAAACTCTCGAGAATCGACGGCGGTGGTTATGGCCGGGTTCAGGCAGCACCCATTTGAATTCCAACAGATCGCGGACGTTGACGCGTGAACGCCTTGCCAATGGGTGGCCGGACCGCGCAATGACCGAAATCCGGTCGTTGACCAGGGCGCGTTGCACCACACCGCGCTGCTGTGAGCCGAGAGGCAGTTGGGTCAGGACAAAATCATACTTTCCGGTGAGCAGACCCGGCGTGTGATCCCCGATCGCGGTGTGAATGTTGACGCGGACGAACGGCTGCTCGCGCGTCAGCATGACGATGGCAGGCGCCAGGATCTCGCTCGTCATCAGCGGACCAGCAGCGACCTTTACAGTGCCTTGCGAGCCCGACCTCATGGCCTCGATCTCGCGCAGCGCCTGCTCGATGCTTGCCGAAATGCCATGGGCATGGGGGCGCAGGGCTTCGCCGTACACCGTGGGCCGCATCCCCTTGGTGTCTCGATGGAACAGGGGAACTCCGAGCCGCTCTTCCAGACGCTGGATGCTTTTCGTCAACGCGGGTTGCGACACGTTCACCGCGGCCGCCGCCCGTCCGAGGCTGCCCTTCTCGATCACCGCGATGACGTTCTGAAGCTGCCTGATGTCCATCTCGTTATTTCCCAAGCTCCCGTCGTACGTGCCTGCGACCATAACCAACGGTTATGACTTTTGACAAATGACTATTGGACGGTGATCGCTCCAGCGGGCAGCTTGTCCATATCACGGCCGGTGCCTGGGGACCGGCAGTCAAGCCGTTTTTCAAAAGCCAAGAAGCGCGGGCGCCAATCAGGCATTGGCGTGCCGCCGCCTCCGGCTCAGAGGGCTATCAGCATGAGCTTGCAACTGCGCCGGGTCGTCACCGGCCACGACGAATCAGGGCGCGCCGTCGTGAAGATCGACGAAATCGCAAAAAACATCACTTCGCGCCGCCCAGGCGTGTCATCGGCCGTCGTTTGGTCTACCGACACCTTTCCAGTCATCAACGAGGGCGATGACGATCTCGGCCAACGCGCGACCGGCACGACGCTTGAAAACGGGACAATCTTCCGCGTGGTGCGCTACGAGCCCGGAGTTGTGCCGCGGCGCCACCGAACCGACTCGATAGACTATGCCGTGGTGATCTCCGGCAAGATCGACATGGAACTGGACGGCGAAACCGTGACGCTCAAGGCCGGCGACCTTCTTATCCAACGTGGCACCATCCATAACTGGATCAATCGCAGCGACGAGGTCGCCATTGTCGCCTTCGTTCTGATCGCAGCGAAGCCAGTCACCGCCGGCGAGAAGACGTTGCGGGCGGAGGGCTAGCGCCCGAACCCGACGCTCGCCCAGAACACGCGGCAAGCGTGATCGCGGATTTCGGGATAGGAGGCGCACGAGGCAGAGATGTCGGAAGCAAAAGTTCGCCGCGTTACGATCGTCTACGAGGTCATCGGCCATTCGGGCCCTTGGATCGCGCTGACTCCCGGGAGCCGACGCTCCTATGACGAGCTTGTGCCGCTGTCCAAGATGCTGGCCGAGCACGGCTATCGCGTGCTGCTGCACGACCGGCGGAACTGCGGCCGATCGGAAGTCGGCATCGAAGCGCAAGGATCGGAGCATGAGATCTGGGCTGACGACCTCTATGAGCTTTGCAAGCAGCTGAACGCGGTCCCGGTCTATGCCGGCGGCTCCTCGGCCGGCGCGCGCCTCGCTTTGCTGTTTGCCTTGCGCCATCCTTCCGCGGTCAAAGGTCTTCTGCTCTGGCGCGTCACGGGCGGACAGCACGCGGCGCAGAAGCTCGCTCATCAATATTACGGCTCCTTCGCCGAGCTCGCGAAGACCGGCGGAATGGCGGCAGTTTGCGCCTCGGAGCATTTCGGCGCCTGCATCAAGGCCCGACCGTCCAATCGAGAGCGGTTGATGGCCATGAAGCCGGATGATTTCATTGCCGTGATGGACATCTGGCGGGAGAACTTCCTGGCGGATGCGGATTTGCCTGTGGTCGGTGCGACCGAGGAGCAACTGCGCGGCCTGAAAATCCCCGCGTGCATCATTGCCGGCAATGACCAGGTTCATACGCCCGCGACGGCGCGCAAGGCCGCCTCCCTTATCGCGCGAAGCGAATTCCACGACGACGTCGTGGAGAAGCGCCCGGACGACGATCTGCTCAAGGAATGGGACCAGCAGGACTGGAAATCCAAAGAAGGACGCCTCGCGGCGATCTTCAGCGGATTCCTCGCGCGGCCCGATCACATGGAATGAGACGGGATGGCCACTCCCAGGATCCGGCCACTCCGAGGAAAAGAATACCGAGAACGCGACATCAAGAAGAAAGCGGTCTTCGCGACAGGAGATCGCACCAAAGGACGGAGACAATGTCTCGAGACCTGTGTTCGATAGCCGCCGCCGTGTTGATTGGCATCCAAGGGGCGGCGGTCGGCCAGGCGCAAGCGCAAGACGGCTATCCTGACCGCAACATCACGATCGTCGTGGGATTTGCGGCCGGCGGCACCAGCGACATCATTGCGCGGCTGATTGGCCAGAAGATCACCGAATATTCCGGTGCGGGCATCATAGTCGAGAATATTCCGGGTGCGGCCAGCATGACGGCGACCGAAAGGGTCGCACGGGCTGCGCCTGACGGATATACGCTGTACATGCCCAGCTCGACTCCGTTCGCGACCAATCCGAACTTCTATCGTAACCTGCGCTACAGCCTCGACGATTTCGAGCCCGTCATCTTGATCACCCGCGTTCCGCTTGCTTTCGACGTGAAGGGCGACTTTCCCGCGTCGACCGTAAAGGAATTCGTCGCCT
>Ga0153954_1001647_pt1 | contig 11231 bp, 8 predicted proteins | sample TSFL038MetaG_FD_102277 | JGI IMG/M metagenome (GOLD analysis project Ga0153954, IMG submission 102277) | Attine ant fungus gardens microbial communities from Florida, USA - TSFL038 MetaG | ecosystem: Host-associated > Fungi > Mycelium > Unclassified | place: USA: Florida, Wekiwa Springs State... | reverse complement strand
CTCGATGATCTGTCCGGCATCCATGAACACGATCCGGTTCGCCACTTCGCGCGCAAATCCCATTTCATGGGTGACGACCAGCATGGTCATGCCCTCCTTGGCGAGGTCGACCATGGTGTCGAGAACTTCCTTGACCATTTCCGGATCGAGCGCCGAGGTCGGCTCGTCGAACAGCATGACCTTGGGATTCATCGTCAGCGCACGAGCGATCGCGACCCGCTGCTGCTGACCACCGGACATCTGGCCCGGATATTTGTTGGCCTGGTGCGGGATCTTGACCCGCTCCAGGAATTTCATTGCGGTCGCTTCCGCATCCTTCTGCGGAATGTTGCGCACCCAGATCGGGGCCAACGTGCAGTTCTCCAGCACAGTGAGATGCGGAAACAGATTGAAGCTCTGAAACACCATGCCCACTTCGCGTCGGACATCGTCGACGCGACGCAGGTTCGGTCCCAACTCGATGTTGTCGACGACGATCTCGCCTTCCTGGAACTCCTCAAGCGCATTGATGCAGCGAATCAGCGTCGACTTTCCGGAGCCCGATGGGCCGCAGATCACGATCCGCTCGCCTCGGCCGACGGCGAGATTGATGTCGCGCAGCACGTGAAAATCGCCGTACCATTTGTTCAGGCTGGTAATGCTGACAATCGGACTGTCGGTCATGCTCGTCTGCTCAATTACGGCGGTGCGCGTTCAGCCTGTGCTCAACGAACAGGGAGTAACGCGACATTCCGAAACAAAAGGCGAAGTAGATCATTCCGGTGAAGGCAAAGCCGGTGAACAGAGTCGTCGGCGTCGCCCAGTTCGGATCGGAGAACGAGGCTCGCAACTGGCCGAGCAAGTCGAACAGCGACACGATCGAAACCAGCGAGGTATCCTTGAACAGCGCGATGAAGCTGTTGACGAGGCCAGGGATCACATGCCGCAGCGCCTGCGGCAGCACGATCAGCGCCGTGGTCTTCCACCAGGACAGCCCAAGCGCGGCTGCCGCTTCGCCCTGTCCGCGCGGAATCGCCGCCAACCCGCCGCGGATGACTTCGGCCTGGTAGGCGCCCGCAAACAGCGCGATGCCTATCAGCGCACGCACCAGCCCGTCCACGGTGAAGTTGCCGGGCAGAAAGAGCGGCAGCATGTAGGTCGCAAAGAACAGGACGGTGATCAGTGGCACGCCGCGCCAGAATTCGATGAAGGCAATCGAGAAGATACGGATCAGTGGAATGGTCGAGCGCCGCCCGAGCGCCAGCGCGATGCCGATCGGCATCGAGGTGACGATGCCTGTGACCGAGACGACCAGCGTTACCAGCAATCCGCCCCACAGCCTGGTGTCGACGACGGGAAGCCCGCCGTGGTCGAGACCCATCACGGCGATGACAACGGCGAAGCCGGCGAAGGTGACGAGGCTGCCGATCAGTGCCCGCCAGCCCGTCCGCATGCCGCCGCCGAGGAAGAACATGAGCAGCGAGACGACGGCCGCGGTGATCACGAAATCGATCCAGAGCGGGCGGCTCGCGGCCTGGATCTGGTCGCGCAGCCAGCCCAGCGGCACGAGCAGCCAGGCAATGACCGTGCTCAAGAGCACCAGCAGCTTGCCGAACACCCAAAGCAACGGTCCGATCAAGGTCGCCGCTGGTCCCGGCCCCGTCAGCGCACGGCCTGCGCTGCCGACGCTGTCGTTGAAGCCGGAGAGCAGGTCCGCGGTCCAGGTCACGCCGAAGCCGCTGAGACCACCGCCACGCAGCAGGAAAAACGCCACGACCGGAAAGGCCAGGAAGAACACGCTGGCATTGGTGCCCTTCGCCGGCAGGCGCGGGATCAACAGCGGCAGCAGCAGGAGCGCCGCCAGGAAGAAGGTCAGGTTGACCCGCCAGCGCTCAGGCTCCGGATAGAAACCATAGATGAGCTGGGTGAACTTGGCGGAAATGTAGGGCCAGCAGGCGCCAACGGTATGGCCGGCGTTCTCGGCAAGGCAAGCGGTGCGATCAGTGCCGTGCCAGACCGCATCAACCAGCAGGAACCGGAGTGCCGGAATAACTGTGAACCAGATCAGCAGCGCGCCCACGACCGTGAGCAGGATATTAGTCGGCGAATTGAACAGCCGTGTGCGCAGGAAACCGACGAAGCCCGTGGTCTTGACCGGCGCCGGGCGTTCGGGGACCAGGTCCTTGCGGATGAAGAATGGTGCGGCAACCTCACTCATGCGCCCATACTCCGGCTGATCCGCCATCCGTAGAGGCTCATGATCGCGCTCGTCACCAGCGAGGTCAGGAGATAAACGCCCATCGTGATCGCGATGATCTCAATCGCCTGCCCGGTCTGGCTGAGCGTCGTGCCGGCGAAGACCGAGAACAGGTCAGGGTAGCCGATCGCGACGGCCAGCGAGGAATTCTTCGTCAGGTTGAGATACTGGTTGGTGAGCGGCGGCAGGATGACCCGTAGCGCCTGCGGGATTACGATTAGCCGCAAGGTCGCGCCACGCGACAACCCCAGCGAGGAGCCCGCCTCCATCTGGCCCTTGTGCACGGACTGGATGCCGGCGCGGACGATCTCGGCGATGAACGCTGCGGTGTAGGTCGACAGCGCCACCGTCAGGGCGACGAATTCCGGAATCACACGCGAGCCGCCGGCGAAGTTGAAGCCGCGAAGCTGCGGTAGCTCGAAGCTGACGGGCACGCCGAACACCAGCATGGCCAGCGCCGGCAGGCCGATCAAGAGGCCAACCACATAGGGCCAGATCCGGATCGCGTTGCCCTTTTCGAACAACTGCCGGCGCGCATAAGAGCGAAGCGCCAGCGCGGCGATGATCGCGACCACTAGCGCGATCAGGAAAGGATCGAGCCCGGGATCGGCGATAGGCCTCGGGATGAATAGGCCGCGGCTGTTAAGGAAGAACGTGCCAAAGATCGAGATGCTCTGCCGCGGCCCCGGCAGCGCAGCAAGGACGGCCAGATACCAGAACAGGATCTGGAACAGCACCGGCAGGTTGCGGACGATCTCGACATAGGCGCCGGACACCCGCGACAACAGCCAGCTCGGCGACAAGCGCCCGAGCGCGACCAGGAATCCGATGATGGTCGCGAAGAAGATGCCGATGACAGCCACCAGCAATGTGTTCAGTAACCCGACCAGGAACACGCGCGCATAGGAATCCGATCCCGAATACGGGATCAGGGTCTGGCTGACGTCGAAGCCGGCGGTGTTCTTCAGGAACCCGAAGCCCGACGTGATGTGCTGGGCTTCGAGGTTGGCGCGGGCATTGGCCATGATCTCATAGCCAATCCAGACCAGCGCTGCGACGAACAGGAGCTGCAGGACGAAACCGCTCCAGCCCGCGCGGCCGCCCAGCGCCCGTTTGAGGCGGAAGGCAAGCTGCGGCGGAGGTGACCTCGGCGCTATCCCGGATTCGATGCTCATCGCAGCGAGCTTTGCGATCGTCAGCGGATCGGCGGTGCGTACTGGATTCCGCCCTTGTTCCAGAGCTGGTTGAGACCGCGTGCGATGCCGAGCTTGGAGCCCGAGCCGACATTGCGGTCAAACGACTCGCCGTAGTTGCCGACAGCCTTGATGATGCGGGCGAACCAGTCCTTGGTGAGGCCGAGCTGTTCGCCGAGATTGCCGTCGACGCCGAAAGCGCGCTTCAGGTCCGGCTTGTCGGACTTGGCCATCTCGTCGACGTTCTTCTGGTTAACGCCGAGTTCCTCGGCATTGACCATCGCAAACAGCGTCCACTTCACGATGTCGAACCACTGATCGTCGCCGTGGCGCACCATCGGTCCCAGCGGCTCCTTCGAGATCACTTCGGGCAGCACGATGTGGTCGGCCGGATTGGCGAGCTTCAGCCGCTCGGCATAAAGCTGCGAAACGTCGGAGGTGAAGACGTCGCAGCGCCCGGCCTCATAGGCCTTGACGGTCTCGTCGGCGCTGGCGAACGCGATCACCTCGTACTTCATGTTGTTGCCCCTGAAGTAGTCGGCGAGGTTCTGCTCGGTGGTGGTGCCGGTCTGCACGCAGACCGATGCGCTGTTCAGCTCGAGCGCCGAATTCACTTTCAGCGATTTCTTCACCAGGAAGCCCTGGCCGTCATAGTAGGTCACGCCGGTGAAATTGGCGCCGAGCGAGGTGTCGCGCGACAGCGTCCAGGTGGTGTTGCGCGACAGCACGTCGATCTCGCCCGACTGCAACGCGGTGAAGCGGTCCTTGGCCGACAGGGGGACGAACTTGACCTTGCTCGGATCATCGAAGATCGCCGCCGCGACCGCGCGGCAGACGTCAACGTCAAGGCCGGTCCAGTTGCCCTTATCGTCCGGGGAGGAAAAGCCGGGCAGGCCCTGGCTTACGCCGCAGGACAGCATGCCGCGGTCCTTGACCGTCTTGAGCGTGTCTGCGCTGGCGGCCTGCGACGAGAGCGCGGTGGCGACAGCAAGGGTGAAAACCAGAGATACGCGTTTCATGGGGAAGGCCTTTCAAGGTCGGCTTCAAAGTCGGCTTTGAGAACGTTGGCTTTTTTGTTCGCGCGAGACGTGGATGGGCTCGCCCTACGATCCCTCCGCACACGCCCTGGTGGAGCAAGGCCCGTGCAAACCGGTCGGTCATGGATCGGAGGTCGCGGCAAGCCCCTCAACGTGCGGCGACTAAATAGCTCGCCGCATCACAGAACGACTAGCGGGCCGGGTCAAGGGGTTGACGGCCCTCTTCTGTGTCTTGTTATTAACGATCCCGCTCTGAGCTGGCACATCGCCAGGCTTGCACAAGATGCGGGCGACAGGCTAACGGCGAACGCATGGTTTCCTCCAACGATTCCGGCCCCTCGGACCCGCAACACGCTGAAACCCGCCTGGTGACGGCGGGCCGCGACACGAAAGCGCAGAACGGCTTCGTCAATCCTCCGGTCGTGCACGGTTCCACCGTGCTATACCCGACGGCGGATGACCTGCATGCCCATCGCGGTGAATATCAGTATGGCCGCCACGGCACGCCGACCACGAAGGCGCTGCAGCAAGTGCTGATGACGCTGGAGGGCCCGCAATGCGCCGGCGTCGGCCTTGCCCCGTCCGGGCTCGCCGCGATCTCGACCACCCTGCTCGCGGTGCTCAAGGCCGGCGATCATCTGCTGGTCTGCGACAACGCCTACCGGCCGACCCGCAATTTCTGTAACGGCATGCTGGCCCGCTACGGGGTCGAAACCACCTATTTCGATCCGCTGATCGGCGTCGCCATCGAAAAGCTGATCAAGCCGAACACCCGCGCCGTGCTTGTCGAAGCGCCGGGCTCTCAGACCTTCGAGATGCCCGATATCCCTGCGATCGCGGCGGTCGCGCATGCGCGGGACGCGCTCGTCATCGACGACAACACCTGGGCAAGCCCGCTCTATCATCGTTCGCTGGAGCAAGGTGTCGATATCAGCATGCAGGCCGCGACCAAATATATCGGCGGTCATTCCGACATCATGTTCGGCACGATCTCGGCCAACGCCAAAGCGTGGCCGCTGGTCTCCGAAGCGATCCGGCTGCTCGGCGTCTGCGCAGGTCCCGATGACGTCTACCTCGCGCTGCGCGGCGTGCGCACGCTCGGCGTCCGTCTCGCGCATCATCATCGCTCCGGGCTGGAAATGGCACGCTGGCTGGCGAGCCGTCCCGAAGTGCTGAAGGTGCTGCATCCGGCGCTGGAAAGCGATCCCGGCCACGCGATCTGGAAGCGGGATTTCACCGGCGCCTCCGGCCTGTTCAGCATCGTGCTCAAGCCGAAGCCGCAAGCCGCGGTCGATGCGCTGCTGAACACCGTCAAGCTATTCGGTATGGGCTATTCGTGGGGCGGCTTCGAAAGCCTGATCATTCCCTTCGATTGCATCGGCTACCGCACGGCCACGCAATGGGCACCGGGCGGCCCGTCGCTGCGGCTCCATATCGGGCTGGAGAATGTCGAGGATCTCAAGGCCGACCTCGAACGCGGCTTTGCCGCCTACAACGCGGCGTGAACCTTCTGAGCAAGTTGTGCGTTGCACTCACAGCGAACCGTGTCCCTCCTCCTCCTGTGAGCTGCAGAGATCAGCCCCTTGCTCAAAACCTACCGCAAGCCGATCGACTTCAAGCCCGGCGCCGAGAAGCTGCCTGAGGGCACCATCTGGGTCGACCTGCTCGACCCCACGCCGGACGAGATCAGTTTCGTTGAAAAAGCGGCCGGAATTCGTGTGCCGACGAAGGAGGCGCTCAACGAGATCGAAGCCTCCAGCCGCCTGATCCTCGACCATGGTACGCTTTATCTCAGCGCACCGGCGGTGCGCCGCGACGAAAACAATGAGACGCAAACCACCCCGATGGGCTTCGTCGTCGGCCCCAAACTGCTGGTCACGATCCACTTCTTGCCCTTGCCGGCCTTCGACACCGTCGCCAAGCGCATCGGCTCGGACGAGAGCATTGAGAACGGCATGTGCGTCTTCACGGCCCTGCTTGAAGCGATCGTGGATCGCGGCGCGGACATGCTCGAAGATCTCGGCACATCGGTGGACAAGCTGTCACGGCTGGTGTTCAAGGGCGGCCTTCCAGGCAAGAAGAGCGCGGTAAAATCAACCAAACGGCTCCGCGAAGCGCTTTCGGCCATCGGGTATATGGCCGATCGCCTGGCACAGGGCCGAGACGTCCTTCTTGGCGTTGGCCGCATCGCATCCTATGCCGGCGACATCGGGCGCGAATGGATCGTGCCGGCATCGCGGACGCGACTCGAAGCCGTGTCGAAAGACGTCAACTCCCTCAGCGACTATCAAACCCGGCTGTCCGACAAGCTGCAGCTCCTGCTCGACGCGGTGCTCGGCTTCATCAGCATTGCGCAGAACGAGATCTTCAAGATTCTGACGATTGTCTCCGTGGTCGGCGTTCCACCTGTGCTGCTTGCCGGCATCTGGGGGATGAACTTCAAAAACATGCCAGAGCTGAACTGGACCTGGGGCTATGCCTTCGCCTGGGCGGCGATCATCATCAGCGGGCTGGTGCCGCTTGTCTGGTTCAAGTTGCGCGGCTGGTTCGATTAGCACCCTCGCCCGAGCCTCCCGGGCGTCACGCCACTATTCAGCTGACCAACGGAGTACTAGCCTATAGACGACTAGTCGCACCAAGCGAGGCTGACGCACTGCGTGCGGCGAGCAAGCCCAACCCGGTTTGAGGGTGAGCGCCCAATGAAGCATTGGATCCGCTGGCTGCCAGGGCTCGACGCCCTCCGTCGATATGAGACAGCGTGGCTTGCGCACGATATCTTCGCCGGGTTCGTTCTGGCGACAATGCTGGTCCCGGTCGGAATTGCTTATGCGGCGGCATCCGGCTTGCCCGGCATCTATGGTCTGTACGCCACAATTGTGCCGCTGCTCGCGTACGCGTTGTTCGGCCCGAGCCGCATCCTCGTCCTGGGTCCGGACTCGGCTCTGGCAGGGATCATCCTGGGCATTGTCACGCCCTTGTCCGCCGGCGATCCGCTGCGGGCCGCGACGCTTGCCGCCATGATGGCGATCGTTTCGGGAGTCGTATGCATTTTCGCCGGCATTGCGCGGCTGGGTTTCGTAACCGAGCTTCTCTCCAAGCCGATACGCTACGGTTACATGAACGGCATCGCACTGACCGTACTGATCAGCCAGTTGCCGAAGCTCCTCGGCTTCTCCATCGAGAGCGAAGGCCCCCTGCGCAGCTTATGGGAGATCGCCAACGCGATCATTGAAGGGCGGACGAACTGGATCGCGTTCGGAATTGGGCTTGCTGCCTTGATCGTGATCCTGCTTCTCAGGAACAGCAAGCGGGTGCCGGGGATTCTGATCGCGGTCGTTGCGGCGACTATCGTCGTGGGCACGCTGGATCTCGGCGAGCGTTACGGCGTAAGCGAGCTGGGTCCGCTGCCGCAGGGGTTGCCGGGATTCGTCATTCCCTGGATCGGCTACGGCGACCTCGTCCAGGTGCTGATCGGCGGTTGTGCGATAGCACTCGTGTCATTTGCCGATACCAGCGTGCTTTCACGCGCCTATGCCGCACGATTGGCGTCCAAGGTCGATCCCAACCAGGAGATGATAGGACTCGGCGCCGCCAATCTGGCGGCCGGCTTTTTCCAGGGCTTCCCGATCAGCAGTAGCAGTTCGCGTACGCCCGTTGCGGAAGCCGCCGGCGCCCGCACCCAACTCACCAGCGTCGTTGGCGCGCTTGCAATTGCCCTGCTCCTGTTGGCCGCACCAAACCTGCTTCGGCATTTGCCGAGCGCGGCGTTGGCGGCTGTGGTCATCGCATCGGCGATCGGCTTGATTGAGGTTGCCGACCTCAAACGAATCTATCGCATCCAGCGCTGGGAGTTTTGGCTGGCCATTGTCTGCTTCGTCGGCGTTGCCGTGCTCGGCGTGGTTCCGGGAATTGGTCTGGCCATCGTCATCGCCATCATCGAGTTTCTCTGGGATGGCTGGCGTCCGCACTCCGCCATATTGGGCCGTGCCTACGGCGTCAAAGGCTATCACGACTTGAAGAGATATCCGGACGCACGCCAAATCCCCGGGTTGGTCCTGTTTCGCTGGGATGCGCCTCTGTTCTTCGCCAATGCTGAGTTCTTCAAAGAACGCGCCCTGGATGCCGTGGCGACGTCCCCGACGCCCGTACGCTGGCTGGTCGTTGCCGCGGAGCCGGTCACCAGCGTGGATGTCACCGCCTGCGATATGGTCGCCGAACTGGATGAAGCCTTGCACGCGCAGGGGACCGAGTTGTGTTTTGCCGAACTCAAGGATCCCGTAAAGGACAAGCTCAAGAGATTTGGCTTGTTCGCGCAGCTTGGCGAGAACTCCTTCTTCCCGACCATCGGCGAAGCCGTGTCGCACTACATCGAACTTAACAATGTGGCGTGGGAGGACTGGGAGGACGAACCAAATGTTCGTCGGTGACTGATACGATTCCGCGCCTTGACCTGGAGCCAATCGTCTATTTCCCGCTCGAGCGGTAGCGGCAGCTTATCGATCTTGCGGACAGCAAGAGGCTCTCCCGCGCCCACGATTGCGCTGGCACTCGCGTAATTTCACCAGCGGCCTTGCACGCGCAGGCTCTCGGCCAGATCGCCGCGGAAATTGTGCTGACCGAGATGCATCAGCTTGCATTGTAGATCGACCCAGATCTTGCCGCCGATGTCGCGCCAGCGCCGGCAGAACGCGTAGTCCTCCGAGAGGTAACGGCCGGAGTCGGGATCGACCATGCAGTCGAAGAACAGCCAGTGCAGATGCGCGTCCGGATTGTTCGGCGGCCCGTCGGGGACATAGTTCAACGCCGGGTATTTCTCGATCATCTGTTTGAACACGTGGCGCTTGATGCACATGAAGCCGGTGGGCGCTTCTGCCACTTCGACGAAGCCGTCGGCGTCCGAATGGCCACTGACGCGCTCGCTGCCATGACCAATCGGATTGAATGGATACTGAGCGTAGCGGTCCTCGAACTGCTGGCGTGTGGTGCCGGCCGGCAGCCCCTCGGCGGGCCAATTGAAGTTTTTGATCGGATAGACGCCGGCCGCCACGTCACGGTCGGCGAGCAGCAGACGGCAGACCGACTGGGGCGTGAAAGCGATGTCGGAATCGATCCAGAACAGATGGGTCAGCGTTTCGTCCGACAGAAACTTGAGCACCATCTTGTTGCGCGCGCGGGTGATCAGGCTTTCCGAGTGCATGTGCAGAATGCATTGCAGGCCGAACCGCGCGCTGTGCAAGGTCAGTTCGAAGATGCTCGTGACATAATTCATGCTGACGGCCGATATGTAGCACGGCGTCGCGAACATCACCTTCATCGATTTCAATGCGTCGTCGGGCAGCATGTGTGCCGTTGCCAGGGTCACTGTTTGTTGGTGGACGGATAGCGGCTTTCGAAGGGAGAGAACCAGCTCGAACCGCCGGTCGCCGGCTTCGCCGCGGACTTTGGCGCCGCGGATGATTTGGGCTCGACCGCCAGCGCGGGCGTGGCCTGCTTCGCGTCCGCAACGGGCGGCTGCGGAGCCGCCGGCGAGGCGGAGCCGATTCCGACCGAGATGGCGAACAGCCGCCACTGGCCGTTCACGGGCGCGAAGGAGAGATCGAAATTCACCTGCGCCGGCGTCGAAGGAAAAAAGCCCACCATATGCATCAGCCCGTTGCTTTCGATCTGCGGCAACAGGCTGAGCTGCGGATCGATGACGGTGACGCCTGCGAGGTCGAGATTGTCGTTGCGCAACTTGGCGAAAATCTCCGCGAGCCGCGCTGCCGTGTTGCTTTGGAATCCGGGAGCGCCGAGGTCGCGCAGTACGGTATAGTTGCCGGTCTTGTTGGCGTGGTCGAGCGCCAGCAGCGTCGATCGCACCAGCATGAAGACACCGTTGCGATCGATCTGGGCCGGCTTTGGCGGTTGGGCCTCAGCGCAGGCGACACGCGCCGACACGGCGGCCACCAAACCGGCCACCAGCGCAAGCGTTCGCCAGCCTTGCGATCCGCGATTCAGCACCTGACAACCACCATCCGACGCCTGGTTCCGGATATCCACGCACGTCCGTGGCTTCAGAATTCGCCGCCGAGTCCGACATAGGCAGCGTTCTCGCGCCCGCCACCGTTGCCGTAGCCGCCGACGATATTCAGAGGCATAGCGGTGTTGAGACGGTAAGCTACACCGATCCCCATGCCGTACTCTCCATGGAATGAGGAGCCGCGGATTTGCCAGCTCACCTTGCCCGGCGCCGAGGGCATCGGCGCGCTCGCGGTTGCCACCGCGGCGGCGATGCCGCGCCGCGCCTCGGCACGATTGTCGGTGATCTGCGACTGCATCGAGCTGAGCTGGGACTGGAAGCCGGAGGTGAGACCTGAGAGCTGGCTGACGTTGACAGCGTCGGTCGGGTTCACACCCGCCGCCACGTTGGTCAGCCGCCGCTCGTTGCCGGGGGTTCCGAACGAAGCGGTGTTGGCTGCCGTGGCCACCGAGCCCGCGCCGATTGCCACCGAGTTGGTCCCGATCGCCTGCGCGCCGGTGCCGAGTGCAGTCGCGCCGGTGGCGGAGGCAACACTTGCCTGGCCGATCGCGGTGGTGGCCGCGCCGGTGGCGTTGGCGTTCATGCCGAACGCGCTTGCGGTCGTGCCGTTGGCAACGCTCTGCATGCCCATCGCCGTAGCAAAGTCGCCGTTGGCGAGGCTGAACGTGCCCGTCGCCGTGGCGGCGGAGCCGTTGGCGCCGCTACCCCGTCCCGTCGCGGTGGCAAAGTCGCCGTTGGCGATGCTG
>Ga0153954_1001646_pt1 | contig 11240 bp, 9 predicted proteins | sample TSFL038MetaG_FD_102277 | JGI IMG/M metagenome (GOLD analysis project Ga0153954, IMG submission 102277) | Attine ant fungus gardens microbial communities from Florida, USA - TSFL038 MetaG | ecosystem: Host-associated > Fungi > Mycelium > Unclassified | place: USA: Florida, Wekiwa Springs State... | reverse complement strand
TTTCGTTGGCTCCGAAGCGCCATACGCCCACGCCCGGCGTGTCGGAAAACACCAGGCAATCATGACTGCTCAGTTCGTCCGGCGCGCGCGGGATGCCGCGACTTTTCAGGTAGTCCGGCGAGGCGCATACGATCATCTTGAGTTCGGCGAGCTTGCGCACGATCAATTGCGAGTTTGGCGGCCGCCCGACCCGAAGCGAGAGGTGAATGTCCTCGTCGACCATGTCGACGGCACGGTCGAGCAGCAACAGGTCGATCGATACGGATGGATGGCGAAGGAGAAATTTTGCCAGCAGCGGCGCGATCAATAGCCGGCCCATCAATGTTGGAGCACTGACGCGAAGCCGTCCCGACGGTTCATCGCCCTTCGATGCCAGCGCCAGTTCGATCTGCCTGAATTCAGCCAGAACGGATTTCGCGCGGTCGTAAAACAGCCGTCCGTCCTCGGTCAGCGAAAGCCGGCGGGTGGTGCGCGCCAGTAATTGCGTGCCGAACCGCCGCTCCAGCTCTGAGATTTGCCGGCTGACCGAGGTCAGCGACGCCGGAATTGCACGCGCGGCGCCTGACAGGCTGCCAAGCTCCGCCACCCGTACAAACGTGGCCATTGCCGCAAGCTGATCCATCGGCCGATCCTTCCGGAAAACGCAAGAAAGCCTATCAAAAGAAGATAATACCTCTCAAAGCTGGAAAAACATATCTTGTTCGGACCGCTCTCTGCGAAAGCCCTGGTAATGGCGATGCCCGCGCTCGTCGCTTCTCGACATCCGACCGCCAAGCGGCGACGCAGGTCGAGCCACGATGTTCGGCCACCGCTATCCGTGCTCACTTTCCCAGCTGCCGGATTGCCGAGAAGTTGCATCGCCGCGTCGATTCATGGCAACGACGCGTCGATAGTCCCGCTCAAATTTTGCGCTGATTGTCGGCGCTCCACCGCCGGCTGCGGCCCCGGCCTTCTCTATTCCAAATCACAATGCCCATTCCCCAGCGAACGCATGAATTGAGATCACGATGAGCGCGCTTGATTCCGCCGAACTTCTCCAACTGGCCGCGCTGTTGATCGGTGTCGGCGCGCTGTCGGGATTTCTCGCGGGCGTGTTCGGCATCGGCGGCGGTGCGGTGCTGGTGCCGGTCTTTTACGAATGCTTCCGGCTCGCCGGCGTGCCGGTTGAGGTTCGGATGCCGCTGTGCATCGGGACGTCTCTTGCGGTGATCATCCCGACCTCGATCCGGTCATTCCGCGCGCACCAGCGGCGGGGCGCGGTCGACATGGATATCCTGAAAGTCTGGTGGCTGCCGGTCGTGGTCGGAGTGATCGTGGGCAGCGTCATCGCGCGCTATGCGCCGGAGCGGCTGTTCAAATTCGTCTTTGTCGGTGTGGCCTGGTCGGCCGCCGCGCGGCTGCTGCTGGCGCGCGAGACCTGGAAACTCGGGGACGTCATGCCGAAGGGACCATTGATGCGTCTCTACGGCTTCGGCGTCGGCGTCCTCTCCACCTTGATGGGAATCGGCGGCGGGCTGTTCTCAAACCTGCTGATGACGTTCTATGGCCGCCCGATTCACCAAGCGGTCGCGACCTCCTCGGCGCTGGCCGTGCTGATCTCGATTCCGGGCGCGATCGGCTACGTCTACGCCGGCTGGCCGGCGGCCGCCCGCTTCCCTGATGTCGTCGCGCTGCAGTTCCCGTTTACGCTCGGCTACGTCTCGCTGATCGGCGCAGTCCTGGTGATGCCGACCAGCCTGCTGACTGCATCGCTTGGGGTACGAGTCGCGCATGCGATGTCCAAACGCATGCTGGAGGTCGCGTTCGGCTCGTATCTTTTCATCGTCGGCGGCCGGTTCGTGATCAGCTTGCTGTCGGGAAAGTGACCCGATCCGCCTACCCCGCGCTTATTTCGCCTTCGCGTAAATATCCTTGTAGGCGTCGCGCAGGATGTTCTTCTGCACCTTGCCCATGGTGTTGCGCGGCAATTCGTTGACGACGAACACGCGTTTCGGCATCTTGAATTTGGCAAGCCGCCCGTCGAGCGCATTCAGCACCGAGGCTTCGCTGACATCAGCGCCCGGATTGCACACCACCACCGCGGTAACGCCCTCGCCGAAATCGGCGTGCGGGACGCCGATCACGGCGGATTCGACCACGCCCGGCATCGCATCGATCTCGCTTTCGATCTCCTTCGGGTAGACGTTGAAGCCGCCCGAGATCACGAGGTCCTTGCCGCGGCCAAGGATATGGACGTAGCCCTTGTCGTCGATCTTGCCGAGGTCGCCGGTGATGAAGAAGCCGTCATCGCGGAATTCGGATTTCGTCTTCTCCGGCATCCGCCAATAGCCCCTGAATACGTTGGGGCCCTTGACCTCGATCATGCCGATCGTCTCCGGCGCCAGCACCTTCCCGGTTTCTGGATCGGTGACGCGCAATGAAACCCCGGGCAGCGGATGGCCGACGGCGCCCGGGACGCGATCGCCGTCATAGGGATTCGAAGTGTTCATGTTGGTTTCGGTCATGCCGTAACGCTCGAGCACGGCGTGTCCGGTGCGCGCGGACCATTCGCGATGGGTTTCGGCGAGCAGCGGCGCCGAGCCCGAGACGAACAGTCGCATATGCCTGGTCGATTCCTTGGTCAGCGCCGGATTCTGCAGCAGCCGCGTGTAGAAGGTCGGCACCCCCATCAGCACCGTGGCACGCGCCATCAGCTTGATGATGAGGTCCGAATCGAGCTTCGGCAGGAAGATCATCGAGGCGCGCGCGAACAGCGTGACATTGCTCGCCACGAACAGGCCGTGGGTGTGATAGATCGGCAGCGCGTGGATCAGGACGTCCTTTTCCGTGAACCGCCAGTAGTCGACCAGCGTCAACGAGTTGGACGCCAGATTGTCGTGGCTCAGCATCGCGCCCTTGGAGCGGCCGGTGGTGCCTGACGTGTAGAGGATGGCGGCGAGATCATCATTTCCGCGCGCAACCGTCGTGAAGTCGGACGCCGCCTTGTCGGCGGCCTCGCTCAATGAACCCTTGCCGTCGGGGCCGAGCGTCTCGACCTTGCCGCCGACTTTCGCGGCGATCGCGGCGATACCCTCGGCTTTCGAGGGATCACAGACCACCAGCGTCGGCTCGGCGTCGGTGATGAAATAGTCTAGCTCGTTGAGCGTATAGGCGGTGTTGAGTGGCAGGTAAACCGCGCCGGCGCGTACGGTTGCAAGGTAAAGCACGAGGGCAGTCACGGATTTCTCGGTCTGCGCCGCGACGCGATCGCCCGGCTTGACCCCGCGCGCCACCAGGACATTAGCGATCTGGCCGGAGCGGGCGATCAGATCGCCATAGGAGATGTGTTGTCCGTCCACGGTTTCGATCGCGAGCCGCTTCGGATCGTCGAGGCCGTCGAACAGGCGTGAAAACAGGTTGGCGTTGGCGGTGGTGTTCATGCAACATTTCCCCGAGGGCGGCGCTGGCCGGGACATGACAGGTCGCTGGATTAGCAAAAACGGCCCTGAAAAGGCAACGGAGAGTGTTTGCATGACAAATGGCGGGAAACGCGTGGCGTGGGTGACGGGCGGCGGCACCGGAATCGGCGAAGCGGGCGCCGAGGCGCTGGCCGCGGACGGCTGGACGGTGTTGGTGTCGGGCCGCCGCAAGGACGCGCTCGACGCGGTGGCGGCGAAAATCTCGAAAAATGGCGGTAAAGCGGAGGCGATCCCGCTCGATGTCAGCATCGCCGCCGATGTCGAGACGGTTGCGGAGCAGATCCTGGCCAAACACGGCCGCATCGACGTGCTGGTCAACAGCGCCGGCGTCAACGTGCCGAAGCGGCGCTGGGCGGACATGGAGCTGGAAGGCTGGGACAGCCTGGTCGATATCAACCTGAACGGCGTGCTCTACTGCATGCGGGCGGTGCTACCGGCCATGCGCAAGCAGAAGGACGGCCTGATCATCAATGTCTCGTCATGGGCGGGTCGCCACGTCTCGAAAATGCCGGGGCCGGCCTACACCACGACCAAGCATGCGGTGCTGGCGCTGACCCATTCCTTCAACATGGATGAATGCGTCAATGGCCTGCGTGCCTGCTGTCTGATGCCGGGCGAGGTGGCGACGCCAATCCTCAAACAGCGTCCGGTGGTGCCTTCGGAGGAAGAACAGGCCAAGATGCTGCAGCCGGAAGATCTCGGCCGCACCATCGCCTTCATCGCCAGCATGCCGCCACGGGTTTGCATGAACGAGGTCCTGATCAGCCCGACGCATAACCGCGGTTTTATTCAGACCCCGGCAAATCGGGATTGAATTGATCCGAGGGATCGAGCTGCACGGCTGGCGCAGCTACATTCTCGCCTCGTCGCCCCCGCGAAGTCGGGGACCCATAACCACAGGCGGATGCGGTGCCGAAGAATCGTGGTTACCAGTTTCGCAAAAGTCGCTGTGCCCTGTGGTTATGGGTCCCGGGCTCGCGACCTTGTCGCGCCCCGGGACGACGACTGAGTGGATGGCACCCGCCGAAGCCGCACACGGAAACTCCTCCCGAAAGTTTCAGGAATCACGATAAATTATTTCTCGAAACCGCCTCGCAAAATCTCCCGTAGCTCCGCGCAACGACGGCGCAAGTGATCCCACGATCGAAAGGCGCCGCCGTTGGCCCTCGTCACCGGCAGATGCCGGGCACAATCAAAGGGAGAGTTTCCATGTCCAAGCTCGTATCCAAGCGTTATACGTCCAAGCGCATTGCACTTCTGTCTGCCGCCGCGTTCAGCGCCCTGGCGCTGACCACGGGCTTCGTTGCGCCGCTGCATGCCGAGGCAAAGACCGTGATGGTCGGCGGCGCCGCGATGTATCCGTCCAAGAACATCATCCAGAATGCCGTTCACTCCAAGGACCACACCACACTGGTCGCGGCGGTGAAGGCCGCCGGCCTTGTCGACACGCTGGAAGGCAAGGGGCCGTTCACGGTCTTCGCGCCGACCAACTCAGCCTTCGGCAAGTTACCGGTTGGCACCGTCGACAATCTGGTCAAGCCTGAGAACAAGCCGACACTGACCAGGATCCTCACCTACCATGTGGTGCCCGGCCGGTTCGATGCCTCCGACCTGACCGACGGCAAGAAGCTCAAGACTGCCGAGGGCGAGGAACTGACGGTAAAGCGCGCCGACGGCAAGATCTGGATCATCGACGCGAAGGGTGAGTCCTCGATGGTCTCGATCTCCAACGTCCACCAGTCGAACGGCGTCATCCATGTCGTCGACACCGTGCTGATGCCGGCGTCGTAACACCGGCTGCGTCTGAATAGTCCCTGATGGGAACAAGCAAATCGGCGGGCCGGCGAAGATAATCCGGCTCGCCTTTTTGTGACCGCCGGCGCGGGCATCCTTGCCCGCTTGGGCCGATTTGGTAACGAGGGAGCAGTAACGGTGCTGCAGTTCCCCGCGTATATGTAGCGCAACCCGATTTGAGCCACGGATCAGCCATGTCAAGCCTCGCCACTGCTGATAGCCATACCGCAATCGAACCGTCGAAAGTGATTCAGCCGGCCTGGGTGCGGATCATGCACTGGATCAATGCCGTGGCGATGATCCTGATGATCATGTCCGGCTGGCAGATCTACAACGCCTCGCCGCTGTTCAACTTCACCTTCTCGCGCAGCATCACGCTGGGCGGCTGGCTTGGCGGCGCGCTGTTGTGGCACTTCGCCGCGATGTGGTTGTTGACGGTCAACGGCGTCGTCTACGTCATTACTGGCCTCGCCACTGGCCGTTTCCGCAGGAAGCTCCTGCCCATTACGCCAGGCGGCGTGATCGGCGACGTCAAGGCGGCGCTGACCTTCCGCCTCACCCATGACGATCTGACCAGATACAACTCCGTACAGAAGCTGCTCTATGCCGGCATCATCGTGGTCGGCATCCTTATCGTGCTTTCGGGCCTGTCGATCTGGAAACCTGTGCAGTTGCAATCGCTGACGGCGCTGTTCGGCGGCTATGACACCGCGCGTTACGTCCACTTCTTCTGCATGTCGGCGATCGTCGCCTTCCTCGTCATTCATGTTGCCCTGGCTCTTCTGGTGCCGAAGAGCCTGCGCGCCATGATCACCGGGCGCTAATTCAAGGGAGCATGGCCATGGGCCGCAAGCGTTCGTTTCTAATTCCTGGCGTCGACAAGAGACTGCTGATCCGCGACGCCGTGAAGGCGATGCCCGACCTGACGCGCCGGCGTTTTATCAGCGGTGGCGCCAGCCTTGGCGCGCTGACGCTGCTGACCGGCTGTAATGTCGTGGATAGCGATTCCGCCGACACACTGTTGGCGCAGGTTTCCAAGTTCAACGATGCGGTGCAGGCGTGGATGTTCGATCCCGATACGCTGGCGCCGACTTTCCCGGAAAGCATGATCACCAGGCCGTTCCCGTTCAACGGCTATTACGATGTTGATGATGCGCCCGACATCGACGGCAAGGACTGGAAGCTCGAGGTGCGCGGCCTCGTCGACAACAAGAAATCCTGGACCCTCGATGAGCTTTACAAGCTGCCGCAGGTCAAACAGGTCACGCGCCATATCTGCGTCGAGGGCTGGAGCGCGATCGGAAGCTGGACCGGTACGCCGTTGCGCGATTTCCTCAAGCTGATCGGTGCCGATACGCGCGCGCAATATGTCTGGTTCCAGTGCGCCGACAGCGAAGGCTACAATTCGCCGCTCGACATGCGCACGGCGCTGCATCCGCAGACCCAGATGTCGTTCAAGTTTGCCGACGAGATCCTGCCGCGCGCCTACGGCTATCCGATGAAGATTCGGGTGCCGACCAAGCTTGGCTTCAAGAACCCGAAATATGTGATCTCGATGGAAGTCACCAACGAGTACAAGGGCGGCTACTGGGAAGACCAGGGCTACAATTCGTTCAGCGGAAATTGATGTCAGCGAATGGCGCTTCAGTGAGCTGAGGTGCTGCCTTTGCTCGATGCGTAGGTTGAGTTAGCGAAGCGTAACCCACCGTTCTTATGTCCGCGGCAGCAGAAGAGGCGGGTTACCAACCCACCTTACGATTCCTTCTTCACCTTCCCCTGGAACGCCGCGAGAATCGCGCCCAGCACCAGCATCGCCGCGGAAACATTCAGCGCATAGGAAAGGCTGCCCATCGCGTCGGTGATGGCGCCGACCACGATCGGGCCCAGCGTCTGGCCGATGCCGAATGCGATCGTCATCGCCGCGATCCCCGCGGGCCATTCCGATGACGGATAGTTGAGGCGGACAAAGGCAGTGGTCGAGCTAACTACCGCGAAGAAGGCGACGCCGAACACCAGAGCCGATGCCGTGAGCAGCAGCGGCGTGTGGCCGAAGATCGGCAGCGCCGCGCCGATCGCGTTGGTGCCAAGGATAATCGTCGTCGCAAGGCCCCCGCGGTCGAGGGCCAGCACGCGCCGCCAGACCCATGGCGTTACGAAGGCACTGAGCCCGATCAGACTCCAGAACAGGCTTTGCGCCGCCGCGCCCCCGCCGCCGTCGCGGACATAGGCGATCATGAAGGTCATGTAGGCGATATAGCCGGCGCCAAACAGGAAATAGGCGATGAGATAAATCAGCACCGGCTGCACCGAAAAGCGGGTCCGGGCCGTCTCAACGCCGCTGGCGTGGCTCGCCAGCGGCGCTGCCAGCAACGGCACAACCATGACCGCCGTGAGCAGCGTCATCGCCCACCACACGATCGACCACGAGCCGGGGCCGTAGGACTGCAGCACGAACGGCGCGATCAGGCCTGAAGCAAGGATTCCGATGCCGGGCCCGGCGTAGAACAGGCTTAACAGGAAGTTCGCCCGTTCGGGCCGGGACTGCGCAATCGTCGTCGTAAGCGCGCCGCCGCCGACAAATCCGATGGCGGCACCGAAACCCGCCAGCAGGCGGGCAAAACTGAGCACGGTGAAATTGCCTGACACGGCGCAGAGTGCGAGGGACAGGATGCAGGCCAGTGTCCCCCAGCGCACGTTTGCCGCCAGTCCAAAGCGCTGGATCATTCGCGATGCGAACAGCGCGCCGGCGAGGTAACCGACCGCGTTGATCGTGTTCATGAAGCCGGCCGCTGAATACGACCAGCCCAGCGAATCCCGCATGTCGGGCAAAACAAGCGAATAGGCAAACCGGCCGATGCCGAGCCCGATGGTCGGTGCCAGCGACAGGATCAGGATCAATCGCGCAGGATGCGTGTAAACGAAGGCAGGGTCAGGCGATTTCACAAGAAGCTCCAACGTGGCATTGTGACAGGCGAGCACGCGCTTGCACAGTCACATCGTTCGAAATGCTGTCTTGTCCGGACAGCAATGACCATCGGCCCCCAACGCCGGCTGATGTCAAAACGTGCTTTGCTTCACAGATTCAAATCTTGACATGAGGTAGATGTAAATTCGATCATCAACGATAGGTTGAAGTGGCCATTTTCCCACGACGTTCATTGTGAGCAAGCCGTAATGAGTAAGCCGTACGTTGTTGTCGCGGTGCTCTGCCTGGCAATCCTGGGCGCGACCGCACTGATCGCTTATCTGCACAGGGAATTGCGCTCCATCCGTCGTCTCCCGAGCGCCATCCGTTCGCCGAACGGTGGTGGTTTCAGCAAGGGAGATGAAGCACTCAATCGAAGACTGAGCATTGTATCGGTGTGGGCCAATGTTCTCACGCTGTCATTGATCACGATCGTCATCGCGATCGTGGGACTCTCTCAGGTTGGATTGGAGCTGTGGCGGCCTGGCTCCGGCGAGAACGCCTATCTTTCGACCGCGGCGCTCGAAGATCTGTTGCGCTCAAGGTTGCCGGATGCGGGAACGCTGGCGCAGCAACACAAGGATATCCTTGAGGCGCTGCGAGGAGACCCGGGCTTGCCACCGATATCCAGAGCTGACGATGCCCTGCAGGCAAGGCTCTCGGACCTGCAGTCTCAAATCGACTCGCTTAGAGCGAAGGGAGGCGGCCAGCCGCTTCCCGAGGGGGCTACTGTCGTGCAGGCCTCACCTGAGATTTCGTCCTTCCTCTGGTGGATGCTTGTATTTCTTGCCGTGTTGATCGGTACTTCCGCTTTAGCCGGGGTCAGTGCCCTGATTGCGCGAAGCGTGTCTCAATGGAGGAACAAGCAGAAGATTGCTGCCGCTGCGACGGTCGTCACTGCCGCAACCGCGACGCTCGGGTCAGTCGTCGGAGGATTCGTGCTGTTCAAAAGCTTTGATGTCATAGGCAAGGCAGATTCAGTTTCACTTTTCCGAATTGAAAATCATTACCAATCGCCGGAGCAACCGGCGCCTCAACCCGTGGATTTTCATCTTCGCCTAGATCTCCGACAGGCCGGAGATATCGCTCCCGCGAAAATGGATTGCCAACGCATCGGTCCATTCGATGATGGGGGCGTTGCGCTCGCAACAGACGAGGAGGACAAGATTTCGGGAATCGCGAAGTCGATTGTTACACGACGTCAGACCGATTACCTGACCGCAATCATGTTCAAAGGTTCAGCCGACAAGCGTCCGCTCAAACCAGCGACCGCCGCACGTTACAGTTCGAACGAAGGGCTTGCGCAGGCGCGCATAGCGGTGGTGAGGAAACTGCTATTGGCAGGATTGGGGACCGAACGGCCTCAGATGCTGGAATCGTACGGCGGACCTTCGATGACCGAGGCGGCACTCCCGGTCGGCGCTCTCGCGTCCGACCGCGCAGTCGAAGTGTGCGTTTTCTGGAGCCCGAAATTGAAGGCTGAAGGGGACGCCGTATCTCCGTTGCCCGTGAGGATGGGAACGGCGCCCTGAACGCAAGGGCCTGCTTGCCAAGCCGCCTCAGGCGCATTAGCACTCCGCAGATTTTGGTGTTCTTCGTCATGCCCAGCCTCACGCTGGGCATCCACGCCTTTCCCGCAACCGGGACCGCAAGGATGTGGATGGCCGGGATAAGCCCGAACATGACGGCTTAGCGAGGAAACAAGCCATGGCAACGCACAAGCTCCTGCTGCTCCCCGGTGACGGCATCGGCCCCGAAGTGATGGCGGAGGTGAAGCGCCTGATCGATTGGCTGAATGCGAAGGGCATCGGGCAATTCGAGATCGAGCAGGGGCTGGTCGGCGGCGCGGCCTATGACGCGGACAAGGTCTCGATTACCGAAACGACCATGGCCAAGGCGAAGGCGGCAGACGCCATCATCTTCGGAGCGGTCGGTGGCCCGAAGTGGGACGCTGTGCCCTACGACGCGCGGCCCGAAGCCGGGCTATTGCGGCTGCGCAAGGAACTCGGCCTGTTCGCGAACTTGCGTCCTGCGGTTTGCTATCCGGCGCTGGCGGATGCCTCGAGCCTGAAGCGCGAGGCGGTCGAGGGTCTCGACATCGTGATCGTGCGTGAGCTCACCGGCGGCGTCTATTTCGGCGAGCCGAAGACCATCACCGATCTCGGCAATGGCCAGAAGCGTGCCATCGACACGCAAATCTACGATACCTATGAGATCGAGCGCATTGCTCGCGTCGCCTTCGATCTCGCACGCAAGCGTCGCAACAAGGTAACCTCGATGGAGAAGCGGAACGTCATGAAGACGGGCGTGCTCTGGAACGAGGTGGTCACGCAGGTGCATGGGCGCGAATACAAGGACGTCACGCTCGAGCATCAACTCGCCGATTCCGGCGGCATGAACCTCGTCAAGTCGCCGAAGCAGTTCGACGTGATTGTCACCGACAACCTGTTCGGCGACATGCTGTCGGATATCGCGGCGATGCTGACCGGCTCCCTCGGCATGCTGCCCTCAGCCTCGCTGGGCGAGGTCGACGCCAAGAGCAAGCAGCGCAAGGCGCTCTATGAGCCGGTGCACGGCTCGGCGCCGGATATTGCGGGCAAGGGGCTCGCCAATCCGATCGCGATGATTGCGTCCTTCGGTATGGCGCTGCGCTATTCCTTCGACATGGGTGCGCTGGCCGACAAGCTAGATGCTGCGATTGCCGCCGTGCTGGCGAGCGGGCTACGCACCGCGGACATCAGGTCCGAGGGCACGACGGCCGCGAGCACCACGCAGATGGGTGAAGCGATTCTCAGGGAATTGCAGGCGCAGCATGCCTGACGGCCGCATCGTCTGAGAGTAGAGGCGTCTCGGTTCTGCTCGAATCAGAACCGAGGCTCTAAACGCGAATGGCGTTTTTAGTCGTCCGTGAACAAGCGGCCAAGCCGTTGAGCGGGATTCGATTTTTGGCGCCGCTGCGGCTTTGAGATGGCAAGCTTTCGGGAGTTGAGGCCTCGAAAGCTTGCGATTTGATCTTCAGGATT
>Ga0153954_1001645_pt1 | contig 11271 bp, 11 predicted proteins | sample TSFL038MetaG_FD_102277 | JGI IMG/M metagenome (GOLD analysis project Ga0153954, IMG submission 102277) | Attine ant fungus gardens microbial communities from Florida, USA - TSFL038 MetaG | ecosystem: Host-associated > Fungi > Mycelium > Unclassified | place: USA: Florida, Wekiwa Springs State... | reverse complement strand
CAATTACGCTGACTATATTGTGCGAGAACTATTGTGTCCGTCGTGTTGGTCTGTCTGCTCGACCGAGGTCGTGGTTCCGCAAGTTGAACCTTGAGGCGGTACCACTCAATGAGCCAGCTATCGCTCAAGAGCGTCTCTCGATCGTTCGGGGCCTATAAGGCGCTGTCGAATATTTCGCTCGAGGTTCAGGCGGGAGAGTTCATTTCGATTGTTGGACCTTCAGGGTGTGGCAAGTCGACCCTTCTCCAAATCATCGGAGGGTTGTTGATGCCGAGCGACGGAACCGTTGCGTTGGGGGGCAGGCCGGTTACATCGCCGCGGCGAGAGATGATCTACCTGTTCCAACAGTACAATCGCTCGTTGTTTCCTTGGAGGACGGTTCGGCGAAATATCGCGTTCGGTCTTGAAAGGTTCCGGCTCGGTCGCGCCGAGATTGATCGCAAGAGCAACGAGTACATTGAGCTCGTGGGGCTCGAAGCTTTTGCAGGTTTTTTCCCCCACCAGCTTTCTGGCGGCATGCAGCAGCGCGTCACGGTAGCCCGCGCCCTCGCATACGGCGCAGACGTTCTGCTGATGGACGAACCCTTCGGTTCGCTCGACGCCCAAACGAGGGCCGGACTGCAGGATCTGCTCCTCAAGTTGTGGCAGGAGCGGCGGTTCACGGTGTTGTTCGTGACGCATGATATCGAGGAAGCGATTTATTTAGGGCAGAAGATCCTAATCTTATCGAAGGCGCCTGCAACAATTCAAGCCGTTGTCGAAAGCGGACTTGAGTATCCGCGGCACCAAATTCGCAGCAAGGAAACCTCACAGTTCCTGACACGTCGCCGCGAGGTCTATTCGCATGTGTTTCCTCATGCGCTCGAAGCCGATGAAGCTGGTGCTAAGGCGGCGGTCCACAAATGATTCTCTTCCGGACAAAGTTGGGCGGCTTCGTATTGGTCGGTTTTCTATTGGCCCTCTGGGAGCTGGCGTCGCGCTCGAGTGGCGCGCCTATCGTAACCTTTCCGCCATTTAGTCGTGTTTGCCAGGCTCTTTGGTCGCTAGTGGCGACGGGCGAGATCGTGGATGTGTTGCTGCCGAGCCTGCAGCGCCTTGCGATCGGATATGTCATTGCGTTGGCGATAGGCGTCGCTGCCGGCATGGCAATGGGTCATTTTCGAGTAGTTTTCAATTTGTTCGAGCCGCTGACGGAAGTTTTGCGACCGATTCCGGCGCCGGCCTATGTGCCGGTGGCGATCTTGTTCCTGGGTTTGGGCGACGAGATGAAAATCTTCGTGATCGCCTTCGCGACGTGCTTTCCCATCCTTCTGAATACATTTAGTGGCGTTCGAAGTGTGGACGTCATCCAAATCAACACGGCGCGAACGTTCGGCTATTCGGACTGGGCCATCCTTCGCAAGGTCATTATGCCAGCCGCGTTGCCTCAAATTTTCACGGGCATGCGAATTAGCTTGGCACTTTCTTTGATCATGGTGGTCATCAGCGAAATGGTGGCCTCAGTCGATGGAATTGGCTTTTTCATCCTGAATTCGGAGCGGGGCTTCCGAATACCAGAGATGTATGCCGGCATCATCGTGCTTGGCATTCTCGGCTACATAATGAATGCGCTGTTCCTTCAGGTGGAGCACTACGTCGTACGTTGGCATCATGATGCCAACAAGCGCGATGTATCCTGAGCGCCGCAACACAAGGTGATTTTGCCATTGCAGCGATACGAATTGCTTTAGTGTCGCACAGCATGCTGACTGGTGCAGTCGCCGGACTGATGTAAGGGTGGCTGACAAGCCCTATTTCTTCTCTGCCGAGGAGATAATTGCGAATTGCAATAATGATGTATCGTAAGTATTGTCTCGATTGCTGCCTGGAATTGGAGTTCCTGAGGGAGAGTGAAAATGACAGATGCGTCGCCTGTCGGCCCGAGCACCAACAGCAGCTCACCGAGATTTACGTGGCCACATGATGGCACGATGCGGGTTCCCTATCAGGTCTATCTGGACCCGGATCTGTACGCGCTTGAGCAGGAGCTGATTTTTCAGGGGCCAACCTGGAACTTTCTGTGCCTTGAAGCCGAAATTCCCAATCCAGGCGATTACAAGCTGACGTATGTGGGAGATGCGCCAGTCGTGGTCGTGCGAAAATCGGACGGCGGCGTCAGCGCAGTTTTGAATCGGTGTGCTCATAAGGGCGCCGTCTTATGTTTTAAGCTTCGAGGCAATATCACAGAATTCAATTGCGTCTATCACAACTGGGTCTATGACCTGGACGGCAAGCTGCAAGGGGTCGCGTTCCGCCGGGGAGTTGGTGGGAAAGGTGGCGTCGGTCCGGATTTCGATGCAAGCAAGCACAATCTTTGGTCGCTTCGCGTCGAGATATATAGAGGTCTCGTGTTTGGGACGTTTTCCGCTGCAACTGTTCCGTTCGCGGCTTATCTTGGTGATGAATTGCTTCGATCGATCGATCGTGTATTCATCAAGCCGGTTAAGGTTCTCGGCTATCACAGCCAAATACTCCCGAACAATTGGAAGCTCTACGCTGAGAACAACAGGGATTCATATCATGCGAGCCTGTTGCATGTTTTTCACAATACCTTCGGCGTGGTGCGCCCCAATATGGGCGGCGGTGTCCGTATCAGCGCAAATGGGTGGCACCATCAGAGCTACACCGAGCGAACGGCGTCCACTGATGATGCGATTGGTCGTGAAAAGGTCAGATCGCTCAAGGAGCAGTATTCGCTACAAGATCCGTCCGTGATGGAGCAGAAGCTGGAGCTCGGGGACCGCGTTACCAACTCTATCCAGACTGTATTCCCGACTCTGGTGATTCAGCAGATTTTGAATGCGCTGGCTGTGCGCCACATCGTCCCGCGCGGGGTCGAGAAGACCGAACTCCTTTGGACAGTCCTCGGTTTTGAGGACGACGATGCCGAGTTGCTCATGACGCGCCTAAAGGCGAACAATCTGGTGGGGCCTGCTGGCTTCATCTCCATGGAAGATGGTTGCGTGGGCGGGTTTGTTCAGCGCGCCGCCAAAGCGGATCAGAAGGCAGAAACGATTATGCCGATGGGCGGCAGTGGAATAGAGCCGAGCCAAGGGGCGAGGGTGACGGAAGCCGCTGTTAGAGGTTTCTGGAAGGGCTGGCGGGAATGTATGGGGCTCTAACAATGGCGATCGAAGGCACGATTGGAGATGAAGCGGCGGTGCGCTGCCTGATTGCGGCGTTCATGGCGGAGTACGTGCATGTAATCGACGTTGGCCGGCTCGAGGAATGGCCGGAGTTTTTTACAGACGATGCGAAATATCGGATCTGTACTCGCGAGAACTTTGATTTAGAGTTGCCGTTGAGTGTGTTGTCGTGCTTTGGCAAGGGGATGTTTCGCGATCGAATTTCGGCCCTTAGAAACGCTAACGTGTTCGAGCCGCACTTCTACAATCATGTTACTGGCGCGATTCGAATCGTGGATCGAAAAGCCGATCAGATACGAACGGAAAGCAACTTCCAGGTGGTTCGTACAATGGTTGATGGCGGCATGTCGCTATATGCGTGTGGCCGTGCGCTTGACACCTTTGTGGTGCAAAGCGGAGCTTTGAAGTTGTCGGAGCGAACAGTCATTCTGGACTCTCGTCAGATCGACACGTTGTTGGTAATTCCTCTTTGAGGCCGAGACCGAGGCGAATGGCTGCCAGGTCCCGCAGATGCACCAGTACGTCGCGTCGTCCGGCCGCATGCTGCGCTCGCTGACCTCGAACGCGAGACCAAGGCAAGCGACGGGTTGCGAGGCGCCCGCAAACTGAAACGAAAACGACAAACACCATCAGGCCGGACAGCGCGCTTGACGATCTGTCGCCCAGCGCCTTTGTCGAACTCAGCGTTCTCGCAATGCGACGGGACGCTGTGCTACGTCGAGCGCTCCGCGCGCCCGTCCCGGTGCATCACCGCGCCGGCAAGGCTCAAATAATGCCGGGACCCGGGCCATCGGTAGATGAGTGCAGGGGCTGAGCTCACAGCGCCGCGCGTTGCAAATGCGGCCTGTTTGCCTATAGTCCGCGGGCTATGCTTGGAGATCGCTTACATGGCCGGCCCACGGTCGAAGTCCTCTCGCATTCATCATGATCGAACGACATATCGCTTCTCGATATTGGCTGCGCAGCAGACGCGCTGTCTCTCCGAGATGTACGCTCAGATCTATGGGCTGTCCGTCAGTCAATGGAAAATTCTACCCATAATTGGTTACTATGGGCCGATGTCGTCAAAAGAGGTCGGTGAACGAACAAGTCTCGAACCCGAAAAGGTTACGCGTGCGGTCAACCAACTCGTTCGCCGCGGCCTTGTCACGAGGCAATCAGATGCTAATGACCGCCGAAAGGTGGTCTTGTCGCTCGCAGCCAAGGGCAACGATGTCTTCAAAGAAAGCGAGAAGCGGCGAGGTCTCATCGAGGAAAAGTTCCTCGGCGCGTTGCAGCCGGGCGAACGAAAAGCTCTTCACCAAATTTTTGACAAACTTGAAGTCCGCGCGGCAGAGATGTTCGAGGGTAAACAAGCGTGGCGGCGAATTCTGGGCGAGGACACTCGGGCTATGAGTGCCACGAAAAGCATAAATAGCGTTCGTCGTAAATCAGCTGGAAAGACGAGATGAGAACAGTTGGAGTCGATAGGCCGGTAACCCCTTCACCCAACCCTTTCCCCTAACGGGGAGAGGGAGCGCACCGCCCGTGACTGCCGGCGCCATGGATCGGTAGAAATAATCGGCTTCTACGGCGCCGCAGGTCTTTCAACCTGATCTTTGACCCACGGAACGATGATCCGGTCGAAAATCCATTGATCTTTGATCGTCGCGGAGCGACCCATCGTGAGCCCGGTCGGGTTGATCCAGGCTGACTTAGGGCTGCCGTGCGTCAACATCAGCATCGTATCGGCGAAGGGGACCTGGCTGTCGAGATAGCCGCCGATCACCAGCATCGGGGCCGTTGGTTTGTCGAGCAGCCCCTCGGTTTCGAGCGAGAGTTTAGGCATCAGGTCGAAGGCTTCATTGACGGAGTTCACGCCGAGCATGTGCAATCGCGATGCGACGTAATCGAATAGAAACTCCTTTGTCTTGAATGCCGTTTGCTGCCAGTCACGCTGGAAATATCCGTGCACGGGGCCGCTCTGAAAAACCGTGCCGCGGATACGCGTTGGTTCGGCATACGCAACCCGCGCCGCCCAGTAGCTACCCCAGCTCTCTCCGCGGACGACGATGCGGTCGCCGTCGAGGTCTGGCCGCGTCTTGAGATGATCGATCAGGCGTGAAACAACCCGCTCGGCGCCGGGCCGGGCATCGACCGGAGAGTCGCCTGTGCCGGGCATGTCGATTGTAATTGAAGCAATGCCGGCCGGAAGGAACGAGCGCGTCACGACAGCCGTGTAGTCGTGAAAGAGATCCGTTCCCGCGATGCTGATGACGACCGGCGGCTTGGCGATACCTTTTGGCCGCTCCAAAAAGGCGTTGATCGTCTTGCCCTCGAACGGGACGGTTATTGTTTCGATCTTCGGGTCAACAAGTTGACCATATTTCTCAAACGCCAGGGTCGCCTTCTGGGCGTTCTCCTGTTTGCGGGGCGAATTGGCCAAGGGCCAGCGTCCTAGTGAATAGAGCCTCCAAGCGGCGAGGTAATCGGCAACGGCCGCCGACCGATCCGACGTCTCTTCCTGCTTGGCCCGGTCAAAGTATTTGTCGCCGATGCTTGCCCAAGCGGCTCCCCATTGATCAGGGTCGAGGCTGTCGATTTTTGCGAGAGCGTCGCGCGCGTCTTCCGGCTTGATGCCGAAAACCGGGTAGGCGCCGCGTTCAGCGCGAGCTTGAGTTTCTGCCTTCAACTCGGGCCACGTTCGGTTCTGCCATTCCTGGGCCTCGGCTGCTGATGCGGCAATGCCAAGAATCGTAACGAGCGCAAGACCGAGCGTTTTCATGAAGCCCTTCGATTGGCTTGGGTTCGATGTGCGAAAACTAGGTTCTGGCGAGCATCTTCTTGTCGAGCATGACGTGGATGCCCTTGGCCGTATTCACGACCTGGGTGACGCGCAGATCGGCAGCCAGGCTGCATAAGGTGTAGGCATCCTCGGCTGACAGGCCCGTCCTCGCGCTGATCAAGGCAATCATGTTGCGCAATGCGATGATGACGGACTGATCGAGGTCGTTGTCGAATGCCATCGTCATAATGTGGGTAGGCGTCTCGGCCATGGGCCATTCGATCGGCATGTCCTTGCGGACATGCAACTCGAAAGTGCCGGTCAATCCGGTCTCGATTGCATTGACATTGACCTCGCCGTCGCCTTGGGCAGCGTGCCCGTCGCCGACGGAGAACATTGCGCCGTCGATCTGCACGGGCAGATAAAGTGTCGTGCCGGCAATGAGTTCCTTGTTGTCGATGTTGCCGCCATTCTTTCGCGGAGGCAGCGTGCTGATCGCGCCCCATTGGGCCGGAGGCGCCACCGCCATGACGCCGAAGAACGGCCGTAACGGCAGCGTGAGCCCCCAAGGCAGCCGTGCCGTCATCGTTGCACGATCGAGCGGCATGTGGATGACGCGAAATTCCTTGAAATCGTAGGGCAGGGCGCCGGTCAGCGGGCGGATCATATTGTAGCCCCACCCATAGGTGAGGTCGATCGACTTGATCTTTACCTCAAGGGTGTCGCCCGGCTTTGCGCTCCGGACCGCCACCGGCCCGGTGCAGATGTGCCCAGGGAGTCGCGGCTTCAAAGCGGCATGTATTTGCTTGAGTGCCGGCGGGATTTCGAATGGTGAACCCTGCGGCGGCATTTGATTCGGCATGCCTGAGACCGTCGTTATCGTGACGGTCTCGCCACTGTCGATCGTCAGAACGGGTTCCCGGGCGGCGTCGAAGTAACCCCAATGAACAGTATCCGGTGTAGGTTCGATCCGCTTACTGTCCATGGTTGCCACCTGCGCAGGTTGGGCCTAGGACGTCTCCGCGTCGGCAGAGATGTCCCCAGGCATATGCCGAAGTACGTCGAGAAAAATGTCGAACTGCCGTCGGCCGACGCGGACGCTCCACTCGTCCTGCAAGGCAATCATTTCGGCCTGGCAAATCGTAACGACCTTGCGCCCCTTGGACGTCAGATAGACGCGCCGGCGCCCGCCGGCTTTTTCTGCTTTGCGGATAAGATAGCCAGCGTCTTCCAACTCGGCCAGCATGTGATTCAGAGCTTGCTTCGATTGATTGGCGCGCGCCGCAAGCTCCGTCGGCTTCAGGCCATCGGGGAACGGATATGAGAACGCCGCGAGCTGTGCTGCGGTGATGTCCGAAAACCCATGCCGAGCGACCGCGCCGAGCAGCCTCTTGCGCACAATGCCGACGCTCATTCTCAGCAACGCGCCTACATAAGGTGGCTGCGATCCGATTCCGTCCCTTTTCATGCATCGCTTTTACTCAAGACAGCGAAAGTTGGCGACTCTTGCCGAATGATCGTGCGTAAAGCGATTTTACGCAGCTTGACTCCGAAAAGTAAAGTCTCTTTACTAATCGCGCCGTCCAAATCTGGCCATCACGAAGGGGCCGCCATGTCCATGCAAGCCGACGCAAGAATTGCTGCTGTCGAAGGAGCGGGATCGTCTGCGGTCACGAAAGTGGCTTGGCTGGCATTGATGTCCGGCTTCCTCGGCTGGACGTTCGATTCAATGGACCTGAATCTTTTCTCTCTGGTCGTCTTCCCCACGTTGGCCGACCTGCTCAAGACGCGCGATGCGACGGTGATTTCTCAGGTCTCGGGCCTGATCGTGGCGCTCAAGATTTTCGCGTGGGGTGCCGGCGGCATCGTTTTCGGTGTCGTCGCCGATCGCATCGGACGGTCCAAGACGCTCGGCTTGACGATCCTTATCTATTCCCTCTTCACCGGCCTTAGCGGGCTCGCACAAAACTGGTGGCAACTCGCCATCCTTCAGGCGCTCGCCGGCATCGGTATCGGTGGCGAATGGGCTGCGGGTGGCGCGCTGATCGCCGAAACATGGCCTGAAAAGCATCGCGCGAAGGCCATGCTCATCATGCAGATGGGCTGGTCGTTCGGATTCTTTGCCGCGGCGCTGGTGAACCTGACCTTGACGCCGATCAGTTGGCGCTGGGCGTTGGCCGCGGGCGTCCTGCCGGCTCTCGTGACGATCATCATTCGCATCTTCGTGCCCGAACCGGAACGCTGGCGCGAGGTGCGGTCCGCCGTCCAGGCGGCAGAGGGCGACAAGGACAGTGCCTGGACGACGTTCACCTCGATCTTCAAAGGCGGGATGTTGCGCCTGACCATCGTCGGTGTCTGCATCGCAGCCGCGATGATGATCGGCAGCTTCCCTGGTCTCGCGCTCATCGGCCCGTGGATCAACCAGATCCTTGGTCCCGGCAACGGCGGACAAGCTATTCGCGACATCAGCTATACGTTCTTCCTCATCAATGCCGGTGCAGTGCCCGGCTTCCTCGTCGTGATGTGGCTCAGCGACGCCATCGGACGGCGGCCAACCTACTTCATCTTTGCGGTGGCGGCGCTCGCAATCACGTGGCTGACGTTCCGTAACGGATCGACGGTTGAGCGCCTTGAAATGCTTGCGCCCCTGTATGGCTTCATAACCGTCGGCGGTTTCGGCACATTCGCCATTTATCTGCCCGAGCTCTTTCCGACCCGGAGCCGCGTCACCGGGCAGGGCTTCTCGTACAACATGTCGCGAATGCTCACGTCGCCGTGGCCTTATGTGGCGGGCGTATTGGTGGGAACGTTCGGCTCAATCCCGTCGGCCGTATGCGCCGTTTCTCTGCTGCTCATCGTCGGCATGATCGCCATCTGGTTCGGGCCGGAAACAAGAGGGGCGCCGCTGAAAGACTAGCGCCCCGCTCCAGACCCAAGCCCTTCCTGGTTAACCGCACGAGGACCCCGTATGAGCGAAGACGTCCTGAAACTGCCCGCGCACACCCGCTACGAGCATCTCAATATATATCAACGGAAGAACTACGACTGGCCCGGGGGAAAGCGGCTTGCGTTCTATGTCGCCTGCAATGTCGAGCACTTTGCTTTCGGCGCAGGGTTGGGCGCGGACCCGGCCCATCGCGAAGGGCAGAACACGCGCAATTACGGTTGGCGTGATTACGGCAATCGTATTGGCCAATGGCGCCTGTTCGAAATCCTCGACGAGTTGAAGCTTCCTTCGTCAATTCTTTTGAACAGCGCGGTCTGCTATCATTATCCTGACATCGTCGAGAAGATCAAACAGCGCGGCGACGATGTCATTTGTCACGGCCGAACCACGGCGGAACTCCATACGCCGATGTGGGAGAATGACGAAGTCCGTGCGATCAAAGAGTCGACCGAGGTGATCGCGAAATATATCGGCAAGCGTCCGACCGGATGGATGGGCCCGGCCGCGCTGGAATCGAAGGTGACGCCCGATCTCCTCAAGGAGGCCGGCTACACACACCTGCTCGACTGGCCGTTCGACGATCAGCCCCTGTGGATGAAAACCCGGTCCGGCCCGATCCTGTCCGTGCCTTATCCGAGCGAGCTGAACGATTTCGGCACTCTCCTCGCCCGCGACCATACCGGTCGCCAATTCGCGGACATGATGGTCGATCAGTTCGAAGAGATGCTGCGGCAAAGCGAACGGGCGCCGCTGGTTTATAGCGTCTCATTGCACGGCTTCGTCGTAGGGCAGCCCTTCCGGGTGAGGCCGTTGCGACAGGCGATCGAGCATTGCGTCAATCACAAGCTTAAAGACAAGGTGTGGTTTACGACCGCCGGCGACATCGCCAATTATTGCTTCTCTCTGCCGGATGGCACCATTCCGGGTAAGTGAGCTCGGAAACCGCAATCCGCTATTGTCGCAATAATCGAGAGCCGAAAGCGATGAGCCAATTGTCGATGGATCAGGCCTTGTCCATCATTCTTAATTCGTTCAAGACGGCGGAGGAGATGAAGGCTTATGCGCTGGCCGCGATCGTGCTCGACGCCGGCGCCAGGGTGAAGGCCTTTCTGAAGCAGGACGGCGCATCCGTGATGCGCTTTGAGATTGCCCGCGGCAAGGCTTTCGCGGCGCTCGCAATGCACCGCTCATCTCGTATGGTGCTGCAGAAGGCTCGCGAGAAGCCGTTGTTTATGGAGACGCTGCGAGATGTTGCCGACGGTCCGATCTTCCTAGAGGCCGGCGCGCAATTGATCCGTGATCAGGATGGCGTCATTCTCGGCGCAATTGGTATCACCGGCGACGTCAACGAAGTCGATGACATCTGCGCGATGGCCGGAATTCGTGCCGCCGGATTGCGCTGTGACGACGATTTCAGCGACGCGGAATGCAAGAGACTTAATATCAAGAAGCAGCCCGCCATCGTTGATCCACGCTAGGCCGGTAACCCCCTCCCCTCCCTCTCCCCAAGTGGGGAGAGGGAGCACACCGCCCGTGCGGAGACATTGTGCTCTACGGCCAGATCGACGAGCGGTTGGTGGCGGCATGGTCCTGCGGCGGCCGCAGCAGGGTCGCGCGCGGCAACTCGCCGAAGGCGGTGTGATAGGTCCGCGCGAAGCGGCCCAGCTCCCAGAAGCCGAGACCGGTGGCGATCTGCGTCACCGACGCGGTCCGGTGGTCGGCCGCGAGCAGTGCCTTTCGGGCGAGGTGGAGACGCCGCAGGACCAGATACTGGTTGGGCGCCGTGCCCAGCTGCTCCTGGCAGCAGCGCCTGAGGGTGCGTTCGGACGCGCCGACTTCCCTGCAGACCTCCGCGAGATAGAGCGCCCGGCCCGGATTCTCGGTGATGACTTCCTCGAGGCGCCGCATGATGGCGACGTGCCGGCGGTAGGAAAGCGGCGGCTCGACGCTGGTGGCATCCGCAAGGCAGTGCACCATGGCGTGGACGAGGGCGTTCTCCAGCGCCCGCGCCACCTCGGGATGGGACAGGGCCCGCGTCGTCGCCAGCCGCCGCAGCTCCGCGTGGAGCGTGGCGAGGCGTGTCATGGCTTCCGTGTCCGGCCTGACGACCTTGCTCTCGTCCGGTATCCGGAACGCCTGGCCGGCGATAGAGAGGCCCGCTTCGGCCAGCCCCGTCGGAGAAAGCGACAGGGTTGCCCACCGGGACGCACCCTGCGTGCGCTGGAAATGGGCGGAGCCGGGCCCCCAGACGACGATCGTACCCGGCGTCACGTCGATGCCGCTCAGCTGGACGGAGGGCTCGTCGGGTCCGGCCAGGAAGAACAGGGGAATCCGCGCCGGTGACAGGTTGATGTGAGCGGATCGCGGCAGGCTCT
>Ga0153954_1001644_pt1 | contig 11277 bp, 12 predicted proteins | sample TSFL038MetaG_FD_102277 | JGI IMG/M metagenome (GOLD analysis project Ga0153954, IMG submission 102277) | Attine ant fungus gardens microbial communities from Florida, USA - TSFL038 MetaG | ecosystem: Host-associated > Fungi > Mycelium > Unclassified | place: USA: Florida, Wekiwa Springs State... | reverse complement strand
GCCGGACGCAGTGCCCGACAGCTTCGTCGTGGAGGTGATCGCGGTGGCGCTAGCGGTGGTATCTTCGCTGAGGTCGGAGCCGGTGACCGGTGACGACGAGGAGCCCAGGAGGTTCTGGGCGGTCGCGCCAGTGAGCGCAGCCGAGTTCACGTTCGACTTGGTCGAATAGCCGACCGGGCTCTGCAGCACCTGGTTGGCGATCGACTTCGCGCTGTCGACCAGGCTCTGCAGCGAGGTGATGCCGGTGTTGGCAGCCTGAAGCACCTGCACACCGTTGCCGATGCTGTCGAGCAGGTTGCCGATGTCGCTGGCGCGGTTGTTCAGCGACTGTGCGGTGAAGAAGTTGGTGGGGTTGTCGAGAGCAGAGTTGATCTTGTTGCCGGTGGCAAGGTCATTCTGGGTGGTGGCGAGCAGCGAGGCGGTCGACTGCAGCGAGAGGAGGTTCTGGCGGACCGACGCCGAGAGCACAATTCCGGACATGTTGCTTCCTTCTGGATGGACACAAGTGACGCGTCGCCGAAGCGTTCTTGCCGGCGACCACGCCAGACTGTTCGTGAGGTGCTACCCGCTGGTTAAATTGGCCGGCGCAAATTGCGGAACCCACTGCGCCACCGCTGTTAATACTAATCGCCAGCTAACCGGACGACGCGCATTGCATGCGCGTGCACGCGGGATGTGCACGGCCGTTAATCAACGAGTTCGTTGATTCAATTGGGATTCACGCGGACGGGCGCAGAAGCGCGATGCATCGCCTTTGTGCGATCCACTTAGCCGTCTGCTAACCATGGCTGCGCCGTCGTGGCCTTCGGCAGGAAGATCCGAACCTGCGCACATCCATCCGACGGAGTACCAATCGCGAGACGTCCGCCGCATGCATTGATGAAATCGCGGGCGGTGTCGACATCGATAGAGATCCGTTCAGGATGTCCGGCAACGCCTCCATAACCATGCGCATCGACTGTAATCGCGAGGACCTCGCCAGGCTCGCTCGCATGCGCGGCTGTGAAGCTCTCCGCGCTGCGCGCTGTGGCGGCGCCAAGCGTGAGCTTGCCGCCTTGCGGCATCGCATTGCGCGCAGCAATCGCAAGGCTGAGAATCGCCGCCGTAAGATGCCCCGGATCAACCAGTACCGGCGGCACATCGGCGGACGCCTTCAGCGCGATCTCGATTCCGCCAAGCGTGGGACGCAACAGACGGATCGCCTCATGCAGCAACGCGTTGACGTCAACCTCGCAAGGGCGCGCGGGGAGACCGCGTGCGAATGCGAGCAACCGCGACGTCAGCACGGCCGCGCGCTTGGCCGCCTCATCGATCAATTTGACGGCGCCTGCGAGCTGAGGCTTGTCGACGACACCCTCGGCCAGGATATCGATCATGCCGGTGATGACGGTCAGCACGTTGTTGAAGTCGTGAAGGATGCCGCCGGCGATCTGCCCGATGATGGCAGCCCGTTGCAGCCGTTCCCCCTCCGGAGTCTCGTTCGCCACGGACGGCAGCGACTTTTCATGTCCTTGCTGGAGTTTCGACGTCGCCTCCCCTGGCTGCCGGTCCCGGAGGACGCTATCTCAGCTGCGCCTTGTTTTGAAAGCGCTCCTTGGCGTCCGCGAGACTCTCGTTGATCACGGCGAGCAGCGCCGCGGGCGTGAACGGCTTGCGCAAACAGCGCGTCGCGCCGAGTTCGAGCGCCATCCGCAGGAAATCGGGCGCTGTCGTATTCAGATTGGCGAAGGCGTAACCGGACATCGCGATCAGCGGAATCGTCGGCGCGCGCTCGTGGAATATCCGGATCGATTCGAAGCCGCGCATATGCGGCATGAAGATATCGACGATCATCAGGTCGTACGAATCACTCTCCAGCGCCCGCAGCCCAGCCTCGCCGCCATCGGCAACGGTCACCCGGAAATTGTGCCGCTCGAGATAGACCTCGATGGCCATGCAGACCATTGGATCATCGTCCACCACGAGCACGCGCGCGATGTCGTCGCGTCGCGGTGCATTTCGTTCCGGCTGTTCGGCAAATCCCGAGTCCTGCTGCACACGAGTCTCCCTTTGGCGCAAAGCACGACTCCAGCCGCGAAGCAATCGGTGCTTGAGAGAACGAGAATCATGATGCCGATGTCGGCCACGCATGACCGCGCTCACGTCGAAATCGTCATCCGCCGCAGCCACGGCGCATGGCGGTCTCCCGATCCCAGCGTTCGCATCGTCCGACATTGACTACGTTGAATTTTTCAACCACGAATCAGTCTGCGAATCTTATTTCGGCCGCAAATGAGGCAAGCTGTCTGCCCTTCACCGTGTATAGGCTGTGCGATGCGCCCCCGACGCTAACGCAATTGCCTCCGACCGCGAGGTAAAGCTAACAACCCATTTACAGAGATCGAACAGAGTTACCCGCCCGGTCGGCGGAACAAAGTCGGTATGCCTTCAGATCAGCGTCCCCCCAACTGCCTGTTACAAGCACTATCCGCGGCGGATTTCGAAACCTTGCGCCCGCACCTGCAAGTTGTTGATCTGCCGAGAGAGCATGTATTGATTGCGGCCGGGACGGAATTGACCCAGGTCTTTCTGCCGCACTCGGGTATCGTCTCGATGGTGGTGACGCTCTCGGAAGGGCAGACCGTCGAGGTCGGGATGGTCGGCCGCGACGGAATTGTGGGGACGCCGGAGGCATTCGGCGACGGGATCGCGTTGACGGATGCTGTGGTGCTGTGCCCCGGTACGGCCTCCGCCGTCAATGTCGCCCAGCTGAGGGCCATCAGCGACCGGAGCGCGAATTTGCGCAACCAGCTGATCCGGTATGGGCAGGCCTTGTTCGCACAGGCCCAGCAATCGGTCGCCTGCAACGCCTCGCATTCCGTCGAAGAGCGCCTGTCACGATGGCTGCTCCGCGCCCGCGATCTCTGGGACGGCGAAACCCTGCCGATGACGCAGGAACTGCTGGCCCGGATGATCGGCGTCCAACGCAACGCGGTTTCGATCGTGGCGCACGCGCTCCAGAAGGCGGGCGTGCTGAGCTACAGCCGCGGCCAGATCGAAATCACCGACGTCAAGGCCCTGCAGGCGACGTCATGCGAATGTCATCGCGCCGTCAAGGCGCGACGGCAGCTGCTCAAGTAGCACTCAGCCTGCGGAGCCTGCAAAAGCTGCAGATTTTCCACGATGCAACCCGAGGAGGCGACTCTGCCTGATTGCCAATTTTTCCTGCCAAGGAAATTTCCGAGGTTCGCGCTTGCTGATATATACAGATATCGGCGGCCCCAGAGACCCGATTTGCCATAGGGCAGGAGACGGCTTTGGATACGACTCCTCGTTCTCCGAACGGATTCCTCTCCGCGCTGAGCGCGGACGATTTCGAATTGATCCGCCCGCACCTGCGCACGGTCGATCTGGCGCAGGATTTCGTCCTGGCCGAGGTCGGCCAACCGCTCAAGCGCGCCTATTTGCCCCATCGGGGCGTAATCTCTCTGGTCGTGAACCTCGCGCGCGGGGAGCATGTGCAGATCGCCATGATCGGCCGCCAGAGCATCTTTGGCGTGTTCTCCGCGCTTGGCGACGCGACCGCGCTCAACAGCGCCGTCGTGCTGGTTCCGGGGCCGGCCTCGATTGTCGATCTCGACAAGCTGCGCGCGGTGGCGGACCAGAGCGCGACGTTCCGGACGACCTTGATACGGCATGGGTTGGCGGTCTATGCGCAGATTCAGCAGACCGCAGGCTGCAACGCGTCCCACACGGTGGAATCCCGCCTGGCGCGCTGCCTGTTGCAGACCCACGATCTGTCCGGCGGCTGCAAGCTCATGCTGACGCAGGAAGCGATGGCGCAGATGATCGGCGCACGGCGCAACAGCGTCTCGCTGGTGGCCAGCACCCTGCAGCAGGCGAATGTGATCCACTACAGCCGCGGGCATATCGAGATCACCGATATCGAAGGGCTCCGCAAGACGGCCTGCGAATGCTACGCCTCGGTCAAGTCGCAGTACGAGCGGCTGTTGCGCCCGCGCTGCACGCCCGAGTAAGCGTCGGCCGATCGCGCGGGCTGGCGGCTCGCCAGCCAAAATGTTCCCGAAAAGTACCGACCTCCGTAGTCCTACGGCCCGTCCGGAACTATTCCGCCGCGGAATTAACGCGCTGTTCAAGGACCGCTGATATCTGTCGCGACGCTGACGAGAGCGAGTTCCAAAAGAGCTTCGAACTATTCGCTGGTTACGAATGCCTCGCCTATGTTCGGCTGTTTGGAGACTTGCGCGGAGTAACGTTATGGCCTTTGACCTCTCGATGCCGATCCTCGTGGTCGACGACTACAACACCATGATCCGGATCATCCGTAACCTGCTCAAGCAGCTCGGATTCGAGAATGTCGACGATGCCAGCGATGGCTCGGCGGCGCTCGCCAAGATGCAGACCCGCAGATATGGCCTCGTGATCTCCGACTGGAACATGGAGCCGATGACCGGCTACGACCTGCTGCGCGAAGTCCGCGCCAGCCCCGATCTGTCGAAGACGCCCTTCATCATGATCACCGCGGAATCGAAGACGGAGAACGTCATCGCCGCGAAGAAGGCCGGCGTCAGCAACTACATCGTCAAGCCATTCAATGCCGCGACGCTGAAGACCAAGATGGAAGCGGTGTTCGGGCCTGCGGAGTAGTTCCGACTCCGCTTGCGCGGGCGAAAATCCTCCGCGCTTTCAGGCCTGGCAAACCCGACCGCAGGGGCCGATGCATCTCCCGCGACGCCGCGCGACCGTACTTGTACGGCCCGCGATTTTCATATCTCGCTAACGATGCAACGCCATAATCGCATGAAGCACAGGAGAGCTTCATGTTTACGTATGAGACTGCGGACCAGAAGGAAGTCCGACGTTTCCGCATTGCCCAGTTCAACGGCCGCCCGGCGACGGTCCGCTCCGGGGAGACAACGGTCACGGGCCTGGTCCGCTCGGTCGTGGAGAACTCGTCCTCCGTGCCGGCCCGCTGGACCATCACGCTGGTTCCCGCCCCACCCAAGGCCAGGCCCATGGTGCTCCGCCCGGGCCCGCGCGTCGACAGCTTTGCCGAGGACTATCTCTGAGCCGCTGACGCAGCGAGGTCCGCTGCGATCCGTGTTCCGGCAAGCCGGGCCGCAAGACGGGCCCAACGTAACCTTCATTCGCGCCTGACATCTTCGCGCCTCAATCCAAAGGAGGCTGCAGCAGCGCGGCGCGGACGAGAGCAGCGGTGTTGCGTGCCCCGAGCTTGCGCATCGCCTCCGCCCGGTGACTCTCGAATGTCCGCGGGCTGATTTGCATCCGCAGCGCCCCCTGCTTGTTGGAATAGCCCTCGCTGATCAGGTTCAGTACTTCGCGCTCGCGCCGGGTCAGCGGCTTCTGCCCGGCTTCGGATCTGCGCACCGCCACGGAGCGGCCGCGCTCATGGACGCGCTCGCTCCGCCCCTGCCGTCCGGCGTTCGCCGCCAGCGACCCCTCGGACGCCATGGGCGCACCGCCGATCTGCTTGACGAGCGCACAGACGCGCTCGGTCTGCTGCAACGCGTTCTCGACCACCTTCTGAAGATGATCGCGCTCTCCCGCTTTCGCGGACATCCGGCGGCTGTGCTGCCGAATCTCCTCTATATAGAGCAAGAGCGCCGTGAGCGGGCCATTGAGTTCACGCGCGATCGAATGACCCGCTTCATCGATGGCGCGGTGAGATACCGCGGACGGCCTGGCGCCATTGCTGTCGTCGACCGGGATGGTTTCGCATTGATCGGCAGCCGAGTCGGCGTCGGCCCAATCTGCGGCCTGATTTTGTCGTTGTGACATATGTTTTGTTTAGCGAGCGCGATCCTGTTCCATGGTTAATTTTTGGTGCCGTAGGATTACGGGGATCGTGGTGCGTGAAAGCCCCGCTACGCGCTGAAATTGCAGCCGAATCCCACGAATCGCGCGCAAATTGCAAAACCTTATTGGAGCTAGGTCATTCTGCCGGTTGCGGCCCGCAGGCGTACCGGACATTTCCGCGCACGCCGTTGGATTTTTTAATCAGCCGCCAACTGTTGATGTGGTTCCTTACCGGGGTACTCGCTTCGTTAGCGGGTCCGTTGTCGCCGAGCCAATTTGTGCAAAAGCCAGGTCCCAAAATGCATATCGACCGGATCTGGGAATTCCTGCAGCGTCTGTCGCCGCTCAGCCGCAGCTGCCTTCTGGCGGAACTGGAACGGCTCGAGCTGTGCGGCGTCGACATCCCCGGCTCTGCTGATATCCGGGCCAAACTGCGCGCCGAACTCCGCAAGGACGGCCCGGCGAACCGCGAAAGTCAGCCATCCTCGTATTTCTTCGCCGCGATCGAGCCGCTGCTGAACGACGGCGCCCCCGAACACGCCAATTCCGGGCGGATCCCGCGCGGCTCGCTTGTTCCCATCTGGGAATGGTTCACCCGCGATCTGTTGCCGACGATGGCGCGCGATTTCGACGCGCAGATGAGAACCCTGATCAGTTCCAACCGGCAGAAGGAGCTGAAGCAGGCAGTCTCCGTGTTCCAGACCAAGGTGGTCAAATATCTGGAGAACACGCTGTCCGATCCCGCCGCAGCCGAGATGGCCCGCGCCAAGCTCGCAACCTACACGGCGGCGCGCTCGACCTATGGCGATCTCGTCAAGATCATGGTGGCGCTGCGCGCCCGCACCGCCATCGCCAAATTCGACCAAGCGCTGCCGGAGAAATTCGCCAGGTTCGACGAGCGCGAGGTCGCCAAGATGACGGCCCTGCTCGACGGTTTTGGCCGGGAGAACGCCGAGGCGCTGCCCTTTGCGATCGGGCTGATCGGAAAGCGGCTGAAGACGCCCTGGCGGCTGATCCAGCTTGCGACCGCCGCCGCGCCAACCAAGAATCCGGTCGATGTCGCGGCCACGCCCTACGCGATTGCAGTTTCCATGGTGCTCGACCGAATCGACGATGACCGCGCCGCGCTGCGCATCGCGCTGAAGAACAACCGCGTCCTGATCGCGCGCGACCTGCTCGACGAGATCTATGATACCGAACATGCGCTCAAGAAGCGTATCGACCAATTCGAGCAGTCGGAATGGGGCGTCCGGCTGCAGGCTTCGATGGACGCAATCGCGGCCCTGGTGGCGGCCGAGGTCAGCCGATTCCCGACGGATGTCGGCCATGTCCTGGGGTCACGCCGCCTGCACAGCCATAAGTCGCTCGCGGAAAAATTGACGCATCTCGCCGGGAAGGGACGTGATACCGTGACGAACGGCGCGGCCTATTGCAAGAGACTGATCTACGCCGCCTGAGTATGCCACGCGTCAGGAGCGTGGGCCGCGCAGATTGAGGAACGTCTCCAGGAAGCGGCCGGAGATCACGAACTTGAACCACCAAATCATTTTACGCCGCATCGTCATCGATTCTGTCCTTCGGCAGAAGGTGTCGTGAAGCAGGCCTTGGTTTTGGTCTTGGCCTTGGCCTCCGCCTGGCCTCACCCTTGGTCCTTTCCCTCGGCCCTTTCCCTTGGCCCTTTCCCTTGGCCTTTTCGAATAACGCGTGCGGCGCGGTAAGTATGTGAAATACCCCACATTTGTCGTTCAACGGCTTTTCGCCTCATACCTTTGGAGAGCGATTGGAACCGCAGCGGACGATCGAACGTTTCCCATCACAACAAGCATAAAAAACAGCAACGGTTTTTGGGGCGACCAGGGAGAGGAGCCCCCATGGCAACGGCATATCCCAACCCCGTACCGCTCACCTCGACTGAGCATCAGGTGCAGCTTCGTCGCGCCGTGGTCGCCTCCACCATCGGCACCGCAATCGAGTGGTACGACTTCTTCCTCTATTCGACCGTCACCGGCCTCGTCTTCGCAAAACTCTTCTTCCCGCATTCCGACCCCTGGGTCGGCACGCTCGAGGCCTTTGCGATCTATGCGGTCGGCTTCGTCGCGCGCCCGGTGGGCGCTGCGATCTTCGGCCATTATGGCGACCGCATCGGCCGCAAAGCGACACTGATCGCAACGCTGCTCTTGATGGGGCTCGCAACCTTTGCGGTCGCGCTGGTCCCGACCTACGAGAAAGTCGGCATCTGGGGCGCCGTGATCCTGACCGTGCTGCGCTTCATCCAGGGCGTGGGCGTCGGCGGCGAATGGGGCGGCTCGGTGCTGATGTCGATGGAATGGGCGCGCTCCGACAAGACGCGCGGGCTGATCGCTTCGTGGCCGCAATTCGGCGTGCCCTGCGGACTGTTCCTGGCCAACCTTGCCGTGCTCGCCTTCAGCCAGATGTCCGGCGACAATTTCCTCGCCTGGGGCTGGCGCATTCCCTTTGCCCTGAGCCTCTTGCTCGTCGTAGTCGGCCTCTATATCCGGCTCGGTATTCTGGAAACGCCGGTCTTCTCAAGGCTGCTGGCCGAGCAGAAGATCGAGCGGACCCCGATGCTCACCGTTTTCAAGGAGCATCCGAAGGAGATCCTGCTTTCCGCCCTGGCGCGCATGGGCGAGCAGGCGCCGTTCTACATCTTCACCGCCTTCGTCTTCTCCTATGGCATCGGCTCCCTGCACGTCTCGCGCGACTTCCTGCTCACCGCCGTGCTCGCGGCTTCCGTGGTTTCCTTCGTGTCGATCCCCGTCTTCGGTCATGTCTCCGACCAGATCGGGCGCAAGAACATGTATCTGATCGGCGCCATCGTGACGGGCGTGTTCGGCTTCATCTATTTCGCCATGGTCAATACCGGCTCGCTGCCGATCATCTTCCTTGCGATCATCCTGTCGCTGGTGCCGCACGACATGATGTATGGACCGCAGGCCGCGCTGATCGCGGAGAGTTTCACCGGACGCTTGCGCTATAGCGGCGCCTCGCTCGGCTATCAGCTCGCCTCCGTCATCGCCGGCGGCCCGGCGCCCCTGATCGCGGCGTGGCTGTACGGCACCTATCATTCCGCAACATCGATTGCGATCTACATCGCGATCTGCGCAATCATCAGCGTGGTGGCGACCGCCCTGATGACCGACTACACCGGCAAGGATATTTCCGGAGAATATCAGACGCGGTGATTTGCATCGCACCTGCGCCACGAAACAGCGGTCATCGCCGTCTCGATCAGGCATGATCCCTCGGGCCAGGCCCGAGGGCATGCTTTTCGAGAAACCGGGTCCCACCTTGCGCTAACGCGGCCCTTCGGATCCAGGATCATGCTCTACAACCCTGCAGACTTCAATCAACAACAACGGAGACGGCGATGCGACACGGAAGGGTTTTGCTGACGGCACTGGCGGTGCTGGCCGCGACGGCCATGTTCAATTCCAGCGCCGTATCGCAGACCGCACCAACCGATGCCGCAACCCCAACCCCGGATAATGCGGTGATGCTGACCATCTTCTTCAAGCACGATCAGTCGCGTCCGCTCGGCGAGCTCAACGCCCAGCTCGAGAAGCAGGGTTTTTACAAGGCCTTTCCGCCCGATGGCGTCGAGGTCGTGAGCTGGTATGTGATGATGGGCGTTGGACAGGTCGTCACGCTCCGCCTGCCCGCCTCGCGATTGCGCGAGGTCAATCGTATCATCGAGACCTCGGCCTGGGGCAGCTATCACACCGAATTCTATCCCACCTATGATTACAAGGCGATCGGCGTCGCCAATCACGAGAAGGCGAAATAACCTCCACGCGGGTTAGCGCATGATCCGGACCCGAAGGGCCGCGTTAGCGCAAAGTGTGCAGCGGTTTTCCGAAAAGCATGCCCTCGGGCTTGACCCGGGGACCATGCGCAAACAAGAATCTATAGCGCGATGACGATTCACCCTAATCTCATCGCGCTATAGCGCCTTTTGGCCAAGGCGCGCCTCACGCATGCGCCTTCGGCTGCCCGCTCAACTTGCGCGCCAGAATCCGCAAATCCTCGACGCGGCCGCTGCCGATCAGTCGCGCGAATTCGTCGGGATCGACCAGGAGCGCGGGGTAGACCGGCGGCTTGCGGATTTCATGACGCCGCCAAAGCAGCGGCAACGAAGGCAGGATGGGCTTGGACAACGAAAAGAGACGCTTCAGCATCTTCATGTTCTTGAGCCTCGGTGAGAGCCTGTGCGATTAAGTCGCAGGCGAGGGCTTTGGTTCCCTGAGCTTCGGACGACTTGAATTTTTCGGACGCCAAGGACAGCCTGTCGCTCACGCCTGCAGAAATGAAGACGAACATGGTCGAACCCAGAACTTCGCAGATGTCGCTCTACCGCCGCTGGCTTCAAGAACGCCGCGGCCTGAGCTTTCGGAATTACGACGAGCTGCGGCAATGGTCGGTGAGCGATCTCGAGGGTTTCTGGCAGAGCATCTGGGACTATTTCGACCTGAAATCGCCGACGCTGCACCGCAACGTATTGCCGCAACGCAAAATGCCGGCCGCAGTGTGGTTTCCGGGCGCGCAAGTCAACTACGCGCGGCAAGTGTTGCGCCATGTCGAGGCGGCCGCGGCTGCCGGTCAGCCGGCGATTATCTCCTGCGGCGAAGACGGAGTGCTGAACGCGACAAGCTGGCCAGACCTGAAGCGCAAGGTCGCGGCGCTCGCGCTTCATCTCAAGGCGCAAGGCGTCGGCTCGGGCGACCGCGTTGCGGCTTATCTGCCGAACATCCCCGAAACCATGATCGCGTTTCTCGCAACCGCGAGCCTGGGTGCGATCTGGAGCGTCTGCGCGCCCGACATGGCCTCGCCGGCGGTCATCGACCGCTTCAAGCAGATCGAGCCGAAAGTGCTGATCGCCGCCGACAGCGTGATCTATGCCGGCCGCCGACACGACCGGCGCGGCGTGATCGACGAGCTGCGCCGCGCGCTGCCGACGGTCGAGCATCTCATCATGCACAGCGATACGGCGGGGTCCGATCGGCTAGCCGCGATTCTCGCGGCGGAAGGCGCCGATATCGACGCCTTCGAGCCGGAATGGCTGCCGTTCGATCACCCGCTCTGGATCGTCTATTCCAGCGGCACGACCGGATTGCCCAAGCCGATCGTGCATGGCCATGGCGGCGTCATGATCGTCGGGCTGGCGCTCGGTGTGCTGCACAACGATATCGGTTGCAGCTATCACCCCATTTCACTTGGCGAGCGCTATCACTGGTATTCGTCGACCGGCTGGATCATGTGGAATTGCCAGGTCGCGGGCCTGCTCAACGGCACCACCTGCTGCATCTTCGATGGCAGTCCCGGCGGCTCAAAGGACAAGCCGGACTGGCTGACACTGTGGCGCTTCGTCGCCAAGGCAGGAGTGACGTTTTTCGGCGCCGGCGCGGCGTTCTTTGCAAGCTGCACCAAGGCCGGCATCGATCT
>Ga0153954_1001643_pt1 | contig 11277 bp, 10 predicted proteins | sample TSFL038MetaG_FD_102277 | JGI IMG/M metagenome (GOLD analysis project Ga0153954, IMG submission 102277) | Attine ant fungus gardens microbial communities from Florida, USA - TSFL038 MetaG | ecosystem: Host-associated > Fungi > Mycelium > Unclassified | place: USA: Florida, Wekiwa Springs State... | reverse complement strand
CGCCAGGGCGTGCTGCCGATCGCCTATTTCGACAATATCGCGCGCTATGTGCGCGCCGGCGGAGCGGTACTGGTATCGGCCGGTCCCGACTACGCCTCGAACACCAGCATCTGGCGCACGCCGCTCGACTCGGTCCTGCCGGCCGAACCGGTCGGTGTCACCGAAAAGCCGTTCTACGCGCACCTGTCGGAGGCCGGTAAACGCCATCCGGTCACGCGCGGGCTCGAGGGGTCGGCGAGCGAGCCGCCGCACTGGAGCCGTTTCTTCCGCACCGTTGACACACGCAATGCGGTCAGCCCGCCGGTCATGACGGGCGCGGACGGCAAACCGTTGCTGTTGCTGTCGCGCTTCGGCGAGGGCCGCGTCGCCCTGCTGTTGTCCGACCAGATCTGGCTGTGGGCGCGTGGCTATGAAGGCGGCGGCCCGCATCTCGACCTGCTGCGGCGGATGTCGCACTGGCTGATGAAGCAACCGGATCTCGACGAGGAGGCGCTGCGGCTGCAGGTGCAGGGCCATGACCTGGAGGTCGTCCGCCAGACCATGGGCGACACCGTACCGCCGGTTACGGTCACCTCGCCTTCCGGCGCCACGCGCGAATTGAAACTGACCGAGGGCGATCCCGGTGAATGGCGCGCGACCATGCCCGCCAATGAGCTCGGCCTGTGGCAGGCGACCGATGGCACGTTGAAAGCGCTGATCAATGTCGGCCCGACCAACCCGAAGGAGTTCTCCGAGGTCACCTCGACGACCGACACGTTGAAGCCGCTGGCGCAGGCAACCGGGGGCGACGCGCGGCGCGTGGTCAACGGCTCCAGCCTCGACATGCCCCGCATCGTGCCGGTGCGCGCAACCAGCGTCTTCCATGGCGATGGCTGGATGGGCGTGAGAATGCGGGACGCCAGCGTGGTCAAGGGCGTCGGCGTGCTGCCTGTGTTCGCCGGGATCATCGGGCTTCTGTTGCTGCTCGGCGCGTTTGCGGCGACCTGGCTGCGCGAAGGACGCTAAACACGAGCGCTATCCGCACGTCGTGGCGGAAACATCACAGCGCCAGCGGATTTTGGCCGCAGCGCTCGCACATCTGGTTGACACCGTCGTCTCGTCTCTGCGATGTTACAATATAACATCGAGCAGGCACTGAGACGCCTGCCGAGTGAAGCTTTGGATTTGACGTTCGCTACCGTGCGTGCCGCGGAGTGGTGAGGCCAACGTCAAATCCAAAGCTCCACTCAAATCTTATATTTGCTAGTGGTCCTTCAATTCCAACGTTTGCAAAAGTGCCGCCCGAGAAGGGATGCGAACGTTAGAATTCGACCATTAGTACGGGGTGGTTGTCGGCATGAAGTGGTTTCGGTCGAACATCAAAGGCGGCGCCCGGCTCGCGTTGATTTCGCTTGCCGTCCAGTTCGTGCTGTCGTTCGGACACTTCCACGCGATAGCAGCACCAGCGTCGGCTTCTCAATCCGTCGTGACGGTCTCCGTTGCCGGCCACAGCGGCGAGCTGACCGCGGCTCAGATCAAGCAACAACCCTCTGCTGCCGCGAGCCAGCTCAAACAACGGCCAGCCCCGGCCAGCCCCGATAACGACAAATCTGCCGACGCTTGCGCGATCTGCGCCGTCATGGCGATGGCGAACACAGTCCTGTTCGCGACGCCGCCGCTGCTCATGCTGCCGCAGGCGGTCGAATTCGTTCATCTCCTGACCGACGCCGAGTTCGCCCATCTGAAATCGGCCGGTGCCGGCTTCCAGCCGCGTGCGCCTCCCGCCTCCTGATCCACCGCTTGATGAACCCCTGACCGATCGTCTCTCGCGATCGGCAGAATCTTCGAAATCGGTCCGTCGCTGTTCGACGGCAGGCGTGGTTCCCCGAATTCGCAGCACCCAAAGAATTCGGCCGCCTGACCAGGATCAGGAAGAAAATGCCAGTTTTTGTAAAGCCAGTAGCGGTTGCCTCCGGCGCGGCAACGCTATTGTTGTGCCAACTCAGCGGCCCAGCGCTCGCGCAGAACGACGCGCCCGCCGGCAACGGCACCACCGCGCTGCCAGGTATCGAAGTCGTGGCGCCGCGACACACGCAGCCACCGCGCCGTCCGAAAACGCGCGTGGTCACCGGCAAGCGCCGCGAGACGCCCGAAGCACCGCCGCCGCAGACCCAGGCACAGATCATCGCCGGCGAGAACGAAAAACTCGATCAGGCGCGACGTGAGCTCGTGCAGCCGACCGGGGCAAATTCCTATCAGGTCAATCACCAGGCGCTCGAGGCGCTTCCGCAGGGCACCAACACCCCGCTCGACAAGGCGCTGTTACAGTTCCCCGGTGTGACGCAGGATTCGGCGGCGAGTGGCGACCTACATGTGCGCAATGAGCACGCCAACCTGCAATACCGCATCAACGGCATCATGCTGCCCGACGGCGTCGGCGGCTTCGGACAAATTATCGATACCGGCATTGTTGGCAGCCTGGCGCTGATTACCGGCGCGATGCCGGTGCAATATGGCTTGCGCACCGCCGGGGTCCTCGACATCCAGGCCAAGACCGATGCCTTCAACAATTCCGGCAGCATCGGCGCCTATGGCGGCAGCCATGGCACGCTTACCAACACCTTCGACTACGGCGGCACGGTCGGCGACACCCAGTACTATTTCTCGACGCGATTCTTCACGAGCAATCTGGGCATCGAGAACCCAACGCCTTCGTACAACGCCATTCACGACCACACGTCGCAGGAAAAGGGATTCGCCTACATCTCGACGGCGATCGATCCAACCAGCCGGCTGACCTATATCGGTGGCGTATCCAACGGCAACTACGAGATCCCCAACAATCCCGGACAAGCGCCCGCCTTTACGGCGTTCGGGTTCTCCGATTTCAATTCGGCGCTGCTCGATGAACGGCAGAACGAGTTCAACCAGTTCAACGTGCTGGCCTATCAGAAATCGGCGGATGGTTGGGACTACCAGATTTCCTATTTCAACCGTTACAGCCAGCTCCACTTCCTGCCTGACACGGTCGGCGATCTCGTCTTCAACGGCGTCGCTTCGGATGTCTACCGCCAGAGCTTCATCAACGGCATCCAGGAGGACACATCCTACCGGCTCGGTTTTTCGCACACTCTCAAGTTCGGTTTTCAGGTCAGCGCCGAGCGATCGCTGGTTAATAACGGCTCGACGGTGTTGCCGCTCGATCCGGACGGCAATCCGGTCGATGCGCCGTACTCGGTGTTCGATTCCAGCGCCAAGACCGGCTACCTGTTCTCGACCTATCTCGGCGACGAATGGAAGGTCACGAACAACCTGATCTTGAGCGCGGGCCTGCGCTTCGACCAGATGTGGCAATATGTCGATGCCAATCAGCTCAGCCCGCGCGCGAGCCTGACCTGGAAGCCCTATGACGGCACCACGTTCCACGCCGGCTACGCACGCAACTTCACCCCGCCCGAGCAGGTCCTCGCCGCGCCGACCAACCTCGCACTGGTGCAAAACTCGACCGCTCAGCCGGCAGTCTCCCAGAACGATCCGGTGCGGCCCGAACGCTCCAACGTGTTCGACATCGGCATCGACCAGAAAATCTACGCGATCCCCGGCCTCGAGGTCGGCGTCGACGCCTATTACAAGACCGCACGCGATCTGCTCGACGACGGCCAGTTCGGCGCCGCCTATGTGCTGACCGCGTTCAACTATGACCGCGGTGAGAACCGCGGCGTTGAGCTCAAGGCGAACTACGTCAACGGCAATTTCAGGGCCTATGGCAATATCGCCTGGGCCAGGCAGATTGCGACGAACGTGGTGTCCAACCAGTACCTGTTCGATCCGGATGATCTCGCCTACATCGCCTCTCACTATGTCTACACCGACCACGCCCAGACGTTGACGGCCTCCCTGGGCGCGTCATACCTGTGGAACGGCACCAAGTTCAGCGCCTCGATGATCTATGGCAGTGGCTTGCGCGCTGACAGTCCGGACGGCGTGCCGAACGGCAGCCACGTCCCGGCCTATACCCAGGTCAATCTCGGGCTGGCGCACGACTTCACCATCGTCGCGCCGAACAAGCCGACCACCGTTCGCTTCGACGTCGTAAACCTGTTCGACACCATCTACCAGATCAGGGACGGTTCGGGCATCGGCGTGTTCGCGCCGCAATACGGACCGCGCCGCGGCTTCTATTTCGGCATTTCACAGAAGCTGTAGGCCGAGCACATCCGGTCAGGATTGGCGCGCGAAGCGCCAGTCCGGCCGGATCGCGCCGGACACGCCGTCAAACGCTCCTTCGGCGAGTTCGGCGACAAGCACCCGGTCATAATCCACCGGGCCGGGCATGGTCGCTCGTCCCTTGGGCACCTTCTTGAAGCCGACGCGGCTGTAATAGGCCTCGTCTCCGACCAGCAGCACGAGATGATGGCCGCTCGCCTTTGCCTCCTGCAAGGCGCGATCGAGCAGCGCGCGTCCGATAGCCCGGCTGCGGAAGGGCGGCTCGACCGTGAGCGGGCCCAGCAGCAGCGCCGGCGTATCGCCGACGCAAATCGGCAATTGCCGCACCGATCCCACCAGCAGGGTGCCGATCCTTGCAGTGAAAGAGAGGTCGAGCAGATGATCGACATGCTCGCGCAGCCGATAGGCGCTGAGCGCGAAGCGGCCGGGACCAAACGTGCGTTCGTGCAGGCGTTCGATCGCCTGCGCATCGTTGGTGGCTTCCGGTAATATCGTGAGAGACAGATCACTCATGAGCTACGTCGCGGATAGCATCTGGCGAGCGCGAGGTCTATGACCATGGCTCACCAAATTGCGGCTGCCTCAGTCGTAATTAACGGGTGGCTGCGACAGGTAGGCAAGCAGCTTCATTTCACGCCGTCCGCGCGTCACGGTGTCGAGCACGAGGCCCGACGACGCCGAGAGCATCGCCATGATCATCAGGCCCATCGAAAGTACCGCCGTCGGCAGTCGCGGCACGATGCCCTGCTCCAGAAAGGTCGTGATGACGGGGATCGCGAGACCGATCGAGACCAGTGCGAGGAATATCCCGATCGCGGTGAAAAAGCGCAACGGCTTTTCGGAGCGATAGAGTTTCAGGATGGTGCCGAGGATGCGGAAGCCATCGCTCCAGGTATTGAGCTTGCTGAACGAGCCTTCCGGGCGCGCATAATAAGGTGTCTCGACTTCGGCGACCGGCAGCGCCAGTTCCAGCGCGTGAACAGACAGTTCTGTCTCGATCTCGAACCCGTCCGACAGCACCGGAAAGGATTTGACGAAGCGGCGCGAGAACACGCGGTAGCCTGACAGGATGTCCTTGAAGACCTGACCGAACACCACCGACAGGAAGCCCGTCAGCATCCAGTTGCCGGCGCGGTGCCCGGGCCGGTAGGCGGCCTCGGCCTTGTCGACGCGCAGGCCCACCACCATTTCGAGGCGGTCGTTGATCAGCCGCTCAATCATGCGCGGCGCGCTCGGCGCGTCGTAAGTGGCGTCGCCGTCGACCAGCACGTAGACGTCGGCGTCGACGTCCGAAAACATGCGCCGGACCACGTGCCCCTTGCCCTGCCGGCGCTCGCTGCGAACCTCCGCGCCAGCCTCGCGCGCGACGGCGGCGGTGCGATCGCGGGAATTGTTGTCGTAGACATAGATTTGCGCCGACGGCAGCGCATTGCGGAAATCCTTGACGACCTTCGCGACCGCCGCCTCCTCGTTGAAGCACGGCACCAGAACGGCAATCCGCAGCAATGGTGATGTCATTTGCAAAAATGCCCGTGCAGGAAGCCTGTCGACTCAATGCTCCATAGCATGATCAGGCCCTGGCTACCTGTTCAATCGGACGATGCTCCACCGCTTCGGCGGGCTGCATCAGCCAGTTGAACAACAGGCTCCAGGACGCCAGCGCGGCAATCGGAACCGTATAGTAGGAGGTGAAGACGGGATGGCTGAGGAAGAAGGCGAAATTCACCAGCACATTCGCGGTCACCAGCAGCAAGACCCGACGGATGCCGGGCGTTCGCCCCAGCGCGGCGTGGAAGACGATCGAGACGACCACGAACAGCAGCAATGCCGACTGCAGGTCGGTGAAGTAAAGCCAAATCACGCTGCCCTCGAAACCGGGCCCCACCACGTCAGGGCCGCCATAGGTTGTGGCAAACGGACTGCCGGCATTGATCGCATTCGCAAGCAGCGTCGGCGCCATGCCGACCAGATAGGCGATGCTGAACAGGGCGCCCTGCACAACGATCTTCAGTTCACGGGATGACAGGAAAGAGGCCAGGAAGAACAGGAAATAGCCAGAGGACAGTAACAGGTTCGGCAGCCTGAAATTGACGGCAAGGCCAAGCAGCAGACCGAGCAGGATGGTCAACCAGGCCTCGTGGCGCGGGGGGGAACGGCCGAACAGGCGTGCCGTCAGATAGGCGGCGGCAATACAGGCCACCAATGTCGGCGGCATCGAGTAACTCGCCTTCGCAGGATTGACCATCAGATAGATGGCGGCGCAACCGACGATGCCGCTGAACAGGATCAGCCAAACCGGGCGCGCATAGGAAATGGCGAGCAGCGCGAAACCAAAGACCACGATCGCCGACAAGACATAGAGCGGGATCACCTGGTTGCCTTCCGGAAACAGCGCGAGCAGGAAGCCTGTTCCCGGCGGATATTGCATCACCATTTTGCCGCTCGACCGCATCGGGACGTGACACGGCGCCTTTGCAGGATCATCCCAGCCGGCGAAGCCAATCGCCTTGAGCTTTGACGCGAGGAATCCGTCATCGTCGCGGGTGATGTCGGTATTCAAACCACCAGCGCCGAAGCGCTGGAACAGATGCGCCTGCCGCAGATAGCAGATGTCGTCATAGACACCGCGCGCCTCGTTCCATTGCAACATCGACCAGATTGCCGCAGCGAGCACGATCAGACAGGCAAAACCGCACAGCATCTTCAGGATATTCATTTCGTCCGCCGCAATCGCATCGGTGACATGAGCAGGCTATCTCCTGGGTGGATTGGAGCGCTAAAGCGCGATAATTCGTGGAGAACCGTCATCGCGCTTTAGCCTTTTATTTGCGCATGATCTTTTCGGAAAACCGCTACACACTTTTCCGGATCATGCGCTAGCACCACGTTGCGATGGTGAGGTTGCCGTCAAGCACTTCCCTGATCCGCCGCTGCGTGCCATCGGTTGTACCTTCAGGGAGCGCAGCCGGGTCGAAGAAGCCACAAGCGATGATTTCGCTGTTCGCTTCGGGAAGCCGGTCCTGATCGAAACTCCTGACGACATAGACCGCAACGTGATCCCGCCGCGAAACGTGGCTCGCAAAGAACATTCCATGCAGGGTCGGTTCGCCAACAAGCTTGATGCGCCCCTCCTCGATCAGCTCGCGACCTAATGCTTCTCTGATGCTTTCTCCGACCTCGACGCCGCCTCCCGGCAAATGCCAGCCCATGATATAGCTGTGCTTGACCAGGAACACGCGATTGTCACGGTCCAGGACGACCGCGCGGACACCGAGCGTCATGCCGCGGGAGAACCACCAGTAAAAATGGAATATCCGCCGCAAGACAGGTTCGAGTTTCTGCCGCACGCTCTGTGAAATGACCGCCATCGCGTTTTTGATCCTTGCACCGGGAGTTCCCACTTGCCAATACATGGCAGCATTTCCGGAGGAAATCACGCAGGTGCTGACACAGCTCCCTATCGCGAATGTCTCGGCGGAGCCCTGCTGATGGCCGCCGTCACGCTTGCACATCTGTCCGATCCGCATCTTCCGCCGTTGCCGAAGCCGCGGCTCTATGAACTCGCGGGCAAGCGCGCTTTCGGCTATCTCAACTGGGTCCGCAACCGGCACAAATATTACCGGCGCGAAGTGGTGGACGCGCTGGTTGCCGATATTCACGCGCAGGCTCCGGACCACATCGCCGTCACCGGCGACCTCGTCAATCTTGCGCTCGACGCGGAATTTGCTCCGGCGCGTGCGTGGCTGGAAAGCGTCGGTGAGCCGGACAAGGTCACGACGACTCCGGGCAATCACGACGCCTATGTGCGAGCGACCCGGCACCACTTCACGGAGAGGTTCGGCGACTATCTGCGCAGCGATTCCGCCAATACCGGTGGCGCGTTTCCGTTTCTGCGCCGGCGCGGACCGCTGGCGCTGATCGGCCTGTCGTCTTCTGTTCCGACACTGCCCTTGATGGCGACGGGAACACTCGGCCGCGCCCAGCTCGAGGCGCTGGAGCAACTGCTCATGACGCTGGCCGCGGAGGACGTGTTTCGCGTGCTGCTCGTGCATCATCCCTTGCGGTCGGACTCGTACATCAAGCGATTGACCGATTCCGCGGCGCTGATCGCGCTTCTCAAACAGCACGGCGTCGAGCTGGTCCTGCACGGCCATGACCACGTCCATTCGACGATCTGGATCGATGGGCCGCAGCGCAAGATCCCGGTGATCGGCGTGCCCTCGGCGTCCGCGCTTGCCCATGGCCGCTACCCTGCCGCCGCCTACAATCTCTACGCGATCGAGCGCGACGGCGCGGCGTGGCGCTGCGAGCAGACGGTGCGCGAGATCGATGAGAAGCTGCAAGTGCGTGAAATCAGCAAGACGCGATTGATCTGACGTTAGAGGTTCTGGAGGCTCGCGAACAGCGCAAGCGCGAACAGGGCCAGCACGCCGATGATGAAGCCGAGCACGAACATCAGCAATCCGCGGCCACGACGCCGGCGCGGCTGCTCGGCGACAACCGGAGCTGGCGCCGGCTGCGCGGCTAGCGCCTGCTCGCGCTCGATCATGCGGCGGGCGACATAGGCCGTCACGGCCTCGACAATGACCGGCACGTCGTGCGACTCCGCCAGCACCGTGCGGCCGAAACGAGTGTCCTGCACGAAGCGATAGATGCGCTTGTCGCGCCCCATCAGCACATGCGCGATCACGTCGATCCATAGCCGCGGCGTCTCGCCCTGGCTGATGCCGCGATCAAAGAGATCGACAGTCTCGGGCACCTGCGCAAACAGCGGATCGAGCGCCTCGTTGAGGATCTCGAGCCGCGCGACCTCGGCGTCGCGCAGGTCGACCACGACGCCGGTGCGATCGGCGGCATCGATCCGCGCCTGGCGCAGCGCATCGCGCAACCGGATCGGTCGGGCCTCGGCACTGGTCCCGCTACTCTGCGCGTCTGACATCTGAACGGCCTTTGCTCTCAAGGGTTTAGCTGCCATTAACCTAGCAGTAACCACCGCTTCCGCAAAGGCCCTTTACTCTCAATGACTTACCAGATCGAAAGGCGGTCCCGGCCGGAAAGCCGGCACCGCCTCTCCTTCAGATGTTTCCTTGGGCCGTTTCTTGAGACGGCTCGGGACGATCAGGCCGCAGGCGCGCGGTGCGGCTCCTCGACGATCGAGAAGCGCACGCCGGCCTTGTGACGGGTCGCCTCCGACACCTCGCGCCAGCAGTCTTCGGCTTCCTTGCGCGACTTGAACGGGCCCTTCACCTGCGCCGAGCCTTCGACCAGCTTGTGGAAGTTCATCGAGCCGAACTCGCCGCCGATCACCCAGAAATTGCTACCAATGGTCATCATCTCCTCCTCCTATTCAGCCGCCTGAACGTGGACATCCGAACCCTGCGACTTGAACTGCGCGGCCTCGGTGGAGTCGTGCAGTGCGGTGGTCGACGAGGTGCCGCCGGTGATGGTGGTGGAAACCAGGTCGAAATAGCCGGTACCGACCTCGCGCTGGTGGCGCGTTGCCGAATAGCCGAATTTTTCCGAGGCGAACTCGGCCTGCTGCAGGCGGGAATAGGCCGCCATGCCTTCGGTCTTGTAACCACGCGCGAGCTCGAACATGCCGTGGTTGAGCGAGTGGAATCCCGCCAGCGTCACGAACTGGAACTTGTAACCCATCGCGCCGATCTCACGCTGGAATTTCGCGATCGTCGCCTTGTCGATATTGGCTTCCCAGTTGAACGAAGGCGAGCAGTTATAGGCCAGCATCTTGTTCGGATAGACCTTGCGTACCGCCTCGGCGAAAGCCTTCGCTTCGTCCAGGTTCGGCGTCGAGGTCTCCCACCACAGCAGGTCGGCGTACTTCGCAAAGGCGATGCCGCGCTTGATGCAGTGGGCGAGACCCGTGCCGGGCTTCAGGCGATAGAAGCCTTCCGCCGTGCGCTCGCCGGTGATGAACTCGTGGTCGCGCTCGTCGACATCTGACGTGATGAGCTTGGCGCTTTCGGCGTCGGTACGGGCCAGCACGAAGCTCGGCACGCCGCAAACGTCGGCCGCAAGGCGCGCCGCGATCAGATTGCGTTCATGCGCCGCGGTCGGGATCAGCACCTTGCCGCCCATGTGACCGCACTTCTTCTCGGACGCGAGCTGGTCCTCGAAGTGAACGCCGGCTGCGCCTGCCTCGATATAGGCCTTCATGATCTCGAAGGCGTTGAGCGGGCCGCCGAAGCCGGCCTCAGCGTCAGCAACGATCGGCACGAACCAGTCGATCTTCGCCCCGCCTTCTGAATGCTCGATCTGGTCGGCGCGCTGGAAGGTGCGGTTGATGCGACGGCACAATTCTGGACCCGCATTGGCCGGATAGAGGCTCTGATCCGGATACATCGCGCCGGCCGTGTTGGCATCGGCCGCGACCTGCCAGCCCGAGAGGTAGATCGCGGGCAGACCCGCGCGCGCCTGCTGCATCGCCTGGTTCCCGGTGACCGCGCCGAGCGAATTGACATAGGGCTCGTTGCTCAGCGCGTTCCACAGCCGATTGGCGCCGCGCTCGGCGAGCGTATAGGCGATCGGCACGGAACCCCGCAGCCGCTCCACTTCGGCTGCGGCATAGGGACGGCTGATGCCGTCAAAGCGGCCCGCAGGCGCGTTGGGAACCAGCTGCTCGAAGGTCTTGGACATCGTTATCTCCAGTCAACATTCGTGACAATATTCGCGAAAATGCGTGTTTGGAGCTAAACGCAAAGTTCGAACGATAGTATATATCTCTTGTATTCGAATGGTGATGTCATGTAACATTAGAACTTGTCGTATTTGTTATCTTGTAAATTTTGTAACAAATCGGACGCTGGCACGGTGGTCCATTTTTCGTCGTCATGGCCATCCACGACGTTAACGCCGCGCGACAGGCAAGACGTGGATGCCCGGCACGAGGCCGGGCATGACGAGGCGCTCCAACAGCGGGGAACAACCCATGCCCTCTGACGCCGGAAAAAAACTGTTCGTCGGTCCGCGCTTTCGCCGCATCCGCCAGCAATTGGGGCTGTCGCAGACCCAGATCGCCGAAGGCCTCGGCATCTCGCCGAGCTACATCAACCT
>Ga0153954_1001642_pt1 | contig 11282 bp, 12 predicted proteins | sample TSFL038MetaG_FD_102277 | JGI IMG/M metagenome (GOLD analysis project Ga0153954, IMG submission 102277) | Attine ant fungus gardens microbial communities from Florida, USA - TSFL038 MetaG | ecosystem: Host-associated > Fungi > Mycelium > Unclassified | place: USA: Florida, Wekiwa Springs State... | reverse complement strand
GTGACGGCGACGAATGATTGCGCTCGCGTTATCCGCGCTGCGAATCAAACAAAGACGCAGGCAAGCCTTGGTCCCGCTTTGGACGACGATGCCTTCGCATTGGGGGGCTCACTGAGAGTGTTGGTTCCGTGCAACAGTCAAAAAAATAGTCGGGAACGGGCCGCGATTTCTGGAATTGAGTTAGCGGGACGTGACGCAAAAGGGGAAACCCCCATGATCACAGGACTTTACACGCGGCCGCGTGCGGCCGCATCGAGCCCGCGCGCGGTTTCGGCGGCGGATGCGTCGGACGAGGCGCTGGTGCGGCGCATCGCGGCCGGCGATCGCCTGGCCATGCAAACGTTGTTCGCCCGGCACCGGACCTGCGTCTATCGTTGGCTGCTTCGCCTGATCGCGGATGAGGCAACGGCGGAGGACCTGCTCAGCGATGTCTTTCTCGACGTATGGCGCCATGCCGATCGCTTCCAGGCGCGGTCGTCGGTATCGACCTGGTTGTTGTCGATCGCCCGCTTCAAGGCGCTTTCGGCGCGGCGCCGGCGGAGGCCTGACGAACTGAGCGAGAGCGTGGTCGAGGGGATCGCAGATCTGGCGGATGATCCGGAGGCCGCGCTGTTGAAGAAAGACCGAGGCGCGCTTCTGCGGGAGGCGTTGCGAGCGCTGTCGGCCGAGCACGCCGAGGTGATCGACCTTGCCTACTATCACGAAAAGAGCGTCGACGAGATCGCCGGCATTCTCGCCATTCCGGCAGCGACGGTGAAGACGCGGATGCACTATGCGCGCAAGAAGCTCGCCGAACTGGTCGCCAAGGAGACGGTGGGAGGCGACGCCCGGCGCGCGAGCCTTGCATTGACCGCATGACGCGTGTTGTTGGACGGCCGCAGTTGTAGCGACTTTTCTCACGGATCGGTAAGGCGGGTGCGGTACCGTATGCTCTGCTCGTATGAGTTCTCTTGGAAACGGCCCACCTTGAGCCCTCGGTGCAGCCCATTGCGCCGGGGGTTCGTTTATGTCGCGCGCGACGCCTGCACGTCCGTCAGCGCTTCCACCGGGCGCTCCGGTCGACCTGCTCGGCCATTTCGCGCCAGCGGCCGGCCATGTCGAGATACTGCTCCTTGGTATGCGGGTCGGTCGCAGACCCCGCTTTCGCCTCGCACTCCTGCGCATGCGCGCGGTACTCCTCGGACTTCGACGGCTCGTCCATGGCGGCCTCCATCGGGGAAGGGCTGCATGATGCAGCCCGCCTCCCGGCACCCCGGCCGGGATCACTGTCGCCCCGCATAAAGACCCGCCTTCGGGCCGTTTATTCCCGGGCCAAGGGGCGTGAGGTGGGGCGTGAGGTGGGGCGTGAGGGGGCTGTTGGGCGCTTTTGCACGCCCCGCCGGTGGTGATTGCGAAGCATCGATCGGAAATCGTGGACGTGCCGGCGGAACGATCCCGGCGGGACCCGAGTTGGCATCCCGTTACGGGACGGGATCGGGGATGCCGAGCCGGAGGTATTACATTCAGCAGGCCAAGGCCTTGTTGTCCTGGGCGCGGGCGACCAACGACGGCGCCAAGGCGAGCCGTTTGCGCGCGCAGGCGGCCAAGGAACTGGAGCGGGCCAGGCAGGCGGACGAGCCGGCCGACGTGCTGGACTCCGTCGTCACCAAGTTCAACGCGGAGCGGATGGTGAAGAAGGGCGGCAAGTCGAAATGACGCCGCCCTCGCACGGCACCCGATACGAGATCGCGATCAATGGCCGGCCGCTGACCTATCGGGACGTGAAGGCGGTGGCGATCGAAACGGCCAAGAGCGTGAAGGCGCGCAATCCCAATGCCGAGGTGACGGTCCGCGACCTCGATGCCGACACGGTGATCGTGATCGAGGACGAGACGCGTTAGATTTCGGTTCAGATTTTCGGTGGGCGCGACGCGCCGCATGCATCTCGAACGGTAGAGCATCCCGAACGGTAGAGCATCCCGAACGGTAGAGGGCGAATGCAAAAAAGCGACGGTACGCCTTCTGCATTCGCCTGGGGCCGCGACTCCTGTCAGTCCGCTCGCAGAGCATAGAGCGCCAGCGCGCAACTTCACCACGTGCCAGCGACCTATCCCCACAAATCGTCGTGTGGACGAAGGCCGGGTGCGCCGTTCATGCGCATGTCTCCAATCGCCCATCAGGTCTTCCGCCGCGCCCGGCGTTGCGTCGCACGTTTGGCGGCGGATGCAGCGCGCGTGCGCCCGCCCGCGCCGACACCGTTTCGGTCCATGGTGGACGATCGTTCCACCAATTCCCCCCGGATCAGCCGTGTCGTCGGAGCGCGCATGATCGGCGGCACATTATCCAGGCCGACCACTTCGATGGCGGCGGCCACCATATCCTTGACCGGTTGTCGGACGGTGGTCAGGCCATGCGACGGCCACGCGGCGAGCGGCACGTCGTCGAAGCCGATCACCGAAACGTCATGCGGCACGCGCAGCGAAGCCTCGCGCAGCGCTTCCATGCCGCCGACGGCCATGATGTCGCTGGCGTAGAAGATCGCGTCAGGGTGCTCCCGCTGGCGCAGGAGCCGCCTGGTCGCAGTGAAGCCAGCCTCGAACGTGTAGTCGCCACCTTCCTCCTGAAGGCAGGGTCCGACGCCGCGCTCACCGAGCCGGGCGAGAAATCCGCGCTGGCGATCGAGATTGGTCGAAGCACCCGGCAGCCCCGCGACAAACGCGGGTCGGGCATGGCCGCGGTCGGCCAGGAAGTCCGCGACCGTGCGGCCGGCGGCGACGTTGTCGCAGGACACCGCATGGATCTCGAGCCCCGGCACATAGCGATTGAGCAGCACGACCGGGGTCTTGCGCGCCGCACAGGCGCGCGCCATCGCCGACGATACGGTGGCAGAGGTGATGACGATGGCGTCGACCTGATACTGCAGCAATGTCGGCAGGATATCGTCGACGTCCTGCGGCGGGGAGGGGACGAAAAGGAGGATCTGGCGGCCACGCGCCTGGATCTGCTGGGTCAGCTCGTCGAGCACCACCGGGTAGAACGGATCGACGAGGTTGGCCATCACGATCGCGACGATGTTGCTCCTGCGGGTGATGAGGCTGCGGGCGATGATGTTGGGCTGATAGCCGAGCGCGGTCGCGGCCTCCATGACGCGCGCTTTGGTCTCCCGGGAGATGCTCGCGGACACCGTGAACGCTCGGGATATCGTCGACTGCGAAACCCCGAGCACGCGCGCCACGTCATGGGCCGTCACTCCGGCCGCGGCGCGCTTCTTGCGGGAATTCGTGGCCATGTCGAAATTCGCAGGTTTCGCCGAAGGTTAGCCCAAGACAATGCGACCGGTTGATCAATCGCGCACACGCGTGCAGCTGACCACGATCGCGCCAGACCTCAATATGACTATCGCCGGTACGCGTAAACTCCGTGCGGGAAGGGCGGTCATGCCGCCAGATTTTCCCGCAAGGTGGTGCCCGCATAGGACGTCCGATAGCGTCCGCGCCGCTTGAGCTCGGGCACCAGATAGTCGACCACGTTCGTGATCATCGGGCGCAGTGCCGCTTGCGAGATCGAAAGCATGAAGCCTCCGCGACTGCCGGTCGCCTCGAACATCTCCTCGAGGTGATCCGCGGTCTGTGCCGCCGTCCCCGCGAAAGTGATGTTGTAGCCGGTGGCGGCGCGCAGGCCGTGTGCGAAGAACTCCTCGCGGGTGATCTCGGCGTGCTCGCCATGCTCCTTGGCCAGCAAATGGACGAAGCCGACCGGCGAGGCATTGGCGGCGACGATACGTTGCTGGAGCTCGGCGAGCGAGAAGCGTGGCGGCAGCTTCGACATGTCGTAGCCGGTATTGTGGGATAGCCAGACGCCCACCGCCTCCTGGGGGACGTCCTGGATCAGGCTCTCGCGCAGCGCCTTCGCTTCGCTTTCGGTCTCGCCGACGACCATGCGGGTCGACCACAGGATGCCGACGTCCTCCGGGTTGCGACCTTCCGCCACCAGGGCCTGATCGAGATCTGCACGCTGCTTGACCATGAGCGGCACGGACTTGGTCAAGCCGAAGACATGGTCGGCGACATGCGCGGCGGCGCGGGTGCCGCGCGGCGATCCGCCGGCCTGGATGATCACCGGATGCCGCTGCGGGGAGGGCACCACGGAGAGCGGGCCCTTGACCTTGAAGAACTTACCTGCGTGGTTGATGGCACGGACCTTTTTGGGGTCGGCCATGATCCCATTGGTACGGTCCCAGACGAAGGCGTCGGCGTCCACGCTGTCCCACAACGCCCGGCAGACGTCGATGAATTCCTCGAGCCGCTCATAGCGGGAATTGTGGTCGATCAGATCGTCGTAGCCGAAATTGGCGAAGTCGGCGCGCCGCTGCGAGGTGATGACGTTGAAGGCGATGCGGCCCTTGGTCACGTGGTCGAGCGCATTGAGCAGCCGCGCCGTCGTGAACGGGTGCGCGAAGGTCGATGCATAGGTGAGACCGAAGCCGACATGGCTGGTGACCTGCGACATCAGCGTGATGAACGGCGACATGTCGAAGCGCGGCCAGGCGACCCCATAGCGCACGGCATCGTCGATCGAGCCTTCCCAGGTGTCCGGAATGCCGGTGCTGTCGCCGAAGAAGATCATGTCGAAGCCGCCGCGCTCGGCGATGCGCGCAACCTCCTCGAACAGGCCGACATTGGGATGATTGCAGTCGACCCACGAGCCGGGAATGCGCCAATGCGTCTCCACATGGGTCCATGAGAAATCAAACGCCAAGTGCAGGTGTTTCTTCTTCGTCATAGGCTCCACCAACTCCTTCACGCGGCCGCATGACCCATCGCACGTTCGGCCGTCTGCAAATGGTGCAACCCCGATGCCAGCCGCGGCCGCAGGGACGACGAGCCCACCTGCGTCGCGCTGATCTGCGCCGCGCCGATGTGCACCGCAGCGAAGCCGCGGCCCGCGACCTATTGCGCTTCCGCGAGGCTCGGTCGCCCCATTGACGAGTTGCCTATATCACGGTCAATATGGATTTGCATACGCATGCAATTTCATCTTGCTGCCGGCGGACCGCCCGCATAGCGTTGGGGGCACGGCGGTCGTTGCACTGGCTAACGTGCAGCACTGGGGTGACGTGCAGCAGTGACATACGAGCAACTGATTCAGACGACGCTCGGCGGGCTCGCGATCGGCTGCATCTACAGCCTGGTTGCGCTCGGCATCTCGATGATCATCCGCGCCACCGACATACTGCATTTCGCGCAGGGCGAGCTGGTGATGATCGGCGCGATGGCGGGGCTGTCGGCCTATTGGCTGCACGCGATGCCGTTCATCTTCGTGCTGTTGTCGGGAATGCTCGGCGCGGGCCTGCTCGCGGTCGCCATTCAGATCGTGGCCTATGGTCCGCTGCGCGCGCGCCGGGTCCCACTCATCAACATCGTGATCGCGACGCTCGGCGTCTCGATTGTCTTGCAGAATGTCGCGCGGCTGGTCTGGGGCTCGGAGCCGCTGCGCTATCCCACGTTGCTCTCATCGACCGGCATGTCGGTCGGCGGTTTCGTGATCTCGCCGCAGCTTGTCTGGATCGTGGTGCTGAGCGCGGTGATGATGGGATCGCTGCTGGTGTTCTTCCGCTTCACGCGCCTGGGCGTCGCGATGCAGGCCGCGGCCCAGGATCCCGATGCGGCGCGGCTCATGGGCATCAGCGTGGAGCGGGCGACGACCTACACGTTCGCCGCTGCCGGAATGATGGCGGGGGTCGCCGGCGTCCTGCTCGGATCGCTGTTCTTTGCCTCGTTCAACATGGGCTTCACAACCGGCATCAAGGCGTTCGTGGCCGCCACGCTGGGCGGGCTCGGCAGCGTCGTCGGCGCCATGGTGGGCGGGCTTCTGTTCGGGCTGATCGAGACGTTCGCCGGAATGGTGATCTCGACTTCCTACAAGGACGCCATCGGTATGGTGGTCCTCATCGCCATCCTTCTGTTCGCACCCATGGGCCTGTTCGGCCGATCCGGCCGGCAAGTCTGAGAGTGACAAGTGTGAGAGTGAGGAGCCAAGCTGTGAGGGCAAATCCGTGAGAGGCGAAGTGTGATGACCCGGCTCGCCCTGCGCGGTCTCGTGCTCGGCGGCCTCGTGCTTTTGCCGCTGATCCAAACCAACACCTACTGGGTGCACGTCTTCGGTCTGGCGCTCATCGGCGTGATTCTCGCGCTGGGCATGCAGTTGCTGGCGGGGAGGGCGGGGCTGCTCTCACTCGGCCAGGGCGCCTTCTACGGCATCGGCGCCTACACCGCCGCGGCGCTGGGGGCGTCCTATGGGGTGCCGTTCGTGCTGTCGCTGCTGTGCGCAGGCGTGGTCGCGGCGGTTGCAAGCCTGCTCATGATCCCGATCGTGCGCCTCAAGGGCTCGAGCCTCGCGGTCGCGACACTGGGCTTCGCGATCATCGTGCACCTCGTGATGCTCAACGAGGATTGGCTGACCGGCGGCAGCATCGGGCTGATGGACATCCCGAAGCCGACGCTGTTCGGCTTCGACGTCGGGTCGGAGCGGGCCTTCTACTACGTGTGCCTGGTGGTGGCGGTGCTGGTCTTCCTGGCGCTGGAGCGGTTGGCCGATTCGCGCTTCGGACGCGCGCTCATGGCGATGTCGCAGGACGAGGAGGCGGCGCGGGCGAGCGGCATCGCGGTCAACGTCTACAAGAGCAAATGTTTTCTGATCGCCGCGTTCACCGCGGGCCTTGCCGGCGCGCTCTACGCCTATCACTCCCGCTACCTCAACCCGAACGATTTCACGTTCCTGAAATCGATCGACATTCTGATCATGGTGGTGATCGGCGGCCTCGGCAGCCTGTGGGGCGCGGCGTTGGGTGCGGTGATCGTCGTGCTGACGCCGGAGTTCCTGCGCGCATCCGGGGAGCTTCGCATGATCCTGTTTGGCCTGCTCGTGGTGGTGCTTGCCGGCACCGGCGACCGCGGGCTTGCCGGACTGGTCGCGGGCGGTGTGCGTTGGATCTTCCGCCGCTGGCAACCGCCGGCGCGCGCATCGGTCCTGCAACCATCGGACTTCTGACCAATGGCCGCCCTCCTCGCCATCGCCGCACTGTCGCGCCGCTTCGGAGGGCTCGTCGCGGTCGACAGGGTCGATCTCGATATCCTCCCCGGCATCGTGCACGGCCTGATCGGCCCCAATGGCGCAGGCAAGACCACGGCGCTCAATCTCATCTCCGGCCATCTCGCTACGTCCTCCGGCCGGATCACGTTCGCGGACAAGGACATCACGCGCCTGACGTCGGAACGGCGCGCGGCCGCCGGGATCCGCCGCACATTCCAGAACCTCAAGCTGTTCCGCGACATGAGCGTGATCGAGAACGTCATGGTCGGCCTGCATACGCAGAGCCGCTGCGATGTGTTCCGCTCGCTGTTGCGCACGCCGTTCCAGCGGCGGGAGGAGGCGGAGATCCGGCGGCGCGCGCGCGAGGCGCTGGATTTCGTGGGCCTCGCCGATGCGGCGGGGCAGATGGCCGGGAGCCTGCCTTACGGCCACCAGCGGCTGCTCGAGATCGCGCGTGCCTGCGTGGCGCAGCCGCGGCTCCTCCTGCTCGACGAGCCGGCCGCCGGGCTGAGCGGCGGCGAGAGCCGGCGCTTGATCGATCTGATCCGCAGCATCCGTTCCACCGGCATGACGATCCTTCTGGTCGAGCATCACATGGACGTGGTGATGGCGACTTGCGACCGCATCACCGTGCTCAACTATGGCCGGCGGCTCGCCGACGGCAGCCCCGCCGAGATCCGGCGCCATCCCGAGGTCATCAAGGCCTATCTCGGTAAAGGCACGGCGGATTTGCGCGCACGCCGGGCGCAGCCAGGGGAGGCGATCCGTGCTGCGTCTTAAGGGCGTCAGCGTCGATTACGGCCAGGTGGCGGCGCTGCGCAGCGTCGACATCGCCGTCGACGCCGGCGAGATCGTGGCCTTGATCGGCTCGAACGGCGCCGGCAAGTCGACGACCTTGAAGACCATCTCGGGGCTGGTGGCGCCGAGCGCAGGAACGGTCGAGTTCCTGGGAGAGCCCATCAGCGGCCTCGCGGCGGATGACATCGTCGCCCGCGGCATCATCCATGTGCCGGAGGGGCGCCGCATCTTTCCCAGGCTCAGCGTCGAGCAGAACCTCACCGTCGGCGCCTTCTCGCCGCGGGCGCGCGGGAAGGAGAGGGACACCCGCGAGCAGGCTTATGCGCTGTTCCCGCGCCTCTACGAGCGCCGGCGCCAGGCGGGCGGCTCGCTCTCCGGCGGAGAGCAGCAGATGCTTGCCTTCGCTCGGGCGATGATGGCGCAGCCGCTGCTGCTGCTGCTCGACGAGCCGTCGCTTGGGCTCGCGCCGATCATCGTGGAGGAGGTGGCCAAGGCCATTCTGCACTTCCGCGATGCGGGCGTGACGGTCCTCCTGGTCGAGCAGAACGCGGAGCTCGCCTTGGCACTCGCCGGCCGCGGCTATGTGATCGAGACCGGCCGGATAGCTCTCGCCGACACGAGCGCGAAGCTCCTCGACAACCCCCAGGTCTGGGCGAGCTATCTCGGCCAGGAGGACTGGGAAACACGTCAATCCGAAGCCCACGGAGTCCCCGGCACCGCAACCCCGTGAACCATGTCACCACAGCTCAGGAGATTGCCATGCGCATGTTGCGTCGTTTGCTATGCCCATCGTTGCTCGGCCTGGCGATGGCGGTCGCGGCCGTGCAGGCCGCGCCGGCCCAGATCAAGATCGGTATCTTCGGTCCGCTGAGCGGCGATGCCGCCGCGATGGGCCAGAGCGAGAAAGACGCTGCCGAGCTCGCGATCAAGCAGGCCAACGACGCGGGTGGCATCCGCGGTAAGAAGCTCGAGGCGATCTACGCCGACGATGCCGGCAAGCCGGAGGAGGCGGTGAACGTCGCCAAACGTTTGATCTCGCGCGATGAGGTGCTGGTCACGGTCGGCAGCATCAGCAGCCCGGCGAGCCTCGCGGCCTCGCAGGTCAGCCGACAGTCCGAGGTTCCGCAGATCGTCGTCTCCGGCACGGCACAGCGCATCACCACGCAAGGAAACCGCTGGGTCTTCCGTTCGCCGGTCCCCGACACCAAGCTGGTGGCCGACCTCGCAGCCTTCATCCACGAGAAGTTCCCCAAGCTGAAGAAGTTCGCCTTTCTCTATGTCAACGATGACTTCGGGCGCGGCGGCTTCGAGGCCTTCAAGGCAGCCGGCCAGAAATACGGTTTCGAGATCGTGGCCGAGGAGCGCTATGCGCGCGGCGACATCGACTTCACGGCGCAGCTCGGCCGCATCAAGGCGAGCCCGGCGCAGGCGCTGGTGGAATGGTCGCGCTACACCGAAGGCGCGCTCGTCGCCAAGCAGTTCGCGCAGGCCGGCATGAACCTCGTACGCTTCGGCTCCGACGGCGTGGCCAGCCCGAAATATCTCGAGCTCGGGGGCGACGCCGTGAACGGCGTCTACTTCACGACCCACTTCAGTCCCGCCACCGGCGCCGACATTCCGGCCGCCAAGGTGTTCATGGACAAGTTCCAGAAAGCCTATGGCAAGTTGCCCGACGCCTACGCCGCCGAGGCCTATGACGCGATGACGATGGCGATCATGGCGATCGAGAAGGCCGGCAAGGAGGATCGCACCGCGGTGCGCGATGCCCTGGCGCAGCTCAGCTTCGACAGCGTGCGCGGCCCCTTCAAGTTCGATGAGAAGGGCGATCCGCTCCTCGTGACGCACGTGGTCAAGATCGTCGACGGCAAGGAGACCAATGCCCGCAACATCGCGGTGCAAAACTGAACAAGCCGGGAGGGAGACGTTCCATGTTGGAGATCAAGACAATCACATCCGATAATCCGCGGCCGCTCGCCAACTATTCTGAGGCGATGCGTGCAGGCGGCATGATCTTCGCGGCAGGGCAGCTTGCGAGCGACTTCAAGACCGGTGTGCCGCCGGAGGCGCGCAAGCACCCGAACTTTCCGTACTACGGATCGGACATCAAGCTGCAGTCGCGCTTCATCTTGCAGAACCTGGCCAAAACGTTCGCGGCCGCGGGGAGCTCGCTCGATCAGGTGGTGAAGGCGCAGGTGTTCCTGACCGACCTCGATGATTTCGCGGCTTTCGACGAGGTGTGGCGGGAGTTCTTCAAGGTGCCGCCGCCGCGCACCACGGTGGGCACGACCGGGCTCCTGGTCAAGGACACGCTGATCGAGATCGACCTCATCGGCTATGCGCCAGGCGCTGCGCTCAAGCACGAGGTCGTGACCTCGTCTAATCCCAAGCCGCTGGCGAACTATTCGGAAGCCATTCGCGTCGGCGACCTGGTCTTCGCGGCCGGCCAGCTCGCCAGCGATTTCAAGACCGGGATCGCGACGGAAGCCCGCCGCCACCCGAGCTTCCCGTACTACGGGTCGGACATCGCGTTGCAGACCGAATACATCCTGAAGAACCTCAAGAACACCTTCGAGACCGCGGGCAGCTCGCTCGACCATGTGGTGAAGGCGCAGGTGTTCCTGACCGACCTCGACGACTTCGCGGGCTTCGATGAGGTCTGGCGCAAGTATTTCAAGGTGCCGCCGCCGCGGACCACCGTCGGCACCTCGGGTCTCCTGGTTCGCGACAGCCTGATCGAGATCGATCTCATCGGCTATGTGCCGCGCGCCGGACTGCAGCGTGAGGTGATCAAATCAGGCGCACCGGTGCCGATCGCGAATTATTCCGAAGCGTTCACCCTCGGTGACTTCGTGTTTGCTGCCGGGCAGATTGCCAGCGATTACAAGACCGGCGTGCCGGCCGAGGCGCGCAAGCACGAGAACTTCCCGTACTACGGCTCGAACATCAAATTGCAGGCCCGCTATATCCTCGAAAACCTGCGGCGCACCTTCGAAGCGGCCGGCAGCAGCATGGACAAGGTGGTGAAGGCGCAGGTGTTCCTCACCGACTTGAACAACTTCGCCGCCTTCGACGAGGTGTGGAAGGAGCATTTCAAGGTGCCCCCTCCGCGCACGACGGTCGGCACCTCCGGCCTCCTGGTCAAGGACGCGCTGGTCGAGATTGATCTGATCGGCGTGCGCTGACTTTGGCGCGCTGATCCTGGCGGCCGCTCACCTGCGGCCGCCAGTGCCCGGATCGGGCGCGAAAGCATTCCTCGATCAAATGGGCCCAGTTCGATGCAACGCGGGCGGTCTGCTCCCTCTCCCATGGGGAGAGGGGTGGGGTGGGGGTACGGTTTCTCGATAGTGCGGTAACCCCCTCACCCCAACCCTCTCCCCTAACGGGGAGAGGGAGCGCACCGCCCGTGCCACGAC
>Ga0153954_1001641_pt1 | contig 11289 bp, 9 predicted proteins | sample TSFL038MetaG_FD_102277 | JGI IMG/M metagenome (GOLD analysis project Ga0153954, IMG submission 102277) | Attine ant fungus gardens microbial communities from Florida, USA - TSFL038 MetaG | ecosystem: Host-associated > Fungi > Mycelium > Unclassified | place: USA: Florida, Wekiwa Springs State... | reverse complement strand
GGCTTACATCCCTTGAGCGCGCGCTGGATCCAGGAGCATTTCACCTTCGATCCGCATCAGGAAACCTATGATTATTATGGGCCGCTCAATCTGATCGCACTCAACATCGGCTACCACAACGAGCATCACGACTTTCCGGAAATCCCCTGGCGCTCGCTGCCGGAACTAAAGCGCCTGGCGCCGGAGTTCTACGATCATCTGAAGACGCACAAGTCGTGGACGAAGCTGTTCTTCACCTTCATCTTCGATCCGCGCTACACGCTCTATTCGCGCGTCGATCGCTCGATCCTGCGCCATGCGGCGGACGCGACCGCAAAGTAGTATTGCGGTCGGCTTCGATCCGTTAGGCGCTCAGGCTGCCGCAGCGGCCTTGGGTGCCGCGACGCCGCTGAGATCCTTGCCGTAGATGCGGTGAATTTTGTCGATCGCAGCGCCCGAGAGCTCGATCGGCCGGCGCATGCCGAAATTGTCTTCGAGCACCCAGCCGAATTCGCATTGCTCGACCAGGGGAAACTGGCAGGCGCGGCGGCGGCATTCCTCGATAAAGGCGAGGATCACGGCACCGCCGGCGGCCTTGCGATGCAACGCGCGGCGCACGCCGAAGAGCGCCATGCGCATGCTCTTATATTGATGATTGCGGACGCGCGAGATGACCTTCGGCAGGCCGAAGGGCAGAAGCTTGCCGTCAAGGTCCTCGAAAATTTCGTTCAGGTTCGGCAGCACGACAGCAAAGGCCTGCGGCGCGCCGTCGAGCTCGATCATGAAACCGCCTTCCGGCGGCATGACATATTTGAGCGATTCCGCCAGGGCCATGAATTCTTCGTGCGTGAAGGGCACGAAGCCCCAGTTCTCGCGCCAGGCATCATTGAATATGTCGATGATGACCGCCGCCTCGTCCTTGATGTTGTTGAGGTCGAGCGTGCGGATTTTCAGCCGCTCGCGCCATTCCGGGCGCGCGATGATGCCGGGCGTGTTGGTCCTGTCCTTCTCGGTGATCGGGTAGCGATAGGAAATGACGTCGCGTGCCTTGCTATAGCCGCGCCGTTCCATCATCGCCGGCAGGTAGGATGGATTCCACGGCATGAAGACCATGGGCACGGCGTTGAAGCCATCGACGAGCATGCCCATCTCGCTCCAGATCGAGGGCGAGAAGGGGCCGTGCACAAGGCTTGCGCCGCGGTCGCGCAGCCAGGTCTCCGCCGCCTCGAACAGCGCCGAGAACACGGCTTCGTCTTCGATGCAATCGAGGCAGCCGAATTGCGCCGGCGAGGCGCCGAGCGGCACGATGTCTTTATAGATTTGCGCCTGAATGCGGCCGGCGACCTTGCCGTCCTTGTAAGCGAGCCAGGCTTGCCAATGGACGGATTTGAAATGCGGATTGAGCTTCGAGCCGTGCAGCGTCCAGCGCTCGGCATCGAGCGGCGGCGAGAAGCCCTTTTGGCCTTTGTAGACAAGTCTCGGCACGCGGCAGAATTCGAGAAAGGCGCCGAGTCCCTTCACAGGAACGATCTTGATGTCAGTCATTCCAATATCCGTTGGCCGGTGAACGCGCGAACATCGCCGACGATGACGACTTCAATCGGGCATGCGCCCGAAACGCTTTCACCTTTTCGTCATCAGGTCGCGGCGGTGACCGGCTCGGCTGCGACCGCCGGCTGAGTCTGCGGCCGGGCGAGAAGATTGATGACGCCGCGAATATCCTCTTCGCGATGCGTCGCGGAGAGGAAGAAACGCAGTCGCGGCTGATTCTTCGGCACACCGATCTGGAAGATCGGCGGCACATAATAGCCGTTCGCCATCAAATGCCGTGAGGCTGCGACCGTTTCGAGACCGTCGGCGAAGAGGATCGGCACGACGCCGCGCCCGATCGCCGGGCCAGTGTCGAGGCCGGCTTCATGCGCGAGTTCAAGGAAGAGCTCGGCATTGTGGCGCAACCGCTCGATGCGCCACGTGTCCTTCTGGACGAGGTCGAGCGCCGTCGAAGCCGCCGCCGCGATCACCGGCGACAGGCCGACGCTGAAGACGAAGCCGGGCAGGGTGTAGCGCAGCCAATCGACCACCGGCTTCTTGCCGGCGAGGAAACCGCCGCACGAGGCGAAGGTCTTCGACAGCGTGCCGACGATGAGATCGATCTGCGTCGGATCGACGCCCGTATGTTCGCAGAGGCCGCGGCCGTCCTGGCCGAGGACGCCGATCGAATGCGCCTCGTCGACCAGCAGCCAGCAATTGTAGCGATCCTTGATCTCGATGAGGCGCGGCAGATCGACGATGTCGCCGTCCATGCTGTAGAGCGACTCGACCGCGATCAGGACATGGCGATAGGAGCTGCGCTTCTGTTCGAGCAGCGCTTCGAGATCGTCGAGATCATTGTGCTGAAAGAAATGGCTTGTCGCGCTGGCGGCCTTGGCGCCGCTGATGATGCTGTTGTGCGACAATTCATCGAGGAAAATCGCGTCGCGCGTGTTCATCATATGCGAAATGGTCGTCACATTGGTCAGATAACCGGAGACCAAAGTCAGGACCGATTCGACGCCAAGGAACGACGCCAGCTTTTCTTCGAAGGGATGATGCGTCGAGCGCTCGCCGCCGACGAGGCGCGAGGCAAGGGCGCCGACGCCGAGGCTCTCCAGCGCGCCGATCGACGCGGCCTTCACAGCCGGATGGCCGGAAATGCCGAGGTAATCGTAATTGGCGAAGCTGACGAAGTTGCGCCCATGCGCATGGGCTTCCTGGCGCGCGGTGTCGGTCGGAACGAAAAACGGGTTATATTCTTCGAGATAGGCCTTGCCGGCGAGGCGGAAGCGTTTCGTCGCATAGTCTGCGAGACTGTTTATGCGATTTGCCAATTCAGATTGTCCGTTGTTTCGAGCCCCGCCTGCTCAGAATCGGCGCGGCGGACTGTCCCTGTCTATTATTGGAGCCATAACATCCTTGGCTGCGGCCGGCAAAGCAACGCCGAAATCGACCGTGGAAAGCGCCAGGCTATAGTGCTCGCAACTAGCTCAATGTCTTTAGAAGCACAAGCTTAGGATGATAAGTCAAATCCAGTTACAAAGCGTAACAGGAGCAGTACAAAAGCAGAAAGGAAGCCCGCGTGGCGAGCGATACGATCATCGTCGAGACCCATGGAAAGGTCGGGTTGATCCGGCTGAACCGGCCGCAGGCGCTCAATGCCATCAATGGCGAATTAATGGCCGCGCTCAATGAAGCGCTCGACGCCTTCGAGGCCGATCCGAAGATCAGCGTCATCGTGCTGACCGGCTCCGCCAAGGCCTTCGCCGCCGGTGCCGACATCAAGGAGATGCAGCACAAGACCTATACCGAGGCCTTGATCCCCGACTTCATCGCCAATTGGCAGAGGCTCTCGCGCGTGCGCAAACCGACGATCGCCGCCGTGGCCGGTTTTGCGCTGGGCGGTGGCTGCGAGATCGCCCTGATGTGCGATTTCATCATCGCCGCCGACACGGCCAAGTTCGGCCAGCCGGAGATCAGGCTTGGGATCATGCCGGGCGGCGGAGGCTCGCAACGGCTGACACGGGCGATCGGCAAGGCCAAGGCCATGGAGCTTTGCCTGACCGGCCGGACGATTGACGCTGAGGAGGCCGAGCGCGCCGGCCTGGTGGCCCGGATCGTCGCCGCCGACCAATTGGAGACCGAGGCGCTGAAGACGGCGGCGGCCATCGCCGACATGTCGCTGCCGGCGCTGCTCTTGACGAAGGAGGCGATCAACCGCGTCGCCGAGACGAGCCAGGCCGAAGGGCTGCTTTTCGAGCGGCGGGCGTTTCAGTCGCTGTTTGCGACGCATGACCAGAAAGAGGGCATGGCGGCTTTTGTCGAAAAGCGCCCGGCGAAATTCGAAAATCGCTGATCTCCTGGGGATTTCGGCGATTTGCCTCAATCCCCATATCGGCCCGCAGCGGCGAAAAAGCCCCTACGGGCGCGTTGACGCTTTCGCGGGCTCGAACTATAAGCTGCCGCTTCGAGTTTGCGCGTCCGGCGACGCCGACCTTTAGGTTGCCTTCGGCCGGACCCTTTCCAGGACATTTCGATGGCGAATACACCGTCGGCCAAAAAGGCCGCCCGTAAAATTGAGCACCGCACTGTGGTCAACCGTTCGCGCCGCTCGCGCATGCGCACTTTCGTCCGCAAGGTCGAGGAGGCGATTGCCGCTGGCGATCACGCCGCCGCCACGGCAGCTCTGAAGGCAGCCGAGCCGGTGATCGTCCGCGCCGCGCAAAACGGCATCATTCACAAGAACACTGCTTCCCGCAAAGTCTCGCGTCTCACCCATAGCGTGCGGGCGCTGGCGCAGGCGTAATCCCGATAGCCCTGCGTCTCGGCCGTTATTGTGCGCTGAGACGGGGCTTTATCGCGCGAGCCCATAGGCATAGTCGAGCCAGGCCGTCAGCTGCGTGAGATCGCGCGCTTCGACGGTCGGGCCGCACCAGATGCGCAAGCCCGGCGGCGACAGCCGATAGGCGCCGATGTCATAGGCGACCTCGGCCTCTTCCAGGATGGCGAGCAATTCGTCGACCACGGCTTTTTGTTCCGCGGCCGGCAGGCTCGCGACCTCGGGTTCCGCCAATGTCAGGCAGAGGCTCGTGTTCGAGCGAATCGCCGGCTCTTTGACGAGAAAGCCGATCCACTCCGACGTCTCGACCCAGGCGCCGATCGTGCGCGCATTCGCATTGGCGCGGGCGATCAGGGCATCGAGCCCGCCGAGCGATTGTGCCCAAGCGAGCGCATCAAGATAGTCCTCGACGCAGAGCAGCGACGGCGTGTTGATCGTCCAGCCCTTGAACAGGGCTTCGTCGAGCTTGCCGTTTTCCGTCAGCCGGAAAATTTTCGGCAGCGGCCAGGCCGGCCGATAGCTTTCCAGCCGTTCGACCGCGCGCGGGCTGAGCACCAGCATGCCATGCGCCGCTTCGCCGCCGAGGCATTTCTGCCAGGAAAAGGTGACGACATCGAGTTTCGCCCAATCGAGCTTTTGCGCGAAGACGGCGGAGGTCGCATCGCAGATCGTGAGCCCGCGGCGGTCGGCGGCGATCCAATCCGCATTGGGCACGCGCACGCCAGTGCTGGTGCCGTTCCAGGTAAAGACGATATCGCGATCGGGACTGGCCGCCGCGAGATCGGCGATGGCGCCCGGCGGCGCGCGAAAGACGCGCAGATCGGCGAGTTTCAGCGCCTCCGCATCCTGCGCCCAGCTTTCGCCGAAGGCATCGAAGGCGAAGACATCGACGCCGCGCGGCCCAAGCAGCGACCAGAGCGCCATTTCGACCGCGCCAGTGTCGGAGGCCGGCACGATCGCGATCCGATAATCGGCCGGCACGCCAAGAATCTCGCGCGTGATCTCGATCGCCTGTCGAAGCTTGGCTTGGCCGGCGGGGCTGCGATGCGACCGGCCGAGAAGCGCCGACCTGAGAATCTCCGGCGTCCAACCCGGCCTTTTGGGGCAGGGACCGGATGAGAAAAACGGACGGCCAGGCTTGCTGCTTGGCTGCGATGGCCCAATGCTCATGTTGCTGTTTTGCGGCCAGTCGCGGCAAAGCGCAACTGGCTCTTCACGCGTGCCGCTGCGCTCAATCAATCAGATAGCGCAGGCCGAGGCGGACTTCCTGGGACGTGAGGCCCTTGTCGAACAGCGTACCCGAGAGCGACTTGAACGACATCGAGCCGAAATTGACGTAGCGATATCCGAGGTCGAGCTTCAGATTGGGCATGATGTCATAGGAGATGCCCGCCATCAGCGCGAAAGCGAAGTTCCATTTCGATATTGACCGCGAAAAGTCCCAGTTTTGCGGGCCGGAGTTGTAGTGCGGCTGTGGTTCGATCAGCTGTCCGGTGAGCGGGTTGGTATAATTAAGAGGAACCGAATAGGGGTTGGGAAACGTCAATACCGCGCGATAAGGGCTTCCGTCGGCGTTGATGACGTTTACCGTTTGAGTCCCGTTCAGATAAGCAGCGCCGACGCCGCCGCCGATGTAAGGCGTCACACCCCAATAGTTGCCGAGATCGACATACCCGCTTGCGAGGAAAAGATTCTTTTGCAGAGAAGCCGTTTCCTTAGTCGAGCATTGGTTCTGGTTGACTGCCGTGCCAATCACGTGGCCTGTGTTGGGGTCGTCGATCGGATCGAGACTTGCGGGGCAATTGATCTGCGGCCCGTAGCCGTCCATGGGCTGGCTGCCATAGTAGGTATAGGTCGCATCGGCGCGGAACCATTGATTGAACTGGTAGCCGCCGCCAAGTTCAGCCGACCAATTGAGCCTCTGGTTAAAGCTGATGTTGTTCAAATCGGAAAGAAGGTCCGGCATGTCCTGCACCGCGCCGCCGACGTCGCCGCGGATGTACCAGCCGGTGCCGAAATCGACCGGCTCGGTCGGTTCCGATTGAGACTGCTCGCCGCCAAAGAAGGATCCGAGATCGGCTGCTTCGGCACGAGGCGTTGCGCAGACCCCTAGGGCAGCCGCCAGCGTGAGGCTGCACAAAATCGTCCGACTCGACATCGCCTTCCTTCCTTTCGGCTTTCGATCGAAAGGAAGTGTGAAGGATATTTCTTAAGTCCGACTTAACCATAAGAAATAACGTTCTGAAAACCATAAGTGCAGAACGTCTTCGGTCCAAAGTACAAACAAAAAAGCGGGCCATTGGGCCCGCTTTTCAGGTTCATCGAAGGATGTCGCTCAGTACTTGGTGACGAGCGGCGGGGCCGGCGCCGGGATATCGGCGAACATGTAGCGCAGGCCGATGCGCAGGTCGTTCGAGGTCAGGTGAAACCTCTGGATCTCGTGGCCGCACGCCGGCGTGTTCTGGCAGAAGATCGCGCCGGAGACCGGGGTGCCGAGGTCGATATAGCGATAGCTGAATTCGAGCTTCATATTGGGGGTGATCGAGAAATCGAGACCCGCCATCGCCGCCCAGGCGAGGCTGAAGGAGCTATGCTCGCTGCCGAAGCCGAAGCCGCCGGCTTCGCCCGTATCGGTGATGCTCTGGAAGAAATTGTCGGCAGTGCCGACGCCGGCGCCGACGAAGGGCGTTATGCCCCACCAGGTGCCGAGATCGACATAGCCATTGGCGAGGAAGACGGCGCTGCTGACCGAGCCTTCGTCGTTGTCGTGGCAACGCACGACGCCGATGCCGCCGCATTGGAAGATGGCGCTTTCGATGACGTGGTAGGCGGAATTGGTGCGGTATTCGCCGGTCACGTCGAAGCGGAACCATTGGTTGAACTGATAACCGGCACCGAACCCGAGGATGGCCGCATCGCCGACCGAGCGCGAGTCGAACTCGTCGCCAGTGACAACGAAGTTCGAATCGAACGAGCTGTTCACATTATTGATTGAGTTGATGCCAACGCCCACGTCGCCGCGCAGATACCAGCCGCTCACGGGCGGGGGCGGGGGCGCTTCAACCGGGGGCGGCGGCGGTAAATCAAGGTCGGCCGCGTGGGCGGCGCCCATGGCACCGATCGCAACGGCGCCTGCGACGATAACGGCTCTTAAGCTGGCCATAACGATCAATCCCTTCATGGGCGCGGGCGCGGGAGTCGGCCGGCGCTAGTCCAATGGAAGGGGAGGATGTCGCAAAGAGCTTAAAAGCCCCTTAACCCTAACACTTAACCTTAATGCCGCGGCATTATCCGGCCGCTGTGGCCGGATTGCCTCAGCTCTCGGCTTGCTGTTTCGGGGCTAAGCGGCGACGGCGCTCAACGCCTCGCAGACGTCGTCGACGATCTTCTCGACGAGGTCGGGATCATCGCCTTCGCCCATCACGCGGATGACGGGCTCGGTGCCCGACGGGCGGATCACCAGCCGCCCATTATTGCCGAGCTTACGCCGGCCGTCCTCGATGGCGCGGGAAACGCGCTCTTCCTCAAGCGGCTGCCCGACCCGAAAGCGGACATTCTTCATGACCTGCGGCACAGGCTCGAACCGATGGCAGACTTCGCTCACCGGTTTTTCCCGCCGCTTGACGATCGAGAGCAATTGCAGAGCGGCGACAAGGCCGTCGCCGGTGGTGCAATAGTCCTTCAGGATGATGTGGCCGGACTGCTCGCCGCCGAGGTTGAAGCCGTGCTCGCGCATATGCTCCAGCACATAGCGGTCGCCGACCGGGGTGCGGGCGAGGGCGAGGCCGATGCTGGCGAGATAGCGCTCGAAGCCGAGATTGGACATCAGCGTGGCGACGATGCCCGGCCGCGACAGGCGGCCGTCCTGCTGCCAGCTTTCGGCGATGGCCGCCATCAGCTGGTCACCGTCGACGATCTTGCCACGCTCGTCGACGACGATCACCCGGTCGGCGTCGCCGTCGAGCGCGATGCCGACATCGGCGCGCATCTCGCGGACCTTGTTGACCAGCGCCTTGGGCGCGGTCGAGCCGACGTCGCGGTTGATATTAAAGCCGTCCGGCGCATCGCCGATGGTGAAGACTTCGGCGCCAAGCTCCCACAGCGCCTCCGGCGCGACCTTATAGGCGGCACCGTTGGCGCAATCGACGACAATGCGCAGCCCTTCGAGCGATATATTGCCGACGAGCGTCCGCTTGGCGAACTCGATATAGCGGGCTCGGTCGCCTTCGACGCGCATGGCGCGGCCGAGATCGCCGGGCTTCGACAGTTTCAGCGGCTGCTCGCCGTCGAGAATGGCCTCGATCCGCGCCTCGACCTCGTCCGACAGCTTGTAGCCGTCCGGGCCGAACAGCTTGATGCCATTGTCCTCGAAGGGATTATGCGAGGCGGAGATCATCACGCCGACATCGGCACGCATCGAATGGGTGAGCATGGCGACGGCCGGCGTCGGCATCGGCCCCAGGAGCAGGACATCGACCCCGACCGAGGTAAAGCCCGCGACCATGGCGGTCTCGATCATATAGCAGGAGAGGCGCGTGTCCTTGCCGATGACGGCACGGTGGCGATGCTCGCCGCGCTGGAACAAAACCCCCGTCGCCTGCGCGACCTTCATCGCCAATTCGGGCGTAATGACCTTATTGGCGAGGCCGCGAATTCCATCGGTCCCGAAATGCTTACCCAAGCCTTGATGCTCCTGCGTCGCGGGGCGGCAATATGCCTGGGCTCAACCCCGGCCCTGAGACGGGCGAAAGCCGGCAAAAACCGGCGCAACAACTAACCCATTCGCAGTCTGAAGCCCAATACTAACCAAAATTGGCCGAGCCTTACAATCAGGCGAAAATTGCAGGCGAAAATTGTTCCTGAGAATGCGGTGCGGCGAATTTCTGTCGAAAATCCTAACTTTGGTCGAACTGTGGATTATGATGGCGACGAGCGAATTTGGATTTCCAGCATGACTCAATTGAACAAAGCGGCGCTGGCCCTGGCCGGCGCGATGATCCTGGGTGGGGCCTTGCCGAGCTCGGCGCAGACCGCGCCGCGCCAGCTCGCGCAAAATTATACCATGCCGCCCGATAATGTCGGCGGTGGCGGCGATTCTCAGGACAATGGCGGCGGCAATTATGCGCCGTCTCAGGATAATGGCGGCGGGGGCGGCTATGCGGCGCCCGGCGGTGGAGGGGGCTCGGATGCGAGCCTGCTTGTGCGGGTCGAGCATCTCGAGGATCAGATCCGGCAGATGACCGGCCAGATGCAGCAGATGCAGTTCGAGAACCGTCAGCTTCAAGATCAGCTCAAGAAATTCGAGCAAGATGTTGATTTCCGGTTCCAGGAGAGCCACGGCGGCCACCCGATGCACCGCAGCGAGGCGAGCCCCGCCGACGTGCCGCCGGTGGCACCGACCGATGCCGACAGCGCGCCGCCGGCCGACCAGGATGCGGGCGGGACGGCAATGGCAGGTGGCAATACGGCGGGTGGCGACACGGCAGGCAGCGACACGCCGCATTCCGGCCGGAACGATGCTTTCGATCCGGCGGCGAATCCCAATGCACCCGGCGCGCCGAAGCCGCTCGGCGCCGGCGAGAGCGCCCCGCCGCCCGTCGCGGATGCCGGCGGTGCAGGCAGCGATCCGAATGCGCCCATGAATCTGCAAAGCGCCTATACGCCCCCGGCCGCGCCGGTGGCCCCCGCGGCGCCGGCGGGCGGCGTCACCAAGCCGTCCGGCACGATGCTGGCCAGCGCCGAGATGGGCACGCCGAACTCGCCGCGGCAGGCGTTCGACGCCGCGCTCGGCTATTTCAAGCAGAAAGATTATGACAGTGCGCAGCGCGGCTTTGCGGAGTTTCTCGACAAGAATCCGAAAACCCGGCTGACCGCCGAAGCGCTCTATTTTCTCGGCGAATCCTACGCGGCACGCGGCCGCGCACGCGAAGCCGCCGAGCAATTCCTGAAGATTTCGACCAATTATTCGGATTCGACGCGCGCCCCGCAGGCGATGTTGCGGCTCGGCGAATCGCTGCGCGCCCTTGGTAATAAGGACGAGGCCTGCGCCGCCTTCAGCGAAGTGCCGCATAAATATCCGAGCGCCGCGGCGGCCGTGAAGGCGGCGGCGCGCGACGCGCAGCGGGCGAAATGCGGCGCCTAAATAAAAAGAAACCGCTGATCGAAGCCGAGGCGCTTTTTGCGCCGCTCGCCGGACGGCGGGCGCTGCTTGCGGTTTCGGGCGGGCCTGATTCGGTCGCCTTGATGCGATTGGCCGCCCTTTGGCTGGCGCAGGGCGGGGCGGCGACCGGCGCGGAAATTTTCGTCGCCACGGTCGATCATGGGCTGCGGACCGAATCGCGCGGCGAGGCTGAGGCGGTGGGCCGTTGGGCGGGCGCGCTCGGATTGCCGCACCAAATCCTGGTCTGGCAGGGCGCCAAGCCCCAGAGCCGCATCCAGGAGCGGGCGCGGGTCGCGCGTTATGCTTTGCTGCGCGCCCATGCGCGCGCGCTTGGCGCCGATTATCTTCTGACTGCCCATCACGCCGATGATCAGGCCGAGACGATCCTGTTCCGGCTGCTGCGCGGCAGCGGCATTGCTGGGCTGGCCGGCATGCAGAGCCTGACACGGCAAGCGGGTGTCGTGCTTTACCGGCCGCTGCTCAATATTTCCAAGACATCGCTGGTGGCTTATTGCGAGGCTTGCGCGCAGCCCTATGTCCACGACCCGTCGAACGAAAATTCGGCTTTTGCGCGCACGCGGCTGCGCGCCCTTCTGCCGCGTCTCGAAGAGGCCGGGCTCGATGCCGCGGGCTGGGCGCGGCTTGGCCGCCGCGCCGTCCGTGCCGAGCAGGCCTTGGCCGCGCAAGCTGAGCAGGTGCGTGCAAAGCTCGAAAAAATTCCGGTAAATGATGGATTTTACATCCCTGTCGCGTCGCTCCGCCCTCTGCCGGAGGAGAT
>Ga0153954_1001640_pt1 | contig 11291 bp, 10 predicted proteins | sample TSFL038MetaG_FD_102277 | JGI IMG/M metagenome (GOLD analysis project Ga0153954, IMG submission 102277) | Attine ant fungus gardens microbial communities from Florida, USA - TSFL038 MetaG | ecosystem: Host-associated > Fungi > Mycelium > Unclassified | place: USA: Florida, Wekiwa Springs State... | reverse complement strand
GAGCTCGGTGCGGTGCGCGATGTTGACGTCGCGGTCGAACGGATTGAAGCGCTCGACACCAGCGAGCCGGCAGCGGGTTCCGCCCTGCGCGCCTGGAACGAGAAACGCGAGAAAGGTCACGACCAGCTCACGCGCGCACTGCGCTCCGCGAGATATCAGTGGCTGATCGAGCAGGCGTCGGCCTGGATCGAAAACGGCCCGTGGTCCACCAAAAGGAGCAAGGAGGCAGCAAGGGAACGCGCCTCGCCATTCGGCACCTATAGCGCGAACAAGATTGCGGAATGGGAAAAGAAGCTTCTCAAGAAGAGCCGCAAGCTCGACGACATGGGGACGAAGAAGCGGCACCGCCTGCGTCTCATGAACAAGAGGCTGAATTACTCGATCGATTCCCTGGAAGATCTGCTCGCGGAAAAGAAGTTCTCGAAGCAAAAGGCAGCGATCAAATACCTGCGCCAGGCGCAACGCTCGCTCGGACAACTGAACGACGGCGCAAGGGGCAAGGCGCTCGCCGGCGAACTCGAAGAGAAGGGTGTGCGGACTCCGCTGCAATTTCTCAAGCCCAGGCGGAAAAAGCGCCTGCTGAAAAGAGCTGCCAAGGCGTATCGCAAGCTTGGCGCGCTGAAACCGACGCGTTGAAGTCCGGAGCTTAAGACGGCGAAAGAGCTCAGAGCAGCTTGCCGTCCGGCCCGAAGAACGGATGCGGCCCGTCGAACTCCCCAATCGGCACGTGATGCGTCACGACATTTCCGAATCCGTCGCCGGGAAACCATGTGTGCAGATGAAACGCCGGCGGCTCAATCTTGAACGACGGCTCGCGAAGTTGCGCGAGATCGAGATCGACCGCATGGTTGGGCGCTGGGCAGATCGTCGTCACAACCCCGGCGAACGTTGTCAGAGTGGCGCGGTGCACATGACCGGTCGCAATGAGCTGCACCCGCGGATGGCGCCGAATGATCGGCTCGAGTTCCCCGGCGTTCTGCAGGTTCTGGCGGTCCATGTGCCAGATGCCGGCGATGAATGGTGGATGATGCAGAAACACCAGCGCGGGCCGATCCGCTGAAGCTGCCAGCGTGGTCTCGAGCCATTGCAGGCTTGGGGCATCCAATTCGCCGTGAGGCTGGCGAGGCATGCTGGAATCCAGAAGCACCAGATCGACCGCGCCGACCTCGACCTTCTGATTCAATGGACCGGACGAAAACGCGTAAGGACCTTCCGGAAACGCCAGGCGCATCATGTCGCGCGAGTCGTGATTGCCGGGAATGCCGGCAAACGGCAATTGCAAAGGCGCCAGCAAACGCTTGAGATATTCATATTCCTCGGCCGTAGGTGTGTCGGCGAGGTCGCCTGATATTACGACAAAATCAGGCGCGGGCTTGAACGCATTCAAGGCGGCGACGCACCGCTCCAGCGCCTTTGCGGTATCGACCCGGCCATAGGCCAAAGTGCCCGACGGCTTGATATGCAGGTCGGAAATCTGGGCGATGCAGACCGGCTTTTGCGGCATCTGACTTCTCAATCCTCCAGCGGCAACAAACGAACGGCTTCCGGTGCGATCGATACCCCAATCCGGTCGCCTGCTTTGGCCTGTACCGTGTTCGGAGCATCGATCGAGAGCGGCTTGTCCGACGCGCCGCTGACAATCACCCGCTGACGGTCACCGGTGAAGCTGACGCTGTCGATCGTGCCCGACAACGGCGCGCCGCCGGCTTCCACCAGTCGAATGGATTCGGGACGAACCATGGCGACCGCCATCGCCAGATTCACGTTGCTCGTGATCGGCTGCCGGCCGCCGGGCAGCACGAGACAGCCACCCTCGACGGCAGATTCGATGATGTTGGCCGCGCCGATGAATTCAGCAACGAAGCGGTTTCGCGGGGTGAAATAGATTTCGCGCGGCGTGCCGATCTGCGCGATCTTGCCCCTGCTCATCACCACGACGCGGTCGCCAAGCTCCATCGCTTCGGCCTGATCATGCGTCACGTAGATCGCGGTGATGCCGAGCGCGCGGAGCAGGCGATTGAGCTCGCTGCGGAGGCGTTCGCGCAGGGCCGCGTCGAGCGCGGTCAGGGGTTCATCGAGCAGCAGGATTCCGGGCCGGATCGCCACCGCGCGGGCCAGCGCAACACGCTGGCGTTGACCACCGGAAAGCTGATCGATGCGCCGGTTCTCGAGGCCGTTGATGTTGGTCAGCGTCACCAGCTCGGCGATGCGCGCGGCACGCGCATCCTTCGGCATGCCGCGGATCTTCAGGCCGTAACCGATATTCTCCGCCACCGTCATGTTCGGGAACAGCGCATAGGACTGGAACACCATGCCGACATTGCGCTTCTCGATCGGCATTGACGTCACGTCCTTGCCGTCGAAGAGCACCTTGCCCCCGGCATCCGGCAATTCGAGGCCGGCGATGATGCGAAGCATCGTGGTCTTGCCGCAGCCGGATGGACCGAGTAGCACCAAGGTTTCGCCACGCGCGATGTCGAGGGTCGCGGGCTCGAGGGCGCGGGTGCCGTCGGCAAAGGTCTTGCCGCACATCTCGATCCGTACGGCCGCGCCGTGAGCCGCCGTGACGCTCATCGCCCCTCCTCCCTGTCGGCGAACAGCTGCATTGCCACCAGGAGCGGGATGATCATGACGAAGAAGATCAGCGTATAGGCTGATGCAACCTCCAGCCGCATCGATGCGTAACTGTCAGCCAGTCCGACCGGCAACGTCTTGGTCAGCGGCGTGTGCAACATCCAGGTGAGATTGAATTCGCCCAGTGACAGGGTGACCACCATCAGGCTGCCGGCGAGGATGCCCGGCACCGCATTGGGAACGATGACGTCGCGAAAGCGGCGCCACGGCGAGGCGCCGAGCGAGGCGGCGCCCTCATCCAGCGTCTTGACATCAACGGTGGCGAACACCGCCATCACGGAGCGCACCATGAACGGCATGGTGAAGATGACATGCCCCACCAGAATGAACAACCAGGAGCGGCGGAAATTACCGAAACTGCCATAGCTCAGCAGCAACGCCAGCGCGATGGCAAGCCCGGGAATCGCGAGCGGCAGCGTGATGATCTCCTCGATCGCGCGTGAGAGCCGTCCGCCCCGCACATAGAGCGCGTAAGCCGCCGGCACACCGGCGATCAGGGTCACAGCGAGCGTCGCCAGCGCGATCACGAACGACAGGAGAATGGTTCCTGCATAGAGATCCCAGACCTGCACCACCCATTGCAGAGTGACGCCGGACTGGATACCGCGAAAATAATTCACGGTGACGCCGGCGGTGATCGAAAGGGCTGCAGGCACCACGAGGAATGCGGCAACAAGCAGGGTGAAGATCAACTGGCTGGTGAAGGCCAGGCCGTTGCGCATGGCCTCACCCCGCCGCCGCGACGGAGCTGCCGCTGAAGGACCGCGCCAGCGCCAGGATGATCCAGGTGATGACGCCGAGTCCAATCGACAGCGCCGCTGATGTGGCGAAGTTCGCAGCCAGCGTGAACTCGGTATAGATCAACATCGGCAGCACATCGATGTTGGTAGCAAGCGTGAATGCCGTACCAAACGCTCCCATGGCGGTGGCAAAGGCGATGGCGCCCGAGGCGATGAAGGCCGGCGCCAGCGCGGGCAGCACCACGTCACGCTGCACCGCCCAGGGACCAGCACCGAGCGAGCGCGCGGCCTCTTCCAGGCCTGTGTCGAGCTTCTGCACCGCAGCCATGATGGTGAGAATGACGCGCGGGATCGAGAAATAGAGATAGCCGAGGAAGAGCCCATAGATCGAATAGGCGAACACCACCTTGCCGCCGGCGAGCCGGTTTGAGATGTCGCCAATTAATCCCTGGCGCCCGGCCAGAAGGATGATCATGAAGCCGACCACCACGCCGGGAAATGCCAGCGGAAAGGTCAGCATCGCGATCAACACGGCGCGGCCGCGAAAGCGGTGGCGCTGCAGGAACATTCCGGCAATCGTCGCGACCACGAGCGTGACGACCGTGGTCGCTGCGGATAGCACGATCGTATTGATGAGCGTGGTGCGATAGCGCGGCTCGACCAGAATCGCAAGGTAGGCAGCGAAACCTTGCGGCCCCTCCGCGCCCGTCACGAGAAGCCGCGCCATCGGCAGCAGGAAGAAAGCTAGCGTGACCGCGGCGAGCGGCACGAGGCAAAGCCAGACGAAGGTTCTATGCGACATGAAACGATGGCGCCCCTAAAAAGGAGCGCCATTCTGCATCAATGGACCTCGGCGAGATAGCGGTCCACAAAGGCTTTCTGCACGTTTTCCATCTCGCCCCAGTCGACCGCCTTGGCACGGGCATAGTCACTGTCAGGCAGGAACTTGTTCTTCACGGCGTCGGGTAGTTCGATCGGGCGCGCCGGCCGCAGATAGGCGTTGGTCCAGATCGCCTGGCCCTTGTCCGACAGGAGATAGTCCATGACCTTCTTGGCCTTCTCCTTGTCCGGCGCGTTCTTCACGAGGCCGACGACATAGGGGAACACCACCGACCCTTCGCAGGGAATCACGAACTCGAAATTACCCTTCTCGGTATACTTGGCGCGATAGGCGTTGAAGTCATAGTCGAACAAGATCGGCATTTCGCCGGAAACAACGCGGGCATAAGAGGTCTGCTTGGGAACGATCGGGTCGTTCTCGTGCAGATCCTTGAAGAACTTGATCGCCGGATCGAAATTCTGCGCCGAACCGCCGAGCGCGAGATTGACCGCGACAGCGCCGACATAGCCGACGGCGGCGGAGGTCGGATCGAGATAGCCGACCATCCCCTTGTATTCCGGCTTCAGCAGGTCCTTCCAGCAGGCCGGCACTGGCTTGCCGCCAAGCGCATCCTTGTTGACGAACAGGCCGAGCGTGCCGGAGTGGATCGTGGTCCAGTAGCCGTCGGCATCCTTCAGGCCGGCGGGCACCTGGTCCCAATTGGCCGGCTTGTAAGGCTCGAGCGCATCCTGGGTCTTCGCCTTCATGCCGAAGGTGACGCCGAAATAGCCGATATCGGCGACCGGATTGTTCTTCTCGGCGAGGATCTGCGCCAGCGCCTGGCCGGAGTTCTTGTTGTCGTGCGGAATGTCATAGCCGAGATCGGCCTTGATGGACTTGAGCATCGAGGCCCAGTCCGCCCATTCCGGCGGGCAGTTATAGCAGACGACGTCAGCCGCTTTGGCGGTTTGCCACGGTGCAATGCACGCGAAGGCAAGCAAAAGCAGGGCAAAACGGATGGTCCTCATGAACGGGCTCCGATGTCAGGGGATCAGCACGATGACGGGCTCCAAGTATAGGCCCGCTATGAAGGATTTGCGACGGAGGGATTGTGCTTCGCAACAAAGCTGGGGGCCGTCAACCTCGTCACACGCACCCGCCGCAACTATCGTGCCCGTCAGCCGTGCGGGGTTCGCTAGCGCGGAACCACTGCAGTCGCCTCGATCTCGACGCGTGCCGCCTTCTCAACCAGACGCACGACCTGCACCAACGCCATCGCCGGATAATGTGCGCCGAAGATCTCGCGATAGATCCTTCCGAGCTCTTTCAGATTGGCGAGATATTCGTCCATGTCGACGACGTACCACGTGAGCCGAACGAGATGTTCGGGCCGCGCCTCGCCTTCGGCCAGGATCGCCGCAATATTCTCAAGCGTCTGACGCACCTGCGCCACGAAGCCGTCGGGCAGATGACCATGCAGATCCCAGCCGATCACACCGCCAGTGACGACGATGCGGCCATCGGCCGCCATGCCGTTGGAATAGCCCTTCGGCATCGGCCAGCCGTTGGGCTGCAAGATCTGCGCGGCCCTCGAAGCTTCCCCCTTCGGCATCACCGCAAGGCTGGGCGCTTTTGGCGTGCTCACGAGCCTGTCTCCGTCATTCTTTCTACTCCGCGGCAATGCCAGACGACGCCGCGGCTTGCGCCATCTGCCGCAGTGCGAACCGCTTCAATTTTCCGGTCTCTGTCTTCGGCAATTGTCCGACGAATTCAATGGCGCGCGGATATTTATAGGGCGCGATCTTGCGCTTGACATGATCTTGCAACTCGGTGGCGAGCGCATCATCCGCGGCGGCGCCGGGCGCAAGCACCACGTAAGCCTTGACGATCATGCCCCGCGCCTCGTCGGGCGCACCGACGACGCCGCATTCACTGACCGCGGGATGGCTGAGCAAAGCGGCCTCCACGTCGGGGCCGGCGATATTTTAGCCTGACGAAATGATCATGTCGTCGGAGCGCGCGACAAAGGCGAACCGCCCCTCCCCGTCGCGCATGAAGGTGTCGCCGGTCAGGTTCCACCCATCCCGCACGTAATTCATCTGCCTGTCGTCGGCGAGATAGCGGCAGCCGGTCGGACCGCGAACCGCGAGCTTGCCCGGCATTCCCGCCGGCAGTTCGTTCATCTGATCATCGACGACCTTGGCTTCGTAACCCGAAACCGGACGCCCCGTGACTCCTGCGACGGCATCGCTGAAGCGGTTGGTGATGAAGATATGCAGCATCTCAGTGCTGCCGATCCCGTCGAGAATCGGCTTCCCCGTCTTGCTGGTCCAGCTTTCGAATACCGGCGCCGGCAAGGTCTCGCCCGCCGACACCGCAAGCCGGAGCGACGACAGATCGGCCCCCTGGTCCATCGCGGCCATCATCGCGCGATACGCGGTTGGCGAGGTGAAGCAGATCGTGGCCTTGTAGCTTTCGATGATCTTGATCATCTCGGGCGGCGCGGCATTTTCCAGAAGCGTCGCAGTCGCGCCGAAGCGCAGCGGAAAGATCGCGAGCCCGCCAAGGCCGAAAGTGAAGGCGAGCGGGGGTGAGCCGACGAACACATCATCCGGCGTGACGTTGAGGACCTCCTTTGCATAGCCATCTGCGATCATCAGGAGATCACGATGGAAATGCATCGTCGCCTTGGGCTCGCCCGTCGTGCCCGACGTGAATCCAAGCAGGGCAACGTCATCGCGGCCGGTCCTGACCGCGTCGAACCGCACCGGCTTGTTCAGCGCGACCCGGTCCAGCTCGGCGTCGTGGTTTGAGGTTCCGTCGAAGTTCACGACCTGCTTGAGAAAGCGGCTCGTCTTTGCACACGCGACCAGCTCATCGGCAATGCGGCTGTCGGTCAACGCCAGCGCAATCTCCGCCTTGTCGACGATCTTGGCCAGCTCGCCCGCGCGCAACATCGGCATCGTGTTGACGACGACGGCGCCAGCCTTGGTGGCGGCAAGCCATGCCGCGACCAGCGCGGGGTTGTTGCCGGAGCGGATCAACACCCGGTTTCCCGGCTTGACGCCGTAAGTCTCCACCAGCGCGTGCGCGAGGCGGTTCGACCAGTCGGCGAGTTCCTTGTAGGTGCGCTGGCGGCCGTTGCCGATCAGCGCGATGCGATCGCCGAGACCTTGCTCGACGATGCGATCGGTCAGCTCGACCGCGGCATTGAGATAGTCCGGATATTGAAACTCCGGCCGCTCGAGCAGCAGTTCCGGCCATTGCTGAAACGGCGGCAGGTTGCGTCGCGCGAAATCGTCGACGTGGCCCGACGGTCCGAGCCTGGGAAATCCACCTGACATATCCATCGCCCTCGCTTCCGAATGAACGGCTGAAGACCAGTTACGGGACGCCCGGCAGCGTTTTACGCCTAAACATTTTATACTTAAAATAATTCGACGCAAGCCGGATTCCGATGATCCCGGATCTCTCCTACGACGACCGCTGTTTCGCCGATCGCTGTGCCGAGCCCTTGGCCTTGCCAAGCAGCCGCATCAGGTCGCGGACGTCCTTTGGCGTCAGATCGGAAAACATGTCGCAGATCCAGGTCTCGTGTTCGGCCGCCATCTTGCGAAACTCGGCACGGCCAAGCTTCGTCAGGCGAATGACCTGGACGCGGCGGTCCGAATCCGACGTGCGGCGATCGAGATGGCCGGATTCGACCAGCCGCTCGACGAGACCGGTGACATTGCCGTTCGATACCATCATGCGCTTGGAAACATCGGACAGCGTCATGCCATCAGGCGCCTTGTCGAGCTGCGCCATCAGGTCGAAACGCGGCAGCGTGACGTCGAAGCGCTCGCGCAGCCGGCTGCGCACTTCGCCCTCTATCAGGGTCGTGCAGGTCAACAGGCGCAGCCACAGCCTCAACTCGGTGCCGTGCTCTTCTGGCAGCTCGACAGCCTTGGTCTCGGAATCAAGCGTCATGCTCATGCTATAGTCACCACCACCATATGGTCCTTGCCCGATGACCTACTCCGCCGCAAGCGGCTTTGTAGCCTCGGCTTTCAACTCCGCCCGCGTCTTCGGCTTGGCCTTGATCTTGAGCTCCTCGAAATCCTGCCGGTCGCGCACGCTGTTGCGGAAGATCTGTTCCCTGCCCGGCAGATATTGCGGCGGACAGAACATCCCTTTGGCGCCATACCACGCCGCGGCCTTCAGCGTGAACGCGGGATCGACCAGATGCGGCCGCCCGAGCGCCACGAGATCAGCGCGGCCGGCGGCCAGGATGGTGTTGACCTGATCGGCCGTGGTGATGTTGCCGACGCACATCGTGGCGACGCGCGCCTCGTTGCGCACCTGATCGGAAAACGGCGTCTGGAACATGCGGCCATAGACGGGTTGCGCGTCCCGCACGGTCTGGCCAGCCGAAACGTCGACGAGATCGACGCCGCACTCGGCAAAGGCGCGCGCGATCTCGACCGCGTCGTCGCCTGTGATGCCGCCCTCGGCCCAATCGGTCGCGGAGATGCGGACTGACATCGGCTTGTGCGCCGGCCACGCTTCGCGCATCGCGGTGAAGACCTCCAGTGGAAAGCGCAGGCGGTTCTCAAACGAGCCGCCATATTCATCCGGACGCGTGTTGGTGAGCGGCGAGATAAAGCTCGCAAGCAGATAGCCGTGGGCGCAATGCAGCTCCAGCATATCGAAACCGCAGCGCTCACCACGCTCGGTCGCCTGGACGAAAGCAGCCTTGACCGCATCCATCGCGGCGCGATCGAGCTCGCGTGGCACTCGGCTGTCGGGAAAGTATGGAATTGGCGAAGCCGAGACCACGTCCCAACCGCCCGCTTCGAGCGGACGGTCCATGCCCTCCCACATCAGCCTGGTCGCGCCCTTGCGGCCGGCGTGGCCGAGCTGCAGCGCGATTTTCGCCGCCGAATTGGCATGAACGAAATCGACGATGCGCCGCCAGGCGGCTTCCTGCTTGTCATTCCAGAGACCGGCACATCCCGGCGTAATCCGCGCGTCCCGGCCGACGCAGACCATCTCGGTGAAGATCAGGCCGGCGCCGCCAATGGCGCGCGAGCCGTAATGCACGAGATGAAAATCCGTCGGCATGCCCTCGTTCGCCGAATACATGCACATCGGCGACACTACGGCCCGGTTGGCAAGCTCCATCTCGCGCAAGCGCATCGGCTGGAACATCGGCACGAGCGGCTTTTCAACATCGACGTCAAAGCCGCTGGCGCGTACCTGCCGCGCGAAAGCCTTGTCGACCTCAGTGACGAAATCCGGCGCGCGCAGGTTCAGATTGTCGTAAGTGATCGCCTTCGAGCGTGTCATCACGCCGAAAGCGAACTGCACCGGATCGAACTCCCAGAAGCGGTCGACATGCTCGAACCAGACCAGCGAAACATCGGCGGCATGCTGGGTTTTTTCGACCTCCTCGCGGCGCCCTTGCTCGTAAAGCTGCAGCGCCGCCGCAACATCAGGCGACCGCTCCATGGCGTCCGCGAGTGCAATGGCATCTTCCATCGCGAGCTTGGTGCCGGAGCCGATCGAGAAATGCGCGCTTGCCTTCGCATCGCCCAGCAGCACCATGTTGTCCTTGACCCAATGCCGGCTGCGGATCATCGGAAAATTGCGCCACATCGAGCGATTGATGAGAAGCGGATGCCCCTCCAGGAACCAGCCGAAAATCTCGGCCATGCGGTCGGCGGACTGCCGTTCACTTAACCCCTTCAATCCAGCACGCTCGAAGGTTTCCGGATCGGTCTCGAAGATCCAGGTCGAGCGTCCGGCCTCATATTGATAGGCGTGCGCGATAAACGGCCCCCACTCCGTCTCCTGGAAGATGAACGTGAAGGCATCGAGCGGTCGTGTCGAACCCATCCACGCGAACACATTGGCACGGAGGTCGACCTCCGGCTCGAAATGCGCGCGATGTTTTTCCCGGAAACGGCTGTTAATGCCATCGGCGATGACGACAAGATCGCAATCGGAAAATTGCGCCTCGTCGTCGATCTCCGCTTCAAAGCGCAAGATAACGCCGAGTTCCCGCGCCCGCTCCTGCAGGATCAGGAGCAGCTTGCGCCGCGAGCAGCCGCAGAAGCCGTTGCCGCCGACGCGATGCACCGTGCCGCGAAAGTGCACGGCGATATCGTCCCAATAAGCGAATTCCTGCGTGATGCGGCGATAGCTCGGCGGGTCGTATTTCTCGAAGTTGTCGAGCGTGGCATCAGAGAAAACCACACCGAAACCAAACGTATCGTCGGCGCGATTGCGCTCATAGACCGTGATCGCGACCTCCGGCCGCTGCTTCCTGAGCAGGATCGCAGCATAGAGACCGGCGGGGCCACCGCCGATGATCGCGATCTTCATGAGCGCCTCCGATCTATCGGACCATGAAGATATTTTAAACCTAAAGTATTTTTCCGCAAGTGCCGATCGGCTTAATTCCCCTGGAATTGCGGCTTCACCCGGTTCGCAAAGGCCTCGAAGGCCCGCTCGAAATCGGCCGTGGTCATGCACAGGGCCTGGGCAACGGCCTCGGCCTCGATCGCCTCCTCGACCGACATCGCCCATTCCATCGCCAGCATGCGCTTGGTCATGGTGTTGGCGAAGGTTGGCCCTTCGGCGACCTGTCGTGCCAGGACCATGGCCTGCGCCAGAACCTGCTCCGGCGTCACAATGCGGCTGAAGAAACCCCAGCGCTCGCCTTCCTCGGCGGTCATGAAGCGACCGGTGTAGAGCAGTTCGGACGCGCGCGACTGGCCAATGATACGCGGCAGGATCGCACATGCCCCCATGTCGCAGCCGGCGAGCCCGACCTTGTTGAAGAGAAAGGCGACCTTGGCGCCCGTCGCGGCAAGACGCATGTCGGACGCCATGGCCACGATCGCGCCGGCTCCGGCGCAGATTCCTTCCACGGCTGCCACGATCGGCTGCGGGCAGGCCCGCATCGCCTTGACGAGATCACCGGTCATGCGGGTGAACGCGGTCAGGCCTTTGGTGTCCATCTTGACCAGCGGGCCGATGATCTCGAACACATCACCGCCGGACGAGAAATTGCCGCCGGCACCGGTCACCACGATCGCCTTGACCTCGTCGTC
>Ga0153954_1001639_pt1 | contig 11292 bp, 10 predicted proteins | sample TSFL038MetaG_FD_102277 | JGI IMG/M metagenome (GOLD analysis project Ga0153954, IMG submission 102277) | Attine ant fungus gardens microbial communities from Florida, USA - TSFL038 MetaG | ecosystem: Host-associated > Fungi > Mycelium > Unclassified | place: USA: Florida, Wekiwa Springs State... | reverse complement strand
GTGCTCGCCAAGCAGAAGAAGAAGCAGGATGCGCAGCGCGCGCATTTGCAGGCTTTTGTCGATCGCTTCCGCGCCAAGGCGACCAAGGCGAAACAGGCCCAGGCACGCCTCAAAATGCTGGCGAAAATGGAGCCTGTCGCCGCCATCGTCGATGGTGACGTTTTGCCCTTTCACTTGCCGTCGCCGCAAAAGCCGCTGCGGCCGCCGATCCTGCGCATGGAGAGCGCGGCCGTCGGCTATGGCGAGATGCCGGTTCTGCAACGGCTTTCGCTCACCATCGCCGAGGACGACCGCATCGGGCTGCTAGGTTCCAACGGCAACGGCAAATCGACCTTCGCCAAGCTCGTCGCCGGGCGGCTTCAGCCGATGAGCGGCATTGTCGATCGCGCGACAAAGCTCGATGTCGGCTTTTTCGCCCAGCATCAGGTCGATGATCTCAACGAGGCGGCGACGCCCTATCAATGCGTCGCCGATCTCATGCGCGGCGAGCCCGAGGCGAAAATCCGCGCCCGCTGCGCGCAGATCGGCTTTCCGAATGTGAAGGCGGATACAAAGATCGCGCTGCTCTCCGGCGGCGAGAAGGCGCGGCTTCTGATGGGGCTTGCGAGCTTCAATGGCCCCAATCTGCTCATTCTCGACGAGCCGACCAACCATCTCGACATCGACAGCCGTGCCGCCTTGATCGAAGCGATCAACGATTACGAGGGCGCGGTGATCCTCGTTTCGCACGATCGCTACCTGCTCGACGCGTGCGCGGACCGATTGTGGGTCGTGGGCGAGGGCCGCGTCGCGCCGTTCGACGGCACGATGGACGATTATAAGCGCCTCGTACTGTCCGCCCGCGGCGAGACGCCCGCCCCCGCCAAGGCCGAGACAGCGCCGGTGCCGGCCCCGGCCCGCAAGGCCGCGCCGCTCAAAAAGCGCCTGGCTGCGGCGGAAGAGAAAATGGCCAAGTTTCAGGGTCTGCTGGCCCGCGTCGATGAGGCCTTGGCCGCGCCCGGCGCCTTCACGGCAGCCCCCGAGTACGCGGCCCAGCTCGCCCGCCAGCGCAACGATTTGGAGCGGGCGCTCGCCGCCGCCGAGGACGAATGGCTGCTGCTTAGCGCGGAAGCCGAGCCGTCGCGCTGACTCTGGGCAGGCGAAAACGAAGCGTGGTAGCTTGGCGTTTGTCGATTCTGAACATAAATTTGATAGACAATAGAAAATCCTTTTCCTATGCCTGTCCCAGGCAGCGGTGACGAACCCAGAACATGTTGACCAAAAAAGGAAAATACGGCCTCAAGGCGATGGTTCATCTGGCCGGGCGGCAACCGGGCGAGCCCTCGCTCGTCACAGACATCGCCACGGCCAACGACATCCCGAAGAAGTTTCTCGACACGATTCTCGGCGAATTGCGCAATGCCGGCTTCGTCAATTCGAAGAAGGGCAAGGGCGGCGGCTATACGCTGGCGCGCTCGGCCCAGGACATTCGTGTCGGCCATATCATCCGCGTGCTCGACGGGCCGCTGGCGCCGATCCAATGCGCCAGCCGGACCGCCTACCGGCGCTGCGACGATTGCACCGACGAGAAACGCTGCGGCGTGCGTCTTGTGATGCTCGAGGCGCGCGAAGCCATCGCGCAGATCCTGGACAATCGGACGCTGGCCGATATGCGCGCTCTGGCCTTGAGCGGCGAGCAGGAATTCACCTATACGATCTGACGCCTGGACGATGCGCGAGAGGACGCAGCGCGATCAGGCCCGCTGGCCTGCCGGTGCGTGCCTGCGATAATAATTAAAAACAAATAGGAAGGCGATTTTCTTCAAATGTCAGTTGAACCAAAGGCTCTGCTTCGGTCGCTGTTTGACGCCGCCGTCTCCGCCGCCGATCCCGCCCGCGTTCTGGCGCATTATCTGCCGGAGCCGCCGAAAGGCCGCACCATTGTCATTGGCGCCGGCAAAGGCGCGGCCTCCATGGCGCGCGCTGTCGAGGCCGCTTGGCCTGGCAAATTGTCGGGCGTCGTCGTCACCCGTTACGGCCATCATCTGGAAACCCGCGACATCGAGGTGCTCGAAGCGAGCCACCCGGTGCCGGACGCGGCCGGCCTTACCGGCTCGAAGCGCCTTCTCGCCGCCGTGCAGGGCCTGAGCGAAGACGATCTTGTCATCTGCCTGATCTCGGGCGGTGCTTCGGCGCTGCTGCCGCTGCCGCTCGACGGTCTCGATCTCGCCGACGAGCAAAGCCTCAACAAGGCGCTGCTCAAATGCGGCGCCACGATCAGCGAGATGAATTGCGTGCGCCGGCATCTTTCCGCCATCAAGGGCGGCCGGCTTGCGGTTGCTTGTCACCCGGCGAAGCTCGTGACCTTGTTGATCTCGGATGTCCCGGGCGACGAGCCGGCCGACATCGGCTCCGGCCCGACGATCGCCGATCCGACGACCTGTCAGGATGCGCTGGAGATCATCGCCCGCTACGGCATCGAAATGAACGACAGGGTCCGTGAGGTTCTGACCAGCGGTCGCGGCGAAAGCATCAAGCCGGGCGATCCGCGCCTCAAGAACAGCGACGTCAAGATGATCGCGACCCCGCAAATGGCACTGGAAGCCGCTGCGGCAGTCGGGCGCGAACAGGGACTCGCGGTCCATATTCTCAGCGACCGGATCGAAGGCGAGGCACGCGATGTCGGCAAGGTGATGGCGGCGATCGCGCGCCAGATCGCGCGGCATAACCAGCCGTTCGCCACCCCCTGCCTGCTGCTCTCGGGCGGCGAGACGACCGTGACGGTCCGCGGCAATGGCCGCGGCGGCCGCAACGTTGAATTTCTGCTATCGCTCGGCGTCGCGCTCGACGGCCACGAAGGCATTCACGCTTTGGCCGGCGATACGGACGGCGTCGACGGCCTCGAAGATATCGCTGGCGCCTATCTGGCCCCGGATACGCTCGCCCGCGCCTGGAAGCTTGGCATCAAGCCGCCGGACGCGCTCGCCAGCAACGACGGCCACGGCTTCTTCGAAGCTTTGGGCGATAGCGTCATCACCGGCCCGACGCTGACGAATGTCAACGACTTCCGCGCCATCCTGATCACCGCTGAGGCGGCCGACGCCGCGCGTTAATTGGTGAGGTGCGGATGCTTCAGGAAAGGCTCCGCATCAACGCCGAAAAGCTGCAGGCTCTCGACGAAGGCATCGGACGGCTGCCGGAATTGGAGCTGGTGTCCGTCCGCCTGCCAGGTCGCCAGGGCGGAAAGAAGCACTTGGAGCGATTGCGCACCGAGCCGCTCGACCGCGCTGGCATCGACGACGATGTCGGTGCCGCGATGCGCCAGAAGCTGTTCCGTCAGCGGCGCGGTCGCTTTCAGGTCAAGGATGGACTCGAGCGTAAGAATCGCAACCCGATCGTGATCTTCCAATTCCGCCACAGCGCACCCCTCCTTTTGCACAAAACCGACTCAGATTTTGATGGCCGGATATTACCAGCCGCTTCCGCTTGTCTTGCTGCCAGATTGACGCGGCGGGTATTTTTGCGAACAGCCTTTCCAAAATCTGACCTGTTGCGATGACCACCGTGCTTGTCACAGGCTTTGGTGCTTTTCCCGGCGTGAAGAATAATCCGTCGGAGGCTTTGATGCGCCATTTGGCGGGGCGGCGCGACCGTTTTGCGAGGCTCGGCATCCGGCTCGAAACCCATGTCCTGCCCGTCGTCTATGAAGGGCTCGCGGCGCGGCTTTCCGCTCTCGCTGACGAAACCGGCGCGGATGCGATCCTTCATTTCGGCGTGGCGGCACGCCGCAAGATCATCTCGGTCGAAACTCGTGCACGGAATCGCCGCCGCCTCGGCGCCGCCGATGCGCAAGGCCAACGGCCCGAATCGGGCCTCATTGATCTCAACGGCCCCGAGACGATCGCCGTGCGGATTCCGGCAGCGCAGATTGTTGCCAAGATCCGCAGCGCCGGCATCGCCGCCGCGCTCTCGCACGATGCCGGGCGCTATCTCTGCAATGCGACGCTCTACGAGACATTGCGCAAGCGCCGGCACCTGCCCGCAGGCTTCATCCACATCCCATTGCCCGGCCGCGATCATAGTAGGTCGGGTTTCGACGACTGTGCCGCGGCGGCGGAAATCGCCATTATCGCCATTGCCGCCTACCACCGCCAGACGCAATCCGTCATTCGCGCGTCGCGATGCGACACATAGAGTGTCGGATGTCCAAATTGAGTCGCGCGGCGTTTTTAAGTCTTTCTCATCGCATCGGATTTGTTCGAAAACCGCTTCGCACTTTTCGGTCCGGTGCTCTAGAATTTGCAATGCCCCGCCGGCTCATGGATAAATGATCATATGAAGGCCGCTCATTGCCGGAGCGAAAATCCGTGCGGACGCTCCCCTAGTCTCACGCAAACCCACGAGCGATGTAGTGCGGGCTTTTCACGGGCGGCCGGATGAGCCCTGCCCTCAACGATTTCGTCATCCCGATCCTCGAAATCATCTGGATCGACATTCTGCTCTCGGGCGACAATGCGGTGGTGATCGCTTTGGCCTGCGCCGGACTGCCGAAAGAGCAGCGCTTTCGCGGCATTGCGCTCGGCACGGCGGCGGCGATCAGCTTGCGGGTCATCTTCACGCTTGTCTTCGTCAGTCTGCTCAAACTGCCCTTCATCAAATTGCTTGGCGGCCTTCTGCTGCTCTGGATTGCAGTCAAGCTCGCGCGCGACGAGCGCGGCGAGAAGCCAGTCACGGAGCAAGCATCGATCTGGGGCGCGGTGCGGGTGATCGTCATCGCCGATGCGGTGATGTCGCTCGACAATGTCGTCGCCATTGCCGCGGCCTCGAAAGGCTCGGCGCTGCTTGTCCTCTTCGGACTCGGCCTGTCCGTGCCGCTCATCATCTTCGGCTCGGCCTTGCTGCTGGCGCTGATCAACCGTTTCCCGATTTTGGTTTGGGCGGGCGCAGCCATGCTCGGCTTTATCGCTGGCCAGATGATCGGCGACGAATTCATCGTCGCGGTGCCGCCGTTGCCGAATTTCGCCGTCGCGCATTGGCAATATTTCGCACCGGTCTGCGGCATCGCCGGCGCCATTTTCGTCGTGCTTCTTGCGCTGCTATGGCCGCGGAAAGAGAAAGCGGCGATTTAAGCGATCGCCTTTAAGCGATGGCCTTGGCCACTTCGGCGCGCAGCAGCGGCAGGACCTTTTCCTCGAACCACGGGTTGCTTTTTATCCAGCCATTGTTGCGCCAGGAAGGATGCGGCAAAGCGATGATCCGCGGCGTCAGGCGCGCATGGGCCGTCCAGTCACCGACGATCTCGGCCAGCGTCGCGCTTTTCGGCAACGGCCGGCCGAGGCGCGCAAAATGATAATCCTGCGCATAACGGCCGATCGCGACGATACAGGTGACTTGCGGCAGGAGATCGAACAGGCCGTCATGCCAGAGCTCGCGGCATTCGCGGCGCGGCGGCAAATCCGCCTTCTGCGTATTGAGCCCGGGGAAGCAGAAGCCCATCGGCACGATGGCGATGCGCGATTCATCGTAGAAGGTTTCGCGCGGGACATTCATCCAGGCGCGTAAACGATCGCCCGATGGATCATTGTAAGGAATGCCAGTGGCATTGACCCGCGTGCCTGGCGCCTGCCCCGCAAGCACAAGGCGCGCCGTCGTCGAGACGCGCACGACTGGCCGGGGTTCTTGCGGCAACCGCGCCGGCGCCGGCAGATCGCGGCAGAAACGGCAGGCGCGGATGCGCGCGGCGTAAGCCTCGAGATCAGAGGTCGAGGCTGAGTCCGTCGTTTGCGGCAATGAGTCCGGCGGCCTGCATTTCAGGGATTTTTGCAATGGCGGACGGGCCCATATGCGTAACGACAATGCGCTTGGCGCTGAAGCCGCCAATTTTGCCCTTGAGCTGCGGCCAATGCAAATGATCCGGGATCGGCTCGTCGCCCGACGAACATTCGATCAGGAAAAGATCGGCGTCGGCGGCAATCTTATAGAGCACGTCGGTCCAGGCCGTGTCGCCCGAATAGGCGAAGACATGCTTGCCGTCGGAGAGCCGAACGCCCGTCGGCATGCTGCCGGGCGAATGGATGACATCGAACGTCTCGAGGCTGAGACCGGCGACGGTGATCTTGCGGCCGCCGGGAATCTCGCGCACTTGCCAAGCGAAATTCCAATCGGCCGTGGGGCTGCCCGGAAAAAGCAGATCGAGCATTTCCCGCAAGCGTGTCTTGAGCCCTGGCGGCCCGACGATGAGAAGCGGCTTGCGGCGGTGCGCGACATATTGCGCATGCAGCAGCAGCACCGGAATGCCGCCGAAATGATCGCCATGGAGGTGGCTGACCACGATCGCGTCGATATCATTGCTGTCGAAGCCGAGCTTCTGCCAGGCTGTCATGGCGCCGGAGCCGAAATCGACTACCACGGTCGCCGCCTTGGCATCGAGCCGGATACAGGTATGGGCGCGGCCGCCCGAACCGAAGGCGTCGCCTGAGCCAACGATGGTGATTTTCATGCCAACAGACGCGGGATTGTGGAGATTGTCTTCGTTGCTTGGGTCAAGGCCGAAGGAAGCAATCGGAACAGAGTGAAACGACATTGGTCTATCCAAGGGGAGTGAACATTTACTCTTAAAATACGCACGCCCTTCGTGCCCCTCCGGCACGATAAACTAGAGTGAAGATAACCTTTAACCAATATTTGGAATGCAAGATGTGCGGGATGGCACAACGATCCGGAAGATTTAGTGCCGGCCAATTGACTCCATCTTAACGATTCTATGAGGCGACCGTTAATCTTTCTTCGCCACACTCTAACGAAAACTTGCGCGCGGTTTTACAAATCGACGGAATTTGCCAAGGATGACCGAAGTCACCGCCGAGATGATCGAGCGCGGCCGCGGCACTGACCCGAGGGTCGCGACCGAGCGCCGGCGGCTGGCCGCGAAGGTCCGCGAGGCGCGCGAAAAGCTCACCTCGGCTGGTTCCGGCCATCGTGCCTTCGACGTCGAATTGCTGCAGCTTTACGCCAAGGGGCGGGCCGGGTCCTCGCTCGCCTTCGCGCTTTATGCCTTGGTCGCCGCGCTCGTCGCCCTGGCCTGGGCACCACCGGGCCGCCTGCTGATCTGGCTCGCGCTTCAATTCGCCGTCACCATCGTTCTGCATCAGCTTGCCAAGAAGTTTCTCTCGCTCGAGCCGGCGCGCATCAATGTCGGCAATTGGCGCGGCAATTTCGTTATCGCCGAAGTGATGCAAGGGATCGTCTGGGCCCAGATGATCGGCACGCTCGGCGAGACCAACGATCCGAGCGCGCGCATCTTCGTGCTGGTCACGCTGCTGCTCGTCGCGGCGATGAACGCGACGATCACCGCCTCAATACCGGTTGCGGTCTATGCCGGTCTCGCACCGATGACGGCGGCGACGGTTGCCTTTCTCTGGCCCGCGAGCCTCAGCGACCGGACCATTCCGCTCGCCGTGCTCGCCTGCGGGACATTGCTCTATTTCGCCGTGCTGGCGAAAAAGCTTTACGCCCGCTCGCTCGCTTCTCTGTCTTTTGAAACGGAGAAGGACGAGCTGATCGCCGAGCTGGAACAGGCGAAGATCAACAGCGATGTGGCGCGCCGCCGCGCCGAAGAAGCCAATCTCGCCAAATCGCGCTTCCTGGCCACGATGAGCCACGAGCTGCGCACGCCGCTCAACGCGATCCTCGGCTTTTCCGAAGTGATGCAGGCGGAATTGTTCGGCGCCCACAAGGTCCCTTCCTACAAAGAATATTCGAAGGACATTCATTCGAGCGGCCAGCATCTGCTGGCACTGATCAATGAAATCCTCGATCTGTCGCGCGTCGAGGCCGGCCGCTACGAATTGAAGGCGGAGCCGGTTGCGCTCAATGCCGTGATGGATGAGTGCCGCCATCTGATCGCCTTGCGGGCCAAGAAACGCGACATCACCATTGTTGAATCCTCGGAGCCGGAACTGCCGCGTATCTGGGCCGATCAGCGTGCGGTCCGTCAGGTTGCGCTCAACCTTCTGTCGAACGCGGTGAAGTTCACCCCGCCCGGCGGAATGGTGACGATCAAAGTCGGCTGGACCTCGACGGGCGGCCAGTATTTTTCGGTGCGCGATACGGGGCCCGGCATTCCGGAAGAAGAAATCCCCATCGTCATGTCGTCTTTCGGCCGTGGCACGCTGGCACAAAAAAATGCCGAGGAAGGCTCAGGTCTCGGTCTGCCAATCGTCAAGGGCCTCGTCGAATTGCACGGTGGCACATTCACGTTGAAGTCGCGCGTCCGCGAAGGCACGGAAGTCATTGTCATCTTTCCGCCCGAGCGGGTGATGGACGCGCTGCCGCAGCTCGATCCGCAGGATCTGGTGCCGCCACTCGCCCCCGAAACGCCGCGCCACGCCCGCACCGCCGCCTGAATTCCCGCCTCATCGCGACCACATTCCGCGGGCCTATGCCCGCCGGCGCGCTTGGAGGTTGGCAATGATCGGTGCGGCGAGATTTTTGGCTCTGGTTTTTTGCGGCTGGGCTTTCATCACGCTGCCGCTGGCGGCGCAGGAAACGAGCAGCAAGCATAGCGCGGCGGTAACGCGGCCTGCCGACGACACAACGCCGCCGCATCCGCTGCCGCCCGCCTCCACGACCTCACATGTGCTCAAGCTTGGCGACCGGACGATCGATTTCACCGCCAAGGCGGGCGCGATCCGGCTCAGCGACGCGAACAGCGGCGCGCCGATCGCCGATATCGCTTATGTCGCCTTTCTGAAAAACGGCGAGGATCCGGCAAAACGGCCGATCACATTCGCCTTCAATGGCGGCCCCGGCGCAGGCTCCGCCTGGCTCGATCTCGGTGCGCTCGGGCCGTGGCGTCTGCCGCTCGAAGACGGCAAGCTGTCGCCGTCCGCGCCGCCGCTCACCGTCCCCAACGCCGAGACCTGGCTCGACTTCACCGACCTCGTCTTCATCGACGCGCCGGAGACCGGCTTCAGCCGCACGCTCAACAAAGACGCGGCGAAAAGTTTCCTGAGCGTGCAAGGCGACATCAATGCGCTCGCCGTGGTCATCCGCAAATGGCTTGCCGAAAATCACCGGCTCGAAAGCCCGAAGTTCATCGCCGGCGAAAGCTATGGCGGCTTTCGCGCGCCGAAATTGGCGCGCCGCCTTACAGATACCGAAGGCGTAGGCGTCAATGGCATCATCATGATTTCGCCGGTGCTCGATTTCGGCTGGTTCGGCGGCGCCAACAATCCACTGACTTTCGCAACCCGCCTGCCCTCTCTGACCGCGGCGGCGCGCAACCTCACCGGGCTCGACGCGCGGGCGAAACTCGCCGATGTCGAGGCTTATGCCGCGGGACCCTATGTCGTCGATCTGCTGCGCGGCGAAAGCGATCCTGCGGCGCTGGCGCGGATGAGCGAGAAGGTCGCGGGCTTCACCGGGCTCGACCCGGCGCTGGTGCGCAAGCTTGGCGGGCGCGTCGACGCGGCGACTTTCGAACGCGAGCGCGAGCGCGCCAAGGGCCGTGTCGCCAGTGGCTATGATGCGCTCGTCACCGGCTTCGATCCGCAACCGCATGCGGCGCACAGCGAATATGCCGACCCCGTGCTCGATGCGGTGAAAGTGCCGCTCGCGAGCGCCATGTCGGATCTCGCTGCGAATGAACTCAAATGGTTCGTCGATGCCCGCTACGAGATCCTGAACGAAAACGTCAGCGGCAATTGGGACTGGGGCCACGGCCATGCGGAGGCTTTGAGCGACCTCAAGCAGGATCTGGCGCTCGATCCGCATTTTCGCGTTCTTGTTGCGCATGGCGCGACCGATCTCGTCACGCCCTATTTCGCGTCGAAATTGCTGCTCGATCAGATCGCGCCGATGGGTGATCCGGACCGCGTGCGGCTCGTCGTCTATGGCGGCGGCCATATGCTTTATGCACGCGACCAGTCGCGTGCGGCGCTCCGCGACGATGCGCGCAAGCTGATCGAAGGCAAATAGAAGCCCGCCGCCGCCCGGCCCTATTCAGCATTAATATTTACGCCCCCAATATTAAGAGCTGTATTCAGCTTGGGCTTGGGCTTATAAGTTGAGTGGAGTTTTATTTAATTCATATTTGTCTAGGGAATTTCATGAGTATGGCCACGCTCGGTGTACCGGGGCGCAGCGCGATATTTACAAAACTTCTGCTGTGTGTGGCGGTCGGCACAGCCGGGCTGATTGCGGGACGGCTTTCGATTGAGCGGCCATCAGATGAAGCCATTGTCGCGCCGTGCCGCGATCTCACGGCTGCAGAAAAGAAGATCATCGCCGCCACGGTCGCCGGAAACACGAGAGATGTGACGGTTGCCAATGTCGTCTGGGCGCCGTTGATCCTGACAAGCCGCGAGGGGATCAGCGATTATTGCGCGGCGGTCGAAGAGCCCAAGGGCAATCTCGCCTTCTACGCGCAGCTTGTCTTCCGGCGGCACGATCCGCGCGAAACCTTGGACCATGTGAATTTGCTGGTTGTCGCGGCGCGCGACGATCCGCACGCGCGCTATATCGTCGGCACGGCCTGCGTGCACTACGGCTATGGCACGGTCACGCCGGCTGCGCTCTAAGCTCGGCGGCATCGCGTTTCGGCGGCTGGCCGAACATGCGCGCATATTCGCGGCTGAATTGCGAGGCGCTTTCATAGCCGACATGGTACGCCGCATGCGCGACATTGGCGCCGCCGTCGATCAGCAGGCGGCGGGCTTCGAGCAACCGCAATTGTTTCTGATATTGCAGCGGTGTCATCGCTGTCAGCGTCTTGAAATGCTGGTGGAATGACGAGGCGCTCATGCCGGCCGCCGCGGCAAGCTGTTCGACCCGGATTGGCTTCGAAAACTGCTCGCGCAGCAGATAGATCTCGCGGGCAATGCGCTGCGTATGGCTGTTTGGCAGAGCGAGCTTGCAAATCTCCGCGCCATGCGGACCGCTCAGCAGCCAGAAGCAGATCTCGCGCATGATCGCCTGATAAAGGATGGGGATGGCCTTTGGCGTCTCGAGCAAGCGGATCAGCCGCGTGAGACAATCGGCCAAGGGATCGCTCAGGTTATCGACGAAAACGCCAAAGCCTGCCTCGCCGCTTGGCGCCGGCGGGGCTTCGAGCGCGCCCATCACATCGCGCAAAATGCCCATGTCGAAATCGAGATGGAACGCCAGCAGCGGCGTCTCGGCGCTCGCCCGCGTCACCCGGCCGAAAGCCGGCAGCGCGATGCTGATCACGAGACATTGCATTTCCTCGTAATCGAACAGCCGGTCGCCAAACATGACTTGCTTGGCGCCTTGCACGACCACGCAGAGCGCCGG
>Ga0153954_1001637_pt1 | contig 11312 bp, 11 predicted proteins | sample TSFL038MetaG_FD_102277 | JGI IMG/M metagenome (GOLD analysis project Ga0153954, IMG submission 102277) | Attine ant fungus gardens microbial communities from Florida, USA - TSFL038 MetaG | ecosystem: Host-associated > Fungi > Mycelium > Unclassified | place: USA: Florida, Wekiwa Springs State... | reverse complement strand
CTGATAAGGATGATGGATTCCGCGGTTGCGGCGATCCGGTGGATCGCGCGACCATCGCTTGCGCAGTTTCTTCTTCGTCTGGCGCTCGCGGTCCCATTCTGGAAATTGGGCATTCTGAAATGGAACGGCTTCCTGCATTTGAACGACTCAGTGGTTTATTCGTTCGCAGACGAGCTCAAGTTATATCTGCCAGGCGGCCCCTATAATTTTCCTGCGCCGGCGGCGATGGCGTTCCTGTTTGGCTGCGCCGAGGTTCTGTTTCCCGTTCTGCTTGTCCTTGGCCTCGCGACGCGTTTTGCTGCGACGGGCCTTCTCCTCATCGCCTATACGGTTGAACTGACGATGCCGGGCGATTGGGCGGTTCAAATCACCTGGGTCGCAATGGCGTTGGGCGTCATGGCCTGGGGGCCGGGCCGGCTGTCGCTCGATTACGCGCTCCGGTCCGCGCTGCGCCGTGCCGCTAAGACCGGTTACGTCGCGTCGCTCTAGGGCAGGCCTACGTCGGGCACACGCGACCGCGTCGTAAAAGCATCTGTCTACCCATACCAAGGTATGGTGACACCAGTTCCATTCGAGAGATTGTGCGGGCAATCCCGGCAAAGCAGAGTGCCGCCGCCTTTCCCGGATTTCAGAGACAAAAGCCGAATAAGCAAGCCGCGTTGGGGACATGCGCAATGCCGACGCGGCACGTCGGCCGCGGTCATATGATTGCAAACTGTAGGAGGAGATACGAATGAAGCGTTTATGGATTGCTGCTATTCTGGCGGCCGGAATATCGTCTGTCGCCGGCGTGTCCTACGCGGTGAATATCCAAGAAACCGTTGAGATGATCACGCATGCCGATCTGGTCATGAAAGACGGCGGCACGATGCATGCCGATGTCGTCAAAATGAACGGCAAAATGTATCTCATGATTCCGGTCGATGATTTGCCGGACTATCTGCACCAGCAGGTTCTGAAAGTCATGCATTAAGCATCGTTTTGCGTCTTGAATAGTCGTTCTTCTCGCCAAGACTAGAGCTCCTTGAAATGGCTTCACAGCGAACAGGCTGTGAAGCCATTTTGCTTTGGCCGGTCAGCAGGAAATCTCAGGCCGGAAACCCATACGAAGGTGTCGGGCAGTCCAGCACATCCGAGAGATTGCGATCGGGACTCGCCGATCAGATGGTGAGATGCGCTTGCACCGCCGCCGCTGCCGTTCATCGCGCATATCCAGAATCACGATCGACGTCGGCTCTAGCCGGGCATCCGATCTGAATGGGCAAGGGCCCCGCCGCGGCATCGCGGTCGAGCTATGCGGCGAGAAAAAAGGAGCTCTGTCATGAATTCGACGTTTGAGGAAATCGACCGCGATCGCCGTCGTATTTTTGCGGCCGCGGCTGTGGCGGCCGCGACCATGCCGTTTGGTATCCCTGCTTTTGCGGAGGCGCGTTCACGCCAAGCCAAGCACGGTCTTGAGCGTATTGCCGAAATATCGGGATCGGGCGAGACCAGCCCGACCATTGTCCTCGTTCACGGCGCTTGGGCCGACGGCTCCGGTTGGGATCGCGTCATGGCGCTCTTGCAAGCCCAGGGCCTGAAAACAATGGCCGCGCCGATTCCGCTGACATCCTTATCGGATGACGTCGCGGCTCTCGAGCGAGCCCTGGAACGCACAAATGGGCCCGTGATCCTTGTTTCGCATGCCTATTCAGGCGCGGTGATCGGAGCGTGCCACAACGAGCGCGTGCGGTCGCTGGTTTTTATAACCTCGCTCACACCGGACGAAGGCGAAACGGTCGCCGATGTATTTTACCGTGGAAAGCCGGATCCGCACGCGCCGAATCTCAAGCCCGATCGGCATGGATATCTCTGGATCCCGACCGATGAGTTTGGCGCGGGTTGGTGTCAGAACGCTTCGCCCGAAGAGACCGCGCTTCTCGCCGCGGCGCAGCGCCCCATATCGCTCGCCTGTATCAAGGAGAAGGCGCCGAAGCCGGCTTGGCGGGGAAAGCCGTCATGGTATCTCGTCGCCGAGGAAGATCGGATGATCAACCAGAATATACAGCGATTTTTGGCGGCCCGGATGGGCGCGAAGATTCACTCCGAAAAGGTCGACCATGCGGTGCTGATCACCGCGCCGAAAGTGGTGGTCAACATCATCTCTCAAGCTGTTTCCGAGGCGAGATCAAGCGCGCCGCAGCACGGCTGAGCGGGCCGAACCAATCGAGATATTCAATCAGGCAGGGCGACACTCCCATGGGCGTGTCGCCCTAGATGTCCACCAGCGCGCGCGTCAGGGCTCGCGGCGACGTTCGCCTCAAGGCGCTTTCGCATAGTTAGACATGGGCAGGGATGCCCGGATATTGGCAACCTGTCCGGCGTCGACTTGCGCCGCGTCATTCCCCCAGCTCGATCGAATAAAATTGAGAACGTCGGCGATCTCCTGATCCGTCAGGCGGTTCTTGAAACCGGGCATCGTGAAAGCCGTCGGTTCGCTTCCTGTCGACGGAACCGTTCCGCCGGAGAGCACGATGTGGATGAGGGAGCTCGGATCGGCGGCGTTGACGACCGGGTTTCCGGCCAAGGCGGGAAATGTGAGCGGATAACCTTTGCCGGAACTGGTGTGGCAGGCGGCGCAATTGTTCAGGTAATCAATCGCGCCCGTTTTCGACACGTCTCCCATATGAAGCGCCGCAGTGACCGCCGGTTCATAGGCGAATTTTCGATCGTCGGCCGCAGAGGGCAGGCTCTTCAAGAAATGTGCGATCGCCTGGAGATCGGCGTCGCTCATATCTTGGGTGCTGTGGAAGACGACGTCGGCCATGCCGCCGAAGGCCGCGCTGTTGCGTGTGCGCCCCGTCTTGAGAAACTGCACGATGTCGCTCTCGCGCCAGGCGCCCAAGCCGGCCCATGCGCCGCCGCGCAGATCGCTGGCCAAGTAATGATCGACGACAGCGCCGGAGAGGTATGCGTTGCTGCCGGCTTTGAGCGCTTTCTCCTCAAGTCCAATTCCGCGCGGCGTATGGCAGCTTCCGCAGTGCCCGAGCCCCTCGACGAGATAAGCTCCGCGGGCGGCTATGGGATCTGACCCGGCCGTGGCCGCCGCAGGCTGAACCGGCGGCGCAAAGGCCCACCGCCAATAGGTCAGCGGCCAGCGCATCGACAGGGGCCAGGGAATGTCCGGCTTCAAGGCAGCCTGCCGCACCGGCGCCACGCCCTTCATGAAGAAGGCATAGAGAGCTTTCACATCGTCGTCGGAGATTCGCGCATAAGACGGGTAGGGCATGGCGGGATAGAGCGACCGCCCGTCGGGCCTAATGCCGCGCCGGACGGCGCGCTCGAAATCGCCGTAGGTGTAGGCCCCAATTCCGGTTTCCTTGTCCGGCGTGATGTTGGTCGAATAAACGGCGCCAAGTGGCGTCGCCAGCGCCAGCCCGCCGGCGAAGGCCTTGCCCGCGGGCGCTGTATGGCACGCCGCGCAATCGCCCTCGATCGCGACATAGGCACCGCGCTCGATGAGGTGCTGATCGATCCCGCCCGTGAGGCTGGCGCTCGGGTCGCCGCCGATGCCGCCAAACAGCGCCGGGACGAAATAGGCCGCGACGATGCCGAAACCGATGATAAGGAGCGCGAAAAGGATGATGCGCGTCGAATGCGTTTTGCCGGCCATGATCGCGGGCTCCTCAAGCGTGGACCAATGGGCCAGGGGATTTCAAATATTGGGTCACGATGGCGTTGGTGGCCATGTAGGTGAGGCCGCCGATCAGGCCGGTCGGGTTGTAGCCGAGGTTCTGCGGAAAGGCGGAGGCGCCAAGGACGAAAAGATTTGGGACGTCCCAGGACTGCATGTAGCGGTTGATGGCGCTCGCCTTGGGATCCGCGCCGGTGATGACGCCGCCCGTTATATGGGTCGTTTGATATTGCCTGGTGTTGAAATGATCGCCTGGCTTGCGGATGAGCGTGGAGTGCGACTTGCTTCCCATCTTCGCGACGATTTCGAGCGCGCGATCGATGAGGAATTGCGTCATCTTGTATTCATTATCATGCCAATCGAAGGTGATGCGGGCGAGCGGCAGCCCCAAGTGGTCGCGATAAGTTGAGTCGAGATCGACATAGGCATCTTGATAGGCCATGACGGAGCCGTGCGTGACCACATTGGTCGAATGAAGGTAGTTTTCTTTGGCGGCCTTCTTCCACTCAGCACCCCATGCGGGTGTGCCCTCAGGGACGGCAAGCTGCTGGATCGGGCGGCCGCCCGTCTGGCCGCCGATGATGTAACCGCCGCCAATGAAGCCGTGCGGCCCATGATCGAAGTGATCGGCGTTGAATTCATCGACGATTTCAGAGCCCGCGGATCCCGCGCCGATGAACGGATTGAGAGCCTTGTCCTTATCGAAGAACAAAGCCGTCGCGCTCATCATCTGGTAAGCGAAATTCTTTCCGATAACCCCGGTTCCCGTCTTGGGATCGTAGGGTGTGCCGATGCCGGAAAGAAGCATCATCCGCACATTGTTGATCTGGAACGATGACAGGATGACAAGGTCGGCCGGCTGGATAATTTCTCGACCCGTTCGATCGATATACGTCACGCCAGTTGCGCGCTTGCCCGACGAATCGACGTTGATCTTCGTGACCTGGCAATTGGCGCGTAACTCAAAGTTCGGCTTCTGGTATAGCGCGGGCAGCACCGCCGTCTGGGGTGAGCCCTTGGCATAGAGGAAGCAGCCAAAGCGCTCGCAAAATCCGCACATGTTGCAGGGCGCGAGGCGTACGCCATAGGGGTTAACCCATGGCTGGGAGCAATTTGCCGAGGGTTGCGGGAAAGGGTGATAGCCGAGCTCTTTCGCCGCATTGGCGAAGATCATCGCACCATATTCATCCGGCATTGCCGGCGTCGGATAGTCCCGCGACCGCGGACCTTCAAACGGGTTGCCCCCCGATAAAATCTTGCCGCCGATATTGCCGGCGCGGCCGGATGTGCCGCACAGCCGCTCGAAGGCGTCGAGGAAGGGCTCAAGTTCCTTATAGTCGACGTCGTAGTCTTGGATCGTCATATTTTCCGGCAGGAACTTGCGGCCGTACCGTTCGACGTTGTGGCTGTAGAATTTGAGATCTTCGGGCGACGGACGAAAATGTTGACCGTTCCAATGGACGCCGGCGCCGCCGACGTTGTTGGGCAGCAGAAAGGCATTGAGCTGGCGGTAGGGTACGGCGGTATCGCCCGCGCGATGGCGGATCGTGACCGTTTCCTTCGATAACCGCTGAAAGAGGTCGCCGCGAATTCCGTACTTCAATTCGTCCGTGGCTTGCGGATATGTGTAATCCGGAGACGTGTCGCGTTTGGCGCCGCGCTCGAGCGCCACCACCTTTACGCCGGCATTGCAGAGCTCCATGCTCGCGATCGATCCGGTCCAACCGAGGCCGATCACGACCGCATCAACGGGCTTCAAGGTTGTGGTCATGCTCTCACGCCTTCTCGCCTTGAATGGAGACCGGGCCGAGGGGGTAAACCTTGCCCGGCTGTGTGATCCAATCCGCGTAATCGGCGCGCGATCCGGGGAAGCCAATCATCTTCCAGGCGCCCATGTTGCGATTGCCGCCATACATCGGGTCCGCGAAGTAACCCTCTTTGGTGTTCGCCAAGAGCTGCAGGAAGAATTCGGCCGGCCGAGCGATCGTCGCCAGCTCGATACGACCCTTCTGGAGCAACGTCAGAACTTCGTCCCGATTGGCTCCGTCGAGTGCGCCGAAAGTCTTGCCGTGAACCTTGTTGCACCAAATATCGACGTCGGCGATGGCAGCGCGATAGAGCTCTCGCGGGGTGAAGCGAAGTTGGTAGCCGAGTGTGGGTTCCGCTTCCGGATGGAATGGGCCGCTCATGTACCAAAATTCGCCATGGCCATATCCCGTATCCATCTGCCGATCGATGAACTCAGGAACGCCAAGCTCGACGCCACCTGGGCCATCTTCGTTCGAGGGGATCAGCCGGTCGACCGCAGCGTTGATGAAGGCCCATTCCTCCGCGCTGAAGAAATTTGGCTTATAGGCGTCCTGACTTGCGGGGGATTGCGCATGCGCCTCATCGCCGTGCGTCGCCAGCGTGCCGCCGAGGAAAATCACGGTGGGCGCCGCGCCGAATGCCTGGCTCAGGAATTCACGTCGTTGAAGCCAAAGTTTATCGTCAGCCACGGAAAGCGCTCCTTGTGTGTTGACGAAATCGCCATCTTGGCGATCGCGTCACCTATGGCGTCGAGGCCGTTTCCTCGGCCCTCACCGCCAAAATAAGTGAGACGAGTTCCTCCTCGTCGGTCCAATTCGCCGCCGGAATCCAGCCGCCCGCCCGTAAAAGAACGCCGGCGTCGCGCGATCGATATTTGAGACTATTTTCCGTGTGTATGGTTTCGCCCCGGGCCATCGAAAAAGCGTGGCCGTCGATCGTGAATGCGACGTCGCGTTTGGCTTGAAGATGCATCTCGATGCGCGCCTCGGCGTCGTTCCAAAGAACGCGATGCGAAAACGCATCGACCGGTATCGAGCCCAGAAGCTCGCGGTTTATCCGGTGAAGAAGATTGAGGTTGAACGCCGCGGTGATGCCCTGCGAATCGTCGTAGGCCGACAACAGCGTCGGAACTTTTTTGATCCGATCGACGCCGATCAGCAGCATGGAACCGCGACCCAAAATCCGTCCCATGCGGCGCAGAAGATCGACGGCGTCGGGAACGAGGAAGTTTCCAATTGTCGAACCCGGAAAGAAGCCGAGCCGGGGCATTCCGTCGATCTGCGGCGGCAGGCTGAACGGCTCGGTGAAGTCGTTCTCAAGCGGATAAATCGGCAGAGTTGAAAATTGATCGGAAAGTTTTTGTGCGGATTCGCGCAAGAAGTCTCCGCTTATGTCGACAGGGACATAGGCACCAGGACTTATTTCCGACAGCAGGGTGGGCGTCTTGCCTGACGAGCCCGAACCAAATTCCACCACGGCGCGCCCAGACCCGGTCAGGGATCCGACCTCGCGTGCGACGGCTGTTAGAAGCGATCGCTCCGTGCGGGTCAGGTAATATTCGGGCTGCCGCGTTATCGCCTCGAACAGCTCCGAACCTGCGCGATCGTAAAACCAGCGTGCCGGTATCGACCGCGGTCTTAAGGTGAGACCACCGAGAACGTCGCGGCGAAACGCCGGGCTCACCTGTCTTGCAACGTCAAAATCGTTCGAACGCTGAAACATCAAATACTCGTTGCAAAATTGACATCAATTGATCTTGTTGGCGTGTGCCAGACGCACGCCGCTTGGCTTACGCGCACGAAAATCATTCGCGGAGCGCTCATGCGGCGATGCAGGCTCTTTATCGGTGGCAAGGACCGCGAGCTTTTTCAGACCGCGATGAATGTTGATTTTCACCACCGCGGACGTCTGGCCGGTCAGCGCGGACGCGTCTCGGATGCTGATGCCTTGAAGTTTGACGAGGCGTATCACGCTCGCCTGGGCTGGCTTCAATTGTCCGATAAGCCGGTCGACGCTCCGCGTGGCCATCAGCGGCTCCTCGCAGTCCGCTGTTGGAATGTCGTCGTCGAGCGCGACATCCTGGTGGCGCGAGGCCTGCCTGACGTGGTCGATCCATTTATTGCGCGCGATTGTCGCGACCCATGGGCCGAACGGCTTGGACGGTCGGTAGGAATGGAGGCTCACGTGAAGAGCGAGAAGCGCGTCTTGTCGCGCGTCTTCGGCGGCGCAGGGCGGAAGCCGCCGCTCATAGTAGCGGCGAAGCCAAGGATCGAGTTCACGGATCAACCTGTCATAAGCTTCTGTGACGCCCTTTTGGGCTGCGGTCATTAACAGACCCCATCGCTCACAACGATGATCCCAGGGCGTGGTCTTGCGTTGAGATGAATTTACGCGACACCGGCATGTATTCTCGCGTGCGCTGCGTGGCGCATGACGATCAAGCGCGGTCATCGGACAAACTCATCCTTAGCTGATCCAAAAGGACCGCGGTTTCGAGCGGCTTCCGTAGGAGGCATTGCGCGCCGAGCGACACGGCGACCTCCTCGAGATGCTTGTCCAAGGCGCCAGTAATCAAAATGATCGGGATTGTATTGCCGCTTTCACGCAGCGTTCGAACGAGCGTCAAGGCGCTCGTTCCGGGCATGTAGATGTCGGCGATGACGCAACCGAAAGTCAGACGGCTGAGACAATCGAGAAACGAGTCCGCCGAGAAAAACAGCTCGACTTCGTATTCGTGCGCGCGCAGAAAGTCGCCGATCGAATTGCATAGACCCTCATCGTCGTCGATGATCGCGATCAGGTGCCGATCCATTTGGCATGGCTCCGTCAATTGCATGACAAGTTCGGAGCAAGAGCCAAGCGGACCGTGTTCGCGAAACACACGTTCAGCGTCCCGCGCACAGCCCTCGGCCGATTCGAATTCCGGCCGCACTGCTGAAGCCATTGCCTCGATAACCCCTGGACTTTCGAAAATCGTCGAAGCCGATCACGATGTAAGATCAGCGTGATGATGCTGCCGGCAACATGGTCCGACAATCTCTCAAATGGCCGTGGGACGCCCATACGTTTGTATAGGGTTTCAGCAACAGGAGAGGTGGACCAAGCTAAGGCGCCGGATGTGGACGGCGTCCGTATGCCTGTAACCAAGGCCACGGCGCGGCGAAAGAAGTGTCAAAGGCAGGAGGATGCGGAATGACAATGACTAGGTATAAGAAAGCCGACGTTGACGGCCTGAACGTGTTTTACCGTGAAGCCGGACCGGCCGATGCGCCGACCTTGCTATTGCTGCATGGATTTCCAACTTCGAGCCACATGTTCCGCGAACTGATCCCGGCGCTTTCGGATCGCTTTCGGCTCGTTGCGCCTGACTTGCCGGGATTTGGGCAAACGGACCTGCCGCCGCGTGACAAGTTTTCTTACACTTTCGAGAACATAGCGGCCGTCATCGGCCGGTTCGTCGACGTCATCGGTCTTGGCCGCTTTGCGATCTACGTTTTCGATTATGGCGCGCCGACCGGATTCCGCTTGGCGGTTGCTCATCCCGATCGTGTGACCGCCATCATTTCCCAAAACGGCAATGCCTATGAGGAAGGTTTGAGCGACGGCTGGAAGCCGATCCGCGCGTATTGGGGCAATCAGTCAAAGGCCAATCGGGATGCGTTGCGTCCGTTCTTGTCGCCGGAAACGACGATGTGGCAATACACCCAGGGCGTCAGCGACGTTTCCCTTATTTCCCCGGACGGTTATTCGCTGGACAATTTCTACCTGAGCCGGCCCGGCGCGGCCGAAGTTCAGCTAGACCTCCTCGGGAACTACGGAACCAATGTCGCGCTTTACCCGACCTTTCAGGAATATTTTCGCAAGCGGCAGCCGGGTCTTTTGGCAATCTGGGGTAAGAACGATCCGTTCTTTCTCCCAGCGGGGGCCGAAGCGTTCAAACGGGATATTCCAAACGCCGAGGTTCGCTTTGTCGACAGTGGTCATTTTGCAATCGCGACGCATTGCGATGAAATTGCCGAGGCCATTCGCGGCTTTTTGACGAAGCTGCCGGCCTAGCAATCGGAGTATCTGCATGCCGCGCGCGGTCGTCGTCGTCACAGGCGCAAGCTCGGGGATTGGGAGGGCGGCAGCGATAAGGCTGTCGCAGGATTTCGCCAAGGTCGTGCTTGTTGCGCGCAGCAGGGGGGAACTTGAGGCGGCGGCCGATCAGGTTCGCGCCGGCGGGGCGGAGCCTCTCGTTGTTGCCGCGGATCTCTCACGGCCTGACGCGGCCGAACTTGTCATGGGCCAGACGCTGGCGAAATTCAGCCAGATCGACGCGCTGCTGAATATCGCCGGCGCCGTGCCTGGAATCGATCTGTTTCAGATGACCGATGCGCAATGGGCAGCGGGTGCTGAGCTCAAGCTCCACGCGGCGCGGCGGCTGACGTTGCAATCGTGGGATGCGTTGAAAGCCTCCAAAGGTGCCGTTGTGTTCATGGCGGGAATCGCTGCCGAGGTTCCGACGACCGGAGCCGCGGCTGTTGGCGTCATCAATGCTGCAATCGTCGCTCTGGCGAAGGCTTTTGCCGACAAAGGCCGCCAAGACGATGTGCAGGTCAACAGCGTCTCGCCCGGCGCTGTCATGACCGGCCGGCGCATGTCCATGATCAGCCAATGGGCCTCCGCGCACCATGTCGACATCGAGGCTGCAAAGAAAACGCTTTTGGAGAAATCCGGAATCGCCCGTTACGGGACGCCGGAAGATATCGCCGAACTCATGTCCTTCTTGGTATCGCCCGCCGCACGATGGATCACGGGGACGCAGATTCGGATCGACGGCGGTGAGGTCAGAACAATCTAACCGTCACTCAGCTCCATCAAAGGAGCTTTCGCAGGCCGCGCAAACGCTTGGGAGCCGCTCGCAATGTCTAACCAACCGCTGATCGTCTTCGACGTTAATGAAACGCTCCTGGATTTGACCACGATGGAGCCGATCTTCGAGCGGATCTTCCGCCAAAAGGGCGCGATGCGCCTTTGGTTTGCCAATCTCATTCTCTATTCCGCGGCGCTGACCGTGGCCAGGCAATATGTGCCCTTCACCGATATCGGGGCTGCGGTCATGAAAATGCAGGCCGATACGCAAGGCATCAAAATCACCGAGGCCGACAAGCAGGAGCTCAAGGATAAGTTCTCGACTATGCCGCCTTATCCCGAGGTGCCGGGCGCGCTGAAGAAGCTTCGCGCCGCGGAATTTCGTCTCTTCACGCTCACCGACAACCTGCTCGAAGTGCAGACGCGCCAGCTTGAAACGGGGGGAATCGCCGATTTGTTCGAGCGGCGGTTTAGCGCTGACGGCGTCAAACATCATAAGCCGTCTCCCGAGGCCTATGCCTATGTTGAAAAAGAGCTTGGTCTCGGACCCTCGCGCTTTTTGCTGATCGCGTGCCACACCTGGGACACCCTGGGTGCTGTCGCGGCGGGGTGGGAGGCGGCGCTTGTCAAACGCCCGGGCAATGATCTCCTCGGCGTCGGTCCCCAACCCAAGTTTGTCGGCGAGACTTTGAGCGATGTCGCGGACCAGCTCATCGCGAGTTTTCGGCCCGGCGGATAAAGGTTGCGAACATCAATCAGCGGCCGCCGGATACAGCGCCCGTTTTCTCGCGACGAGAAAAGCTTGAACTATGAGAACAGCGTAACTGGCGGTGGCGAGAACACTGACTGCGTCGCCGATTTTCATGTGCGCCGATAGCACGCCGCAAAAAAGCGGAAACGCACCTCCAACCGCGCGCCCCATATTGAAGGTCAGGTCGACACCTTGTTGTCCTGGTCCGGCGGAGAATAGTTTATT
>Ga0153954_1001636_pt1 | contig 11317 bp, 8 predicted proteins | sample TSFL038MetaG_FD_102277 | JGI IMG/M metagenome (GOLD analysis project Ga0153954, IMG submission 102277) | Attine ant fungus gardens microbial communities from Florida, USA - TSFL038 MetaG | ecosystem: Host-associated > Fungi > Mycelium > Unclassified | place: USA: Florida, Wekiwa Springs State... | reverse complement strand
CGCGCCAAAAGCCGCAGCCGCACCTCCTCCGGCACGACAGCGAACGCCTTGGCGTCGAAAACCCTGGCGCCGACCGCATTCGCATTGGATGCCGGTGCGGCAGCACCGGTCAGAGCGAGATAGCGCTCGGCGCCATCGACCAGCACTTCGACAGCGGCGTTGGCCCGGGCGAGCCGGGTCGCAAGCCGCGCCAGGGAACGCGCGTCACCGCCTTCCGCCGCGAGCAACGGCACCAGGGTACGCATGCGTGGCCGGGTAAAGGCGGTATCGCGATTGGTGGGATCATCGGCGAACGCGACTTTCGCTCTTTTGAGCGTCGCCACGAGCTGCGATTTCGCGACATGCAGCAGCGGACGCGCCAGCGTGACGCCATCGCGTTCGCTTTCGCGCGCCATCGCCGCCAGGCCCGCGATGCCGCTGCCACGGCAAAGCCGCATCAGCAGCGTTTCGGCCTGGTCATCGCGGGTGTGCGCGGTGAGGATATGGGTCGCGCCGACAGCGCGGGCCGCCTGCGCCAGTAATTGGTAGCGCGCGGCGCGGGCCGCGGCCGGGACGCCGGTCTTCGGCTTGGCGCCGGTCCAGCGCATCGTGCGATGCTCCACATTCAGCGAATGCGCCAGCGCCTTGACGTCGCGCGCCTCACGCGCGGCCTCCGCGCGCAAGCCATGATCGACGGTGACCGCGATCAGGCGAGGCCCCCGCGTCAAGGCTTTGCGCCAGCGCGCCATCATCCACATCAGCGCGACCGAATCCGGTCCCCCCGAGACCGCGAGCACGAGCGCCGGCACCGCCTTGAAATCCATGAACAGGCGGCTGGCGTCTTGTGCGGAGATCGGGGATTCGTCAGGGTCCGACATGATGGCGCCCCAGCATATTGCCGCGCAATGCTAGCCCGCGAGACCTGCTCGCGGGTCTACGGCGAAAGAAATATCTGTATATTTTTACAGCGACAACTGGAAGCCGCGCTGCAGCAAACGCGCAAAAAATGGCTCTGGCGCAGGGGAACGCCAGAGCCATAAGGGGAAGTTGATCGCGTCTCTAAGCGGCGGGACAACGCGCCCATCGGGCTATCGTTCCAGTTTGTCCCGAATGACATTCCTGTTTTTCCCGATGGGGTTTTGCCGGCTGATGGCCTCGCGCATCAACCGCTTTGGCAACGCGGCCGACAACCGAGCTCAGCGCGCCTGACCGCTTCTCCGCGGTGACAGCGCGGGGGCCACCTTTCTTGCGGCCGGTTCGGAACGATTGCCACTTCTTCCCGTTGCGTATTGCGAATGCGTAAGACCACCAAGAGGTTTCGGAATCACCGGCAAGTCCATTCGTTGAAACATTGCCCCGGCGAATGCGGCTTGAACGCCTCCGGTGGTACGAGCTGGCCGCGTCGGCGGACGCGGCCAGCTCAGCGCATTCGCACTAGCCGAGGCCCATCTCAACGGCTATTCGCACCAGGTCGGAATGGTTCTTTGCGCCGAGCTTCTGCTTGAGCAGCGACGTGGTGTTGGCGACGGTCTTGTAGGAGATCCCGAGCGCATCGGCGACCTCCACGATCTTGTCGCCGCGGCCGAGCAGACGCAGGATTTCCAGCTCGCGCGCGCTCACCTGCGACGAAGGATTAGCCTTGATGGCCGCTCCGGAAAAAGTCACCGCTTCCGCCAGTTGGGGCGAGATGAATTTGTCGCCTGCCGCCACCTTGCGCACCGCCTTTACGAACAGCCGCGGATCGTCTCCCTTGGAGACATAGCCTTGTGCGCCCAGTTCGACCGCACGGACCACGAAAGCCGGATCGTCATTCATGCTGAACATGATGATCTTGGCATCCGGATCGTCCTTGCGGATCCGGCGCATCAACTCGAAGCCGGACACGTCGGGCAGCTTGATGTCGATGACCGTAACGTCGGGCCGTTTCTGCATGAAAGCGCGATGACCCGACTTCGCGTCGGCCGCCTCATCGATTTTCACCGAGGCATCCGAAGCGAAAAGCGACCGGCACCCGGAGATGACGACCGGATGGTCATCGACGATCAATACCCTCATCGGCGATTTGGGCGTATCTTGCGCCGTTTCTCTCATTGAAAAAGAATAAGTCTTCGGCGCGCGTTGAAAAAGAGAAAACAGCTTTCCTGGAGCCGGAATTGTTGACCTTGTGGAACAGGCTTTCACTGCGCGCGCGGCTTTTGATGCCGCTGGCGACGATGTTCGTGGCGGCCCTCATCCTCGGCGGCGTCGCACTGCAGATCTTTTCCCCGGGCCAGTTCACCTATGAAAACGAGCAGGCGTCCCGATCCGCGAAAGGGGTCGCGGATGCGCTCAATGCGTCGCTTCAGGCCTCAGCCAACCCGCAACAGACGCTCGCTGCCTTCGCTGCGTCTCTTGCCGGTACCGAAGCGATCCAGTTCCGTCCCGTTGGCGCCACGCCACAGCAGCCACGCTTGCGCGGCCCGGCCGAGCGGGTGCCGAAATGGTTCATCGAGTTTCTCGAAATCCCGAAGATCGGGGCCGCCTATCCCGTCATGGTCGGGAGCGAGCATGCCGGCGACATCGTTTTTGCGCCCGACATTTCCCCCGACATCTTCGAGAAATGGGTCGGCTTTCTCGCGATCGTCTCGTCGGGAGCGGTGCTCATGCTGCTGACCAGCGCGATCGCGTACCTGACGGCCGGCACCGCACTCCGCCCGCTTGAGCAGCTCGGCGAAGGACTCACGCGCATGCGCGAGGGCCATTACGACACCTCGATTCAGGTGGCGGGACCGCCCGAAATACGACGGGGCTGCGAAGAAGCCAACCAGCTCGCGAGCACGTTGAAGCGTTTGAGCCAGGACAACCGCAGCCTGCTCCGCAAGATCGTATCCCTACAGGATGACGAGCGCCGGGAGCTGGCGCGAGAGCTGCACGACGAGCTCGGCCCCCTGCTGTTTGCGATCCGGGCCAATGCCACGGCGCTGTTCGAATCTGTGCCAGATGGCCATGCGGGGCTCCGCGCCTCGGCGCGCGGCATGCTCGAAGCGGTGGAATCCGTGCAGCAGGCCAACCGCCGGATCCTGGAACGACTGAGCCCGCTCTATGTGCAGGAACTCGGACTGAAGCAAAGCATTGAGACGCTGCTGCGAAACGCCAAGTCGCAGGCGCCGCATCTAGAGCTCACCTCGAACATCGACCCGCGCCTGAACGATATCGACGGCCTGCTGTCGCAGACGACCTATCGTGTCATCCAGGAAAGTGTCACGAATGTCCTCCGCCACGCACGGGCAACATCGATCGACGTGGATGCCGCGATCGGCGACGAGCAGCTTGCGGTCGAAATCTCTGACGACGGCGTTGGCTTCCCCTCGGACGCTGCCTTTGGCAGGGGGCTGACCGGCATGTATGAGCGTGTCCGCGCCCTCAACGGGACGTTCGAACTGCTGCGTGAAGGCGGCCGGACCCTGGTCCGCTGCCGCTTGCCGGTGGAGCGAGAAGCCGAGCCCTTGGAGAAATCGTCAGTCTGAGACGGGCTCGCAATGGCTCTGCAAAATCTTTCCTTCGTTGTTGAAGCTGAAGGAGATGCGGACCGGTTTGCCCTGGAAGTTCGAATAGTCCAGCATCACACCGCCGGCGACAGGCTTGATCTCCTCCAGCCCGAAGGCCGTCGGCGCGAAGCTGGCCAGTCTTGGTCCCCAATAGGCCGCCAGCTCGCATCGGCCACGGCTGCGGACATTCTCGCAACTGCAATCCAGGCTCGCATCGGCGGCGTAGAGATCGAGCAGCATCTCCAGATTCTGGTTTCTGCAAGCATCGAGCCAGTCCACCACAACGGCCATTTGGTCGAAATCGTCAGACAACGCCGGTCCTCGTTTTCATCGCGCGCGATTCGCTTCCCAATAAATCCCGGGAGCTGAAGCCCACGTGAATGTGCGGTTGCCAAAGCCTCATCGGCCTCGATCTCGCAATAATCGAAACGCCGTCGGACAGCATCGGCAATGGAACCGGCGGCCGCAGCGTCATACGCTATGCCGAAGAATTGCTTCGGGCGGAGCGGCGCTCACCTCATCAGGCCGAGTTCTTAGCACTTCACCCGCTTCTGCTCACGATCGATGGCTGCTTTGACGCCGGTGGAAGCGCGCGGATATTTCCGCGCGATCTCGCCGAAGGCAGCGCAGGCTGCTTCCTTCTCCTTCAACGCCGCCAGCGACTGGCCGAGCCGCAGCAGCGCATCCGGCGCTTTCGCCGACTTCTCGTATTTCGAGGTGACGGCGAGGAAGGTCTCCGCAGCGTCGCGATATTGCTGGCGCTGGAAATAGCTTTCGCCCAGCCAGTATTGTGAATCGCCCAACATCGGATCGTTGGGATATTTCGCCGCAAAATTCTTCATGGTCTGCTCGGCGAGCGCATAGTCCTTGCGCTGCATGTAGCCGAGGCCGAGATCGAACTCGTCGCGCGGCGAGTTCGATGGCGGGGCAGTGACGAGGCCCGGGCCATTCGGATTATTCGACGCGACCGACGGCGGATTGCCCTGCTGATAATTACCCTGCTGATAGTTCCCTTGCGGATAGTTGGTGCCGCCGGGGCGGGAGAGATCGAGCGGCTCGCCGGCCGCGCGGCCGCCGGGAGCACCGACGCCGACATTCTGCTGCATCGGGAGTTGGCCGCCCCCCAGTGCGCGTGGCACACCCGGCGCATTCGGGTTCTGGCTCGGATCGAAGGCGTCGCCGCGCCGGCCCGGTGGTCCCGCAACCGGCTGCTCCTGAACGATCGGCGCGGGTGCCGCAATCTGCGGTTCGCGGTAGCCGGGCTGGGGCTGGCCATAAGCAGGCTGCGGCTGACCGTAGCCGGGCTGCTGCGCAGGTGGCTGATTGTAACCGGCTTGAGGATATCCGCCGCGAGGATAGCCCCCTTGCGGATAGGCTTGAGCCGGCGGCGCAGCGGGCGCGGCGGCATTGGATTGAATGGGCTGCCCGCCGGGCGCTGGCTGGGCACCGCCCTGAAGCTGCTGCAGTTGCTGCTCGAGCACCTGATTGCGGTGTTGCAGCTCCTCATTCTGACCCGTGAGCTCGCGCAGCTGATTTTCCAGCCGCTCGATCCGCATCTCGGGATCAGCGTCATCCTGGGCGAACACCCGAGACGACAGCATCGAGGACGACAGCATCGAGGACGACAGCAACACGGCTGCGGCAATCCCCGCGGCACGAGTCAGTGGATGAAATCGGGATGACATTTTGCCCTGACGACGAGATCGGCGTGACCAGAGGACCGCAAGATTGGTGGAGGGAGTACGCCAAAAATTTGATCGGCACAAATGACAAAAACCGGCGCCGTCGGGCGCCGGTTCGAATCGATTCGACATGGTGCAGGGACCTCAAACGGCGGCGCGAGCACCAATCGTCTTACGAGCTCGCGTTCAACACCGTGACCGCGCGGCGGTTCTGCGACCAGCAGGAAATGTCGTTACAGACCGCGACCGGCCGTTCCTTGCCGTAGGAGATCGTCCGCATCCGGTTCCCATCGATGCCGCGCGAGACCAGGAAGCTGCGCACCGACTGGGCCCGGCGGGCGCCGAGCGCGATATTGTATTCGCGCGTGCCGCGTTCGTCCGCATGGCCTTCGATGGTGAAGGTGTAGCGCGGATAGGTCTGCAGCCACTGCGCCTGCTTTTCCAGGGTAGCGATAGCCTGCGGCGAGAGATCGGTCTGGTCGCTCTCGAAGAACACGCGGTCGCCGACATTGACCACGAAATCCTGCTGGCTGCCCGGGGTCGCAGCGCTTGCGTTCGCATCCATGCCTAAGGGGTTCTTGTTGGCGCACGCGCCCATCGACAGTGCCACCGCCAACACCGCGGCCAGCTTCAATCCCTGGAGGATACGCATCGGGTTCGTCATTCCGGAGCCTCCACGCTCACGTCGTCAAACTGTTATCCGGTCTACAGGGGGATGGTTAAACGAACGTTCCGTCAACCTTGATGAGGTGTTGCGGAATCCGCTCAAATGCCCCCAACGCGCGAAAAGCGACCGCGATAGTTAATGGTTTGTAAATGTGGCACGAGGGTGAAGCAAGCGCCGGCGAAAGCCGGAAACAGCCGCTTTTCGCAGCAAATCGGTGGTTACCTGAATGAATTTAGCGGTCTGCGCGATAGAGCAGCGCCGCTCGCCTGGCGCGGGCGGCGTTACGGAATCGGACTTCTCAGGATATCAGGACTGCGGAACGATGGAGGCGCGTTCGAATCCGGGCAAAGCCAAAACCGGGCCGCCCTTGCGCTCGAACAGCATCCGGCGCTCGAACGCGCTCGACCGCATATAAGGGAAGCGTTGGAACACCCGTTCGCGAATCTCGGGATATTTGGCAGCGACCAGCCCGACCGGCTTAAGCAGGCCCGGATACAATTTCGGCTCGCCCCAAGGTTCCTGGAGAAACACCTTGCGATAAAACGCCCGGTGCTCCGGTCGAACGTTGGCAAGACCGATGTCAGCGTTGAAATAGCCGCAAGCGACGTAACCCAGCCGCACCGTCACATAGGGAAGTTCAGGAAACTTCCTTGCCTTCTGCGGATCCGCGACGAAGCGGGTCGGATCGACGATGATCTTTCCCCGCTCGAGTTCGGGATGGAGCAGATCAGCAAACATCTCGGACGACGGAGAGCCGCGCCATTCGGCGGTCAGGACACTGATGCGGATCGAACTATAGAGCTCACCGTCAACGAAGACGCCGAACGTGAAATTGTTCGGCAGGTCATCGTAACGGTCGGTGACGCGTTCGGACTCCGACGGCAGAATTGCCCCTTCCCGCAGATAGGCGCGGTAGCGCAAGCGATAGATCTGTTCCTTGTCCTCAGCACTTTCCGCGAGGCGATAGTCGACATTTTCTAAAGGGTCCGGGCTACGTTCAGGCGCATGGGCGATTGCTTCGACCGCGGACCTCATAGAAACTTCCTTTACGCTAAGCTACTTCTGCGCGAATTAAGAAAGATTAACAGCTTCTTAACGAAAATGCAAAGAGATCAAAATATTAGGGTTAACCCGACCATCGACGCGTCATGTCGTTGGACAGTGCGGACGAAAAATCTTCCGATCAAAGCAGGATTGTCAGGAGACGATTGTCAGCCGAAAGATCGCGAGGGAATCGCGACAAGCTGGTCTTCAGGTTGGCGGCGCCCATGCGAAGCGTTGAGAAGCTGCCGCACGCGCACTGCCGGAACGGGACGGCTGAACAGATAGCCTTGCGCCTCGCTCACCGTTCCGTCGGCGCTGATCAACTCCAGCTGCTCGTTGGTCTCGATGCCTTCGACGACGACGGACATGCCGAGATCGACCGAGAGCCGTGCAACGCCGCGCAGCAGCGTCAGAGGACGATCGCTGTCGATCCCCTCGAGGAAGGAGCGATCGATCTTCACCTTCTGCAGCGGAAAATTATGCAGATAGCTGAGGCTCGAATAGCCGGTGCCGAAATCGTCGAGCGAGATCTTCACGCCGATCGCGTGCAATTGCGACAGCACATCATGCGTCAGCTGCGTGTTACGCAGCAGCGAGGATTCCGTGATCTCGATTTCGAGGCGATGCGCCGGCAGCCCAGAGACTTCCAGCGCATAACGCACCTCGCCCAACACGTCGCGCTGGCGGAATTGCTGTGGCGAGAAATTCACGGCGACGCTGACCCCGTCCGGCCACTTCATGCATTCCATGCAGGCGCGACGCAGGATCCAACGGCCTAGATCGACGATCAAGCCCATGTCCTCGGCAACGGGAATGATGTCGACCGGCGAAACGTTGCCGCGCTGGGGATGATTCCAGCGCAAGAGCGCCTCGCAGGTCGAGATCTTGCCCGACTTGAGATTGACCAGCGGCTGATAGAACAGCTCGAACTCCTCATTCACGAGCGCGCGGCGCAGGTCGAGTTCGAGCGTGCGGCGCGCATCGACGATTTCAGCGAGTTCGTCGCGGAAGAAACAGAAAGTGCCGCGGCCGTCCGCCTTGGCGCGATAGAGCGCCATGTCGGCGTTCTTGAGCAGCGTGTCGGCGCTGACACCAGGCGACGTCACCGCGATGCCAACGCTGGCGCCGATCTCGACCAGGTGATTGTCGATCCTGTAGCGCTCGCTGAGCCGGTCGACGATGCGCCGCGCGAGGCCGGCGGCATCCTCCGTCGAACGGATGTTCTGCTGAAACACCACGAACTCGTCGCCGCCGAATCGCGCCACGAAATCCTCCGGGCGCAGCATTTCGCGCAGGCGTTCGGAGACCGCGCAGAGCAACTGGTCGCCGCAGGGGTGACCGAGCGTGTCGTTGACCTGCTTGAACTGGTCGAGATCGATGAACAGCAGCGCCGACAATTGCCCGACATCCTGCGGCATCTTCAGAAGATGCTCGATCTCGTCGCGGAAGTTGACGCGGTTTGGCAGCGCGGTGAGTTCGTCATAGCGGGCCAGATGGCTGATCCTGGCTTCCGCATTGCGCCGCTCGGTGACATCTTCCACAAGCACGACAGTCCCGCCGCCGGACATCGGCTGGAACGTCCATGATAGCGAACGCCCCCTCTCGATGTCGGGATCGGTCGTGATCATGTCACGTGTCTGCGTATGGTCGATCTCGGCGAGGATCATTTTGCCGCCCGCCGCCGAGACCGAGCCTGCAACGACGCAGGCCGAGACGATGTCGGACGCGCTGACATCGAGTTCGGTGAGATCGCTGGAAAGGTTCATCATCTCGCGGAAGCGGTGGTTCATCACCGCGAGGCTGCCATCGGAGCGGAACATGCACAGGCCATGCGGCATGTTGTTCAGCGCGGTGTCGAACTGGTTGGCTAGCGCCGCCTCGCGCTCACGAGCAACGAGAGCGCGCACGAATATCTCTTGCAGGCTGGTGGAAATGCGCCGCAACGCCAGGAAGAACAGGCCGGTAAGAACCGCCATTCCTTTGTAGTAGTAGCTGTCGGCCAGCGCCAGCGCGAGCGTCAGCGGGCCGCAAGCCAGGAGCACCTGGACATGGAATATCCACGGACGCCCATAGGTGCGACCACCACCGGCCGCGACGTAACAGAGCGTGACCGATGTCGCAATCAAGTGGGCGACTGCGTCGTCGGAGCCCAATAGCGCCACGGCGCACCACAGACCAAGCGCGCCGGTATACAGCATTGCGCCGATCTGATAGCGGAACTCCCAGTTCGAGACCTGCTCGAGCGTGAGCGTCGCGCGACGCTGCTGATAATAGCTGGTGTCAATCGCCCGCGCCGCGCCGGTGATGATCAAAAGCGCCACGCACGGCCAAAGCCAGGGATTGCCGGTTTTGAGCGCCGTCATGACGGCTGCGATGGCCGCGCAGACCGCTCCCGCGAATAACGGACCGGGATTTTGGAAAAGGGAATCGATCAACGCCGCCTGAATCGACGGCGACATTCTCTGATCGAGATCTTTTCCGAGTGTCGGCAACTGCATCGGCAGGCGTACGCGTCCCTTGAGGATGGGTAGTTCTACCGCCCCCGGGTGAAGTCTTTCTGAGTGAACATCGTTACCGGTGCGTTGTTTTTTGCCGGGCCTGTCGAAAATATCCTCATAAAATCAGCAAATTAGAAAAGCGCCGCCGGGCCACGGAATGGAACCGGAGCCGACCTGATGTCCGGTTCTGACATTCGCGCCATCGCTGGCGAAGCTAAATTCCGCTGAGATCTGGATTGGCATTTGCCTTGCGGATGCGCGGCAACACCGCACTCAAACGCAATCATTTGAGGATGAATCGCCGCCGCCCTTTAGTTTCTTGTTTGCGCACGATCTCCGCGCAAACGCCCGCGATCGTCGCGAGGCAATCCGCTGCACCGTCGTCGTGTGCTAGGACAGCAGTGGCGACCAGGCTGGGTCGGATGCGAAGCCGGGCGTCGGCACGCGCAGCTCGTTGCGGCCCGAAATATCGATGGTGTACAGCGATGGTCCGCTGTTGCCGACGGGGTCGCGGAAGAACATCACGACGCGCCCGTTGGGCGAGAAGGTCGGCCCCTCATTGTGGTAGCCCGCGGTCAGGATCCGCTCGTCGGTGCCGTCCGGCTTGATGATGCCGATTGCAAATTGTCCGCCGCCCTGGCGGGTGAAAGCGATGTAGTCGCCGCGCGGCGACCAGACCGGCGTCGAATAGGTGGCGTTGACGTCGTCCTTGGCGAAGGAGATGCGGCGGGCCGCGCCGCCCTGTGCCGCCATCACATAGATCTGCGGCTTGCCGCCGCGATCGGACTCAAAGCAGACCTGGCTGCCGTCCGGTGAATAGCACGGCGAGGTATCGATCGCCGGCGTATCGGTCAGGCGCGTGGTCGAGCGCGAGCGCAGATCCATCGCGAACAGGTTCGAATTGCCGCCCTGCTGCAAGCTCATGATGATGCGCTGGCCGTCCGGCGAGAAACGCGGCGAAAACGACATGCCGGGGAAGTTGCCGACGATCTCGCGCTGTCCGGTCTCGATGTTGAACAGATAGACCTTCGGGTCGCCCTGCCCGAACTCCATGTAGGTGATCTCTTGCGACGTCGGCGAGAATCGCGGCGTCAGCACGAGGTCGGAGCCGCGGGTCAGATAGCGTACATTGGCGCCGTCCTGGTCCATCAATGCCAGCCGCTTGACGCGGCGCTCCTTGGCGCCGCTCTCATCGACGAATACCACGCGGCTGTCGAAATAGCCCTTCTCGCCGGTCAGGCGCTCGTAAATCTGGTCGGAGATGATGTGCGCGATCCGCCGCCAATATTCCGGCGAAGTGGAATATTGCTGGCCGGCGATCTGCTGTCCGGTGGCGACGTCCCACAGGCGGAATTCCGCCTTCTGCCGGCCGTCCGCCTGGCGCGTCATGCGGCCGGTGACCAGCGCCTGCGCGTTGATGGTGCGCCAGTTCTGGAATTGCGGTGCGGTGTCGATGTCGGTGATGCGGTCGATGAAGGCAGCCTGGTCGATCGGCGCGAACAGCCCGGAGCGTTTCAGGTTGTTGGTGATGACCTGCGAGACACCGACACTGACCTCGCCGTCGGCCGGAGAGCCCGCGACGAAATTTGGAATCGCGATCGGCAACGGCTGGTAATCACCGCCGGGCACCTGAACGCGCTTGGGCCCCTGTGCCAACACAGGAATGCTGGACGCTCCTGCGAGCGCACCGAGTGCGGCCATTCCCTGAACAATCTGCCGGCGACTTGGGCGGAATAACAAGCTGGTCAATTCGTCTTTGCTGATCATAGCGTCAAAAACTTTGTCTGGCATTTGCGGCCGGTCGATGGTCGGCCTTCAAGTCTTTCGATCGGTGAATACAGGCGCGAACCATTTCCATTCGTCGAAATAGGCCGCGGGCAGATTATATGGCTGGCATTCGATGATCGCGCGCAGCGCGCT
>Ga0153954_1001635_pt1 | contig 11319 bp, 11 predicted proteins | sample TSFL038MetaG_FD_102277 | JGI IMG/M metagenome (GOLD analysis project Ga0153954, IMG submission 102277) | Attine ant fungus gardens microbial communities from Florida, USA - TSFL038 MetaG | ecosystem: Host-associated > Fungi > Mycelium > Unclassified | place: USA: Florida, Wekiwa Springs State... | reverse complement strand
TTTTGCCTGAAACCGTCCCGGTCTTCGCCGGTGTCGCGCCTCAAAGCGAGCGGCTGACCGACAGCGGCGTGAAATGGCGCGAGCTTGGTACCGCGCGTCGTCCCGCCGAAGTATAGGTATTCGGGACGTTGCGGCGCTGGACCTCGGCGTTGACGCCGCGCACGACGTTTTCCGAGACCGCATGCGCGGTCGCGAGCACGGTCAGGTTCACCTGCAGCATCGGGCGGAACACGTCGTGATGACGGTGCAGCGTCTTCAGGAGGTCGGGTGCGGTCTCCGACAAATATTTCTGGCTCGCCTTCATCTGCCCGACCACGCCGACGTAGCGGCGCGACAATTCGGTCTTCTCCGGCTCCAGCTTCATCGCCTCGCGCAGCTTGCCGGCGCGGACGAGCTCGGTCTCGTTCTCGATCACCGACAACAGCGCATTCATGACGTCCATCAGGTTCTCCGCGAGCGCGCGGGCTTGTTCCGCATTCGTGACAGGTGGATACAGCGAGGGCGTCGGTTGCCGTTGCGGCTGTGCGTTCATGTCGGTACTCTCCTCGATACTCAGGTCCTGGTTTTCGCCTGCTGCACGATCAGCGTGCGATAGACTTCGGTGGCGATGCCGACGCCGCCGGCGCGCGCGAAGGATTTCGAATATTCCTCGGTCAGCATCGAGCGCCAGACGCCGGTGCCCTGCGTTTCGCCGAACGGGCCTTCGCCCTTCAGCCCGGTGGTCATCTCGGAAAACATCGAGTTGAGGAACATCGCCTCGAAATCGGTCGCGGTGGCCTTCGCCTTGGCCTGCGCCTTCGGCGAGACCTTTTGCAGCGCAGCCTCGAATTCGAGATCCGGACGCCCATTGATGATGGGCATGTTGAAATTGGTCGAGATGCGGTTCGAGGAACCGATAGCGGTCGTCTGCATCACATCACCTCGATGTCGGCCTGGATCGCGCCGGCGGCCTTGATCGCCTGCAGGATGCCGATCAGGTCACGCGGGCCGATGCCGAGACCGTTGAGGCCGTCGACGAGCTGCTGCAGCGATACGCCGTCCTTGACGACCGCGAACTTCCTGCCGTCCTCGGAGACACCGACGCTGGTGCGCGGCGTCACCACGGTTCGCCCGCGAGAGAACGGGTTGGGCTGGCTCACCTGCGGGCTTTCGGAAATGGTGACGGTGAGGTTGCCCTGGGCGACCGCGACGGTGTTCACGCGCACGTCCCGGCCCATCACGATAATGCCGCTTCGTTCATCGATGACGATCTTGGCCGCCAGATCAGGATCGACCTGGAGCTGCTCGATCTCGGTCAGGAGAGCGACGACATTGCCCTTGAATTCCGGCGGGATCGAAAGCTCCACGGTGGACGGATCGATCGGCTCGGCAGTTTTCACCCCGAGATAATCGTTGACCGCAGCCGCGATACGCTTCGCCGTGGTGAAGTCGGCATTGCGCAGCGCGAGCCGCACATTCGGCAGGCGGTTCAGCGCAAACTCGATCTCGCGTTCGACGATGGCGCCGTTGGCGATGCGTCCCACCGTGGGCACGCCGCGCACGATCTTCGCAGCCGCGCCCTCGGCCTCGAAGCCGGAGATCGCGAGCGAGCCCTGCGCCACCGCATAGACGTTGCCGTCGGCGCCGAGCAGGGGGGTGACGAGCAGGGTGCCGCCCTGCAAATTCTTGGCATCGCCGAGCGCGGACACCGTGACGTCCATGCGCGTGCCCTGGGTCGCAAACGCCGGCAGATTGCCGGTGACCATCACGGCGGCGACGTTGCCGGTGCGGATGGTGGCGCCGCGGATGTTGACGCCCATGCGTTCCAGCATCGCCTGCAGCGATTGCTTGGTGAAGGGTATGTTGTTGAGCGTGTCGCCGGTGCCGTTGAGGCCGACGACGAGGCCGTAGCCGATCAACTGGTTCTGACGCACGCCCTCGATGTTGGCGAGGTCCTTGATACGGGACGTCGCCTCGGCGGACACGGCGGACAACGCCAGCGCGGCCAATGCAGCGCAAGCGGCTCCTAAAAATCTCAAAGCGCGGACGCGGCGCATCCTTCTGCTCCCCTTAAACTCGCGATTTCCGGATGCTCGGCCACTCCCATAGCTTCGCATCCGTCGCTCACTATGCGAGCGCCGTGCCATGTTGTGCGGGCAGCGTAGTTTGCTGATTTCGTTGAATAAAATCTGCGACGCCAGGGGAGGCGCGGTCGCCGGGGATGGCGAAACTGCCGCCTGTCGGCAGTTTTTGCCGGGCCGTTTACGCGTCATTAACCATAAGAAGGCGAAGCTCGTCGCATCATCTCGCGGGATCAGATCATGCGCATCTATGGACCGAACGGCACCACGCTCGGGACGCCGGCTTCGAGCACCAGGCGAACCAGCTCGAGCGGTTTTTCGCTGCCGGAAGACATTGTCTCGACCTCCGATGTCCGCGCGACGATTGCGCCGAAAGCGACCGCCAACATCGATGCGCTGCTCGCACTGCAGGGGATCGAGGAAGAGCCGGCCGAGCGGCGCCGGCGTTCGGTCGCGCGCGGCAAGGGCGCGCTCGATGTGCTCGACGACCTCAAGCTCGGGCTGCTCTCCGGCAATCTCGACAAATCGACGGTGATGCGGCTGCGCGATGCCGCCACCAGTCTGAAGTCGTCGTCCGGCGATCCCGGCCTCGACGCCGTGCTCTCCGAGATCGAGCTGAGGGTAGAGGTCGAACTCGCCAAGGCCGGCAGGTTCTGACCCCAGCCCGGTATCTCGGCGCGTGCGCCGAGACGCTGCGGCGAGCTGGGTACCTCGCCGTCTTCTCCGAATCCGATCCATCCGTCGGCCGCTGGCCGACCGTCCTTGGCTGGCCGCAAGGGCGCAGTCCGGAAGCAGAGCCGGGTTCCTTGACCCGCCGGCCAGGAAGGGAACCTGGACTGGACCTTCGTTTCCCCCCTCCCTTTGCCGCTTCCTTTGCTCCTTCCTTTGCCCCTTGGCGCTGGTCGTCGAGGGGAAACGGACGGGAGAGTTCCCGCTCGGGACCGGCCGGCTCCTGGCCGTTGCAGGCCGAAAAAGCTGGATTTCCGTCGAGGATTTCGTCATTTCGCTGGCTGACGAGATCGGGCGCAGGATCAACCTCCGCGGGCGCCTCGCGACCGGCGATTAAGGCGGGAAGGCGGCTTCGATAAGATTGGATAAACCAGCCTGTGCAAGGCTTTGGGACGCCTTTTCGGATCGAGCGATATTGTCTGTCACAAGACGCCGCTATATAAGGCCCGCGCGCGGGGGACCGGTTCCGACCGCCCGCCGCCGCAACGGCGCGGTGCCAGCGCGCAAGGATGAGCCGACTTTGGAAAAGCTGAAAAACTACAGACCTTCCGAAAAAGAGCCGTTCATGAATGAGCGCCAGCGCGAATATTTCCGCGCCAAGCTGCTCACCTGGAAGGACGAGATCCTCAAGGAATCGAAATTGACCCTGCAGACCCTGCAGGAAGAGAACGTCAACCACCCCGATCTCGCCGATCGGGCTTCTTCCGAGACCGATCGCGCAATCGAGCTTCGCGCCCGCGACCGCCAGCGCAAGCTGATCTCCAAGATCGATGCCGCGCTGCAGCGCATCGAGGACAACACCTACGGCTATTGCGAGGAAACCGGCGAGCCGATCTCGCTGAAGCGCCTCGAGGCGCGGCCGATCGCCACCCTGTCGGTGGAAGCGCAGGAACGCCACGAGAAGCGCGAGAAGGTCTACCGCGACGAATAGTCCGGCGGACTCGTCTTCTACTTGAAGCGGCCGCCGATTTTCGTTTGAAATCAATTTGCTCGCGGCGCCTGCTGACTCTAAGATTCCGCTTGAATTGAAGTTCTCGGCGAAGATGAATGGCTCGGGCGAGGGCCTTTCGACATGGACCGTATTCTCGACGCCGCCCAGATCATCGCAAATGCGCGCCGCAACCGCACCGCGCTGCAGGCGCTGCCGCCCGAATCCGCGCCGGCTGACGAGGCGGAGGGCTATCGCGTCCAGCGCGCCGTGCATGACCTGCTGCTGCCGAGCGTGGGTCCGCTGGTCGGCTACAAGATCGGCTGCACCAGCGCGGTGATGCAGGACTATCTCCGGATTCCGCATCCATGCGGCGGCGGAGTGTTCGCCCGCGTCGTGCACGAGTCGGGCGTGGGCCTGCGCGCGGCCGACTACGTCCGCGTCGGCGTCGAATGCGAGATCGCCGTTCGGCTGGCGCGCGATCTCGCGCCTTCGGAGCAGCCGTTCACCTCCGAATGGGTGATGGAGGCGATCGAGGCCTACATGCCGGCGATCGAGATCGTCGACGACCGCTATGAAAAGTGGGAGACGCTCGGCGTGCCGACCCTGATCGCGGATGACTTCTTTGCCGCCGGCTGCGTGCTGGGCGAGCCGGTTGCGCGCATCGAGGCGCCCGACCTGTTGAAAGTCACCGGCCGCGCGCTGATCAATGGCAAGGAGGCCGGCCGCGGCACCGGCGCCGACGTGCTCGGCCATCCCCATCACGCGCTCGCCTGGCTCGCCAATCATCTCGCCGAGGAAGGCAAGGGCCTGCATGCGGGCCAGATCGTGCTGACGGGAAGCCTGGTCAAGACGGTGTGGCTGAAGGCGGGCGATCGGGTGGTCATGGAGCTGGAAGGGCTCGGGAAGGTAGAGGCTGCGTTCGAGTGAGGCGTGGCGAGGCTGGCGGTACATCCACGCCGACAAGTCGCGGAGCCTGTCATCGGGCCGCGCATTTGCGCGGGACCCGTTGGCTCGCAATGACGGAGAACAAGACTCCGCGGTCCCGCGGCACGATCTGCCCGAGTTCTGCCAGTGATCACCCCCGGAAGTCAGAGGGCGCAGGGAATGCCGGATGCTCAGCCGCACCCGCAGCCTCGCGTGTAGGTAAAAAACACGCGAGTTAGTCACCACAGGTCAGCCGAGATCAACCGGCATTCCCTGCACGATGGTGCTACGGCTTATACGTGATCTCCCCGGGGTACCGGGCTTGATAGCCCCCGTCCCCCCAGGCTCTTGACCCGGGGGGTGACGCCAGCGTCGGGGCGTCAGGACCACACGATTTTGCCGTCCGCGATCGATGTCGCTCGCCTCGCGACATCACCGCGTCCATCGCATCCCGACCCAACGTCCGTGGCGATCGCGCGAGCGCCCCTCCTGTGGATCAGGACGGGGGCGACCATACAACTGATTTGCGCTTCTGAAAAAGCGAAATATTTTTCGCGGGCGGGATTGACATGATTTCGGAAAATCAGATCGTCGGGCAAATCAGTTGCATGGCGTGCACCGCTTTTAGTCGCACAATGAGAAATGGAAGGTCCTGCCTCTTTATTGGCCGTGAGCGGCAGACTATGTTCCGACACGCGGCAAATCGCAAAGCCCGCTGGTCCAGGGGAGGAAACACGGCGATGTCATTGACCAAGGATTTTCGTGACACGGTAAGGGCCAGGACGGCACGCGATTTCGCGTTTCGGGCGGCTTTGTTGGAGCAAATCCGCAAGCTGCAGATGGATCGGAAACCGTTGTTCTACCCTTTGATTGATTGAACCCCCTGCCTGCCAGTTCAAGCAAATTGTCAGCCGTCGTAGGATCAGACCCCACTATGAACTCACTCGAACAAAAAATCACAGTATGGCTTGCAAGGGGTGGTCCGCCACGATCGGTTAACGAGTGTTTTGATCTGCCGATTGTTTTGGCAACAGACGTTGGTCTTAGGCGTTCTGAAAACCAAGATCGAGTCGCGGCTCTGAAAATAAGCTCTAGAGGAAATGCCGAGAGGCCGCTGATAGCGGTCGCTGTAGTGGATGGTATGGGTGGCATGCGTGACGGTGGCAAGTGCGCCACCCTAGCCTTGTCAAGTTTCTTGTGTGCCTTGACACTGCATCGAGGTAAGAGTCTTGAGGAAAGGGCACTTTCCGCGATTATCTACGCGAACAACGCCGTTTTTAAATTCGCCGGTGGTAAGGGAGGGGCCACACTCTCATCGGTGCTCGTCGAGCCCGATCAGAAGCCTCTTATCGTTAATCTTGGCGATAGTAGAATTTATGCGTTCGGTGTCGGCAACAATGTTGAACGCTTGACGCGTGATGATTCGCTAGCGGAAGCGGTGGGGGGACATGGCCGTGACCTATTGCAGTTCGTAGGCATGGGTCCGGGAATGCAACCTCACATCCAATCAATAGCAAATACAATTGCTAACCTGGCTATCACAACGGACGGCATTCACTTCATCGAAGCTAGAACTTTCGAAGAGGTCCTCGTGAACGCGCTTGACTTGAGATCGGCTTCCCAAAGATTATCGGCACTGGCTAGATGGTGCGGAGGACCGGACAACGCTTCCGTAGCAATGATAGGGCTCCGCTCCTTGTTTGATGAAATTAGAAATACAACCGTTGGGGGAATTGAAGTTTGGGATCCATTTGGGTCGTTGGTGCCAATTTGGATTGAAAAAGAAGCGGGCGACGTCTTTAAGGCTGACGAAGTAGAAGGAGCGAAGAATGCAACGCGATCCCAGGTGCCTGATTATCTAGCGGGCGATCCGGCGCAGGACAAAGTCAACGCCAAGGGACGGTCAAAGACGAGGCGGACAAAGAAGTCGTCTGCGCCAAAGGACGACATTCAACTAGAAATTCAAATTGAACGATCACCCAGTCCGGACGGTTCTGATGAAGATAGCCGGTAGATACGAGCCTACCGGGGCGACCTCGTCTGGTGGAATGGGTGAAATAATTGAGTGCATTGACTCTCATTTGCAGCGACGTGTCGTCATCAAACGATTGCAGGTAGGAGTCGAAGAACGTCGACTGCTCGACGAACAAAAAGCATTAGCGAAGCTTCGGTCGAAGCACGTTGTTCAATTGTACGATATCGTCGAGCTTACTGACAGGAGACGGCCCGAAAAGGGCATCGTTTTGGAATACATAGACGGCCAAAATCTCCAAATTAATTCACTTGTTCCGGACCGTTCTTATCTGAAGCTTCTCTGGCAGATCGCCGCTGGGCTCAAGGAAATTCATCAGGCCGGGATCATACACCGAGATATCAAGCCTGAGAACCTACGCGTAGACAGGGAGGGCGTGCTAAAGATAATCGATTTCGGTCTAGCGCGATCCCGCGACGATGCCAAAACCCGCAGCGTGATTGGAACGCCAGTATTTATGGCGCCTGAGCTGTGGAGGGACGAGACGATTATATTCAACCAATCGATCGATGTGTACGCCTTTGGCGCAACTGCGATTGCATTAATAAGCAAGGACCCGCCGAAAGAGTTGGCGCTGCGGCCACCTCAAGCTGTGTCGCTAGCCAAGCTGACTCCAAACCTGCTCGGTCTTCAGGCAGACATTGTGGAACTGGTGCATCGATGCCTGCGGTCAGAGCCTGCAGCGCGGCCTTCGATGATTGAGGTCGAAGCTCGACTTGCACGACAGTTGCTCCAGAATGAACACCGTGCACTCGTCGTAATGAACGGAAAAGTCCACGAGTTAGATAAGAGCAACCGCAAGATTTTGCTGAACGCTGGAGGAGTTGGGTCTCTTGAGATTGAATATGATGACTTCGATTTTAAGATCTTAAAATCAGCTGGGGCAGTGTTTCTCAATAATGCTGTTGCGATTGCTGGTTCTGTTGTGCCCGGATGCTGCGTAATAACATTCGGGACTGGCAGCAATCGACGATTTGTTACGTTTGACGTTTCTAGTCCTGAGGTAATGCCATGAAAGCTGGCGATATAGTCTCGTCACGCTACGTAGTTCGAAATCACATCGGCCGGGGCGGCATGCAGGACGTTTATTTGGCGTTTGATCAGCTGCTGGGCGTCGACGTTGCACTCAAAACACCTCAAGTTGGTCAACCCAACAAACGATTTTCTCAAAGCGCAAAAATTGCCGCCATGGTGAACCACCATAATGTTGCGAAGACATTGGATTATTTTGAGGATGGCGGGCACCCTTTTCTCGTCGAAGAATACATCCCTGGAGAAACATTAGAGGCGAAACTGATCCGATTTGGAGCCGTCGACCCACACCTTGGTGCTCGCATATTTCAACATCTGTCAAAGGGTGTCGCTGCCTCTCATCATGCTGGGGTGATTCATCGCGATCTAAAGCCAAGCAACATCATTGTCGCTGCGGGGGTCAACCTGCACGAGCTAAAGGTCACGGATTTTGGTATCGCGACACTTACGGAGGAAGTCTTTGAACAAGCCGCAAGGGACGGCGATCTGACAAGGTCTACTTCCGGAACCATTCGCGGTGCGTTACCCTACATGGCACCCGAAATGATGTTTCGAGTGCCCGGTGACCATCCCGGGAACTCAATGGACATGTGGTCCCTTGGTGCGATGATGTTCAAAATTTTGACGGGCGACTATCCGTTTGGCGTTTATCTAGAGGCCGCGGTCAATGTTAAGAATCAAACGCGCAAGCGTTGGCCGTCGTTCATGACAAGCAATGCGCAGTTTGCTCCTCTGGCTTCCGCGCTTCAAAGGTTGGTCGACCGTTGTCTCTCGTATGATCCAAAGGCGCGCCCTACGGCGGATCAGCTGGTCGGTGAGTTTTCGAAGCTCTGTTATATCAATGTGGTTCGCGCCGAGGGAACTGTGACCAATCTGATCCAAAATGGATATAGCGGATTCGCCGACGATCCAGACGGCGGAGTGTTTTTTAGCATGGAAAGCGTTTACGGATCGCGGCGACCGGCTACAACTAGTAACATGCGCGTTTGCTATTCAAGGTTTCCTGGTTCACCACGCTATCGAGGACATCCGATCGTCGTTATTGATGGGGCCTAATTTTTTAGCGTCTTTGCGGAGTTGGTTGACAGCGGTCCGAGTCAGCAAATGAGCTATATTCCAGTCCACCCTCAAACACACACGGCCCTCGCCAGGGGAGCTAGCGAGGGCCGCGCTTGAACACTTCACTGCGCCTAGGTTCGCAATGGAGTGTGGGAGCTCATGGGGAGAGAGCTTGCCGTGTGGCTTGACCCCTCCCTAGTCCTCCCCCTTGCAGGGGGAGGGGACGTTCTTTTCCTTCAGCTTTGCGGCATGATCTTTTCGGAAAACCGCTGCACACTTTGCGCTAACGCGGCCCTTCGGGTCCGGATCATGCGCTAGAACGGCAGCAGCACGTCCATCACCTGCTGGCCGTAGCGCGGCTGCTGGATGTCCGTGATCTGGCCGCGGCCGCCATAGGAGATGCGGCCCTGCGCGATCTTGGAGGAATCGATGGTGTTGTCGCTCTGGATGTCCTCCGGCCGCACGATGCCGGCGACGATCAATTCGCGCATCTCGGCATTGACCCGGATTTCCTGCTTGCCCTCGACCACGAGATTGCCGTTCGGCAGCACCTGGGTCACGACCGCGGCGATGTTGGTCGTCAAGCTTTCCTGGCGCTGGATCGAACCCTTGCCGTCATATAGCGACGATCCGTTCGCGGTCAGGAGGCTGCCTGGCAGGTACTTCTGCGCCTGAGGGCTCAACGCCTTGGCGCCGATGAAGTCGGTGATGGCGGAGTTTTCCTGTCCGGTGAGGTTGCGCTGTGTCTCGTTGGCGAAATTGGCCTGGTCGGTGATGTTCACAGTCACGGTGAGCAGATCGCCGATCTGATGCGCGCGCTGGTCCTTGAAGAAGGAGCGCGAGCCGTTCCGCCACAGCGAGTTGGGGCTGTAGGACACCGTCTCCGGCTTCGGCATCGGCATCGACACCGGCTTGTAACCGGGCTGCGTCGTCGGATTGTCGATCGACGTCAGCTTCGGCGTCTCGCCGATCTGCGACAGCCGGTTGATGGCGGAGCATCCGCTGCCGACGCAGGCCAGCGTCATCAATGAACTCGCTAACGCGAAGCGCTTGCCGCTATGGCTGAACTTGACGGACATGAATCTTACTCTGGCTTGGAGGTGACTGGCGGATTGTTGTCGGCGAATGTGCTGGTGGAGGCGGGTGTTTGCGCGACATCGGTGTCGGTGATGACCACCGGTTGGGGCGTGGCGACCTGGATCGTGACCTGGCCGCGTCCGGTGACGACGCCATTGACGGTCCGCTTGGATTGCAGGTTGAGCACGTTGACCACGTCGCCCTCAGCGCCGTTGTCGAGCGCCTTGCCGCGGGTGGTGAGATACAGGCCTGAGCTCTGGTAGATCACCGTGACGCTCTGGTCGCGCTGCACGAAATCGGGCTTGACGAGGTCGGTGGCCTTCAGCGCCTGTCCGGCGCGCATCGAGCGACGCATCTGCATGCCGATGGCGCTCTGGCGCACCGCGGCGTCGCTACCGATTTCCGCCTTGGGCCGCCGCTCGATGATGATGTCGGAGGATTTCAGGAGGTCGGCACGTTCGACATTGCGTCCCAGCACCGCCGCCTCGACGGTCTCGATCGCGGTGCCGGTGAAACGCAGCCGCGTCGGCGCCGAGCTGTTGTCATTGGCGATATCGAAGGTGACGTCGAAGCGGCCGTTGTGCGGTTCGTAGCGCACCGCGGTCGGCTGCATCGGCCCGCTGTTCGAAGCGTCGAGATAGAGGTCCTGCAAGTCGCGGTCGAAGGTCAGCGAGAGATTGGCGGCGTCGCCGAGGCCACCGCGATGCTCCAGCGCGTGAGCGACGCCGTTCTGGATCGCCTTGGCGTCGATGCTGCGCGCCAGGCGCGTCACCGCGATTTCCTTGATGTCCTTGGTGTCGACGCCGATCACCTGATGGGCACGAAGCGCGGCGATCACCTGCGCGGTCGGCAGCGTACCCGTGGTGCCGAGGTCGGGCGCGCGATAGATCGCGATCTGCGCCGCGGCGCCGGCATTGTCGATGACGTCGCCGATGCGGACCACCTCGCCGGTGACGTTGACCGTGGGGCGCAGCACCGGCAGCTCGATCGCCGCGGTGCGCCAGGTCGGCGCTGCGTCGATGGAGGCGGCGAGCGAGGCGGCGGGACTTGCCGCGACGAGGGCGGCGGCGAGGAGGAGAGGACGGAAGCTCATCTAAAGACTCCCTCAGCGGAACAGTGCGGTGGTGGATTGCATCATCTGGTCGGCCGCCGAGACCACCTTGGCGTTCATCTCGTAGGCACGCTGCGCGGCGATCAGGTCGCTCATCTCCGAGACGACGTCGACATTGGCCTGCTCCAGGCTTCCTTGCGTGATCGAGCCCAAGCCATCGAGGTTGGCGGTGCCATCCTGCGGCGGGCCCGAGGAGGGCGTCTCGGTGTACTGGTTGCTGCCGACCGGCTGCAGGCCGGCCTTGTTGATGAAGCGCGTCAGGCCGATCTGGCCGATGATCTGCGAGGTGGACGAGCCCGGCAGCGTCACCGAGACCTGGCCTTGCGAGTTCACGGTGAGGCCCGACGAGTTCTGCGGGATCGTA
>Ga0153954_1001634_pt1 | contig 11319 bp, 9 predicted proteins | sample TSFL038MetaG_FD_102277 | JGI IMG/M metagenome (GOLD analysis project Ga0153954, IMG submission 102277) | Attine ant fungus gardens microbial communities from Florida, USA - TSFL038 MetaG | ecosystem: Host-associated > Fungi > Mycelium > Unclassified | place: USA: Florida, Wekiwa Springs State... | reverse complement strand
GGCGGCGGCAACGTATTGCGCAACATGCTCGCGAGCGATCTGCCTTATGGCGAGGTCGCGCTTCCCGCCGCGATTGCGGCCCAGAAGCAGGGCCTGCCAATCGTGATCGTCAATGGCGGGGTCATTGCCGCCGACAATGTCTGGGTTACGATGCCGAATTCCGGCGTCAAAACGATCCAGGATCTTGTTGGCAAGACGATCGCCTACACGACCCCCAAGTCGATCTCCGAAGCCTATGTGCTCATGGCATTGAAGGCGGCTGGAATCGATCCGAGCAAAGTGAAGCGTGTCGCTGCCGGCGGCATCGGCTCCGGGCTCACGATGCTCGAGAGCGGCGGCGCCGACGCCGCCCTCATCGTCGAACCGGTCAATTCAGAGCGCAAGGGAATGTACCGGCCGGTATTCGCTGTCCGGGATGCGCTGCCGCCCGTCATGGCCGTGGTCGGGGTGTCGACGCGCGACTTTGTCGCGAAATCGCCCGATACCGTCCGCGCCATCATCGAAGCCAGGCGGAAAGGGGTGGATTTCACCTATGAGCATCCGGAGGATGCCGGGAAGATCATGGCAAACGCCTATTCCAAGAAGGAAAGCGTCGGGGTCGACGCCGTCAACAACATGACCAAGGTCGGATATTGGCTGAGGGGCGAATTCGACATTCGCCTGCTCAACAACCTGGCCGAGGGCCTGCGCTTGACCGGCGAGCTGAGCGGTGACGTCGATTGGGGCAAACTCGTCGACTTGTCGCTGCTTCCGCCCGATCTCAAGGCGAAATCCAAGCTGGCCGAGAAGTAAAGGCAACCTCGAACGGGCTCCTTTGCCGGATGACAATGGCATTCACGACCCGACCGCCGGGTGGGCGCGGTCGCTATGGCCGAGAGGCTCCTCCAGAGGCACCAGATGACATCGACCATTGACCGGCCAGTGCGTGTCGTCTCAACGGATGCCGCTCCGAGCGAAGACGTTCACATTGCCGTCAAGGATGTTCATCGAACCTATCCCGCGCGCGGGGGTAGCGGGGCGATCGAAGCTCTCGCGTCCGTCACGTTCAATCTGCGTCGGTCCGAGTTCTTTGCCGTGGTCGGGCCATCGGGCTGCGGAAAGTCGAGCCTGCTCGACCTGATGGCGGGTCTCGGCAGGCCGAGCCGCGGCACCATCACGTTCGAACAGCGCCGGATCGAAGGACGGGTTCCCGACGGCGTGGGGATCGTATTCCAGGAGGACGCGTCGTTCGCCTGGCTGAACGTTTATGACAACATCGCATTCGGCCTACGCCGCGGCGGATTCGACGGCGCCGAGATCGGTCGCCGCGTGGATCACGCGCTGCGGTTCATGGGACTGGTCGACTTCGCCAAAGCCTATCCGGCGCAATTATCGGGCGGCATGCGACAGCGCGTGTGCATCGCACGGACGCTCGTCATGCAGCCCCGCGTCATCTTTCTCGATGAGCCGTTCGGCGCGCTCGACCAGCAGACGAGACTGCTGATGGGCGATGAACTGCTTCGGTTGTGGCGCGAGACCGGCGCCAGCATTCTTCTCATCACGCACGCCCTGGACGAAGCGGCGATGCTCGCAGATCGCATCGGGATCATGTCGGCCCGGCCCGGCCGGTTCATCGAGATCATCGAGACCCACTGGCCCCGGGAGCGCACGAGCGAGATCGTCGCCGAGAGGGGGTTCGGCGCGATCACGGCGAGGATCTGGTCGTCATTGCGATCGGAATCGATGAAATCGATGGCGCGCCGCTGAGGTCCGGAGCAGGCAGAAAATCACGGAGCACGGGATGATAGGGCGTGACGGTGTGATACGGGCCTTCATCGTGGCGCTGTTCGTCGTCGCCCTGGAGCTGGCATGCCGTTTCGGGATGATCAGCAAGTTCACCATCATTCCGCCGAGCCAGATGTTCGCCTCGCTCCTGGATATCCTGTCATCCAAAGCCGAATTGAGCCAAATCGGAACGTCCTTGCTGAACATCTTCGTGGCCGCGCTGTTGACGACCATCATCGGATTTTTCCTGGGGATTGGCGTTCACGCGGTGCCGCGGCTGCGGGCCGCGCTGGATCCGCTCATGGTGAGCTATAACGCGCTTCCGCTCTTTGCATTCTACCCCCTGTTCATCCTCATTCTCGGGGTCGGCAGCCCTCCCATCATCCTGATGGGCGTCCTGCTCGGACTGCCATCGATGATGCTTGCCACCATGAATGGGCTGGATTGTCTTCCGCCGGTGCTGAGCAAGGTGGGGAGCGTCTATCACATGTCGCCCATGTCGCAAGCGTTGCGTCTCAAGCTGCCCGCTGCGGCGCCTTACCTGTTCAACGGCATTCGGCTCGCTATCGCCTATGCGTTCATTGGCGTGATCGCGTCGGAGTTCATCCTCTCGGGTTCGGGCATCGGGTTCGGCGTGGGCTTTGCCTACAACTCGTTCGATACGCGGACCATGTACGGCCTGATTCTGCTTGTCGTCATTCTGGTCGCGGTGATCAACACGCTGCTCCATGTGTGGGATCGGCGGTTGGAGTCCAGGCGTACGCGCTAGGAGCGGCACGGAAGCATGAGCTCGCGGCAACGGAACCTGGATATCGTTTGGCTTGCACTGTTCCTGCTGGCGGTCTGGCAGGGACTGTCGATGCTGGCCGGGTCGGACACGCTGATCTCTCCTATCGGCACGATGCGGCACCTTGCGGAATTGCTGCAGACGGAGCGATTCAACGCGGACATGCTGGAGACCCTTCGGGCGATCGCGGCGGCCGTACCGGGTGCGATCTTGCTCGGCGTATCGTGCGGAGTGCTGCTCGGCCTGCACCATCGTTCCGGCGACGTGACGGAACCGATGCTCGTGACGCTGTATGCCCTGCCGAAGGTGATCTTCTACCCGATCGTCCTGTTGATATGCGGTCTCGGTATTTCGGCGCGGATCACCTTCGGAATCATCCACGGGGTGTTCCCGATCATCCTGTTCGTGATGAACGCCATCCGCAACATACGACCGGTCACGCTGCGATCCGCAAGGGCATTCCACCTCTCCAACGCGCAGACCATCTCCACGATCGTGCTGCCGGCGGCGCTGCCGGGCATCATGACGGGCGTGAGGGTGGGGACGTCCGTCACCCTGCTCGGCGTGCTGATCGGCGAGATGTTCGCCGCCAAACACGGTCTCGGCTTTCGGTTGATGACGGCAATCGACAGTCACGACCAGGCGTCGATCGTCGCCATTGCGGTTCTGTTCAGCGCCTTTGCTCTGATCATCAATGCGGCCTTGCTGGCGCTCAGCCGCCGCATCAACCGGGATACCTGAGGTCACGCCATGCACCAGCGGAAACATCGACATGTCTGAGGATCGTGCCAGGAAGCTCGCGAGCAAGAACTTGTGGAGCGAACTGTTCGCGCTTCGCGATCGACAACGGGAGCAGTTGAAGACCGCGATTCAGTGTGTCCGCGGGGCCGACCTCCCGCTCGAGACCAACAGCCAGGGACTGATGCGTTGGTACCTCCATCCCGACATCGACGACACCGTCCTCAAGACGTTTCTGTTCTACAAGCAGGAGATCCCGCCCGGCAGCAGGTCAGGCCGACTCCGCTTCCAGGGCGGTCAGGTGATGTTCATCCTTGAAGGCAAGGGCCACACCCTTATCGACGGCGTGAAGCACCCCTGGCAAGCCGGCGACGTCGTCAACCTGCCGATCCGAACGGAAGGGATCGTCACTCAGCACGTCAATGACGATCCGAACGAATGGGCGAAATTCCTGGCGGCCGAGCCGAATTGGCTGGACTGCACGACCGTGGACAGAGGATCGGGCTTCGAGCAGATCGAGCCGGCGCCGGAGTACCGGAAATGAACGTGATGGACCGCACGCACGCGTTCACGGCGATTGTCGATCATCTGGTCAACACGCCGACCGATGCGAGACATCTGCTCGTCCAACTGGATCGCTCGCTGGTCGATCAGCATCATCTCAAGTCCGGAGATCTGCTCAATATCAGGACGGAGCGGGGACGCGCCCTGGTCGTCCGCCTCGCCATTCCGGACGAGAACGCCGCAGGAGCACATCGCGGCACCATCCGCATGGATCGTTTCGTGCGGCGCGCCCTCAAGGCGCACCTCAATGAGACCATCACTGTCGAGCCCATCGAGCTCGGGCCGGCGAAGCGGGTCGAGCTGCTGCCTGCGGTCGACGTCTCACACGCGCATAACCTGGCGCCGCATCTCAAGCGGACCCTCGTGGAAAGCAGGACTCCGCTCAGCCTGGGCGCGATCCTCTATATTTCGTTTCCCAATACCTCGGCCGGAACCACCTATGAAGTTCACGAGCTGCCCGACGGCCCGGGTTACGTGGATGACACTACGGAGATCAATCTTCACTATCACGACGCCCATCTTCCCGAAGGGGCGTTCGATGTGACGTTTGAAGACCTTGGCGGACTGGGGCCGCAGGTCAAGAGCGTCCGCGAGCTCGTTCAGCTTCCTCTCAAGTTTCCGCATGTTTATCGGCAGTTGGGCATCAACCCGCCGCGCGGCATTATCCTGTTTGGTCCGCCCGGGTCGGGGAAGACCCATCTGGCGCGAGCGGTCGCCAACGAGGTTGATGCGCGGCTGTATTACATCAATGGTCCCGACGTCATCGGCACGTTCAGCGGCGAGACGGAAGGAAATCTGCGGCGGATATTCAACGAGGCGAGCCATCATGCGCCGTCGATCGTCTTCATCGATGAGCTCGACGCGCTGGCGCCGAAGCGCGGAGAGACCGGCGCGCACGCCGACACCCGTGTCGTGACTCAGCTTCTGGCGCTTATGGACGGCCTGACGCGGGTCGATTCCGTCATTGTGATCGGCACGACCAACCGAGTGGACAGCATCGATGCCGCGCTTCGACGGCCCGGCCGGTTTGATCGCGAGATATTCGTCGGCCCTCCCGATACGGCCGGACGGCGCGAGATCCTGGAAATCCATTCGCGCGAAATGCCGCTTACCGACCAGGCGCAGCGCTATCTCGACGAGGTGGCGCGGCGCACCCATGGATTCGTCGGCGCCGATCTGATGGAGCTGTGTCGCGACGCCGGCTTGAGCTCGCTGCGGCGCAGCACCACGAGCCTGATGGACCATAGGACGGCCTTCCGCATTCCGCCCGAAGCGCTGGAAGTGGACCAGCAGGATTTCGAGGCCGCACTCGCCCAGATCCGTCCATCGGCGTTGAGGGAGACCCTCATCAGCCTGCCGAACGTCGGCTGGAACGAGGTCGGCGGGCTGCATGACGTCAAGGAGCGTCTTCGAGAGCTGGTGGAGTATCCGCTCAAGAATCCGCAGGCGCTTGCCACATATGGACTGACGTCGAATGTCGGCGTTCTGCTCTATGGCCCCTCGGGAGCCGGGAAGACTCTGCTGGCGAAAGCCATCGCAAACGAATGCGGGGTCAACTTCATCGCGGTGGACGGCCCGGAACTCTTCACGAAATGGCTGGGTGAGACGGAGGAGGGCATCCGCCATGTCTTCCGCATCGCCAGGCAGGTCGCGCCGACTGTAATATTCTTCGATCAGCTCGATTCCATCGCGCCGGTTCGCGGCCTGCACAGCGGTTCGATGACGACGGATCGCGTGGTCAACCAGTTGCTGGCCGAGCTGGACGGCATCGAACAATCATCGCGCGTAGTGGTGATCGGCGCCACCAACCGGCGCGATCTCGTCGATCCATCCATCATTCGGCCGGGCCGCTTTGGCGTGCATATCCACGTGCCGTTGCCGAGCCGAGACGATCGCCGCGAGATCGTCCGCATTCACCTGGGGACGATGCCCGTCGGCGGCTCCCACGATCTCGATGTGATCGCGGGCACATTGGCGGATCGAACGGAAGGTTTTTCCGGAGCGAGGCTGTGGCACGTGTGCCAGGAGGCGAAGCGAATCGGGCTTCGCAGGCAGCGCGAGTCCGCGGTCATCACCATCGAGGATGTCCTCGAAGCGCTCGAGGTTGAACGCAGGCACGACCAGGATGAAGGGCAGACCCATGGCTGAGCAGGAACGCACGCGCATGCGTGAGCGCGGCCCGTTGCAGGAGAACAACTACGAATTGCTGCTCCGCAATCGGGAGGAATTCGCCACACGGCAGCGTACCGGGACCATCGTGGTCAAGCCCGCGAACCGCGAGCTGCAGATCACGCGCCAGGGCCGGCTGATGTATCTGCTGCAGCCGATGAAATACAAGGATGTGCCGCTCCAGGAGTGGCTCGTCTTCACGCAGGACATCAGGACGCATTCCGGCAAGCACCGCCACCAGGGCGGGATCATCATTTACGTCGTCGAGGGTAAGGGGCACTCGATCGTTGAAGGCGAGCGAATCGACTGGGAGAAGGGAGACCTCGTTCTGCTGCCGATCCGGCCGGGCGGCGTCGAACATCAGCATTTTAACGACCAGCCGGGCCAGCCCTGCCAGTGGGTCGCCTTTCTCCATCTACCGATCATGGATTACCTGTCGATGGAGATGCAGCAGATCGAAATGTCGCCCGACTTCCAGAAGTCGTAGCCGGCGTTCAGGGTGTGGGGCGTTGGCATGATGGAGACACCCTGAGCCATCGCAATGGAAAAGCAGATGTGTTCAGGGATGCCGGGCTTCCCGCCGCCGGCATCATCGCATTGGCGCGCGCCGTATCGACCGGGCCCCGCTACGAGCCCGGCAGCCCGATCCTCCTGGCAATCCACAGACTTTTTGCTAGAGTCAGGAAAATGACATCACTTTTCTGTGGCTTCGGGCGGTGCAGCCGGCCCGCTAGAATGACCTCACAACTCTGAGAGCCGGAGAGCCGGGCGATGCCCGCAGTACCGACGACGAAGAAGGGCCAGAACACGCGAGCGCATCTGCTCGCGGCGGGGCGGCGGGTCATCCAGCGGGATGGCTACGTGGCGCTGCGCATGGGCGACGTCGCGATTGAGGCGAAGACATCGCTCGGGGCCCTTTACCGATATTTCGAGAACAAGGACGACCTGTTCCTGACGTTGATCGGCGACATTCACAAGGAGCTCTACGAGGCGAGCCGCGCCAAGAAGTACAACTTTCGCGATGATCCTCTCGCAACGCTGCGCGAGTCGAACGAGGGCTATCTCGTTCACTACTACGCCAATCGCGACATCATGCGAGCCTTCGTGGAAGCCACCACGGTTGATGCGCGGGTGTGCGAGATGTGGTGGTGGATGCGGGAGCGGCACATCGAGCGATTTGTGTTGGCGCTCAAGCGAGACTTCCAGATCTCCGAAGTCGATGGCGTGTCGACGCGGGTCATTGTGGAGGCTCTGGCCTCGACGGCCGAGCAGAGCGCTTACGTGTGGTACGCCCGCGAAAGCCTGAATTCCACCGTTGTTCCCGTCAAAACGGCTGCAGAGGTGCTTGCCCGCATCTGGTATCGTGCGATCTGGGCGGAGGGTGGTCCGGATCAGGCCCGCGAGAAACCGCGATCGAGCCAGAAGACGCGTGGCAAGAGGCAAGGGGTGGCGGCCGGCGCCGGCAAGATATCTTTGTGATGCTTGTATCCTTTCAGGGTCGCCAGGCGCGTCGGGGAACGCCGAAGCCAACCGCAGACGCCGCGGCCAGATAATCTACGGCTCAGGTGCCTGGCCGTGTCGCCACGGCCTGACACATATGTGCTCACGAGCCGGCCGAAGCCGGCAAGCCGGTGATGCGAATGCCGGAGCCGGCGCTCTTGTAGCGGATATTGATCGAAATGAGGATCGAGGTGAGCGCTTCGGCTGCGGCCGAATTCGCGATCGGTCCGGCGTGGAACGCCCTGAGCCCGATATCGGCGGCGAGGCCGATGACGATGTCGCGGGCCGCCGCGTCGTCGCCACACACCAGCACGTCGCACTCGACGTGGTGATCGAGGTCCTTCAGGTGATGCGCCGAGACATTCTGAAATGCCGAGACGACCCGGACATCCGCGCCGAGAAGCGCCTGAATCGCCGCCACCGCGGAACCCCCTGCCGGCAACTGCACGCGCGATACCTTGGGCGGCACCAGCGGAACCGTCGCATCGACGAGGATCTTCCCCGACAGCTCGTTCCGGACGGCTTCGACCGTCGGGCGCTGCGCGGAATGGGGCACTGTCAGCACCACGATGTCCGCCGCCCTCGCGGCGTCATTGTTGCTTGCGCCACTCACGTTGGTTTGACCGAGTCTTTGATTCATCTCGGCTGCGCTGGCCTCCGCCCTGTCGGGCTGGCGCGAACCCAGTATCACCTTATGGCCGGCCTTGGCCCAGCGCAGCGCGAGGCCGCGGCCTTCATTGCCCGTCCCGCCGAGGACTGCGATCGTATAGGTCTTGGTCATTCCTGTGTTCCGTTGACAGATGGGTGTGTGCTTGATGCGCCGATATGAAGAGCGGAGACATCGGCAAGTCGGGCGCGGCGTGCCGCGGGTGTCTGCATGACGGGCGCCAGACTTGGGGCTCGGTAGGAGGCCCTGCGCTGGTGATCGGGAACAGGTCCATAAAGCGTGGTGCGCTGCTCCGCAATTCGGCCGAGCGACAGGATCAGGTCGTCCATCGCTTCGGGTATCAACTCCTGGCCGTGCGCCGCGCCGGCGGCACGCGAGATACTCTCGTTCATCAACGTCCCCCCGAGATCGTTCGCTCCCGCATTCAGGCAGGCTTCCACGCCCCGTTTCCCCATCTTCACCCACGATACCTGAATATTGGGAATAACGGGGTGCAGCACGAGGCGGGAGACGGCGTGCATCAGCACGGCCTCGCGCCAGGTCGGGCCTTGCCTTGCCTGTCCCTTGTAGAAGAGCGGCGCCTCCATGTGCACGAACGGCAATGGCACAAATTCCGTGAAGCCGCCGGTCCGCTCCTGCAGCCGGCGGATCGCCAGCAGATGGCGAGCCCAATGCTCGGGGCGCTCGACGTGACCGAACATGATCGTCGCTGTCGTGCGAAGGCCGGCATGATGGGCCGTCTCGATCACGTTCAACCATTCCTGCGTGCGCAGTTTGTCGGGGCAGATGACGGACCGGACGTCGTCGTCGAGGATCTCGGCCGCCGTGCCGGGCAGTGTTCCCAGTCCTGTCTCCCGCAGCCGCTGCAAGAACTCCATGATGGAAATGCCGAGCGTCGCGGCGCCGTGGTGCACCTCGAGCGGTGAGAAGGCGTGAACATGCATCGCGGGCGCGGCCGCCTTCACGGTGCGGACGACGGCGAGATAGATATCGCCGGTATAGTCGGGATGGATCCCGCCCTGCATGCATACTTCAGTTGCGCCCCGGGCCCAGGCCTCGCTCACCCGTCGCGCGATTTCGGCCGCGTCGAGGTCGTAAGCGGCGCCGCGCAGATGCTCGTGGGACTTGCCCTTCGAGAAGGCGCAAAAGGCGCAGCGGTAGGAGCAGACGTTGGTATAGTTGATATTCCGGTTGACCACGTAGCGCACGGGCTCGCCCGAGACGCGTTTGCGCAATTCGTCGGCTGCGTCGCAGACGTCGAGAAAGTCCTCGCCGCGCGCCTCGAACAGCCGGACCACGTCGGACTCCGCGAGCGTTGCGCCGCCGGCAGCCTTGCCGAGAAGGCCGTCGAGGCCCCCGGCCCACCGCTCGCGCATTGGCCGAGACGGTGCGGGAGCCGCGGATGCGGCCCGGCCGGGAGCCCAGGAGCTGTCGCGCGCAAGCCCGCTGCCGTCGCTCGCGCGGATGATCGCCGTGCGGACGGAAGGGGCGGTCCAGCGCGGAAGGTCGCGCATGTAGGCGGGATAGATCGGCAATCGTGGAACCAAAACGCGTCCGCAGTCGTGCACGCGAGCAGCCAGGCTGTCGATGTGCGGCCACGGGGCCTCCGGATTGACGAAGTCCTGCGTCACCGGCGAGATTCCGCCCCAGTCATTGATGCCGGCCGCGATGACGTCGGCGATCAGGTCAGGCGCCAGATTCGGAGGCGTCTGAATGCTCATTGCGGGGCCAAAGATCAGCCGCGCAACCGCAATCGTCCACAACAGCTCATCGTCCGAAGCGTCCGGATGGGACGCCATCTTCGTTCCGGCCTTGGCGCGGAACGGCTGGATGATGAGCTCCTGAATATGACCATACGTGCGATGCAGCGCGCGCAGCGCCTGCAGGGCATCGATGCGCTCACGCCGGGTTTCTCCGATGCCGATCAGCAGCCCGCTGGTGAACGGAATGTGGAGCTCGCCGGCCGCGCGGATGGTCGCCAATCTTGTGGCGGGACATTTGTCGGGCGAGCCGAAATGGACGCCGCCGCGGTCGCCGAGCCGAGACGCGCTCGTTTCCAGCATCAGGCCCATCGACGCTGAGACCGGGCGCAATGCGGCCAGATCGGAGGCCGTCATCACGCCAGGGTTGAGATGAGGCAGCAGGCTCGTCTCCTTGAGCACACGCTCGGCGATCATCTGCAGATAAGCGAGCGTCGTATCGTAACCGAGGTCGTTCAGAGCGCGGCGCGCAGCGGAGTAGCGCAGTTCGGGCTTATCGCCGAGCGTAAACAACGCTTCGGTGCATCCCGCGGCTTCAGCGCGGCGTGCGACCGTAAGCACCTCATCGGGCATCATGTAGATGCGCTCGTTGGGGCGTGGAGGTTGGGCAAAGGTGCAGTAGTGGCAGCTGTCGCGGCACAGATGCGTCAGCGGGATGAACACCTTGCGTGAATAGGTGATGATATTCGCGTGGCCCTGATCGCGCAGGCATGCCGCGCGAGCCATCAGGGAGCGCGTATCGGAATTTTCGATGAGCGCAAGAAGATCAACATCATCAGCTGGATAGCTCTGGGTCGACACGGTCTTCTCGTACTCTTCCTGTCGTTCCAATTGCCTTGGCGCGGCGCGTCCAGGACGGCCGCCGTCCCTGAAATAAATAAGTGATGTCATTTTCTTGACTTTGTAAAGCCCGCATGGAATTCTCGCCTGGTTCCATCCCCCATGGGCTTGCGAAATGGGCGTCCCCGCTGCGGAAAACACGCAAGCAATTCCGGCCATCTCGGCCGAAATGGCTGTCCGGCATCAGCATTATCGGGACCGCGGCTGGTGGCCGGGGGAGCCGCTGCTTGCTCGTTATCTGCGGATCAGCGCCGCGCGTCTCGACGATCTCGCGATCGTCGACAGTCGCGGGCGAAAGCTCACGCATCGGCAACTCCTCGCGGAATCCGGCAGGTATGCCGAATTCCTCGCGCGCCAAGGCGTCGCGGCCGGTGACGTCGTGTTGATGGCGCTGCCGAACTGCATCGAATGGCAAATCCTGCTGCTCGCCATGTTCCGGCTGGATGCGATTCCGGCCACCATCCCGGTGCGGACGGATGCCTCGAACCTGCGCCACGTCGTGGACCTCATCAGCGCACGCATGATCATCG
>Ga0153954_1001633_pt1 | contig 11323 bp, 7 predicted proteins | sample TSFL038MetaG_FD_102277 | JGI IMG/M metagenome (GOLD analysis project Ga0153954, IMG submission 102277) | Attine ant fungus gardens microbial communities from Florida, USA - TSFL038 MetaG | ecosystem: Host-associated > Fungi > Mycelium > Unclassified | place: USA: Florida, Wekiwa Springs State... | reverse complement strand
TCCAAAATGCGATGGCCCGAGACGTAGCCGCGCCCGCCACCGGTGTCAATCCAAGCGACCGGAACCATGAAGTTTTGATGTCCGCCCGACAGCGCATTCTCCGCCGCGGTTTCGATGCTATCAGCCTCCGTCGCCGCAGTCGGAGCAACGCCGCATGGAATATTCGAGACATTTCAAATTCCTGATCTGCGCGCCGGCGTTCGAGGCCGAGGCCCTGGAGGGCAAGCGCGTCCAGGCCATCGTCGAGGAGATCGAACGCGACGCCTATGTCGTGATCCGTGCACGCAAGATCGAGGACGCGGAACTGGTGATCCAGACCGACGCAGCGGTCGGCTGCGTGCTGCTGGACTGGGGCAAGCGCGGGCCGCAGGGCAAGATGGCCGGGCTGGTCTCGCTGATCCGCAAGCGCGGCCTGGATATGCCGATCATCATCCTGGTGCGGCGCCAGCGGTTGGAGGACATCCCGGTCGACGTGCTGAGCGAGGCCGACGGCTACGTCTTCCTCGCCGAGGAGACACCGGACTTCATCGCCAAGAATCTGATCTCGCGCCTGCGCCAGTACGCCGCGACGCTACGCACGCCTTTTTTCGGCGCACTCGTCGACTACGCCGAGGAGGGCAACCAGCTATGGACCTGTCCCGGCCATAACGGTGGTGTCTTCTACGCGCGCAGCCCGATCGGGCGGATCTTCGTGCAGCATCTGGGCGAGGCGGTGTTCCGCGACGATCTGGACAACTCGGTGCTCGATCTCGGCGATCTGCTGACGCATGAGGGCCCGGCGCTGGCGGCACAGCAGGAGGCCGCGAAGATATTCGGCGCCGAACGCACCTGGTTCGTGCTGAACGGCACGTCGACCGCCAACAAGGTCGTGCTGCAGAGTCTGGTCTCGCAGGGCGATTTGGTGTTGTTTGATCGTAACAACCACAAGGCGGCGCATCACGGCGCGCTGTATCTGGGCGGCGCCATTCCGGTCTTTCTGGAGGCGGATCGGAACGCCCAGGGACTGATCGGGCCGATCGATTTCGCTGCCCTGGATGAGGCGGCGATCCGTGAGAAGATCCGCATCCATCCGCTGGTGACCGACCCCGAAGCGTGGCGCCGCAAGCGACCATTCCGAGCGGCGGTGATCGAGCAGTGTACGTATGACGGAACGATCTACAGCGCCGAAACGATCCTGCGGAAGCTGGGACCGCTCTGCGAATATATCCTGTTCGATGAGGCCTGGGCAGGCTTCATGAAATTCCATCCGATCTATCGTGGCCGTTTCGCCATGGGGCTGCCGCCGCTTGGGCCGGACGATCCGGGCGTGGTGGTGACACAGTCGACGCATAAGCAGCTCGCCGGCTTCAGCCAGGCCAGCCAGATCCATGTCAGGGACAGCCACCTCAGCGGTCAGCGGCGGCGGGTCGAGCATCGGCGGCTGAACGAGATGTTCATGATGCACGCCTCCACATCGCCGTTCTATCCGCTGTTCGCCTCACTCGACGTCGGTGCGCAGATGATGAAGGGCAGGCGAGGGGAGGTGCTGTGGGACGATACGATCCGTCTGGGCATCGAACTGCGCAAGAAGCTGCGCGGCCTGGCGCGCGAGTTCGACACCACCGAAGCTGATCCGCAACGACGCTGGTTCTTCGATCCTTTTGTTCCCGACATGGTCGAGCATGACGGCGTGATGATGCCCTGGGACCAGGTGCCGACCGACGCGCTCGCGTCCGATCCGCACTACTGGCAATTCGCGCCCGGCGCCGCATGGCACGGATTCGGAGAGGTCGAGCGAGGCTATGCCATGACCGATCCGAACAAGCTGACGCTGCTGACACCGGGTTTCGACCGTGTCACCGGCGCATACGAGGAATACGGCATCCCGGCCCCTGTGCTGGCGCAATACCTGCGGGAGAACCGGATTGTTGCCGAAAAGAACGACCTCAACAGCATCCTGTTCCTGCTGACCCCCGGGGTGGAATCCAGCAAGGCGGGCACGCTGCTGAGTGCACTGGCCTTCTTCAAGCGGCTGCATGACGACAACGTGCCGCTGGAAGAAGTGATCCCGGAATTCGTCCGCAACCGTCCGGCGCGTTACGGCGGGCTGCGGTTGCGTGATCTGTGCCGCGAGATGCACGCTTTCTACCGCGACGCCGACACCAGCCACCTGCAACGGCGCCAGTTCCGCGCCGAACATTTTCCGACGCTGGCGTTGCGCCCGGACGAGGCGGTGCGCCGGCTGGTCCGCAATGACGTGGAGTATCTGCCGCTGGACGAACTCGACGGGCGCATCGCGACCACGCTCTGGGTCGTCTATCCGCCCGGCATCGCCACCATCATCCCCGGCGAGCGCCTGGACGAGCGCGCTCGTCCGATGATCGACTACCTGAAAGTGTTCGAGCAGGGATCGAACCTGTTCCCCGGTTTCGAAACCGAAGTGCAGGGCGTCTATCGCGAGGTCCAGCCGGACGGATCGATCCGGATGTTCACCTATGTGACAAGCTGAGCGCGGTACGTCACCTAACGATATCGCAACTTGGTTTCGTCAGGCTTTCCAGCGTAGCCTTGCAGTAACGACCATCCGGAGACTCCAGCATGAAGCGCCGCACTGTTCTGACGTCTGCCGCCGCCGCCACCGCCGTTCTCGCCGCACCGCGGATCGGCCGGGCGGATGGACCGAAGACGGTGACGTTCGTGCCGCAAGCCGATCTGGCATCGATCGATCCGGTCTGGACCACCGCTGACATCACCCGCAACTACTCGCTGGCCGTGTTCGACACGCTCTACGCCTACGATGCGGATTTCAAGGTCCAGCCGCAGATGGTCGAGGGCGCGCGCACCGACAATGACGGCAAGACCTGGGAACTCACCCTGCGCGACGGGCTGGCGTTCCATGACGGCCAGAAAGTGCTCGCGCGCGATTGCGCCGCATCGATCAAGCGGTTCGGCGCGCGCAACCCGTTCGGCCAGGCACTGATGAAGCAGGTCGATGAGATCTCCGCCCCTTCCGACAGCGTCATTCGCTTTCAGCTGAAGAAGCCGTTCCCGCTGCTGCCCGCCGCGCTCGCCCAGGTCTACTGCGCAATCATGCCGGAGCGCCTGGCGCAGACTGATCCGATGAAGCAGATCCCCGAGGCGATCGGCAGCGGCCCGTTCAAGTTCATGGCCGATGAGCGCGTGCCAGGTTCGCGCGTGGTGTTCAGCAAGAACACGGCCTATGTGCCGCGCAAATCCGGCACGCCGAGTTTCAACGCCGGTCCCAAGATCGTCTACGTCGATCGCGTGGTGTGGACATTCATTCCCGACCCGGCGACCGCGTCGGCGGCGCTGCAGCAGGGCGAGATCGATTGGTGGGAAAACCCCAGCCTGGATCTCGTGCCGCAGATCAAGGGCTACAAGGACGTCACCATGACGGTGAAGGATCGCACCGGCGAAATGGGCTGCCTGCGGTTCAACCAGCTCTATCCGCCGTTCGACAATGCCGCCATCCGGCGGATTGCCGTGGCGGCGATCGACCAGAAGGAGGTGATGGAGGCGGTCTGCGGCGCCGCGCCCTCGCTGTACAAGGTCGATACCGGGATCTTCGTGCCGGGCACGCCGATGGCCAGCAACGTTGGCGTCGAGGTGACGCGCGGGCCGAAGGACTACGACAAGCTGAAGAAGGACCTCGCCGCCGCCGGCTACAACGGTCAGAAGATCGTCATCCTCGCGGCCACCACCATCCCGACGATCTGGGCCGAGTCACAGGTCGCCTCCGACATGCTGAGCAAGGCCGGGTTCAACGTCGACGTGCAGCCGATGGAGTGGGGTTCGGTGGTGCAGCGGCGGGCCAACATGGAGCCTGTCGACAAGGGCGGCTGGAACATTTTCTACACCTGGCTGGGCGGGTTCGGGAACGTCTCGCCGGCGCCGAACATCGCCATCCGTGGCAACGGCAAGGCGGCGTGGTTCGGCTGGCCGAACAACCCGAAGATCGAGGAACTCTACACTTCCTGGTTCGAAGCGCCCGATCAGGCGGCGCAGGCGAAGATCTGCGAGCAGATGCAGGTCGCGTTCTGGCAGGACCCGACCTATGCGCCGCTGGGGATGTACGACCAGCCAACCGCCTTCAAGAATTACATGAAGGACATACCCGAGGGCTGGCCGCAGTTCTACACGCTGAAGAAGGACGCGTAGGCCGAAGACTGGCAGGCGATCCCACGGCAGCCTTCACGTCACCTGGTCGAGCGCGACGGTAAAGCCAGCGAGAACGGCGGGCCGACGACCACGCCCTGCCTGATCGACCCCCTGCGTGGATGGCGTGTCGCTATGTCTTCCCGATCGCCCTGCGCAAGGTGGCGGCGTATGCCCGGCTTTCTTCCACGCGCCGTTCGTAGGAGGCGGCAGCGGCCTCGCGACCGGAATGACGTGCATCATCGGCCATCTTCTGCGTGAGGACCGCGCGTTCTTCCATGATTCTGAGCGCGACACGAACTGCCTCATCGACCGTGCCTTCCGCGCTGCTCGCCAAGGCTTCGGCGGTGTAGGCGTGGCCAACCTGGCAGCGGAAGCGCAACGGTGGCCAGCGTCTGAGCTGTGACAGCACGCCCCCACATGCGGGGCACGACAGCGCGACCGGGTCGGAGTATTTCGCGATGGTTTCGGAGTCCGATCTTCGTCCCAGCGCGATTTCGACCTCGCTGCGGATGTCATGCGGAATATCGACGGCGGGCCCGGCCTCCTCGCCGGCCAGCTTGATGAGAAGAGCAGGCATGTCGGCCAGTGACGCGCGATAGTCCACATCGCTGCCGCGCAGGGCACCCAGCGGCATGTCAGGAGCGAATGAGTCCGCCGGGTTCTGGACAATCGTCGTCCCACCGCAGCGCTTCACGTCCGCCAGACCGGAGGCCCCATCGTTCAGTAGCCCGGTCAGGACAACCGCAATCACTCGCGAACCAAACGACATCGCCACCGAACGAAACAGCGGATCGATCGCCGGGCGGACCATGTTTTCGCGCGGTCCACGGCCCAGGCGAATCGTATTGTCGATCACAAGCAGGTGACGGTCCGCCGGAGCGACATACGCGCGGCCAGGCTGGATCGCTTCACCGTCGACCGCCGTGACGATGCTGAGGGACGACTGCGCGTCGAAGAGCTCCGCGAGCAGATCGTTTCCTGTTGCGCCGACATGGATCACAATAAACAGGTTTGCGGCGATCTCCGCCGGCAGATCCCGACATAGTTGCATCACTGCATCGACAGCTCCTGAAGATCCCCCGATTGCAATGACGTCACGACGGCTCATCGCCTCCTCCTCGAGTCGTTCGATGCATTTGCAGGGCGCCACCTGTCCGTCCCGACCACCCAACGCTACAATTACCAGGGTCAACGCGTCGCGGCGGTGGCATGCGCCTTTCGACACCGTGGAACCACTCCGACCCTGGCAGGTCGGGCCCCTCCAAAGGGCGTTGGCGGATGTCGGCGGCGCATTGAAGGAGGGGGATGCCATGAGTCCAAGTAGCGACCCGCCGATCGTCGGCGTTGGAGCCTCAGCCGGCGGGGTCAAAGCCCTCCAAAATTTCTTCGAGGCGCTTCCAGACGAACCGAACGCGGCATTCGTCGTTGTCGTCCACCTTGATCCGGAGTTCCGCAGCCAGCTTGCAAGCATCCTGGCCGGCCGAACCACGATGCCGGTTCGGCAAGTCGAGCAGACTGCGAAACTGGAGAACAATCATGTCTACGTGATCGCACCTGACCGCCGTCTGGCAATCGTCGATCACACAATCTCCGCGGTTCCATTTGATGAGCCTCGGGCACAGCGCGCCCCAATCGATTCGTTTTTCCGGTCACTCGCGGAGCACCACACCGATGGTTTTGCCTATGCCGTGATTCTAACCGGTGCCGGCGCCGACGGAGCGGTTGGCGTGAAGGCGGTCAAGGAATCCGGCGGCATCGTGCTGGTGCAGGATCCGCAGGAAGCCGAATATGCGTCAATGCCGCGCAGCGCGATTGCCGCTGGTGTTGCCGATTTTGTCCTGCCGGTTCGCGATCTGGCGAAGCAGCTTGTCGAACTGCTGAAGGATGGCCCGGGGCATGTGCCCGTCGTCGGCTTGGACAGCGACGAGGACGTGCTCCGCCGCATCCTGGCGCATCTTCGCGTCAGGGTCGGTCACGATTTTTCGCTCTACAAACGCGCCACGATTCTGCGTCGGATCGCCAGACGCGCGCAGGTGACCCGCAAGGAATCGCTTGCGGACTATTATGCGTTCTTGCGGGACAATGCAGAAGAGTCGCAGGCACTTTTCGCGGATTTTCTGATCTCGGTTACCACGTTCTTCCGCGATCAATATGCGTTCGATCTGCTGGCTCAGGACGTGATCCCGCAGCTGTTCGAAGGCAAGGAGGCCGGCGGCAGCATTCGCGTCTGGGTTCCGGGCTGCGCCACGGGCGAAGAGGCGTATTCGATCGGGATCCTGCTGCTTGAAGAAGCCGCGCGTCGCGATCTGCGCCCGGAAATTCAGGTCTTCGGATCGGATCTCGACGCCAGCGCCCTGACTGTCGGTCGGGAGGGCCGTTTCCCCGCTACGATAGAGGCCGACGTCAGCGAGGATCGGCTCAGGCGTTTTTTTCAGCGCGAAGGCGACCATTACCGCGTGCGCCGTGAGCTGCGCGATATCGTTCTGTTCGCGAGCCACAGCCTGTTGCGGGATCCGCCTTTTTCACGCCTCGATCTGATCTCATGTCGAAACCTCCTGATCTATTTGGACCGCGACCTCCAGCATCAGGTCTGCAACACGTTCCATTATGCGCTCAATCCCGGCGGCTTTCTGTTCCTTGGCGCATCGGAAAGCGCCGATCAGCCGCCGGGCCTGTTCAGACCGCTTGACCGCGATGCACGCATCTATCGGTCCGCCTCCGGTGGCGACAAGCGGCCGGCGCTTCCCATTCTGCTTGGCCCACGACAATTCCCGTCGGGAGGGCCTGCTGTCTCGCGTGCCCCGGTGCCAACAACAAGTAACGCTGACGCGGCGCTGCACCGCCAGATGCTGGAACGAATCGCGCCTCCGAGCATGCTGGTTGATGAGAATCATCGCGCCATTCATCTGTCGGAGCACGCGGGGCGGTTTCTGCAACTCTCTGGCGGCCCGATCAGCACCGATGCGACCGAAATGGTGCGGGAGGAGTTCCGGTTCGATTTAAGAACGGCTTTGCACCGCGCGTTCGAGCGTGGCGAAGCTTCATTGAGCATGCCGCTATCGGTCCAGTTCAACGGCTCCAAACATCGCGTTCTCATGCAGGTTAAACCGGTCGTGCAGCAAGACAGCCCGACCCGCTACGCGCTGGTGCTGTTTATCGAAGGCGAAGCGATCGACCAGGATGTCCTGGACAGCGCGAAGGACCGGGGCGACAGCGACTCCGTCAGCGAAAAGATCAGGCAGCTCCAGGAGGAGCTTCAGTTGGCGCATAATCGCCTTCGCGAGACCAGGGAGGAATCCGAAGCCGCCAATGAGGAACTGCGAGCGGCGAACGAGGAATTGCAGTCGATCAATGAGGAATACCGGTCGACGTCGGAGGAGCTCGAGACCAGCAAGGAAGAGCTCCAATCGATCAATGAGGAGCTGCAGACCGTCAACAATGAGCTGAAACTGAAGCTCGAGAGTGTGTCGCGCGCTCATAGTGACCTGCAAAACCTCATGGCGGCGACGGATTTCGGCACGCTGTTTCTTGATCCTTCGTTGCGCATCAAGCGGTTCACACCTCCTCTGACGCAGCTATTCAACATCACCGTGAGCGACGCAGGACGCCCGATCACGGATTTCACCCATCAGCTTGAATATGACGGAATGGCTGCTCAGGCTCGTGCCGTCCTCAAGGATCTGATGCCCGTCGAGCAGGAGGTGAGGAGCCGCGCCGGCGGGTGGTACCTGCTGCGAATCAGGCCGTATCGGACGGTCGACGACAAAATCGACGGCGTCGTCGCAACGTTTGTCGACATCACCGAACGCCGCCGCGCCGAGGATGCATTGCGCGAGAGCGAGGCTCGGCTGAAACAGGAAATGCGCCTCGTCGAATTGTCACGCTCACCCATCTTCGTCTGGGATTTCGACGATGGAATCGTGCAATGGAACCGCGGCAGTGAGGAGCTGTACGGATATTCACGTGAGGAGGTGATCGGCAAACGCAAGGAGCTGCTGCTTCAGACTTTGGTGCCTGGGTCATCGTTCAGTGCGCTTCGTCAACTTCTGCTCGAGCGCGGCACCTGGAGCGGCGAGCTTCAGCATCGCACGAAGGCGGGGAGACTTCTTACTGTCGAGAGTAACATCGAACTCGTTCCGATGGGCGATCGGCGCCTTGTGCTGGAGAGCACGCGTGACGTCACCGATCAAAAGAAGTGGGAGACACGCCGGCAATTATTGCTGAGTGAGCTGGGTCACCGCGTCAGCAATACGCTTGCCGTGGTTCAATCCATCGCACGTCAGACGCTGCGGACGGCAGCGACGGACAAGGAGTTCGTGGACCTGTTCGAGGGGCGTCTGCTTGCGCTGTCGCGCGCCCACAACCTGCTGGTCGAGGCTCGTTGGGAACGTGCCGAGTTTGGCAATCTCGTGCGTAGCCAGCTTGCCGCCTACCTCACCGGGGATCAGCAGAGGCTGCGTTTCGACGGCCAGTACGTCATCCTGCCACCGGACCTGGCGACGCCCTTCGGGCTCGTGCTGCACGAGTTGGCGACGAACGCGGCCAAGTATGGCGCACTCTCGACTGCAACCGGACAGGTTCTGCTGAGTTGGAGTCTCGATCTGGCGGACAGGCGCCGGTTGCTTCGTGTGTGCTGGCGCGAAGTCGGCGGCCCGCCGGTATCAGCGCCATCGAATTCCGGCTTCGGCGGATCGCTGATCGAGCGGAGCATCCCGGGTGCTGTGGTCCGGCGCGAATTTGCCACAGAGGGACTGAACTGTTCGATTGAAGTCACCCTTTCCGAGGAAACCGACAGCGGAGCGGATGACGGCGCATGAGCAGCCTCTGCATGCAAAGCGCCGCGGATGAGGCGCTGTCAGCGGCGCTGGAAGTCCGCGTCGGTGCTCGAACCACGGAAACGGCGGCCGACGAACTTGCCGCACGATCGGTGCCGTTTGTGTTCGACACCGGCCAGGCGCCGAGCGGGCAAGAGGCGTTCGTGGGAATAACGCAATACCAGGATGCGTAAGCAGCCTACTGCGCCGGCGGCTTTCGGTCGGCATAGCTGACGCCCATCCCGGCGCGGACATCCTGCTGGATCCCATATTGCGGGAATGGGTAGCGCAGGCCGTTTTTCGCCAGCGCCTCCATGCCGGCGACCGCCTTGCCGACCAGGTCGGGCGGTAGCGCCATCAGCATCTCATCGTCCAGCACACCGCCGTAGCGGCGTTCGGCGAAGCAGGGGATGGACAGGCTCGGCTGGCGGGTCTTCAGCGCGCGGCCCCAGGAATCGGCGCAAGCGGACTCGCCCACCACGCTCCAGTCGAACCGCTTGTAGCCGGACCATTGCAACCCGTTGATGAAATACATCATCGCGCCGGGCGTGGCGTAGAACAGCACGATATCCGGCGGGCTCAGCCGGCCGCTGGCGACGGGTGAGACCACGATCGCCTGGAACTGTCCGTCCTCGACGCAGTTCATTGCGGCCTGGTGCGCCCCCGCATCCTCTGGCGTCGAATACCAGACGCCGACCATCCGCTGGCCGGACTTCCACTCGGCGTTCTTGGCATTGCCGAGCCCAATCACTGCGCGACATTGCGCGCCGACCAGGTCCTCGGCGGTGACGCCGACGGTCCATCCGAGCCGCGCGGCCTGCGCTACGACCTGGTCGAAGGCGTGGACGGCCTTCGGGCGACGGATGCGCGGAATCGCCTCCATGTCCTCGCGGCGCTCGAACAGCTTCATGCCGAAGGGCGGGCTACGCAGCTTGAGCAGGCGTTCCAGAGCCGCGGATTGGTTGACGAGGTCGGTGGTTGTCATGACGTCTCCCTCAGATGCTCTTTTGTTTCACCCCTTCCAGGGGTGGTTTTGCGGCGGACCATTGCCCGCGGGCGGGGCCGCCGCGCGCGCCGTACCGCCAGCGTTGTCCCGAACGCGACGCTACTCGTCGTAGGACACCAGCGCGTCGCACGGCACATCGAGCCGCTGCCGGCCATTGAGGAATTTCAGCTCGATCAGCGCCGCCGCCGCCGGCACCACCGCACCGACCTTGCGCAGTAGCTCGATCCCGGCCGCCATCGTGCCGCCGGTGGCGAGCAGGTCGTCGACCACCACGACGCGCTGGCCCGGATGGATGGCGTCGGCCTGCACCTCAACCCGGTCCTCGCCGTATTCCAGCGCATAGTTCAGCCCGATCGTTTCGCCCGGCAACTTGCCGCGCTTGCGGATCATGATGAAGCCGCAACCCAGCTTCAGCGCCAGCGGCGCGGCGATCAGGAAGCCACGTGATTCCACGCCGGCGATCAGGTCCGGATGGTAGGCGCGGACCGCCCGCGCCATGCGGCCCATCGCAACCTGCCAGGCATCCGCGTCGCGCAGCAGGGTGGAGATGTCGTAGAACAGGATCCCCGGCTTGGGAAAATCGGGAATGCCGCGGATGTGGTCCTTCAAGTCCATCGTCGGGGTGCCTTCGGTCATTTCGGCCGCACCCTAGAGCAATATCAGCCTGACTGAAATCGCCAAGCGAATCAGGGTGATGGATTTGCTTGTGAACCGACAGCCACCAATTGTCGGAAAACAATGTCGGATGGGTATGTTGCATCCGCTGGCTGAATGCGCACACTGCCGCCCCGATCGCAGCCTCGTTTCAGGGGATACAGATGAGTGACACCGCGCTGACCAACGCCGATATCGACGCCGCTCTGGCGGAGGCGAAGGAGGCCTACGTCACGCGTAACCCGAACAGCCTCGCGCGCTATGTCGAGGCCACCACGGTCATGCCTGGCGGCAACACCCGCACCGTCCTGCACTACGCGCCGTTCCCGATCGCCATGGTCCGCGCCGAAGGGTGCCGGATGTGGGACGCCGACGGCACCGAATATGTCGATTTCCTGGGCGAATACACCGCCGGCCTGTATGGCCACTCGCACCCGGTGATCCGAGCGGCGGTCGATCGCGCGCTGGACAACGGCATCAGCTTCGGTGCCTCCAACATGACCGAGGCACGCTTTGCCCGCGCGGTGTGCGAGCGCTTCGGGCTGGAACGGGTGCGCTTCACCAACTCCGGCACCGAGGCCAATCTGCTGGCGATCTCGGTGGCGCGCATCTTCACCCGCCGCAAGACGGTGCTGGTGTTCGAGGGCGGCTACCACGGCGCGGTGTTCGGCTTCTCCGGCGGCGGCTCGCC
>Ga0153954_1001632_pt1 | contig 11331 bp, 6 predicted proteins | sample TSFL038MetaG_FD_102277 | JGI IMG/M metagenome (GOLD analysis project Ga0153954, IMG submission 102277) | Attine ant fungus gardens microbial communities from Florida, USA - TSFL038 MetaG | ecosystem: Host-associated > Fungi > Mycelium > Unclassified | place: USA: Florida, Wekiwa Springs State... | reverse complement strand
CGACCAGCAACGCCGCCAAGGGAACGCTCTTCACGCCAAAGGTCGGCTACACGATTTCCGACAATGACCAGATCACCGACGCCGCCCCGTTCGATGATGTCCCGCTGGCCTATCATGGCGGCGCAATATTGCGGGTGCGTGATGTCGGCCATGCCGTGATCGAGCCGACAAGTCTGTACGTCGCAGGCTATCCCAACAACAAGCCTGGCATCCTGCTGGCCGTGCGCAAGTTGCCGGGAGCCAACGTCATCGACACTGTCGAGCGGATCAAGGCCCGGCTCCCGGCGCTCACAGCGAACATTCCGGCAGCAATGAAGGTGGATACCCTGCTGGACCGCACCGTGACGATCCGGGCTTCGGTTCATGACGTCGAGTTCACGCTGGTCCTGACCATCGGACTCGTCGTCATGGTCGTCATGCTGTTTCTGCGCAGTCTGCGCGCAACGCTGATCGTCGGCGTGACCATGCCGTTGGCACTGCTCGGCGCCTTTGCAGCGATGTGGGCTTTCGGCTTCAGCCTCGACAACATTTCACTCATGGGGCTCACCATCGCGGTCGGGTTCATCGTCGACGACGCCATCGTGGTGGTGGAGAATATCCATCGTCATGTCGAGAATGGGATGGTGCCGATCGAGGCGGCGCTGAAAGGTTCCCGTGAAATCGCGTTTACGGTGCTGTCGATCAGCATCTCGCTGATCGCGGTATTCATTCCGCTGCTGTTCATGGGAGGAATCATCGGGCGCGTATTCCGGGAGTTTGCGCTGACGGTAACGGCCGCGATCGTCGTCTCTGCGCTTGTTTCCCTGACGCTCGCACCGATGCTCTGCGCTCGGTGGATGCAGGCAGGCGGTCATGTCGCAGGCCGACTGAGCCACGCGATGGATGCTGCGTTCGAGGCGTTGCTTGCCGGTTATCGCCGCTCGCTCGATCTGGCGCTTCGCCATCGCGCGATCATGCTCGGCATCTTCCTCGCAACGATCGCCGCGACGGCCTTGCTTGCGATCCGGATGCCAAAGGGATTTTTCCCACTTCAGGACACCGGGGTCATCAGCGGCGTTTCAGAAGCGTCGCAGGAAGTCTCGCCCCAGGAGATGATGCGCCTGCAACAGGAACTTGGCGCGATTATCCTGCGCGATCCCGACGTTCAGGCGCTCGGCTCGCAGACCGGCAGCACCGACAGTCCGAACCCAGCGAACACTGGGGGATTTACCATTGTCTTGAAGCCGCGCGATCAACGGACGGCATCGGCAGGGCAGATCATCGATCGGCTGCGACCGCAGCTTGCCAAAGTTCCGGGCGCCCGGGTGTTCCTGCAACCGGCGCAGGATCTCAACGTTGGCGCACGAATCGGACGCGGCAGCTACCAATACACGCTGCAGGATGCCAACATCGATGAATTGGTCGCCTGGTCGCAGAAGATGCTGCAGAGACTGCGCGCGCTGCCGCAACTCGTCGACGTCTCCAGCGATCTTTTGGCCAATGCGCCCCAGCTCAGGCTCACCATTGACCGCGACCAGGCCGCCCGCTTTGGCATCTCACCGCAATTGATTGATGATACGCTCAACGATGCCTATGGGCAGCGTCAGATCACGCAGTATTATACGCAGCTCAACACCTACTTCATCATCCTCGAAATTCTACCCGAACTTCAGTCGGATCTGGCATCGCTGGATCAGATCTATCTGAAGTCGCCGCTGACCAGCGGGGTCGTGCCGCTGTCGTCCCTGGTGGAAGCTGATGCCTGCAAGGCCGGTCCTCTTTCTGTCACCCATCAGGGCCAATTCCCTTCGGTGACGTTGACGTTCAATCTTCGGCCGGGCATCGCTCTGGGGCAGGCCGTCGATGCAATTAACGCGGCCGCCGGCGAGCTTCACATGCCGGCACAAATCATCGCGTCTTTCCAGGGCGACGCACAAGCGTTCCAGGACTCGCTGTCGAGCACACCGATGCTGGTGCTTGCGGCAGTGGCCGTCGTCTACATCATCCTTGGCATCCTCTACGAGAGCTTCATCTATCCGCTGACCATCCTGTCGACCCTGCCGTCCGCCGCACTCGGGGCGTTGCTGGCATTGCGGCTCGGCCAAATGGATCTGGGGGTGATCGGCATCATCGGCATTATTCTTCTAATCGGAATTGTGAAAAAGAACGGCATCATGCTCGTCGATTTTGCGATTTCGGCTGAGCGCGAGCGCCGGTTGGCTCCCGTTGCGGCAATCCGGGAAGCCTGCTTGCTGCGATTCCGTCCGATCATCATGACAACGGCCGCAGCGCTGTTGGCCGGAATACCGCTTGCGCTCGGTAATGGAACGGGCTCGGAGCTTCGCCAACCGCTCGGCTATGCCATCGTCGGCGGGCTCGCGCTGAGCCAGCTTCTGACGCTCTATACGACGCCGGTCATCCATCTTTACCTTGAGCAGGCGCGCACGTGGTTCCTGGCAAGAGGCGGACGAAAGCGCGTCGTTCCCACAGCGACGAACGCTCGCTCGGACATTGCCAGGGCGGCGGAATAGCGCCGGTCTGCAGCGTCTGATGCGCAGACCACCAGATCGGGCATTTGGTTAGGTGATGGACGCCGAGGGTAGGGGGCCACGCGGCGCCGCCCTGCCGCAGGCCGGCACCGACCCGCCGCGGCTGAACGAGGTCGCCTTCCCTTGGTAATGTCTTGCTCTGGTAATATCTTGGGGGGAACTAATTCGTCCTTTGCAAGCCGGATTGGCTTTGTTATACGCAGCGCGCTCGCGAACATTTGTGTCGCCTGTTCCTCGGTAGCTCAGCGGTAGAGCATTCGACTGTTAATCGAATGGTCGCTGGTTCGAATCCAGCCCGGGGAGCCAAAATCCTCAATAAATTCAGGGTGTTGATCGGATGGCTTGGAGCCCGCCGGATGCTCTGCGTCGGGCTTCCGGGCATGGGAATTGCCGTCGGACGACCTCCGCTGCGCGGGTCTGGACGCCATATCGTCTCAATTGCCGCAGAAGTTTACCTGGCTTGGGGGAATCGAGAGGTGATTCCATGCCAGATCGCATCCGGATCGACCGTATCAGGCGGGCGGGCTCGATCGTTCCTCCGGAAATTTCGGCGCTGAGCGACGACGAGTGCCTGCAGCGCCTGGCGCGCGCGATTGTCGCCCATGATTCGAATCGTCTGGGAGAAGTCGCGCGGTTGATCGGACGGCTCGCGATTACGATCGAATAGGCGGATATTCCTGACACAAGAGCCGGCGGCTGCGCTGAGTCGCGTGCATTGGCCATGTTGCGTTTTGGTGAGGCTTGTTCCAAAGATGCCGCCGTATCGTGTTTCCGCGGCGTGTTCCGCTTTGTCTCTCGCAGGCCCACAAATGTCCGATTTTTCGATGGCGCGACAGAAGATGGTCGATGGTCAGGTGCACACCAGTGACGTCACCGACATCAGGATTCTCGACGCAATGCTCGCGTTGCCGCGCGAGGAATTTGTGCCTGCGGACAAGCGCGCGCTGGCTTATCTCGATCTCGACCTGGATGTGACCGAAGGCGCTGCGGTCAAACGGTATCTGGTCAAGCCGGTGCTGACCGCCAGGCTGTTGCAGGCTGCGGAACTGACGGAGACGGACAACGTCCTGATCGTTGGCGCCGCCACCGGATATGCCGCGGCGCTGGCCGCCAAGCTGGTGTCGAAGGTGACGGCGGTCGAAAGCGACCCGGACCTTTGCGCCAGGGGCCGGGAGGCTCTCGCTAAGCTTGGACTTGCCGGGAATGTGGCGTTCAAGACCGCGGAGGCGGCGGCTGGCGATCCCGCTGATGCTCCCTACGACGCTATTATTCTCAATGGCTCGACCGAGGTCGTCCCGGAAACCATCTGCGGCCAGCTCAAGGACGGGGGCAGGCTGCTCGGCGTGTTCGCGATGACCCGTCCGTCGCGCGCCATGATCGTGACGCGCTCGCACGGGGACTTCGGGTACCGAACCCTTTTTGATGCTGCGGCGCCACTGCTGCCGGGTCTTGAGCGGGTTCCCGCGTTCGTCTTCTAGGCGCGGCCGATTCGAGCGATTCTTTCGCGTATGGCGGGCTGTCCCCCGCAACGAGATACCGCCAATTGGTGCGGGAACCGGAATCCTGTGGACATCCCGGTAACCTTTGCGTGGTACCGTCCTGTCGAAATTCTGTTCTGAAATCAGAAGTGTGGCCGGGAAGCTGCACGTGGAGAGTTTTCCGCGTCATGCAGCCCTCAGGTGGTTCCGTCCCGCTTGCGCGCGGAATATGTTGCGGTGGGTGCTCAGAGATGTGTTCGCCGGCTCATGCGCATGGGGCGGCGACAGAACGAATGGAATCACAGGGATGTACGGTGTGAAGGTCGCCACTGCAGTTTCGGCTGTGGTCCTCCTGATGGCGCAGACGGGCGCAACGCCGGCCCTGGCGGATACGATCGAGGCCGCGCTTGTGCGCGCCTACCAGAACAATCCGCAGCTCAATGCCCAGCGGGCGCAGGTCCGGTCCACCGACGAAGGCGTCCCACAAGCGCTTTCGGGCTACCGCCCGAAGATCGCGGTGACCGCGAGTGGCGGTTTTCAATATACGGATACGCTGTCGACCGCGGGCGGTCAGGGGACGTCCCCCCCCCAGCTCATCAAGACCCCGAATCACGGCACGAATGGCCCCAGCAGTATCGGCGCGACTGTGACCCAGACGCTGTTCAACGGCCAGCAGACCGCCAACAGGACGCGGGCAGCCGAAAGCCAGGTTTCCGGCGCGCGCGAAGCCTTGCGTGTGCTGGAAGAGTCGGTGCTGCTCAGCGCCGCCACCATCTACATGGACTACTTGCGCGATTCGGCGATCGTCGAGGTGCAGAAGAGCAACGTCCGCGTGCTTGAGCAGACGCTGAAGCAGACTCGTGACCGCTTCAATGTCGGCGAAGTGACGCGCACCGACGTGGCGCAGTCGGAAGCCCAGCTTGCCGCCGGCAAGACGCAGGAGCTGCAGGCCGAATCGAACCTGGTGACCACGCGCTCCAACTTCCGCCGCATCATCGGTAACGAACCGTTGAACCTGGCGCCGGGCTCGCCGGTAGACCGGTTCCTGCCGAACAGCCTGGCAGGTGCCGTGGAGCTCAGCCTGGTTGAAAATCCGAACGTCACCGCGGCGATGTTCGGCATCGACGTCAACTACCTGCAGGTGAAGATCAACGAAGGCGCGTTGTTGCCGACCGTGACGCTCCAGGCTGCGGTGAACCAGCAGAATGAGCAGACCCTGATAACCCCGCGTGCGTTCAGCGCTTCCGCCATCGCGCAGGTGAGCGTGCCGGTCTACCAGGGCGGCGCCGAATATTCGCTGATCCGTCAGTCCAAGGAAAACCTGGCGCAGCAGCGTCTCAACCTCGAAACGACCCGGGATCAAGCCCGCGCCAACACCGTCACGGCCTGGGGCCAGCTTGAAGCGGGCAAGGCGCAGGTGTCGTCGGCGCAAGCGCAGGTGACGGCTTCGGAAGTCGCGCTCAACGGCGTGCGGGAAGAGGCGAAGGCCGGTCAGCGCACCACGCTCGACGTGCTGAACGCGCAGCAGGCGCTGGTCAATGCCCGTGTCGCGCTCGTCACCGCGCAGCACGACCGCGTGGTGGCTTCTTACTCGGTGTTGAGTACGGTGGGACGGTTGTCGCCGCAAGTGCTCAACCTGCGGACCGCGACCTACGATCCGAGCGTGCATTACCAGCAGGTTCGCGACAGCTGGTTCGGCGTGCGCACGCCGGACGGACGCTGAGCGCACAAGACGGGACTCGCCTGAACGGCGGGTCCTTTCGCTCGCGGCGAAGGCCGGAACAAGGCGCTCGCCATCGGGCGCAGATTGCAAGATGATTTTGATCTGAATTTTGCAGCGTCATTGCGCCGCCGGTTATGTGCGCGCGCGAAGATCGTGCTCACGCTGCACGCCGTTGCTTGCAATCGTTAATTGCCATGACATAGCCTTTGCAGAGGCAGCCAAGCGATTCGTGGCATCCATACGGCATCGTGGCCATCACGCTTCGATGCTCTGCGTAGGGGCGGAGTCGTGCGGTGATATGCGCCGCGTGATCTGGGGACAAGTTAAGGCTTGCGACAAAAATCGCAGGGCGCGTGCAACCGGAACCGGTCAATTCCGTCGTGCTTGGTGTAAAATGATACACGCGAGAGCGTTGATGATTTGGAGTCGGAGATGACGCAGCCTGCAAAGGTCCAGGAACCCTCGATGGAGGAGATTCTGGCGTCGATCCGGCGCATCATCGCCGACGACGAAGCCAAGCCTCCGGTCGCCGACAGCAAGCCAACCATCGCCGAAAAGCCGGCCGCGGCGCCTGCACCGGTCTCGGTGAAATCGGAAAAGCCTGCGGCAGTCGCGCCACCGCCCAAACCCGCGGCAGTCGCGCCGCCGCCCAAGCCCGTGATGACCGACATTCCGCCATCGAAGATTCCGGCAGCGGTCGTGGCCGCGGAAAAGAAAGCTCCGCCACCACCACCGGCTCCTCCGCCGCCTGCGCCCGCAGCGAGCGCGAGCAACAACCAGGACGATATCGACGCGCTGTTGAACGGACTTGATGAGGCGACGTCGGCAGCCGAGATTCGCCCGCCACAACCTGACAGCGAGGTCTTCGAACTCACCGACGACATGGCGGTGCCGAGCGTGGCGCCGCCCGCCCAGCCTTCGTTCCAGAAGGTTGAGCCGGAGGACGACCTCGAATTCGCCGAATCGGCCGTCTCGCGCGCGATCAATCGGCCACCGGCGTACGAGCCGCCGGCCTTTGATCCGCCTCCGGCGCCGACCATGCCGCGTGGTCCGATTCTGTCACAAACGACCGTCTCTGCCGTCGAATCCGCGTTCAACACGCTCGCCCATACTGTGCTGAACAACAATGCGCGGACGCTGGAAGACCTGGTCAAGGAGATGCTTCGGCCCATGTTGAAATCCTGGCTCGACGATAACCTGCCGGGGCTGGTCGAGCGCATCGTGAAGGCCGAAATCGAGCGTGTCTCGCGCGGACGGTAGCGGGCGGATCGCCCAGCCACCATATCACCCCCGATTGGGCCAGCTTACGCGGCATTAATGGCATTTTTGCCCTGCCTGTCGTGTTGACTTGGCGCGTCCCGGCGGCTTTTTAGGCCCCGTCAACATTGCCGACCGTAAGCCATGATCGAGAAAAACTATCAGCCCGCCGATATCGAAGGCCGCATGTCCCTGGTCTGGGAGGACTCCCGCGCGTTCCGCGCCGGTCGTCCCGATCGTCGCGAGGCAAGGCCTTTCACCATCGTGATCCCGCCGCCGAATGTGACGGGTTCCCTGCATATGGGCCACGCGCTCAACAACACGCTGCAGGACATCCTGTGCCGCTTCGAGCGGATGCGTGGCCGCGACGTGCTGTGGCAGCCCGGCACCGATCATGCCGGCATTGCCACGCAGATGGTGGTCGAGCGGCAGTTGATGGAACGGAAGCTGCCCGGCCGTCGCGATATGGGGCGCGAAAAGTTCCTCGAACGCGTCTGGCAATGGAAGGAAGAAAGCGGCGGCACCATCATCAACCAGCTCAAGCGCCTTGGCGCGTCCTGCGACTGGTCGCGCGAGCGGTTTACGATGGACGAGGGCCTGTCGCGCGCCGTCGTGAAGGTGTTCGTCCAGCTCTATCGCGAAGGCCTGATCTACAAGGACAAGCGGCTGGTCAACTGGGACCCGAAGCTGCTCACCGCGATCTCCGATCTCGAGGTGCAGCAGGTCGAGGTCAAAGGCCATCTCTGGTATCTGCGCTATCCGATCGAAGGCAAGACGTTCAGCCCGGACGATCCCACGAGCTTCATTGTGGTCGCGACCACGCGTCCCGAAACCATGCTCGGCGACACCGGCGTTGCCGTGAATCCCGAGGACGAACGCTACCAGCATCTGATCGGCAAGCGGGTGATCCTGCCGCTGGTCGGCCGCGCGATTCCCATCGTCGGCGACGACTATTCCGACCCCGAGAAAGGCTCGGGCGCGGTGAAGGTGACGCCGGCTCACGACTTCAACGACTTCGAGGTCGGCAAGCGTCACAATCTGCCGCAGATCAACGTGTTCAACCAGGAAGGCCGCATGGCGCTGGTGGGCAACGAGGATTATCTGCGCGGGTTGCCCGAAGGCGCTGATGATTTCGCGAAGGAGTTGCACGGCGTCGACCGTTTTGCCGCGCGCAAGCTGATCGTCTCCCGGCTCGAGGATTTCGGCTTCCTCGAGAAGATCGAGCCGAACACGCATATGGTGCCGCATGGCGACCGCTCCGGCGTGGTGATCGAGCCCTATCTCACCGATCAGTGGTATGTCGACGCGAAGACGCTTGCCGAGCCCGCGATCGCGGCGGTGCGTTCCGGCCGCACGCAATTCGTGCCGCAGAACTGGGAAAAGACCTATTTCGAGTGGATGGAGAACATCCAGCCCTGGTGTATCTCGCGCCAGCTCTGGTGGGGCCATCAGATCCCGGCTTGGTACGGGCCCGACGGCAAGGTGTTCGTCGCCGAAACCGAGGAAGAGGCCATCAGCCACGCGCTCGGCTATTACGTCGAGCAGGAGGTCATCACCGCCGAGCAGGGGCGGGAGATGGCGCTCGATCGCAACAAGCGCGACGGTTTCATCACCCGCGATGAGGACGTGCTCGACACCTGGTTCTCGTCCGCGCTGTGGCCGTTCTCGACGCTGGGCTGGCCCGACGAAACGCCGGAAGTGAAGCGCCATTATCCGACCGACGTGCTCGTCACCGGTTTCGACATCATCTTCTTCTGGGTCGCGCGGATGATGATGATGGGCATTCACTTCATGAAGGACGCGCCGTTCTCGACCGTCTACATCCACCGCCTCGTCCGCGACGAGAAGGGCGCGAAGATGTCGAAGTCGAAGGGCAACGTCATCGACCCGCTCGGCATCATCGATGAATACGGCGCGGATGCGCTGCGATTCGCCTTGGCGCGCGGCGCGGCGCAGAGCCATGATATCAAGCTGTCGACGCAATATGTCGAGATCAATCGCAATTTCGCGACCAAGCTCTGGAACGCCTGCCGCTTCGCCGAGATGAACGATTGCGTGCAGCCGGAGGGTTTTCGGCCGACCGAGGCCAAGGACACGCTCAACCGCTGGATCGTGCATGAGACCGTGAAAGCGACGCGTGAGGTCACCGAGGCGATCGAGAGCTACCGCTTCAACGATGCGGCAAATGCGATCTATCGTTTCGTCCTGAACGTGTTCTGCGACTGGTATGTCGAGCTGGCCAAGCCCGTGCTGGCGGGCGAGGAGAACGCGACGAAGGCGGAGACCCAGGCCATGGTCGCCTGGGCGCGCGACGAGAGCCTGAAGCTCTTGCATCCCTTCATGCCCTTCATCACCGAGGAGCTGTGGGAGGTGACCGCGCGGCGCGAGACCTTGCTGGCGCTGTCGCCATGGTCGCGCAAGGCGGGCGCAGTGACCCCGGAAGATCTGGCGCTGATGTCGGTCGCGATGCCGAACGAACCGGCCGTCCCGCCGGCCATGCTCACGGTCGAGGCCGCGGATTTCACCGACGAGGCGGCCGAGGCGGAGATCGGCTGGGTGGTCGATCTCGTCACCGCGATTCGCTCGGTGCGCGCTGAAATGAATATTGCCCCGGCTACGCTGACCGCGCTGGTGCTGGCGGGCGCGTCCGCGGAGACCAAGGCGAGCCTGCCGCGCTGGAATGACGTCATCAAGCGGCTGGCGCGGCTCTCCGACATCTCCTTCGCCGCTTCCGCGCCGGAGGGCGCGGTGCAGCTCTTGGTGCGCGGCGAGGTGGCGGCGCTGCCGCTCAAGGGCGTCATCGATCTGGCGGCCGAGAAGGTGCGGCTCGACAAGGAAATCGCCAAGGCCGATGCCGACATCAAGCGCGTCGACGCCAAGCTCGGCAACGAGAAGTTCGTGGCCAATGCGCCCGAGGAGATCGTCGAGGAGGAAAAGGAAAAGCGTGAGGCGGCGCTGGCGCGCAGGGCCAAGATCCTTGAGGCGCTGGAGCGACTGAAGAACGCGTCCTGAGTGGTGCGCGCTCATGCGCTCTGAAACGGCTTGCTCAGGAATCGCGAGCCCTTCAGCCCGTAACGCCATGGCAGGTCCGCCGCCTTGGTGATGCCGATCCGCACGCCGGAGACGACATCGATCGTGCCTGTGCGCGCATGCAGCGCAAAGGGGGGCGCATCGAGCGCAAGCCCGTTATGCGCGCGCGTGATGCCGAGCGCCTGCGTCAATTTGCCGGGGCCCGAGCACAGCATGCGCGCCTCGTCGAGGCCGCGTCGCCGTCGCATCGCCGGCAGGCCGTGTGTCGGCTCCAGCGCGCGGATCAAGACCGCGCTCGCCGATCCCTCCCTTTCGCAGACAAAATTCACGCACCAATGGATGCCGTAGGAGCGGTAGACATAGACAAAGCCGGGAGGCCCGAACATCACCTCGTTGCGCGGCGTCGGCCCGTTATAGGAATGCGCGGCCGGATCGGTGTGGTGATAGGCCTCCACCTCGACAATGACGCCGCCGACGCCGTTGAAGAGCAGCGTCGCGCCGATCAGGTCGGGCGCGACCTCATGCACGCTGCGCCCAAAAAAGGCACGTTTCAGCGGCTTGCCCAAGGCAGGCCTTGTGCCAGGTGCTGTGGCAGGGGCGGCGGGGCGCCTTTTTGCGCTTGGAGACATTTTAATCAGGCGGCGGGAATCAGAGGGAACAACCCGCGAATGCTGCCAATATCCGGCGCGATCTGCTAGCCTGCCGTCATGCCGGGTTGCGGGTATCCGCCGCTCGGCATAGCTACATGGTTTGGCAGAGTTTTTCGACACATGGTCACCCTGATCGACACCGTTTCCCCGACCCCGTTGCGCCCGCGTCACCCCGAAAAGGTGAACCGGCCCGACGCCGTCTCGCCGCCGAAGCCGGACTGGATCCGCGTCCGCGCGCCGAACACGCGCGGCTATGCCGACACCCGCAACATCGTCCGTGAGAATGGACTCGTCACGGTCTGCGAGGAGGCCGGCTGCCCGAATATCGGCGAGTGCTGGGACAAGAAGCACGCCACCTTCATGATCATGGGCGACACCTGCACGCGGGCATGCGCCTTTTGTAACGTCAAGACCGGCATGCCCGGCGCGCTCGACGCGGGCGAGCCCGAGCACGTCGCGGAAGCGACCTTCAAGCTCGGTCTCACCCATATCGTGGTCACTTCCGTCGATCGCGATGACCTCGCCGATGGCGGCGCCGAGCATTTCGCGCAGACCATCCGCGCGATCCGCGCCCGCTGCCCGACCACGACCATCGAGATCCTCACGCCCGACTTCCTGCGCAAGGACGGCGCGCTGGAGGTGGTGGTAGCCGCCAAGCCCGACGT
>Ga0153954_1001631_pt1 | contig 11337 bp, 6 predicted proteins | sample TSFL038MetaG_FD_102277 | JGI IMG/M metagenome (GOLD analysis project Ga0153954, IMG submission 102277) | Attine ant fungus gardens microbial communities from Florida, USA - TSFL038 MetaG | ecosystem: Host-associated > Fungi > Mycelium > Unclassified | place: USA: Florida, Wekiwa Springs State... | reverse complement strand
TAGGGGATGCAGGCATCGATGACCATGCGCGAATTGGTGCGGGTCGAATAGTCGGTCACCATGGTGTCGAGCCGCGAGGACCAGCAATTGTCGAGCAGCGTGGTCCTGGCCTTGGGATCGCAGCGTGTGCCCATCGCCCAGATCACGTCATGGATGTCGGTCGGGTCGATGTCGTCGTCGACCACCACGATCCAGCGGCTGATATAGCCCACCGGGTTGACCTGCGAGGCCACCAGGCCGACCTGGGTCGAGTGCCCGAAATAACGCTGCTTGATCGCGACCACGACGAACGTGCGCCCGGATCCGGCCTGGTGCGTCCAGGCTCCCTTCACATCGGGGATGCCGGCGCCTTCGAGCGAGTCGAGCAGCGCCGCCGAGCGCAGGAAGCAGCGCTCGAACAGATGCGAGTGCGGCGGCTTCTGGCTGGCCGCGCAGGTCAGGATCGGATCGTTGCGGTGGTAGATGCGCTTGACGCGGATCACAGGCTCTTCCCTGGCCTCACCGGCGTAGTAGCCGTGCCATTCGCCGAATGGCCCTTCGAGCGTCGTCTCGCCCGGCAGGATCTCGCCTTCGAGCACGATCTCCGACCGCGCCGGGAACGGCAGGCCGGTGACCTCGCCCTCGATCAGCTCGTGCGGGCGGTCCATCAGGCCGCCGCACCATTCGAACTCCGCCACCCGATCCGCCATGGTGTAGCCAGCAGCAAGATAGGTGATCGGGTCGACGCCGACGATGATCACGATCGGGCACGGCTTGCCGGCCTTGAGATACTTGTCCCGGTGGATGCGCCCCTGCTTGCCGTTGGAGATGTAGGAGGCGCAAGTGTCGGGTCCCTTCACCTGCACCCGATAGGTGCCGACATTGATGCGACCGCTGTCGGGGTCCCTGGTCACCACGCCGCAGGCGGTGCCGATATAGCGGCCGCCGTCGAGCTCGTGATGGATCGGCACCGGAAACTTGGTGAGGTCGATGGCATTGTCGCGCACGACGTTCTCGAGCACCGGGCCTTCGTTCACCACTTTCGGCGGGATCTGTTTGAAGCCTTTTTTGATCACGTGCCGGAAGTGATTGAGCATCGCCGGCCGGTCGTTGGAGATTTCCGGGTCCATGCCGAGCACCATGGCGAGCCGCAACGGCGAGCCGAACATGCCATAGAGGCAGCGGTATCCCTTGGGATATCCGGGCACCTCGTCGAACACCAGCATCGGCGACTTCTCGACCTTCTGGCGGTAGAGGACCTCGGTGACCGCGCCGATCTCCTTGTCCCAATGGGCGCCCTTGATCTGCGCGAGCTCGCCCGAGGCCTCGACGGCGGCGATGAAGGCACGCAGATCGCTCTGGATCACGGCACGGTCGTTCTGGATCATGGCTTCGGCTCCCAGTCAGGAGACGCAAGTCTAGGCCGCGCGCACGAAAGCGCTAGCGGCGGAACTGGAAAGACAGTCTTGCCCGACGGTCCGTAAGGTCGGTCGGCTATCGAGCCACTCGGCGCGCTCTGTTCCCTCCCCCCTTGCGGGGACCTTGCGGGGGAGGGTTAGGGAGGGGGGTGGCTCGGGGCACGGCTCGCGCCACAAGCTACCCGCCTCCCCGGCCCTCCCCCGCAAGGGCCCCGCAAGGGGGGAGGGAGCGCACCGCCCGAGTGGCCACCGCTCAAATCCGATATTCCACGCCGCGCTTGCGTCCGTGGGACATGTTGAGGAAGAGGTCGTCGACTTCCAGCTTGCGCTGGGTGAGGCCCTGCTCGTGGGCATAGCCCGCCAGCGTCTCGAGGGTGTGGCGGTTCTTGTCGCTGAGGCCGTACTCCCAGGGGTCCGGCCCGAGCAGTTCCTCCTGCTCCTCCCACGCTTCGCGATAGGACGCGAGCGGCACGATCCGCGGATTGGCAAGGCGCTTCATGGCGACGCTCTTGGCCTTGTTGAAGGCCTGGAACATGTTGATCGCGACCCAGGGATGCTTCTCCGCGATCTCCCGCTTGACGGCGAGCACGTGCATGATCGGGAAGATGCCCGTCTTTTTGTAGTACGCGGTCTCTTCCGCACGGTAGTTGGGGAACAGCCGTGCGACCCGCGGGTCCTTCTCGACCAGCGGACGGATCAGGTCGGGATGCAGCACCGCATCGACCTCGCCTTCCGTCAGCATCGTCTCGACCGATTTGTCCGGGGGCAGCCGCGTGATCTTGAAATCGGGGCGTGGCTTGAACTCGATCGTCTCGTCGAGCTCGCACAGCCATTCGATGGTGTTGAGCGGCACGCCATATTCGTGCTGCAGGATCCCGCGCAGCCATACGATTGCTGTCGCCTGGAACTGCTTGAGCCCGATCTTGCGGCCGGCGAGGTCGGAGGGTTTGCGGATGCCCTTGGTGGTATTGATGTAGATGAATCCGTGCCGGAAGCGGCGATGCAGAAAGACCGGGATGGCATCGACCGGAAGGCCCAGGTCGCGCGAGGTGAGATAGGACGAGCAGGACACCTCGCCCAGGTCGAACTCGTGGTTGCGCAGGAAGCGCCAATGGCGCGTGGTCGAGTCCATATCGGTCAGCACATTCAGGTCGATCCCGTCCGGCTTGACGGTCCCGTCCATGAGGGCGCGCACGATCTCGTAATCACCGCAGGCGAGCGTCAGCGAGAGCTTGGACAATGGGGTCTTCCTTCGATCACGGTTGCAGGATCGCCGGCCGGACAGCCGCGAAGAATGGACGTCATACCAAGCTTCCGATGCCGCCGGGTAGTTTCCGAATTGGAAAAATGATGTTGCCGGGTGCTCCTCGCACCGCAACAAACTACCCGAGCGTCTTCTGGTAGCGCTTCTCCAGGCACTCGATGAAGGCGCGCGTCTTGCGGGGCACATATTTGCTGCGCGGATAGAACGCCTTCACCATCCGGTCGGACCGCACCAGCCCTGAAAAAACCGCCCGCAGGTTGCCCGCCGCCAATTCGCGGCTGACGGTGTAGTCGGGAAGGCGCGCGATGCCCACGCCGCGCAGCGCCGCCGCGAGCACGGCGTTCTCCAGGTTCGAGCGGAACGTCCCGGAAACCCGCACCGCGAGATCGCCGTCCTTGCCCGCGAACTGCCACTCGTTGGGCTTTCGCTTCTGGGTGATGTGCACCAGGCAATTGTGAGCTGCGAGATCCTGCGGGGTGGCGGGCATCCCGGCGTGCGCAAAATATGCGGGAGCAGCGCAAACGACGTAAGGCGTAGGCCCCACGTCGCGTCCGATCAGGCTGGCGTGGAAGGTGTCGTCCTGGCCGAAATAGCGGCTGCACACCATGATATCGACCCCGGCTTTCATGAGGTTGCCGCTGGTCTCGCTGATGGTGAGCTCGACCGTGGCGGCGGCGTAGCTCTCCATGAAATCGATGATTGCCGGTGAGACCAGGCTCTGCCCGACGCCGGGCGTGCTGTGCACCCGCAGCACCCCCTTCACCTCGCCGCTCAGCCCGGCCGCGTCGGCCCGCGCCTGTTCGAGCTCGGCAATGATGCGGACGCAGTGCTCATAGAAGCTGCTGCCCGACTCGGTCAGCGCCAGGTGGTGGGTCGAGCGATGCAGCAGCTTGAGCGACAGCGTGTTCTCCAGCCGCGTCACATGCTTGCTGACCGCCGAGGTGGACTTGCGCAGATCCTTGGCCGCGGCGGTGAAGCTCCCCTTCTCCACCACCCGGGCGAACACCACGATGTCCTCGAGATTCTCCATGCTCTTGCGTCGCTCGCGGAGGAAGTGCGTCCGGCGCGCGCCGTGGGCCGTAGACGGTCCGCATGAAAAACAAAATGGGACGCCCGCTTCTCTTCGGACATCCCACTATGTGGCGCAAGCGTAGAGCAAAAGAAACAGTCTGGCAAGGCAGGTCTTTGCGTACTAGACGACATCCCCTCTTCGAGAACGGGGATGCATATGACGGCCTGCGGACTGGATTTCGGCACTTCCAACTCGGCCATCGGGATCGTGCGTGACGGCGCGCCGGTGCTGGCGCCGGTCGAGGGCGACGAGACGATGGTGCCGAGCGCAATGTTCTTCGACTACGAGACGCGCGGGCGCGTGCTGTTCGGCGCCGAAGCCATCGACACTTATATCGCGCAACACGAAGGCCGGCTGATGCGCGCGCTGAAATCGATCCTCGCCTCGCCCCTGATCAACGAGAAGACGGCGCTCGGGCATCGCAGGGTGCCGTTGACCGAGGTGGTCGAGATCTTCGTGCGGCACTTGAAAACCAAGGCGGAAGAATTCGCAGGCCGCGAGATGACCGCGGTCGTGCACGGCCGCCCGGTGCGCTTCGCGGACGACGACGCGGCCGATACAAGGGCGCAGAGCGTGCTCGCCGACATCGCCCGGCGCGCAGGCTTCAAGGACGTGAGCTTCGTCTACGAACCCATCGCTGCGGCCTATCACTATGAAGCAGGCGCGAATGCAGAGGAGGTCGTGCTCATCGCCGACATCGGCGGCGGCACATCGGACTTCACCGTCATCCGGATCGGGCCCGACCGCCGCAGCCGCGCCGACCGCGCCGACGACATCCTTGCCAATGGCGGCGGCCCCATCGGCGGCACGGATTTCGACACCCTGCTGAGCATGGACGTGGTGATGCCGCTGCTGGGCCTGGGCAGCGATCTCGTCTCCAAGAACCTGCCGATGCCCAAGAGCCTGTATTACGAGCTTGCGACCTGGTCGACGATCAACTTCGCCTATAACGACAAGAACGAGCGCGAGGTGGCGCAGCTCGTGGCGGATTCGCAGGCGCCCGAACGCACGGGGCGCCTGCTCGCGACGCTGAAGCACCGCCTCGGCCATCGCATCGCCTTCGCGGTGGAAGACGCGAAGATGGCGCTCAGCGCGGAGAACGCGACAGACATCGCGCTCGGCTTCTTGGAACGTGGCCTGCATGCGCCCGCGACGCGCGCCGGCTTCGACCATGCCATCGCCGCGAAGACAAGCCGCCTCACCGCGCTTGCCGCGGGCTGCGTCGCCGACGCTGGCCTCGACCCCGACGCGATCGCGACCATCTTCTTCACGGGCGGCTCGAGCCGCGTGCCGGCCGTGCGCGCGGCGGTTGCCGCGGCAGCCCCCTCGGCGCGCATCGCCGCCGGATCGGATTTCCTCTCCGTTGCGCTGGGCCTGACGCGCGAAGCGCAGCGCAGGCATGGATAGTCGTGGGGCCTTCCTTAAGGTCGCTCCGGCGCTATGCATGCCCGCGCCGCGCGTCACCTCCCCCTGCAAGGGGGAGGTCGACCGCCGAAGCGTAGCGAAGGCGGTCGGGTGGGGGTCACTCTCTCGGCACGGACAGCGCGTGCTGAGAGAGTGACCCCCACCCCGACCCTCCCCCTTTCAGGGGGAGGGAGTGCACCGACTTTGCCGCACGGACGTCGCAATATCACTCCCAGGCCAGCGCGCCGCCGTTCTGGTATTCGTTGACGCGGGTCTCGAAGAAATTCTTCTCCTTCTTCAGGTCCATCGCCTCCGACATCCAGGGAAACGGATTGTCCGCAGGTCCGAACACCGCCGCCAAGCCGAGCTGCGCGCAGCGACGGTTGGCGATGAAGTGCATGTATTGCTCGCACAGCGCGGCATTGAGGCCGAGAAAGCCGCGCGGCATGGTGTCCCGTCCATAGGCGATCTCAAGCGTGCAGGCGTCGTGCAGCATCGACCGCACCTCGTCCTGCAACGCCTTGGTCCACAGGTGCGGATTCTCTGCTTTGATCTGGTTGATGACATCGATGCCGAAATTGAGATGCAGGCTCTCGTCGCGCAGGATGTACTGGTACTGCTCGGCGATGCCGACCATCTTGTTGCGACGTCCCAGCGAGAGAATCTGCGCAAAGCCCGTGTAGAACCACATGCCTTCGAACACGACATAGAAGGCGACGAGATCGCGCAGGAACGCCTGGTCCGCCGCCGGCGTGCCGGTGACGAAGGCGGCGTCCGCGAGGTGCTGCGTGTACTTCAGCGCCCAGGCCGCCTTGTCGGTGATCGCGGGCACTTCGCGATACATGTTGAACAGCTCGCCCTCGTCGAGCCCCAGGCTCTCGACGATGTACTGGAAGGTGTGGGTGTGCACCGCCTCTTCGAACGCTTGTCGCAGCAGGTACTGCCGGCATTCCGGATTGGTCAGATGCCGGTAGATCGCCAACACGATATTGTTGGCGACCAGGGACTCCGAGGCGGCGAAGAACCCCAGGTTGCGCTTGATGGCGCGGCGCTCATCCTCCGTGAGACCATCCTTCGACTTCCAGAGCGCGATATCGGCTTGCATGGATACCTCGGTCGGCATCCAATGATTGTTGCAGCCGGATAGATACTTCTCCCATGCCCATCGATACTTGAGCGGCAGAAGCTGGTTCACGTCGGCACGCGCGTTGATCATTCGCTTGTCATCGACGCGCACGCGCGCCGCACCGCGATCGATCTTGCCAAGGCCGGTCGCCTCCGCGGCCGCGGCGTCGGACACGGTTCCGACTGTAGCCGCGGGAGCGGGGTCGAGGACGAAAGTGGACTCGGTTTCCGTATCGGACCAGTCGAGCATGGCGGTTTCTCCTGATTCTCAGCTCACTGGCAAGCTTCGCAGGTGGGATCGTCGATGGCGCATGACTTGTCCGAGGCCTTGCCCCAGCTCTCGCCATTCGCGTGCCCATTGCCGTTGGGAGCGGCGGCCACCGCAGGACCAGAAGCGGACACCGCGTTAAGCTTGCCGTCCGTGCCCTTCAGCGTGGATTTCTCGACATGCGTCGCGGCGCGCGAGCGCAGATAGTAGGTGGTCTTGAGGCCGCGCTTCCATGCTAGCCGGTACAGCGCATCAAGCTTCTTCCCGCTCGGATTGGCGATGTAGAGGTTGAGTGACTGCGACTGGTCGATCCACTTCTGACGACGCGCCGCCGCCTCGATCAGCCACGCCGATTCGATTTCGAAGGCGGTCGCATAGAGGGCCTTGAGCTCGTCCGGCACACGATCGATCTGCCCCAGGCTGCCATCGAAATATTTCAGATCCGAGATCATCACCTCGTCCCACAGTCCGCGGCTCTTCAAATCGCGCACGAGATAGGCGTTCACGACCGTGAAGTCGCCGGACATGTTCGATTTGACGTAGAGGTTCTGATACGCCGGTTCGATCGACTGCGACACGCCGCAGATATTTGAGATCGTCGCCGTCGGCGCGATCGCCATCGTGTTGGAGTTTCGCATGCCGATGGTGATGACGCGCTGTCGCAGCGCGTCCCAATCCAGACGACTGGAGCGGTCGAGATCGACCGGTGCGCCACGCGCATCGTCGAGGATCTTGATCGAATCCAAGGGCAGGATCCCCTTCGACCACAGCGATCCTGCAAAGCTCGGATAGCGCCCCCGCTCTGCCGCAAGGTCGACCGAGCCGGAGATCGCCCAATAGGAGATCGCCTCCATGCTCTCGTCCGCGAAGGCGACCGCCCCTTCCGACGCGTAAGGCAGCCGCAGGACATTCAGAGCATCCTGGAAGCCCATCATGCCCAGTCCAACGGGACGATGCTTCAGGTTGGAAGTCCGTGCTTCCGGAATGGTATAGAAATTCACATCCAGCACGTTGTCGAGCATGCGCATCGCGGTCTTGACCGTGCGCGCGAGATGATCGAGGTCGAGCCGTCCGTCCGCGATGTGATTAACGAGGTTGACAGACCCGAGATTGCAGACCGCGACCTCGCTGTTCGATGTGTTGAGCGTGATCTCGGTGCAAAGGTTGGAGGAATGCACCACGCCGCAGTGCTGCTGGGGCGAGCGCAGGTTGCATGGGTCCTTGAAGGTGACCCACGGGTGGCCGGTCTCGAAAAGCATGGTCAGCATGCGCCGCCACAGATCGAGGGCGCGGACCTGTTTGGTCACCCGCATCTCGCCGCGCGCGGCCTTCGCCTCGTAGAAGGCATAACGTTCCGCGAAAGCCTTGCCGGTGAGGTCGTGCAGGTCGGGCGTCTCGTCCGGGGAGAACAGCGTCCAGATGCCGTCCTGCTCGACCCGTTGCATGAAGAGGTCCGGCACCCAGTTGGCGATGTTCATGTCGTGGGTGCGGCGGCGGTCGTCGCCTGTGTTCTTGCGCAGATCGAGGAACTCCTCGATGTCGACGTGCCAGGTCTCGAGATAGGCGCAGACTGCGCCCTTGCGCTTGCCGCCCTGGTTGACGGCGATGGCCGTGTCGTTTGCGACCTTCAGGAACGGCACGACGCCCTGGCTCTCGCCATTCGTGCCTTTGATGTGGGCGCCCAGGCCGCGCACGCGCGTCCAGTCGTTCCCGAGCCCTCCAGCGTATTTCGACAGCAGCGCATTGTCCTTGATGGACTTGAAGATGCCGTCGAGGTCGTCCGGAACCGTCGTCAGAAAGCAGGATGAGAGTTGCGGCCGCAAGGTCCCGGCGTTGAACAACGTCGGCGTGGAAGCCATGACATCGAATGACGACAACAGATCGTAGAACTCGATCGCCTTTGCTTCGCGATCGATCTCGCGCAGCGCGAGCCCGCAAGCCACACGCATGAAGAAGGCTTGCGGCAGCTCGAAACGGGCGCCATGCACGTGCAGGACGTAGCGATCGTACAGCGTCTGCAGGCCCAGATAGTCGAACTGCAGGTCGCGCTCAGGCTTCAGGGCTGCAGCAAGGCGTCCGACATCGAAGCGGCCGATCTCGGGATCGAGCAGCTCGTTCGCGATACCGGTTTGCACATAAGCGCGGAAATACTCCGCATAGCGCTCCGCCATCTCGGCTTGCGTCGCTTGTTCGGGCCGGCCGGCCACGAAGCTGAGCGCCTCGCGGCGCAGCTTGTCGAGCAGGAGCCTGGCGCTCGCCTTTGAATAGTCCGGATCGGTCTCGACCAGTGTGCGTGCCGCGAGGATCGGCGCCAACGCCAGCTCGTTCTCGGTGATGCCGTCGTACAGATTGCGATTGGCCTCGGTCAGAATGGCGTTGGCCGAGATGCCATCGAGCCCCGCGCAGGCCTCCTCGACCACGACCGCGAGACGCTTCGTGTCGAGCGTCAGCAGCGACCCGTCCGCCAGTTTCATGCGCAACGCCGGCGTTACGGCTGCCCTGCCCTCCTTCGCTTTCGTCTCTTGCGCCTTCGCTCGCTCGCGGGCGCGCTGCTCGCGATACAGCACATACGCGCGCGCAACTTTGTGATGCTCGCTCCGCATCAGCGCGAGCTCGGCCTGATCCTGGATATCCTCGATGTGGAAGGTGCGACCAGCGTCGGCGCGGCGCGTCAAGCTGGCGACGATCTGCGCGGTGAGATCCGTCACGATGTCATGGACCCGACGGGACGCCGCGGCATTGTTGCCCTCCACGGCGAGGAACGCTTTGGTCAGCGCAACCGCAATCTTCGAGGAGTCGAACGGCGATACCGATCCGTTGCGGCGAATGACCTGATACGCCGGCTCGCTCGACGGCAAGGGAGTGGAGGCAGACGAAGGCGAACGCACTACGCGCGCAGCAGATGCAGCTTCCGTACCGAGAGACATTTGCCCAAGACCCCGTGGTGTTGCGGGCGAGGGCCGAGCGGATGCGCGTGCAAGAGGTCGACGGCGAATGCCGCGATCCTGCCAAGCGACCCACCGGGACACCCCGCCCAGGGACGTTTTCTGGTTGTCGCGGCAGGTCTCCTGGCTCGCGGGTCTTGGCTTCCGTCCGGTCTTCCCGGGCCCTTGCGGTCCCAGTGACGCGTCTTGGACTTCGGCTCGCCGCTTACAGTTGCGGGGGCAGCGCCGGCATTGCCCGTGTCACAGAACTGGGCGCACCGGCTTCCCTCTTAGCTCTCGATTTTGCGATTCGAGAGAACCGTGACCACCATATCTAGTATCCTTATACGAATTTGTGTCAATAAATTCTTACGATCCGCCGCCTCGAATACGCGCAATTCACAGATGCGCTTCGCTACTATATTACCATCACCGCAATCGGACAGGATTTGTCGCCGGCATCGCCATTTCTGCGGCCGGTACAGCGCGAATTGGTGGCCTCTTGACCAGTTTGCCTGCTTCAGTCGTTCCCCGCTGCCCGGCGAATGGCGTCGGCTGGCGCTCTATTGAGCTCTGACGTCAGGCCAAAGCATGAAAGCAGCCAGATGAGCCATTTTGTCGGATCCCAGTGGTACCAGCGGACGCCGTTGCGATAGTCGCGCGGGAAGCGATGATGAAAATTGTGATATCCCTCGCCGTTTGTAAGAACGACACCGAGCCAGTGGTCGCGCGCTGACGATTTCGAATCAAAGGGCCTGTCACCGAACGTATGCGCCAGCGAATTGATGAAAAAGGCGGAGTTCAAAACGACAAAAATCCGCGCCGCGACCGGAAACAGGATCGCATAGACCCATCCTCCAATCCATGTGCCGACAAGAAACGGCAGCAGCAGGCCCGACAGATGCGACCAGAGCTTGTAGTGGTTGTGCTGATGCAGGACCATCCGATCCTGGGCAAGATCGCGGACAATGGAGTAGTCGACCGCCGGAATTCTGACGAGAATCCAGCCGACGTGAGCGTAAAAGAAGCCGCGCTTGATGTTGTAGGGATCGAGGTCTGTATCCGTATGACGATGATGTCGGCGATGCAGCGCCGCCCAACGGATTGCAGATTGCTCGAAAGCCGCGCCTCCAAATACAAGCACGAACAGACGAACGGGCCACGCCGCTTTGAAAGCCACGTGCGAGAACAGCCGGTGGTAGCCGAGAGTGATGGAGAGGGAGCTCGCCATCGAAAAGAGCCCGAAAAATATGAACTCGGCTTTCGTGAGGCCGTACCGCCAAAGATAGAGCGGGCAAAGAATCAGCGAGGCCACGGAAATCACGCTGATGAAGAAGATGCTTCCCCAACGATATTTCGTCCGAGACAGCTTTTTTCCATCATCGGTCGGAGCCGCGTGTGCCACATCCGCGAGGCTTTCCGTCATCGGACACACTGGTGAACCGGCGTTCTTGGCAGGCTTCTCTGGCCTCCCAAGACGGTGTGAGCAGCTCGGCTGTTCGTGACGAACGCGGGTCGAAACGCGCGGCGGGGTTTTCTGGCCCGATCTCGTGTGGCAACTGGCAACAGAAAGAGAGACACGGGCTTCAACCCCTAAAGTAAGGGCAAAGGCCATGACGGATGCGTGAAGTGGCGCGTCGCGGAGGCGACACTGCCAATCGCACCGCCGGGACACCCCGCCCGAGGACGTTTATGTCGTCGAGGCAGGTCTCCTGGCTCGCGGGTCAATGCTGCTGTCCGTCTTCCCGAAACCGTTACGGTCTCAGTGACATCTATGGACAGCGGCTCGCCGCTTACAGTTGCGGGGGCAGCTCCGGCTTTGGCTTGCGCCACACCGGATTCCCTCTTAGCTCTGGGCCGAAGAACCCCAGAGAACCACGACG